>Ga0182024_10000630_pt1 | contig 91320 bp, 85 predicted proteins | sample P32metaG_FD_120480 | JGI IMG/M metagenome (GOLD analysis project Ga0182024, IMG submission 120480) | Permafrost microbial communities from Stordalen Mire, Sweden - P3-2 metaG (Illumina Assembly) | ecosystem: Environmental > Terrestrial > Soil > Wetlands > Permafrost | place: Sweden: Stordalen... | reverse complement strand
GCCGGCCTCCACCAATCATCAATTCGCCCCCACGTTGCGCGCCCAGATCGACGACTCGCTCGTGCCCGACGGCGTCGGGGCGATGTACGAGATCGTCATCGACGGCATGTCCGAGGACAAGGTCCGCGAGGCGATGCGCCACGGGCTGCACGCGGCCGCCGGCGCGGGCGCCGCACTGGTCACCGCCGCCAACTTCGGCGGCGGGCTGGGAGAGTTTCACTTCCCGCTCACTGAGCTGCGCGATCCGCCATGACGCTATCCCTCGCCCTGCGAACACCGCCCCCGGGACGCGTCGACGGCTCGGTGCTGACGCCGGAGCAGCTGCGCGGGCGCGGCGCCAGCGAGGTCTCGGCGCTGACGCTGACCTGCGGGCGTCTTGCGCTGCCCCTCGGCGAGCTGTTCGACGTGGTGGGCACGGGCGATGATCACCTGTTCGTGGCCGGCGACCTGCGATCGATCGACCGGATCGGGCACGGGATGGCGACCGGGCAGATCGTTGTCGACGGATCGTGCGGGGACCACCTCGGCGCCGGGATGTCCGGCGGCGAGATCCTCGTGGACGGCGACGTCGGCGCCTGGGCGGGCGCGGAGATGCGCGGGGGACAACTCACGATTCGCGGCAGCGCCGGCGATCGGCTCGGCGGTGCCTACCCAGGCACCCGGGCGGGGATGAGCGGCGGCGAGATCGTGATCACCGGCGACGCGGGCCAGGAGGCCGGTGCCGGCCTACGACGAGGACTGGTGGCGGTGGGCGGTCAGACGGGCGACGGAGCCGGACTGCGGATGCTGGCGGGAACGGTGATCGCGCTGGGCGGCATCGGGGCCGAGGCCGGGCTCGGCAACAAGCGGGGCAGCCTGGTCTCGGGTGCGCCGGTGGAGCCCCTGCCCGGCTATACGTTCGCCGTCCGCTATGCGCCGCCGGCCCTGCGGGTGCAGCTGCAACAGCTGCGGCGGCGATACCTGCCGATCGACGACGCGCTTCTGGCCGGGCGCTGGGCGCGATGGTCCGGCGACCGGACCGAGATCGGCCGGGGCGAGATGCTGATCTTCGACGGGGAGGAGGGCCGATGAGCCTGTCACTGAACGAACGCGCCGCCGCCCTGGTGGACGCCATGGTCGATGACGCCGAGGCGCTGGGGATCGAGGCCCGCACCCTGGACTCCGGCGCGCGCCTGGTTGACTGCGGCGCTCAGTCACCGGGCGGGCTGCGGGCAGGCCTTGGCTTCGCGGCCGTCTGCACCGGCGCCCTGGCCAGGATCGACCCCCTGCCGGTGACCGTCGGCGAGCACACGTGGCCCGGTGTCGGCGTCACGGTCGACCAGCCGGCGGCCGCCTGCCTGGCCGCCCAGTACGCCGGCTGGAAGCTCGAGCACGACGACTTCTTCGCGATGGCCAGCGGCCCGGGGCGCGCCCTGGCGCGCGCCGAGGACCTGTTCGAGGAGCTGGCGTGGCGCGAGCGAGCCAACCGGGCGGTGTTCTGCCTCGAGACCCGGCAGCAGCCGCCGCCGGAGATCGTCGACAAGGTCGCCACGCGTTGCGGACTCGAAGCGTCCGCGGTCACCTTCCTGATCGCGCCCACGGCCTCGGTGTGCGGCTCGGTGCAGATCTCGGCCCGGGTGGTCGAGACCGCCCTGCACAAGCTGCACGAGCTCGGGGTCGACCCCGCCCGGGTGCGCAACGGCTGGGGTTGCTGCCCGATCCCGCCGGTGGCCGCCGACGACCCCGCCGCGATCGGGCGCACCAACGACTCGATGCTGTACGGCGGCACCGTCCATCTGTGGCTGGAGGGCTCCGACGACGATGTCTCCGACCTCGCACGGCGCCTGCCCTCGTCGGCGTCGGACGCGTTCGGCACCCCGTTCGGGGAGCTGCTGGCCGCCGCCGACTGGAAGTTCTACGACATCGATCCGATGCTCTTCAGCCCGGCCGCGGTCACGCTGACCAGCACCGAGTCCGGGCGCGCCCATCACGGCGGCGGCCTCGCGCCCGAGGTGCTCGAGCGCTCGTTCACCCAGTGACCGAGCGGCTGCGCGTCGGAGTGCTCGGCGCCTCCGGCTCGTGGCATTCGCGCGGGCTGCTCGCAGCCCTCGCCGCGCGCGGCCACGAGGTGCTCGCCATCCCGGCCACGCGGCTGCAGTCCGAGGTGGACGAGCACGGAGAGGTGCACGTTCTCGGTCCCGACGGCGATGCGCTGGACGCCCTTGACCTGCTGATCGTGCGCGGACTCCCTCGCGGCTCCCTGGAGCAGGTGATCTTCCGCATGGACGCGCTGCATGTCCTCGCCGCGCACGGAGTCCGGTGCGTCAACCGCCCTCGCGCGATCGAGCTCACCGTGGACAAGTCGTGGGCCGGCGCCGTGCTGGCCCACGCCGAGGTGCCCACTCCGCCCACGATCGTCTGTGAGCAGTACGACGGCGCGATGCGGGCCTTCGATCGGCTGGGCGGCGACATCGTCGTCAAGCCGCTGTTCGGCGCGATGGGTAACGGGATCGTGCGCATCGAGGACCGCGACGTGGCCCACCGGGTGTTCCGCGCCCTGGAGCTGGAGCGGACCGTCTACTACGTGCAGCGCACGATCGCGCCCGCCGCCGGCCGCCGCGACCTGCGCGTGCTCGTCGTGGCCGACGAGATCGCCGGGGCGATGGAGCGCGTGACCGACTCATGGCGGGCCAACATCGCCCGCGGTGCCCGTCCGCGCGCCGTCGCGCTGAGCGCTGACGAGCGCCGCCTGGCGCTCGCGGCGGCCGCCGCCCTTGAGGCCGATGTCGCCGGCGTGGACCTGCTCGTCGCGCCCGACGGGGAGATCGTCGTGCTCGAGGTCAACGGCATCCCTGGCTGGCAGGCCCTGCAGTCGATCTGCGATGAGGACCTGACCGAGCGGGTCGTCGGGGCATGCGAGGCATTCATCACGGTGTGACCCGGCCCTCGTGCAGGGCGGTGGCGACCAGTGCGCCGGTGGCCCCGGCGGACTCCAGCGCGCGCAGGTCGTCGTCGTCGCGCACGCCGCCGCCCGCGTAGATCTTGAGCCCGGGGAGAGCCTCCGCCAACTGCGCCACCGCGTCAATTGGCGGCCCCGCGCCGCTGCCCACGCGGGCCAGGTCGATGACCAGCAACTCGTGCACCCCCAGCGCGATCGCCAGCGGCGCGGCGGCCGCGGGGTCGCGGCCGGCGAGCTCGAGGCGGGGAGAGATCAGCCTTCCGTCGCGCAGGTCGATGCTCAGCACCCGCTGGGGCGGCCGGCCGGCGTCGGAGCGCTCGCCCGGGGTATCGGCCCCGCCCGCCCTCAGCGATTCGGTGCCCACGACGTTGCGCGCCGCGCCGGCGCGGGCCAGTGACGCCGCTCGCTCAGAGTCGGTGGCGCCGGCGTCGACCCACGGCTCGGCCACCCCGGCCAGCCCGGTCAGCGTCGCCACGTCCACCGGCCTGCCGGCGAGGGCGTCCAGGTCGGCGACGTACAGGGTGCTCGTCCGGCAGGCCGCACACAGCGCCCGGGCGACCGCGACGGGCTCGCAGCCGTCGACCAGCGGACTGCGCAGCGGCGCGTAGGCATCACGCTGCCCGCGGCGAGCGTGAACGACGATGCCGCCCTTGAGATCGAGCACCGGGACGATGCGCATCGAGTGCCCGCCGACGGGCCGGTTTACGCCGCCGCACGCGCCGCGCTGGTGAGGCCGGCGATCGCCAGGCGCCGGGCGCACAGGCGCGCGACCTCCTCCTTGATCTCGCCGGGCACGGCGTCACCCCAGGCCTCGACGGCCTCGTGCGCACTCACCGCCAGGCCGTCGACGAGCTCCGCGGCGGGCTGGAGCTCGATCAGGTTGCGCAGCCCGAACCCGATGTGCCAGCGCTCGTCGAGGTCGACGTGCTCCACGCCCTCTCGCACCCCGGGGAGCGCGCCGTCCTCCAGGTCTTCGAGCAGCGCCCGCTGCCCGGCGGAGAACACGTTTCCCTCGAGCAGCATGTGGTAAAGGGCGATGCCCTCCTCCAGCGGGATCTGGCCCGCCGCGAGCTCGGCGGCCATCGCCGGCAGCCGCTCCTCGAAGAGCTCGAGCACCTCGGCCGGAACGTGGGCGCGTGCCGCGGCGCGGCGCTCTGCCGGGGTGTCGCCGGGCAGCTCGAGCACCTCGGCGGCGATGCGGTCAAAGAACTGCGCATGGCGCTCTTCGTCGCGGCGCTGCAGGAAGAAGACCCAGGCCACCAGGGTGTCCGGGGTCGCCGCGGCGAACGGCGAGAGGTGCTCGGAGACGGCCTCTTCGGCCACGCAGAAGCCGGCCAGGAGCGTGATGAGGCGACGGCGGCGGGCGTCCGGGAGCTCCGGCCATGCGCGGGCATCCGGGGCGAGGTCGATCCTCGTCGCATCCCACTGCAGGCGGCCCACGACCTGGGAGAAGAAGGACGGCTTGGCGAACATGGCCCCCTTGCGCCGGCGTCGTTCTGCGGAGGGCAGGAAGTCCTCCTCCCGGGCGAGGCAGACCGGGCAGGCGCCGTCGCCCTGCGTGGGGTCGAACAGGTTCCAGCACCGCCGGCACTTCACGAGCTGCTGCTCAGCCATGGCCGCCAAGATACCAAGCGATATCCGCGGGCCGCCGTGGAGAGCTGCTGCAATGAGCTTCGATGTCCGCGTTGCGACAGCCGCCGCTCCCGGTGATCGGGCTCGACGTGGGAGGCGCCAACACCAAGGCCGCGGTCGTCGACGGCGACGCACCGCCCCGGATCGTCTCCGAGCCGTTCCAGGTGTGGCGCCAGCCCGAGGCGCTGGCCGATGCGATCGCCTCGGTCGTCGGGCGTCTGGGGCTCGATCACGCCCCGGTCGCCATGACCACCACCGCGGAGCTCGTCGACGTGTTCGCGAGCAAGCGAGAGGGAGTGCTGCACGTCCTCGAGGCCACCCGGCAGGCACTGCCCGGACGCCGGCTGCGGGTCATGACCACCACCGGTGAGCTGATCGGCCTCGCGCAGGCGCGAGCCGCGCCGCTGCGGTGCGCGGCCGCCAATTGGATGGCGACGGCGCTGTTGGTCGCGCGCTCGCTGCCCACCGCGATCCTGCTCGACTGCGGCGGCACGACCACCGACGTGATCCCGATCGTGGACGGCGAAGTCGCCGCCCGGGGACGCACCGACGTGGAGCGACTGCTCGAAGGCGAGCTGGTCTACACGGGCGCGCTGAGGACGAACATCGCGGCGGTGCTCTCGCACGTGCCGATCGGCGGGCAGCCGTGCCCGGTGTCCTCGGAGCTGTTCTCGATCACCGCGGACGCGCATCTGCTGCGTGGCAGCCTGACCCCCGAGCAGTGCACGTGCACGTTCCCCGACGATCGCGGCGCCTCGCTGGCCGAGGTCCGCTCCCGGCTGGCCCGCGTGGTCTGCGCGGACCCCGAGCAGCTCGCCGACGGCGACCTGGAGGCCGTCGCCGCCGCCGTCGAGGAGGCGCAGATCACCTCGATCGCCGCCGCGCTGGCGCGCGTCGCCGATCGGCTGCCCGACGGCACGGAGGTGATTGCCGTCGGTCTGGGCGCGTTCCTGGCCCGCGCCGCGGCGGAGCGCTGCCGGCTGCCGATGGCGCTCGATGCGGGCTCCTCCTCCCCGCTCTCCAGCCTCAACGGCCAGGGCGGAGAGGTCGCAGCCGCGGCCGCGCTGTCGGTGCTCGGCCGTGAGTGAGCCCTCACCGCTGGTGGTGAAGATCGGCGGGGGGCTGCTGCGAGACGAGGGGCTCGAGGGCCTACGCCGCGCCTGCGCGGACGTCACCGCGCTGGCCAGGGGCCGGCCCGTGCTGGTCGTTCCCGGGGGCGGTCCGTTCGCCGACGCCGTGCGCGCGGTCGACGCGCAGGCGGGCCTCTCCGACGACGTCGCGCACGCGCTGGCGCTGAGGGCGATGGATCAGCTCGGGGTGCTGCTGCGCCCGCTACTGCCCTCGGCCGAGCTGCTCGACGGCTTGATCGCCCCCCGCGCCCTCGCCGTGCTGCAGGCGGCGCCCGCCTTCGCGGACCAGCCCGGGGTGCCGGAGTCCTGGACGGTGACCAGCGACTCCCTGGCGGTCCTGGCGGCGGCCGCCGTCGGAGCCGAGGAGGCGATCCTGCTCAAGCCGGTTGCCGGGGTGCTGGCCCGGTGGCCGCCAGACGACCCGGGTGGGGAGGATCCGATTCCCGCGTTGACCGCCTCCGAGCTGCAGACGCTTCAGGCTCGGGGCGGCGGGCGAGCCGTGGACGCCTATCTGGCCGAGGCGGTGTGCCGCACCGGGGTGGCAGTCGTGGTGCGGGCGCCGGCCCCCACCCATCCCGACCGACCGGCGGGCACGCGAATCACCGCGGGGTGAGGAGCGCTCCGGCGCGCACCTCGGCGACCGCGGCCGCCACCAGATCGGCGTCGAGGTCGGCCGCCCGGTCGCCACCGACGCACACCGCCGAGCGCACCCCGACCACGTCGGCGGACACCCGGCGCAGCTGGCCCCGAGTCAGCTGGCCGGCGACGGCAAAGCTCGCGCCCGCCTCGCGCGTGCGAGTGATCAGGTCGGCCAGCACGGACTCTGACAACCAGCCGTACAGGCCACGGCCGTCCTTGACGAACGTGTCGACGAGCGCGCCCGAGATGCCCGTCCGTCTGACCAGCTCGGGCAGCCACGCGGGAGCGAGCGCGGGTGGGTCGAGGGCGTCGGCGTCGGCGTAGGCGGCCGCGATCACCGCGGTCTGTGGTCCGACCGCGTCCGCGACCGCGCGCATCATCGCCACGGCGCCGTCGAGCTCGCGTACCCCCCGCAGCCCGACCTTGACATACCCGGCGCCCTCGAGGGCGGCGCCCCGCGCGGCCAGCGCCGCGGTGTGCGGGAGGTTTGGCAGGTCGCCCAGCGCCACGCTCACCGGGGCGGCCGCGCCCACCACGCGGATCACCTCGGAGAGAACGCGCGGCGAGGGAGCCCCGAGCGGCCCCTCACGCGGATCCTTGACGTCGATGATGTCCGCTCCGCCGGCCAGGGCGCGCCGCGCCTCCTGCGCGGAGACGACGCTGACCAGCAGCCTCATGCCGGAGCCCGGCCGGCAGCGCCGCTCGCCGTCCACGCGCCCCGGCGATCGAAGTCGACGACGCTGACCTGGGTGCCGTCGCCCGCCGCGCGACGCAGTCGGTCGGCCACCTCGGCGGCTCGCTCGGGCCCATCGACGATCCCGTAGACCGAGGGGCCCCACGAGCTCTGTCCGACCGCGGGCACGCCCAGTCCCTGAAGCGCGTCGACCAGCGGAGCCGCGCTCGGGTGAAAGATGCCGCCCTGCTGGGCGGCGAATATCGATCCCATGTCGCGCTGGATCTGGGCAAGCGCCGCGCCGAACTCGGCGATGTCACCGGTCAGCAGCCCGGGCAGCAGCCCGGTGAGCAGCAGCCGCGACACGCTTGGCTCGGCGGGCCTCGCGTCGCGTAGCTCACCGAAGAAGCGCTCTTCCGCGTCTCCGGACAGCCCCTCGGTGCTCTGCGGCAGGGCCAGGACGCACCGCCACCGCTCCGGTATCGGGTAACGGGCCAGAAGGGGGCTGATCCAGCCGTCGTCGCGCACCCCCGCCTCGACCACGAGCCCGGGGGCGACAAACGTCCAGGAGCCGACGCTTGACCGGGCGCCCCTGCCGCTCGCCTCCGCCAGCTCCTGCGGCCCGGCGGAGACCCCGGCCAGATCGGCCAACCCGCGCGCGATCGCCAGGCCGAGCTTGGTGCCCGACCCGAGCCCGGCGTGGGACGGGATCGCCTCCTGGACATCGACCTCGACCCCTCCGCGCAGGCTGAACGCCGAGCACGCCCGCTGCGCGAAGATCCTCGCACGGTCGGCCTGAGGTCCGGACACGATGAGCCCGTCCGGGGCCTGGTCGGTGGCCCGTCGCACCACCACCACCACGCGGGGTGACTCGACTCCCACGCCGAAGCCCCCGAAGCGGCGGGCTCCCAGGCCCGCTGGATCCAGCATCCCGAAGTGCAGGCGAGCCGGCGCAGTGACCACGATCTCGGTCACGTTCGCTCGGCGACGTAGCGTCGCACGTAGGCCATCGCCGCCCGCTCGCGCGATCCGGCGGTCTTGTCCACCAGTTCCTGCAGGCGAGCCAGCTCAGCCCAGACGCGCTCGGCGCCCAGCCACCTCAACCGCGAGGCGAGGATCGATGCTTCGACGGCGGCGTGCCGGGCGCGGCACAGGCCCAAGGGCGGCCGCGTGCCCGTGCCGGCGGCCACCACCCGGGCGCGCACCCGCGACCGTGCCCGCCCGTCCTCGGTGGGCACGATCTCGGTCACCACCACCTCCCGCCAGGCATTGGTCTCCTCGATCACCCAGCCGGCGATCGAGCTCGCGGGCCGCATCGCCGGGCGAGGCCCGCCCAGCGCCGCCTCCACGAACAGGAGCACATCATCGGTCAGATGGACGACCGCCTCGCCGCGAAAGCGCAGGTTCCGCAACGTGCGAGTCCCGTCAAACGGCCAGAAGACGAGCTCCGCCTCGCCCCAGCGCACCCCCATCGCCGCGCAGTTGACGACACCGTCGCTGCCCATCGTGGTCACCACGGTTTCGATCAGAGGCGCCTCGTCACCGGCGTCAGCCGACAAGGCTGAAGAACTCCTGACGCGTGCGCGCATCGTCGCGCAGCAGGCCCCGCAGGGCCGAGGTCACCGTCCGCGAGCCCGGCTTGTGGACGCCGCGGATCGTCATGCAGGTGTGCTCGGCGCTGAGCACGACCCCCACGCCCCGCGGCTCGAGCTCCTGCTCGAGCCAGTCGGCGATCTGCACCGTCAGCCGCTCCTGGAGCTGCAGATCCCTGGCAAAGGCCTCGACCACGCGCGCCAGCTTCGAGATCCCGACGATGCACTTCCCGGGCAGATAAGCGACGTGGGCCCGACCGTGGAAGGGCAGCAGGTGGTGCATGCACAAGGTGTGAAACTCGATGTCGCGCACCAGGACGAGCTCCTCGTAATGGCCGTCGTTGGCAAACAGGGTGGCGCCGAACTCGGCGGGCGTGACCAGCTCGGCGAAGGAGGCGGCGACACGACGCGGCGTTTCACGGAGATCCGGAGCGTCAACGTCGGCCCCGATGGCGCGGAGCAGGTCCACGGCGGCGCGTTCCGCAGCGGCGAGGTCGAACTTGGAGGCGTCGACGACGCGCCCGGGGGTCGTGGTGGTCGCATCACTCCCGTCGCGACCTGCGGAGTTCATCGGGCCAGCGTAACGGGTGGACGCTGCATCAGGCCGTCGCCGCAGCGCTCAGCCGCGTGACCAGCTCGATCAGCATGCGGACGCCGTAGCCGGTCGCGCCCGGGCCGAAGGCGTCGCCGCGATCGTCATCGAGCAGCGCCGGCCCCAGCATGTCGACGTGCGCCCAGGGTCCCTGGCCCGCGAACTGCGCCAGGAACGTCGCGGCCACGATCGGGAAGCCGAAGCTCTTCCCCGCGTTGTTGCGCAGGTCGGCGACCGTGGACTCGATCAGCGGTCGATAGCGCCGGTGAAGCGGCCACGGCCAGGCCAGATCGCCGCTGGCGTTGCCCGCGGCGACGACGGCGTCACGCCATGGTTCGTCGACCGCGAAAACGCCTCCGTAGAGGTCGCCCATGCCCTCGCGCATCGCGCCCGTCAAGGTGGCCAGGTCGACGAGGTGCGTCGCCCCCTCGCCGCGGGCGTACCACAGCGCATCGGCCAGGATCAAGCGCCCCTCGGCGTCGGGATTGGTCACCTCGACGGTGAGGCCGGAGGCGGTCCGGATGACGTCGGTGGGCCGCATCGCGCTGGCGCTCAGCATGTTCTCGCAGACGGGCACGACCCCGGTGACCGACAGGGGGAGCCCGAGCTCCGCGACCGCGCCCAGCGCCGCTATGACCGCCGCGCCACCCCCCATGTCGGCCTTCTGGCGGAGGATGTCCGCCTTGGGCTTGAGGAAGTAACCGCCCGTATCGAAGGTGACAGCCTTGCCGATGAGCGCCAGCCGGGGCGCGGCCGGCGCTCCCGGCGGCTCGTGCCGGAGCACGAGGAGCATCGGCGGGTAGTTGCTGCTCGCGCCGACGGCGGCGAGCGCGCCCAGCCCCGCGTGAGCGGCGTCGATGCGCGACACCTCGAGTTGCTCCAGCGCCTCCGCTCGTTCCGCCAGACCCTCCGGCGAGATGACGTTGGGTGGCGCATCGACCAGCTCCCGGGCGGTGTTGGTCCAGCGCGCCACGAGCTCGGCTCGGGCGGCCACGGCCGCCAGCTGGTCGCCACAGCCGCAGATCACGAAGCGCTCGACGCCGCGCGGTAGCTTGCCGCTTGACCAGCGGCGAGCCTCATAGCCCCCGAGTACGGCACCTTCGGCCAGCGCCCGCACCTGCTCCTCGATCGGCAGCGGCAGCGACGCATCGAGCGCCCAGGCGACGGTCCCCCCACCGCGGCACGCGCGCACCGCCCGCGCCGCACCGGTGCGCACTCCGTCGACGTCGGCCTCGAGCGCCACGACCGCGAGCGGGGCGCCGTCTCGGTACACGATCGCGACCGGGTCAGCATCCGCCACAGCGCGCTGCGGGGCACCGAGCTCCGAGGCCCGCGCCCCCACCGGAGCGGCGACGAGATCGGCGCCGACCGCGTCCGGCTCGGACCCCGTTATCTCGACTTGCATCGTGTTGAGGCGTCCATTCTTGCCTGCGCTGGGTTCGCTAAGCTAGGCTTCATCTGCACCCTACGAGGAGGCATCTTATGAAGTGGATAAAGCCGGAGTTCGAGTTCGTCGACCTCTGCTCAGAGGTCACCTCGTATCTCTACACGCGGTAAGAGCCAGAAACTGAAGCTGACGTGGCCTCCGGCGCTCGTCTGAGGCCGCGTTCCGCTTCGTAGTTGCGTGCAAGTTCGCATTCTCGGCTCGGCCGCGGGCGGGGGTTTCCCACAGTGGAACTGCCACTGCGAGCCCTGCGAGGCGGCCCGGACGGGAGTGCGGGCGCGACCGCGTACCCAGTCGTCACTGGCGATCCGGGGGGACGAGGGGGCCTGGTTCCTGGTCAACGCCTCGCCGGACGCCCGCCAGCAGCTCGAAGCGCTGGCACCCCAACAGCCCGACGGCGTGCGTGCGCCGCCGGTCGCGGGGGTGCTTCTCACCGATGCCGAGATCGACCACACGGCGGGTCTTCTGTTGCTGCGCGAGTCGGCGACGCCGGTGCGCGTGTTCGGCGATGCGGGCATCGAGCGCGCCCTGCGAGATGGCTACCCGATCTTGGCGATGCTGGAGCACTATTGCGGCGCCATATGGCACACGCTGGAGCCCGACCGCCCGACGCCGCTGGAGGGCTCCAGTCTCGTCGTGGAGGCATTTGCCGTGGGCGGCGACGCGCCGCTCTACATGAACGGGTCCGGCATCGAGCTGGAGGCGAGCGGGTTCGTGTTCCGTGACCGCGCCGGCGGCGGGGTGGTCACCTACGTACCCGGCCTCGCGCGGTTGGACGAGGGCGTGCTCGCCCGGTTCGCCGCCAGCGACCTCGTGCTCGTAGATGGGACCTTCTGGCGCGACGATGAGCTCGCTGCGCTGGGCATCTCGGCGCGCACCGCGTCCGATATGGGACATATCGCGCTTTCGGGCCCCGGGGGGACACTCGCGGCACTGGCGCAGCTGGAGCGCCCGCGCAAGGCACTCATTCACATCAACAACACCAACCCGATCCTCCTCGAGGACTCTGCCGAGCGCCAGGCGGTCCTGCGCGCGGGGGTCGAGATCGCTCACGACGGCTTGGAGTTTTCGCTATGACCCAGGGCGCCCCGCCCGCGACCCATACGCGCGAGCCTTTGCCCGGAGCGGAGTTCGCCGCCGAGCTCCGGGCCCAGGGGACGCGATACCACAACCTGCACCCCTTTCACCGGCATATGGACGCCGGAGAGCTCACGCGTGAGGAGCTGCAGCGCTGGGTCAGCAACCGCTTCTACTACCAGAGGTGCATTCCCCTGAAGGACGCGGCGATCATGTCCAACTGCCCCGAGGTCGAGGTCCGGCGCGACTGGATCCAGCGGATCATCGACCATGACGGGACCGCGCAGGAGCCGGGCGGCATTGAATCCTGGCTGGCGCTCGGCGAGGCGCTGGGCGTCTCCAGAGAGGAGCTCGAGTCAGAGCGCAGCGTCCTCCCCGCCGTGCGCTACGCGGTGGACGCCTATGTGACCTTTGCGCGCCGGCGGCCGTGGATCGAGGCGGTCGCCTCATCGCTGACCGAGCTGTTCGGGCCGGCCGCCATCCGGGTTCGCCTGGACGCCCTCGAGCGTCACTACGCGTGGATCGATCCCGCAGGGCTCGAGTACTTCCGGACACGGCTCGTGAAAGCGCCGCGCGACGCGCGGTACGCGCTCGATCTCGTCATCGAGCGCTGCCGAACGCGGGAGCAGCAGGAGGCGGCTGTCGCGGCGCTGCGCTTCAAGACCGAGCTGCTGTGGGCGCAGCTCGACGCCATCGAGCTTGGTGACACCCACGATGCGATCCCACCCACTACCGGCGCGTGACTCGTCCCCGTCTTGTCACCGGTGCGCGTCTCAGATACGACGAGGTGCGCGAGGAGCACCTGCTGCTGATCCCCGAGGGCGCCGTCCGGCTCAACCCCACGGCAGTGGAGGTGCTTGAGCTGTGCGACGGCCAGCGATCAACGCAGGAGATCGTCGACGCCCTGGCGGCCCGCTATGACGGCGCCGATCTGAGCGACGATGTTCGAGGGCTCCTGGAGTCCATGACCCAGAGAGGAGTGGTGGTCGATGCAGCCGAGTAAGCCGTTCACGCTGATCGCCGAGCTTTCCTACCAGTGCCCGCTCCATTGCCCGTACTGCTCCAACCCGCTGGACATCGGCGCCCAGAAGTACCGCCGGGAGCTCGAGACCGAGCAGTGGATCCGCACCTTCCAGGAGGCGCGCGGGCTCGGCGTGCTCCAGCTCGCGCTCACGGGCGGGGAGCCGATGCTGCGCCGCGACCTCGCGGAGCTGTGCGCAGCCTCGCGTGACGCCGGGCTCTACTCATCGCTGATCACCGCGGGAACCCTGTTCACGCGCGAGCGCGCGGAGACGCTGAAGGCAGCCGGCCTTGACCATGTGCAGATCTCGATCCAGAGCCCGAACGCCGCGGACAACGACCGAATCGCGGGAAACCGATCGTTTGAGAAGAAGATCGCGGCCGCACGCTTCGCGAAGGAGTTCGACTTCCCGCTGACCATCAACTGCGTCCTGCACCGGCAGAACCTCGATCGGATCGAGGAGGTGCTCGAGCTCGCGCTGGATCTCGGGGCGCAGCGGCTCGAGCTCGCGAACACCCAGTACTACGGCTGGGCGGTCGCCAACCAGGAGGCCCTGCTGCCATCGTGGGAGCAGCTCCGGCGCGGGGAGGAAGCGGTCGAGCGCTTTCGTGAGCGTGTCGGACCCAAGGTGGACGTCCTCTGGGTGCTCCCCGACTATTACGAGGAGCTGCCGAAGCCATGCATGGGCGGCTGGGGCCGGACGGCCATGGTGGTCGCTCCCAACGGCGACGTCCTGCCGTGCCAGGCGGCATCGACGATACCGGGGCTCGAGTTCGCCAACGTCCGCGAGCATCCGCTGGAGTGGATCTGGGAAGAGTCCGACGCCTTCACGCGATTCCGGGGGACGGATTGGATGCAGGAGCCGTGCCGCACGTGCCCCCTCGGACACCAGGAGGTCGATTTCGGCGGCTGCCGTTGTCAGGCGCTGCGGCTCACGGGCGACGCGGCGGCCACGGATCCGGTCTGCCGCTTCTCGCCACATCACGACCGTGTCGTCTCGGCACGCGAGTCAGCCCAAACGGACGAGTTCGTCTATCGCACGATCAAGCGGCCGGCCGCCAGGCCGCGCGTGACTCGATAAGCCCCTGACAGCCGCCACGCGCACCCAGGCGGGTCGCCGTGGCCGCCTGCCCTCCTGTTCGCAAGCGCCCGCCCACGGCGGGCGCTCGGGCAGGAGTGACCGGAGCGCAGAGCGAAACCGCAGCTACCCTAGGCGCGGTCTGCACCTCCACGCCCGATGAGCCCCGGTCAACGCGCCACCCTCCGAGCCCTGACGATCGCCTTCGCGGGGGCTCTCGTCGCGGCCGCCTTGGCGCTGCCCGCGCTCGGGGCCGGGGCCGGGGCCGGAGGCATGAGCTCGGTGCCGACCTCGGGCGGCGCGCCCATCGTCAGCGGCGGCCTGGCGCCCACGCACAAGCCCCCGGCCAAGCTGCCGGCGCCCCCGAGCAGGAGCGACCGGGGCCAGTGGCTGGGCGGAGTGACGATCACCGAGTACTGGCCGGCGCCGGAGTCGTGGTTCGTCGGGCGGCTGGTCAAGGCCCCGGGACTGCCGGGCCTGCACCGCATCGACTGGCTGTACTCGGCGACCGGCATGTCGATGCAAGGCGACGGCATCGGCCTGGATGGCCGCACGTACCACATCGAGGCGCTCGGGCAGGGTGGCTGGGTGACCGCCAGTGGCGCCTCGACCTCCCCCGCCTCCGGCTGGTCGGCGGGGGCTCCGTACTGGCGGGCCGGCGGCTACTGGCGCAACCGGCAAAACGGGGTGACGTTCCCGCTTTCAGACGGCGGGTGGTCAGCGGGGACAGGCCGCCGCTATGTGCCCTTGCGCCAGGTCAGCTTCGCGGCCGGCCCATCCCTGCCGCTGCGCTTCCATGAGTCCATCGCGGTCGACCCCCGGGTGATCCCGCTCGGTAGCCAGATCTACGTTCCCGCCTACCGCCGCGACGGTCACGGGGGCTGGTTCATCGCCCAGGACACCGGGGGGGCGATCACCGGACATCACATCGACGTCTACCGCCCGCCCCCCTCCAGCTCGGGTGACTCAGGCCAGTACCTGACCGCTCAGCGGATCTTCGTGATAAAGCCACGTCGCTGACGCCGGCTCTCGAGCGTGGTCATGACCCTCACGCGTGACTAGACTCCACGAGACGATGCCCAAGCAGCAACGAGTCATGCGAGTCGAGCAGCGAAGCCAGCTCGCCGCCATGCAGCAGATGGAGAGCCGCAGCAGCGAGGAGCTCGAGGCCGAGACCAAGTACAAGGCGGCCGCCCAGGCCATCCTGGGCGCCCGCGCGGCCGAGCGCTACGACGCCAAGGCGGCACGCGCGCACTTCCAGCGCGCGATCGCGGCGGCCCGACCCCAGGAGCGCCTGCAGCTGAGGCGAATGGCCGACGCCTCGCTGGCGCTGGCCGAGCGCCGAGCCGACGACCTGCGCAAGGCGACCGAACGGCTGGGCGTCGAGGCGCCCACCAACAAGCAGCTGTGGGGGCTGAAGTTCATGGGACTGGTGGCGCCGCCCAAGAGCGCCGGGTCCCTGGCACGGGCCCGCGGCGTGCTCATCATCGTCGTGCTGATCGTGGCCATCCTGCTCCTGGGGTTCGGCATCGTCAACCTGGTCGCGCTTCCGTTCGGCGGCATCTCGCTGGATCTCGGCATCTTCTACGGTCTCGCGCTCGTGCTCGTGGCCCTCGGCGTGCTCGTCTTCCTGGGGCGACGTCGCCAGCGCAACGCCCAGGCGCAGCGCGCCGAGCAGGTCGCGGCCCGCTCTCGATAGCGGGGCGCGGCGATGTGCGGTCGCTATTCCCTGGCCACGCCTGATCCGGGAGCGCTGCGGGCGCGCTTTCCGGTCGGAGAAGCCGTGGAGGTTCGCCGCCGCTTCAACGTCGCCCCGGGCGACGACGTGCTGGCCGTGACCACCGACCGGGAGGGCGCACCGCGAGGCGATCTGCTGCGGTGGGGACTGGTGCCCTCGTGGGCCAAGAGCCCCGACACCGGGCTCAAGATGATCAACGCGCGACTGGAGACGGTCGCGGAGCGGCCGGCGTTTCGCCGCGCCTTCGAACGCTTTCGCTGTCTGATCCTGGCCGACGGCTTCTATGAATGGCGCCCCACCCCGGGCGCTCCCAAGCAGCCCTTCCACATCACCCGGACCGACGGCCGGCCATTCTCCTTCGCCGGACTGTGGTCGATCTGGCACGCGCCGGACGGTGGCAAGCTGCGCACGTGCACGATCCTCACCCGGGCGGCCAACCCGGCGATCTCTCCCCTCCATGACCGCATGCCGGTCATTCTGGCGCCCGATGACGAGTCCGGATGGCTTGACATCACCACCCCCCCACAGCGCCTGACCGAGCTGCTCTCGGGGCTTGCCGCCGCCGAGACCGCGCTCACGCAGGTGGGCTTCGCCGTCAACGACGCGCGCTATGACGGGCCCGAGTGCCTGGCCGCGCCGGCACCGGCTGCCCAGGCGGCGCTCTTCTAGCCCTGACGCGCGCTCAGATCTCCGGTCCGGCTGCCAGGCGGACGATCGAGCGCCGGTGCCCGGGCGCCGAGTCGACCCCGACCCCAGCCCCGGAGCTGGCTCTGACCATAGGCGCGCGCTCGATCGAGTCGGCGGCCAGCCACGCCCTGAAGGCGCCGGGCGCCAGCGGACGGCTGAGGAAGTACCCCTGGGCCAGGTCGCATCCGAGCAGCGCCAGGCGCTGCAGGGTGTCGTCATCCTCGACGCCCTCGGCGGTGATGTACATCCCGAGGTCGTGGGCCAGGTTGATCGTCGAGCGAACGATGATCAGGGCACTCTCGTCGACCAGCATCGGCGAGACGAACGATCGATCGATCTTCAGCTCGTTGATGGGCAGGCGCCGCAGGTTGGCCAGCGACGAGTAACCGGTGCCGAAGTCGTCGACCGACAGCTGCACCCCCAGGTCGCTCAGACGGGCTACCGCGTTCGTCGACCGCTCGGGGTCGGACATGATCATGCGCTCGGTGAGCTCGAGCGTGAGAGCCTGGGCGGGGAGCGAGTGGGCCTCGAGCATGCGCTCGATGTCCTTGGGCAGGTCCCGGTCGAGCAGGTTGCGCTCGGCGAGGTTGACAGCCACCGATACCAGGTGGCCGTCGCGGCGCCAGGCCGAACATTCGGCGACCGATTGCTCGAGCACGTAACGGGTCAGTGGGCCGATCAGGCCGGACTGCTCGATCGTGTTCACGAACTCGCCCGGCGGGATGAGACCCAGCTCGGGATGCTGCCAGCGCACGAGGCCCTCGGCGCTGCGGACGGTGAAGTCGTCCAGCTCGACGATCGGCTGGAAGTGGACGACGAGCTCGTGGTCGGCGAGGGCGCGGCGGATGTCGGTGAGGACGTTGATTCGCCTCACCGACTCCTGACTCTGCTCCTCGGTGAAGATCTCGCACCCGGTCTGTGCCTCCTTGGCCGTATACATCGCGATGTCGGCGCAGCGCATCAGGGCCTGGGCGTCGGCGCCGTCACGCGGGTACCGCGCGATCCCGACGCTGGCATCGATCTCGAGGGCCAGCTCATCGACGACGCACGGCTGCTCCACGCACGCCAGCAGTCGTGCGGCCTCGTGTTCGAGGAGGATCGTGGCATCGGTGTTCTCGGCGAGCACGATCCCGAACTCGTCTCCGCCCAGCCTTGCCACCACTCCCCACTCACCGATCGTCGCTTGCAGCCGGGGCCCCAGGTCACGCAGGAGCACGTCGCCGTAGTGATGGCCCAGGCCGTCGTTGATCTCCTTGAAGCGATCGAGGTCCATCAGCATCACCGCGAACGGGGCTCCCGCCTCGCGGGCGACCACGATCCGCTCCTCGACGACCTCCCGGAACCGTTCTCGGTTGGCCAGCCCGGTGAGCTGGTCGGTGGTGGCGATCGTCTGCAGCTGCTGGCTGCGGCGTTTGGAGGTCAAGAGCTCGCTGACCAGGTATTGGAAGATCACGAAGGCCAGGCCCAGCGGGATCAGGCCGGCCGCCCCGAACCTGAGCGCCAGGGCCACGGCTCCCATGGAGAGCAGCGCGGAGAGCAGCTCCGCCGACAGAAGCGGGGCCAGAGTCGCCCTGATCTTTGCGGGCAGCCACTCGCGGGTCAGATAGCAGACGAACCCGGCCGCGCCCAGCAGGTTCACGGCCAAGCCGACCAAGTAGGTCACGAACACCAGCAGGTAGTAGGCGAGGGGATGTCCGTGAATGCCGGTGGCGCGAGCGACCGCGGAGAAGAACAGGCCGGCCACGAGCGGGTACCAGGCGAAGACGGCCAGGTTGTTGCGCAACATGTGGGGCGCCTCTCGAGACCGAAGCCAGCCGCCGCCGACGCACAGAACTCCGACCACTGCGGCGGGCCCGCCCCCCAGGAGCACGGCGGCCAGCAGCTGACCGATTCCACTGCCCGATACTTGGATGCGCGATTGCCCGGAGTACACCGAGGCGAGCTCGCTGGCGATCGCGAACACCACCAGGATGGCCAGGGTGGGCAGATCCCACCGATCCCACGGGCCGCTCAGAACGACCGCGACTCCGGCGGCTGCGAGCGCCCCCAACTGGACGATGGCCAGCCCGCGCGTGGGCACGCGAGGCGGCAGGCTCTGCGGAGGAGCCGGGGCAGAAGGCGTCATCACCTCCTTCATCGTCCGATCCGGCTCGATCCTGGACCCTCGGGCATGGATCTGGACGCGGGCCTAAAGGTCGGGCGATTCCAGGCCGATCAACGAAGTGCAGAGAAACTGATGGAGGGGCCCGGTTAGGGACCCCTCCACCAACAGCGAAGGAATCAGATGGTCCTGTAGGGCATCGTTCCTCCTTGCCGAGGCACGCAGTCAGGCAGGACCGACTGTTAGCGGGTGTGACGCTGAGTCTTTGAGGGTCGGCGTCATGCCCGTGCCTATCCTGCCCGGCGCTCCGTACGAAATAAACAGGTCTCGCAGGGATCGGGCCTAAAGGCCCAGGGCAGGTCCACGAACCTCCAACGCAGGTTTTATCACCAGGTCGCGAGTCGGCGTATTAGGCCGCACTTCTGGCGCCGCGCTTGCGGCGCCACGGGAGACGCCCGGGCGCGTTGCATAATCGTCGCCATGGCCCTCTCCCCCCTGCTTGCCGACTACGACCACCTGCTGCTCGACCTGGACGGCTGCGTGTGGGTTGGCGACCAAGCCACGCCGCGCGCTCGAGAGGCGCTGGCGGAGATTCGCGGCGCCGGCAAGACGATCTCGTTCGTGACCAACGACGCGGCGCTCGCTCCTGAGGAGTACGTGCGCAAGCTCTGGTCGCTGGGACTCCAGGCCTCGCTCGAGGAGATCGTCAGCGTGGGCGCGGCGATCCAGTACACGCTCGCCGATCGCACGCCGGGCACGCCCACGTTCGTGATCGGCTCGCCGGCGATCTTCCGGCACGTCGCCGACGCCGGACAGCGGATCGTCAACAACACCGACCGAGCCCCGGAGGCGCAGATCGTCGTCGTGGCCGGCCATGATCGGTTTTCGTTCGACGAGCTGCGCACGGCCACGCAGGCAGTGCTGGCCGGAGCCGAGATGATCGCCGCGGGACGGGATCGGACGTTTCCCGCCGCGGACGGGACGTCGCCGGGCACGGGAGCGCTGGTGGCCGCCCTGGAGTACACGACCGGGCACACGGCGCTGAGCGTGGGCAAGCCCGACCCGATCATGTTCGAGACCGCGCTCGATCGTCTGGGCCCCGGGCGCACGCTGGTGGTCGGCGATAGCCTCGACGCCGACCTGGCGGGAGCGGTTCGGGCGGGGCTGGACGGCGCGATCGTGTTGACCGGAGTGACCACCCGGGCGCAGGCAGACGCGGCGAGCGATCCGGCACCGGTGGCGGTGGCCGAGAATCTGTACTCGCTCGTGGCCGCGTGAAGCTGTCGCTGATCGTCAATCCGTCCGCCGGCGGCGGGCGGGCCGGGCGCAGCCTGCCCGCCGTTCAGGGTTCGCTGGCCCGACTCGGGCTCGAGCACCGAGTTGCGCTCACGCGCAACCTTCAGCACGCACGCGAGCTGGCCGTGGCAGCGATCTCCGCCCATGAGGTGGCGGTCGCCTTCGGCGGCGATGGCCTGATCGGAGCCGTCGCGGACGCGCTCAAGCACACCGAGGGCGTGCTGGGGGTTCTCCCCGGCGGTCGCGGCAACGACTTCGCCCGAGTCCTCGGAATTCCGCTGGAGCCGAGCGCGGCCTGCGAGGTACTGGCCAGCGGTGACGTGTGTGCCCTGGACCTCGGCCGGGTGGGCACGCGAACCTTCATCGGGATCGCCAGCTGCGGCTTTGACTCGGTCGCCAACCGGATCGCCAACGAGACGACCCTGGTCCGCGGCAACCTGGTGTACGCGTATGGCGCGCTGCGCGCGCTGGCCGGCTGGAAGCCGGCGACCTTCACGGTGGCCGCGGACGGGCAGAACCCTCGGGTGGTCACCGGCTACACGGTGGCCGCCGCCAACTCAAAGGCCTACGGTGGAGGCATGTTCATGGCTCCCGATGCCTCCCTGACCGATGGGCTGCTCGACGTCGTGATCGTCGGACAGGAGCGCAAGCTGCGCTTCCTGCGCCGGCTGCCGAGCGTCTTCAGCGGGGAGCACGTGCACCATGCCAACGTGCAGGTGATGCGCTGCGCGTCGCTCCGCGTCGATGCCTCCCGGCCGTTCACGCTCTATGCCGACGGCGACCCCATCGCCGAGCTCCCGGTCACGATCGACACCCTGCCGCGGGCGGTACGGACCATCGTGCCCCGCCCCGGCCCCGGTCCCGAGCCCGGAGTGGCCAGGGCATGAGCCGGCTCGAGGTCAAGATCCTCGCCGCGCGAGCAGTCGGCGAGGCGGCCCGCCGCGCCGGCCGGGGCGGCGGAACGAGCCTGCCCGGGAAGGTCCTCACGCGCCTGGAGCCGCACGCCATCGAAACGCTGGCCGCCCGGTTGCCGGCCGGCTGCGCGGTCATCTCGGCGACCAACGGCAAGACGACCACGGCCGCCATGGCGGCCTCGGTGCTCGAGCGCTCCGGCACCAGGCTGGTGCACAACCGAGCCGGCGCCAACATGGCGGGGGGCGTGGCCGCGGCGCTGCTGAACGCCGCCCGGCGGGGTGACACCATCGACGGCGAGCTGGGCCTGTTCGAGCTCGATGAGTTCTGGCTGGACAGCGTCGGACCCCAGCTGCACCCGCGAGCGATCGTCCTGGGCAACCTGTTTCGCGACCAGCTGGACCGGTATGGCGAGCTCGAGACGATCGCCGATCGTTGGGCGGCGATGGTGGCCGCACTGCCCGGGGGTGCGGCGCTGGCCTGCAACGCCGACGATCCACTGATCGCCGACCTCGGCCGCGACCGAGCCGGGGTCACCTACTTCGGCATCGAGGATCCGGCCATGGCCGGCGAGGTGATGCAGCACGCCTCGGATTCCAAGCACTGCCGTCGCTGTGGGTCCCCCTACGAGTACGAGGGCATCTATCTCGGCCACCTCGGGATCTACGAGTGCCCGGTCTGCGGGCAACGGCGCCCCGAGCCCACGGTCGCCGCCCACCACGTGGAGCTGAACGGCACCCGGAGCGCGAGCTTCGAGCTGCGCACCCTAGCGGGGAACGCCGCGGTCTCCCTCCCGCTACCGGGCCTCTACAACGTCTACAACGCCCTGGGCGCCGCCGCCCTGTGCCTCTCGCTGGGCGTTTCGCTGCCCGCCATCGTCGACGGGCTCGCCGGGGTCAGCCCCGCCTTCGGACGCGCCGAGCGGATCGTGATCGACGACCGCGAGCTCTCGGTGTTGCTGATCAAGAACCCCGCCGGCGCCAACGAGGTCCTGCGGACGTTGGCGCTGGAGCCGGGCGAGCTCGACGTCCTCGGTGTGCTCAACGATCGCACCGCCGATGGGCGCGACATCTCCTGGATCTGGGACGCGGACTTCGAGCTGTTGGCCGGGAGCGTGCGTCGGGTGACCTGCTCGGGCACGCGCGCCGCCGAGCTGGCGCTGCGACTCAAGTACGCGGGGATCGAAGCCGAGCGCCTGCAGGTGATCGACGACCTGCCCTCCGCGCTGGACGCCGCGCTGGACGGCGCGTCCGGCGGCCGCCTGTTCGCGCTGCCCACCTACACGGCGCTCCTCGAGCTGCGCCGCGAGTTGTCTCGGCGTGGTCACGTGCCGCGCTTCTGGTCTCAGGCGGTTCCCCGATGAGCGCCATCTGGCACGATCTCGAATGCGGCAGCTACACCCAGGACCTGGGCCTGTGGCTGAGGCTCGCCCGCGAGTACGGTGACCCCGTGCTCGACATCGGGGCCGGAACGGGTCGCACCGCGCTCGAGCTGACCCGGGCCGGGCACGCCGTGACCGCGCTGGACTCAGACCCCGACCTCCTGGCCGGGCTGCACACCCGGGCCGCAGCCGGCGGCCTCGAGGTCGAGACCGTGGTCGCAGACGCTCGCTCGTTTGCGCTGTCGCGAAGCTTCGCCCTGTGCATCGTGCCCATGCAGACGATTCAGCTGCTGGGCGGAGCCCCAGGGCGAATCAGCTTCCTGCGGCGCGCCGGCGAGCACCTCGAGGACGGCGGCCGCCTCGCGATCGCGCTGACCGACGACCTGGATCTGTTCGAGGTGGCGCAGGGCGCGCCCGGTCCGCTGCCCGACGTCGTCGAGATCGATGGCGTCGTCTACTGCAGCCGACCGACCGCGGTCCGCGCCGAGGCCGACGGCTTCCTGCTCGAGCGCCGGCGGGAGACGGTGGCCGCCGACGGCACGCTCGCGGTCGAGCTGGATCAGATCCACCTGGACTGCCTCGATCCCGACACGCTCGAGCGCGAGGCGGCCGCCGTGGGGCTGACGCCGGTCGACCGGATGAACGTGGCGCCCACCACCGACTACGTCGGCAGCGTGGTGGTGATACTCGGTGGCTGAGACGCGGCTGCGGGTGTGCGCGCTGTACCCCGACCTGATGAACATCTACGCCGACCGCGGCAACCTCCTGCTGCTGGAGCGACGCTGCCGGTGGCGGGGGATCGAGTTCGAGCTCTCCTCCAGCGGCCTGGGCGAGCCGCTGGACGCCGGTGCGGATCTCTATTACATGGGAGGCGGCCAGGACCGCGACCAGAAGCTGTGCGCGACCGATCTCGCGGAGCGCAAGCGCGACGACGTGCACGCCGCCGCCGCCCGCGGCGCCGTGATCCTCGCCGTGTGCGGTGGCTACCAGCTGCTCGGCCACTCCTACCAGCTCGGCGAGGAAACGCTGCCCGGACTCGGGCTCGTCGATCTCGAGACCGTCCGCGCCGAGGGGCCTCGGCTGATCGGCAACGTCGCGATCGAGGTGGAGCTCGAGCCTGGTCACCGCCAGGTGCTGGCGGGATTCGAGAATCACGGCGGGCGCACCCGCCTCGGAGCCGGCTCGAGCCCGCTCGGACGAGTGCTCAAGGGCCACGGCAACAATGGCGCAGACGGCCTGGAGGGAGTCCGGGCCGGCAACGTGATCGGTACCTACCTGCACGGTCCGCTGCTGCCGAAGAATGCGTGGTTCGCCGACTGGCTGATCGCCGCGGCGGCGGGTCTGCCCCAACCACTCGCCAAGCTCGACGACGAGCTCGAGTGGGCGGCTCACGCACAGGCGCGCCGGGCCGCAGGGGTGTGAAACCAAGCGTGGACGGTTTCCGGCAGTCTCCGGTGATCATGCTGCGCCTCCATCGCGATCACATCGTTCGCGGGCTCGTGGCCGGACTCGCCGCCGCGCTGGGACTGGCCCTGGCTGCCTGTGGCAGCGTCTCGGGCACCTCCACGTCCGCCAGTGCCGCGCGGTCGCACCCGAGCAGCTCGTCGACCACGAGCTCGGCGTCGACCGCCGGAACCGGGACGGGCACCGGGACCTCGGGCACCACCTCGACGACCTCGCTGCCGGGAGCCGGCAAGCCGGTGGTCACGATCGGCGACAAGAACTACACCGAGCAGTTCGTGCTCGGCCAGCTGTATCTGCAGGCGCTCCAGGCCGATGGCTTCACCGTCAACATCAACGACAACATCGGTCCGACTGACGTGACCCTGCAGGCGCTCGAGGCGGGGTCGCTGGCCATGTATCCGGAGTACCTGAACGTCTTCAACACCTCGATCGCGGGCTACAAGCGCGGGTATCGCACCCAGCTGGGCGCCTACACGGCCGCGGAGCGCTACGCCCTGGCCCACGGTCTCGAGCTGCTGGCGCCCACCCCGTTCAGCGACACCGACGCGATCGCGGTGACCGTCGCCTACGCCGATGCCAACCGGTTGCAGACGATCGGCGACCTGCGCCGGGTCCAGGAGGGGCTGGCCCTGGGCGGACCACCTCAATTCCAGCAGGGGGTGCCCGGGCTGCCCACGATCAAGCGGGTCTACGGCGTGACGCCCGGAATCTTCAAGTCGCTGGCCGTCGGCGATCAGTACTCGGCGCTCGACGATGCCACCGTGCAGGCGGCCGACGTCAACACCACCGATGGCCAACTCGCCAGCGGCGACTACCAGCTCCTGCGGGACCCGCGGCGGATCTTCGGCTGGGGAAACGTCGTGCCGGTGCTCTCAGCCAAGCTGCTCAACGCCGAGGGGCCGGCGTTTGCGGACACGATCGAGGGCGTCGACGCGACGCTCACCACCTCGGCGATGCGCGAGCTCAACCAGGCCGTCGACGTCGCCCAGCAGACCCCGGCCGCCGTGGCCAAGCAGTTCCTGGAGACCCACGGCCTGCTCACGCCCACGCCCAGCTGAGGAAGCCGATCAGCTCCTCGGCGGTCTGCTCGGGCGCGTCCTCGACCAGGAAGTGGGACGCGTCGAGCGCCCGGCCGGTCACGTGGTCGGCCCAACCGCGCCAGACCTCGAGCACGTCGTCGTAGAAGAGCTCGAGCGCACCGCGCTTGCCCCACAGGACCTGCACCGGGCACGCGATGGGGGTTCCGCGGTCGGCCTCGTCGAGCTCGCGGTCGATACTCGCCCCCGCGCGATAGTCCTCGCAGATGGCCTGCACGGCGCCGGGGTCTCGAAGCTGCCGGCGGTAGGCGGCCATCACCTCCTCGGGATAGCGCTCCGGGGCTGCGCCCAGTCCGATCCTGCGCACGTGATCGTCCATGAAGGCGTCCGGGTTGCCGGCGATGAGCCGCTCGGGGAGCGGCGCCGGCTGAGCCAGGAAACCCCAGTGCCAGTAGATGAGCGAGAGCCGGGCGTCGGCGCGTGCCCAAACCTCGGCGGTGGGCACGATGTCGAGCACCGACAGGGCGCTTATCCGCTCGGGATGGTCGAGCGCCATCCGGTAGGCGACCCGTCCTCCGCGATCGTGGCCGGAGACCGCAAAGCGCTCGTGCCCGAGTGAGGCCATCGCCTGAACCTGGTCCAGCGCCAGCGCGCGCTTGGAATGCGGGGCGTGATCGTCGGCCGGGGCAGGTCGCAGGGAGGCTCCGTAGCCCGAGAGGTCGGCGACGACCACCGTGAACCGGTGGGCCAGCAGCGGCGCCGCGGCATGCCACATGACATGGGTCTCGGGATAACCGTGCAGGAGCAGCAGCGGGGGACCGTCTCCCCCAACCCGCGCGTGGATCGTCCCCCGGTCGGTGGGAAGCTCATGCTCGGCGAAGCCCTCGAACATCTCGCTCCGGATCTAGGCGCCGCTGGAGCCAAAGCCGCCGGGGCCACGGCGCGAGGGCTCGAGCTCGGTCACCTCGAGTGGCTCCTCGAGCGCCACCTCGACCAGCACGAGCTGGGCGATGCGATCCCCGGCGGCCAGCTCGAAGCGGTTGACGCGATCGGTGTTGAGCAGCAGGACGCACAGCTCGCCGCGATAGCCGGAGTCGATCAGGCCGGGAGCGTTGACGACCGAGATCCCATGACGCGCCGCCAGGCCCGAGCGCGGAAGCACCAATCCCGCCTGGCCGGGTGGGATCTCGACCGCGATGCCGGTGGGAATGGAGGTCCGCTCCCCGGGCTCGAGGGCCGCCGGCTCCAGCGCATGCAGATCAAGTCCCGCGTCCCCGGGATGAGCCCGGGTCGGCAGCGTCGCCCGCTCGTGCAGGCGGACGACACGCAGACTCATGCCGGCTTGTCGGAGAGCGCAAACGGGGCGTAGCGAGCGGCGATGCTCGGCGGCAGCCGCACCAGCACGCGAACCCCGTCGGGCGTGTCCTCACGCTCGAGGTCGCCGGCGAGCTCGTGGAGCTCGGCCAGCCGGCCGCCCTCCTGGTAGGGCACCAGCAGCTCCACCTCCAAGAGCCGGCGCGCGAATTCGGTCTCGATCCGCTCCACCAGCGTCGGGATTCCCTCGCCGCTGGCCGCCGACACCAGCAGAGCGTCGGGATGGCGATGCGCGAGCTCGGTCCGGCGATCGGCGTCCAGCTGGTCGGCCTTGGCGAGCACCAGGAGGCGCGGCGCCTCTTCGGCGGCGATCTCGTGCAGCACGTCATCGACGGCCCGCGTCATCGCGGCGAGCTCCTCCTCGGGGACCGACGCGTCGGCGACATGCAGGATCAGGTCGGCGCGGCGCGTCTCCTCCAGGGTCGCCCCGAAGGCGTCGACGAGCTGGTGGGGAAGCTTGCGGATGAAGCCGACGGTGTCGGTGAGCAAGTAGTCACGGCCGCCGGCGCGGAGCACCCGGGTGGTCGGATCCAGCGTGTGAAAGAGTCGATCGCGAACCGGCACGGTGGCACCGGTCAGGGCGTTGAGGAGCGTCGACTTGCCCGCGTTGGTGTAGCCCACGAGGGCGATCTGGGGCAGGTGCGCGCGCTCGCGCTCGGCCCGCATCACCGACCGCGTCGAGCGGACGTGCGCCAGGCGCCGTTTCAGGGCAGCAATCCGATCACGGGCAAGTCTGCGGTCGGTCTCGATCTGGCTCTCGCCCGGGCCCCTGGTGCCGATGCCCCCTCCGAGGCGCTCCAGGTGCGACCACAGGCCCCGCATCCGGGCCAGGTTGTACTCGAGCTGGGCCAGCTCGACCTGAAGCTTTCCCTCGGCGCTGTGGGCATGGGAGGCGAAGATGTCCAGGATGATCGCCGTGCGGTCGATCACCGGGACACCGAGCGCCGACTCGAGGTTTCGCTCCTGGCGCGGCGAGAGCTCGTCATCGCAGGCGACCAGGTTGGCGTCCGCGGCGGATATCTGTGCCTTGAGCTCCTCGAGCTTGCCGGCCCCCAGATACGAGTTCGGATCCGGCTGGTCGCGACGCTGGACGAGCTCTCCGACCGCGGCCACCCCGGCGGTGAGCAACAGCTCCTCGAGCTCGGGGAGCTGCGAAGCCTCGCCCGCGGGGATGGCGGCAGCCATCAAGGCCCGCTGGCGGGCACGTCCGCGGGGGCGCTGGCCGTCAGGGGTGGTCGCCCGGCGGCCGTTGGAGGCGATGGTCTCGGCCAAGCATCCCTCATGGTAGCCGCGCGACCGTCGAGCGGGCCCGCCGGCCGGCTGAGTACGGGGCAGACCCGCGGAGCCTAGAGCTGGCGCAGGCGCTCGACGGCCTCGAGGAGCCGGTCGTCGGGGGCGGTCAGCGAGATCCTGAAGAAGCCCTCGCCGTTGGGTCCGAAGGCGCCGCCCGGGGATATGACGACCGCCGCCTGCTCGAGCACGTACTCGCAGTACTCAGCCGCCGAGGCAAAGCCCTCGGGCACGGGAGCCCAGATGTAGATCGTCGCCTTTGGCGGGGTGACCCGGACCCCGGCGCGAGCCAGGGCATCGCACACCAGGTCGCGGCGGCGGGTGTAGACGGCGTTCATGGCGCGCACGTACTCGTCCACGTCGGGCGCCAGCGCGGCCGCTCCGGCGAGCTGAACGGCTTCGAAGAGCCCGGAGTCGACGTTTGACTTCAGCCGCCAGTACTGGGCGATCGCCTCGGCGTTGCCGACGATGGCCGCGCACCGCCAGCCGGTCATGTTGTAGCCCTTGGAGAGCGAGAAGACCTCCACCCCGACCTCCTTGGCACCGGGCGTGGCCAGAAACGACGGCGCCACATAACCGTCGAAGGTCGTCTCGCTGTAGGCGTTGTCGTGGACCACCAGCAGCTCGTGAGCCGCCGCGAGCTCGACGACGGACCGAAACAGCCCGTCGGGCACGACCGCGCCCGTTGGATTGTTGGGGTAGTTGATGAACATCAGCTTCGCGCGCTCGAGCGCCCGGGCGGGGATCGCCTCCAGATCGGGGACGAAGCCGAGCTCGGGCACCAGCCCCATCAGCACCGGCTCGCCGCCCGCCATCAGCGGCCCGCCCGTGTAGACCGGGTATCCGGGATCGGAGGCCAGGGCCACGTCACCGGGATCGAGGAAGGCGAGGTTGAGGTTGAAGATGCACTCCTTGGCCCCGATCGCCGGCATGACCTCGGTCTCGGGGTCCAGCGCGACCCCGAAGCGCCGCTCATAGAAGGCGGCCACCGCCTCGCGAAACTCCGACCGGCCGCGATTGGTCGGGTAGGTGTGGGTGCTCGGATCCTCGACTGCGAGCTGGGCGGCGGCCACGATCGGGGCGAACGTCGGGGTGTCGGGGTCACCGATCCCCAGGCTGATCACGTCCACCCCGGCGGTCCGCTTCTCGGCGATCTTGCGCTCGAGCTGGGCGAACAGGTACGGCGGAATTTGCTCGAGGCGCTTACTCGGTCTCATGCAGCTCCTTGACGAAGTCACCGGCGAGCGTGCCCGTGAACACCGGCACCGCCCAGCCGCTCAGGGTAACGTGGAGATCCTCCTCCACCGCAACCTCCAGCTCGCCGCCGTCGAGCACGACGGTCACGGGCGCGTCGCCCCCGGCCAGGACGTGGGCCACCGCGGCGCCGGTCGCGCCCGTCCCGCTGGCCGAGGTCTCCCCCACTCCTCGCTCGAAGATCCTCGCGCGGATCCGGTCGGCCGCCAGCGGCGCGTACCAGGAGACGTTGGTGCGGTTGGGAAACAGCTCGTGGCCCTCGATGCCGGGACCGATCGCCGGGAGGTCCAGCCGGGCGAGCTCGGCCTCGCCGGCGATCCGGATCGAGCACTGCGGATTGCCCACCTGGACGTGCTGGAAGCGCCACCGGTGCCCCGCCGCCTCGAGCTCCCCGCTCCCGTCCTCTGACCCCGACGGGTAATCGGAGCTGCGCAGCCGCGCCCGCCCGAGATCCAGGCTGGCCGTGGTCGGCGAGGTGATCGTGGGGCGGATCTCCCCGGCAGCGGTCTGGATCGAGAACGTGTCGGCGCTCGCCCACCCGCGCCGCCGCAGGTAGAGAGCGGCCTCGCGGGCGCCGTTTCCCGAGAGCTCGGCTTCCGAACCGTCGGGATTGAAGATCCTCAGGCGGGCGACATAGCCGGGCTCGTCAGGGGCGCTGAGGAGCAGGATCCCGTCGGCGAAGACGCCCGTGTGGGGAGCGCACAACCTGCGAATACGCGCCGCGGACAGCTCGAACGGGAGCGCTTCGCGCTCCACGATCAGGTAGTCGTTGCCCAGCGCCTGCCATTTCTCGAAGTCCACGCGGCGGCAGTCTATGTGTACCGTCGCCCGGGTCATGGTCACGCGCATCCCCTCCCGGCGCTGGGGACCCCGGCTCCCGAGGAGCGCGGTCAGGCGCCTCCTGGCTTGGCCCCGGACTCCCGTGATCGGCCTCGTGATCGTCTCGCTGCTGTCCCTGGGCGCCCGGAGCCTGCTCCTGGACGAGCCCTGCCAGTCGCCCTGTACGCGGGCCGGCGAGCACACGCTGATCTTCGACGAGGCCTACTACGTCAACGCGGCGCGGGTGATCGCGGGGGTGCGCCCGCCCGCCGGCGCCCACTATGCCGACGCCCCGCTGGGCACCGACCCCAACGCCGAGCATCCCCAGGGGGTCAAGCTGATCATGGCGGCGATGATCAAGATCTTCGGCGACGGGCCGTTCGCGTGGCGGATCGGCAGCCTGCTGTTCGGCTCGATCGCGATCCTCTGGATGTGGGGGCTCGTCAGGGCCGCCGGCGGTGGCCGGTGGACGGCTCTGGGCGCGGCCAGCCTGATGGCCGCCGACAACCTGATGCTCGTCCACGGTCGCATCGGAACCCTCGACATCTACGCGGTGGCGGCGATGGTGTGGGGCGTGGCCCTCTACGTGCGGGGTCGGCCGCTGGTGGCCGGCCTGGTCCTGGCGGTCGCCGACTGCTTCAAGGAGGTCGCGCCCTATGCCCTGCTGGTGCTGGCCCTGATCGAGCTCGGGCGGCTGCTGGTCGCCCGCTCTGAGCGCGCCTCGCCGCCGGACTGGAGGTGGCGGCCGGCGGCCAGACGACTGCTGCTCACGAGCTTCACCAGCATCGGCGTGTTCCTCGGCCTGCTGGGGATCATGGACCAGATCGCCACCCCCTACGCCGATTCCCAGGCCCAGCTCATCACCGGCGGCCCGTTCGCGCACCTCTGGCACATGATCACCTACGCCGCGGGCCTGACCAGCCCCCACGGACCGCAGGGGATCGCCTCCTACCCGTGGCAGTGGCTGCTCGATGTCAAGCCGATCACCTACCTGCGGATCAACCCCTCACTGCCCGGCGACGGGCTCTACGCGATCCACCCGGTGGCCGCGTTCCTGGGCATGATGTCGCCGCCGATCATGGCGGTGGGCGTGCCGGCGCTGCTCTTCTGCGCCTACCGGATCGTGCGGCGGCGCCGGCCGGCGAGGCCCCGCGAGGATGGTCCGGCGGTGGCTGCGGTGGGCGGGTCACCCGGGACGGTCGGAGCTGCGGTGGGCGGGGCACCGGGGGTCCTGCGTTCGGGCGGAGCCTCGTTCGCCGACCGCCAGCTGGCGATCGTCGCCCTCGCCTGGTTTCTCGGCACCTGGGTTCCGTTCGCGCTCCAGAGCGCCATCGACAGCCGCACCAGCTACATCTACTACATGGTGATCGTGATGCCGGGGATCTACCTCGCGGCCACCTATGTCGCCTCGCTGGGGTGGCGGCGCAGAAACCGGTGGTTACGAGGGGCGATCCTGCTGTGGGCGCTCGGGGTGATCGTGGCCGTCGTGCTCATGTATCCGTTCGTGGCCGCGTTCTGACCGCCGGGTCAGCGGGCGACCAGGCACGCCCGGGGTCGGCAGGCCCGCGGTCGACAGGTCTACCCCAGCCACAGCGTCAGGACGTCACGGGCCACCTCGTCGGGTGAGAGATCGGTGACGTCGAGCACAGCGGCCCCGGCCAGCTTTCGCATCCAGGTCAGCTGGCGCCGGGCGTAGTTGCGCGTGCGTCGCTGCATGGCGTCGACATCTCCGACCAGCAGCTCCTCGAAGCCCAGCGCCTTGCGGGCCGTGACCGACGCTCCGGCGGCGGCCGCGCGGCGAACCTCGTCCTGAGCTCCGGCGGCGACCATCGCCTCCACGCGAGCGTTGATCCGCTCATACAGCCGCTCGCGCTCCATGATCAGGCCCACCAGGAGCGTGGGACGGCGGGTGGCGACGGTCCAGAGCTCGGACTCGGCCGGCGGCGGCTCGAGCTCCCCCGCATCCAGCAGCTCCAGTGAGCGCACGATCCGCTGGCGGTCGGTGGGCTCGATGGTGGCCGCCGCCCACGGCGCCCGCTGGGCGAGCAGGGCATGCAGGGCCGCAGGTCCACGTGCCTGCAGCTCAGCTGTCCAGCGCTCGCGAACGCCTTTCGCGGGGGCCGGGCGCAGACTCAGGTCGGTCAGGGCGGCGCGCAGGTACAGGCCGGTTCCGCCCACGACGATCGGCCGCTGGCCGGCCGCCAGCAGCGAGTCGATCTCGGCGTGGGCGAGCTCTGAGTACTGGCCCGCGCTGAAGGTGGCGTCGACGGGCAGGAACGAGAGCAGACGGTGCTCCAGCCCGGCCCGCTCGGGCGCCGAGGCGGCACCGGTCAGCGTCTCCAGACCGGCGTAGACCTGGAGCGCGTCGGCGGACACTGCCGCCGGGTGCTCGCCCAACGCCTCCAGGCGACGTGCCAGGGCGATGGCGACATCGGTCTTGCCGATCCCCGTCGGGCCGAACAGCGCGATCACCTCAGACCTGGGCACCGCGAGGAGTATCGTGCAGCGATGGTTGCCGGAGGTCAATCGCGAGGGTGAGGATCGGAGCGGGGATCTCGTCCGAGTCCGACCCGCGCGGCGGCGCCATCGCGGCCGCCCGCTCAGCCGCCGCCGGGCTGGAGGACGTCGCTCCGGATATCGCGGTGATCTTCGCCAGCGGAGCCCACCTGGCGGCTCCCGAGGCGACGCTGGAAGGGGTCTATGCCGAGCTCTCGCCGCGATCCCTGATCGGCTGCGGAGCCGGCGGCGTGCTCGGCTGTGGCCGCGAGCTCGAGTCCGGGACGGGGGTCGCCGTATGGGCGGCCGCCCTGGACGCGGGGAGCGTGGACAGCTTCCACGCGACCGTGACCGAGGAGGAGGATGAGGAGGCGGGCGTGCTCGAGGGCATGCCCGAGCCGGGCGTCGAGGACACGCTGGTCATGCTGGCCGATCCGTACTCGTTTCCGACCGACTCCGTCCTGTCGGGGCTGGCCCGGGACGCGCCGGGGGTGCCGGTGCTCGGCGGGCTCTCCAGCGGACGGACCGTACAGGGCACGGGCGCCCTCTTCTTCGACCAGGAGGTGCGCGAGGAAGGAGCGGTCGGCCTGTGCCTGCGCGGTGTCGATCTGCTGCCCTGCGTCTCTCAGGGAGCGGTTCCGCTGGGGCGCGAGATGACCATCACGGCAGCCGAAGGCAACGTGATCCAGGAGCTCGCCGGCCGTCCGGCGCTGGAGACGATCGAGCAGGTGATCGGGGAGCTCCCGCTGGCCGAGCGGACGCTGGTCATCGCCGGACTGCTGGTCGGGGTCGTGATCGAGGGCGGCAAGCCCGAATACGAGCAGGGCGACTTCCTGGTTCGTGGCGTGCTCGGCGCCGATCCCGACACCGGAGCGGTGGCCGTGGGTGCGCGCGTCGAGCCCGGCCAGGTACTGCGCCTGCATGCCCGCAACGCCGCCCTCGCCGGAGACGATCTGCGACGTGAGCTCAGCCTGCGCGCCGAAGCGACGGTGGGACGTCCGGCGGGAGCGCTCGTCTTCTCGTGCAACGGGCGTGGGCAGTCGATGTTCGGGGCCCGCGATCACGACGCGAGCATGGTCCAGGACGTGCTCCTCGGGGCGCCGGCGGCGGGATTCTTCGCCGCCGGCGAGATCGGCCCGGTGGGCACTCGCAGCTTCCTGCATGAGTTCACGGCCACGGTCGCCGTGTTCGGCGCTTAGCCCACCTAGACTGCGCGCCTTGCCCGGCGCATTTCCCCTGGACGGCAGCACTGTGCTCGTGACCGGCGCCACCGGCGGGATCGGGATCGCGATCGCCCGGGCGCTGGCGGCCCGGGGAGCACACCTGATCCTGACCGGCCGGCGCCCGGAGGCGCTCGAGCCTCTGGCCGACGAGCTCGGTGCCCGGACGATCGTCTGTGATCTCTCCGAGCGGGCGGACGTGAACCGGCTGGCCTCCGACGGGATTGGAGCCGGGGTCGACGTGCTGGTGGCCAATGCGGCCCTGCCGGCCAGTGGCCTGCTGGTCGATCTCAGCCAGGAGCAGATCGACCGCATGCTCGAGGTGAACCTCCGGGCGCCGATCGCCCTGGCCCGTGCGCTGGCGCCGATGATGACCTCTCGGGGCAGCGGTCACATGGTGTTTCTGTCCTCGCTGTCGGGCAAGGCGGCGTCGCCGGCCTCCTCGCTGTACTCGGCGACCAAGTTCGGGCTGCGCGGGTTCGCGCTCGGGATCCGCGCCGACCTGCGCACGCACGGCGTCGGGTCGTCGGTGATCCTTCCGGGGTTCGTGAGCGACGCCGGCATGTTCGCCGACGCCAAGGTCAAGCTTCCCCCGGGCGTGGGCACCAGGACTCCCGGGGACGTCGCGGAGGCCGTGATCCGGGCCATCGAGCGCAACCGCGCCGAGGTCGAGGTTGCCCCTCTGAGCATGCGGATCGGTGCCTCGTTGGCCTCCGTGGCCCCCGGGCTCGCGGCCTTCGGGAGCCGGCTTCTTGGCTCTGACCGGATCGCGACCGATATGGCCGAGGGCCAGCGCGACAAGCGCTGACGGCGGCCCGCCGAGCGCGGGTCAGCCGGCCGCGCGCCCGAGCGTGGGTCAGTCAGCCGAGGCGGTGGTGGTCTGGTGCTCGCCGGTCACCGAGGTGAGCGCGGCCATGATCTCGTCGGCGAGCTTGGCGCCCTCATTGGCGAGCTCGGGGGTGGCCTGGACGCGAACCACCACGTCGTCGCCGTCCACCTCCTCCAGCAGGACCGACGCCGGAGAGCGGGTGGGCGTGTCGATCTCACTGTCGAGGATCGCCTGCACCTGGCTGGGCCGCACGCCCGAGCGGAGCCTGACCTTGACATCGACGGAGTCGGGCTCCTTGAGCGGCATCACGGCGGCGGCCAGGACGACGTTGTTGGGGACCATGATCTGGTCGGCTCCGCGCTTGAGCGTCGTGTAGAGCAGCCCCAGCGAGCTGACGATCCCCTCGACCGACCCGCCAACGTTTCCGGCCTGGAGCCGGACCCGCTCGCCGACCCGGAACGGCCGGGCGCTCAGCAGCACCATCCCCGCGAACACGTTGCCAAGCGTCTGCTGCGCCGCGAGCCCGAGGATGACAGCGGTGAAGGCGCCGCCCACCGCCAGGGTCTGGGTGTGCAGGCCGGCGACCGAGAGCGCGGCCACCAGCATGATGCCGAGCGTGAGCAGTCGGATCAGGAAGCCGACGGTTCCGGCGGTGGCCGGGTCCATGCGGCGCAGGAAGGTCGGACCGGCGAGGCGGCCTACGGCCCGCGCCAGCGCCCACCCGAGAGCCACCAGCAGGAGGACGGTGACGATCTGGATCGGGGTCTGGAGCGTGTTCGCGGTGTGCTTGCCCAGCAGCGCGTCGCGGTGGCCGTAGACGACCAGGATCGCGACCACGAGCGGCATCAGCACGAGCGCGTCCCGCTGGGCGCGCCGCACGGTTCGCGGGTTGAAATCGACCGACAGCCCGACCCGTTCCCAGGCCTCGCTGCGTGTCTCGAACATTCGATCGAGGTAGAGATCCTTGCGTGGCTTGAATTGCCTCGGCATAGCTCCTGTCGTGACGTTGTCGTGTTCGGTTGGCGGCCGGCGGCCGGCTCTAGGGCTTTACGCCGTCACCGGGTTCAAACAGACGACCCTGATCCGGCTCACGCGCCGTAGGCGGGGATTGAGTGGGCCTGAGGAATGATCCTCTCCCCCGCTCGGAGGGTTCAAGGTCGGGTCCTGAGATGAGGCCGGCCAGTCGCCTGCGTTCCACCGCCGGCACATACGCGCCCCGGCGGTAGAGTTCACGATAGCGCGCCACCAGGTCGGGGCGATGGCTGGTCAGCCACTCCATGAACACCTGGCGGACCTCCCCGCTAGGCCGGAGCGGCGTTCGTGAGCGGGATCGCGCTGCATCTCCAGCGCAGGTGGCCGAGATACTGGAGCTCGCCTCCGAGGGATCGTCGTTGATTCCCGGCATCAGCGGGGCGATCAGGACCCCGGTGCGTATGCCCGCGCGCGTCAGCTCGGCCACCGCCTCCAGGCGGGCTCGGGGGTTGGGCGTGTGAGGCTCGGAGGCCCGCCATGCCTTCTCGTCGATCGTGGGCACCGAGACCGCGGCTTGGAAGTCGGCCCGCACCGCGAGCTCGCGCATGAGGTCGAGGTCCCGCAGGAGCAGCGGCGACTTCGTGAGCACCGAACTGGGATTGCGCGCCTCGATCATGGCCTCCCAGATTCCGCGCATCAGCTTGTAACGCCCTTCGACCCATTGATAGGGGTCGGTGTTGGTGCCCAGCGCGATGTGTTCCCCCTTCCACGACGGGCGGGCCAGCTCCGCGCGCAGCCGCTCGGGAGCGTTGACCTTGACCACGATCTCGCGCTCGAAGTCGCGCCCGGCGTTGAAGTCCAGATAGGTGTGGGTGGGGCGAGCAAAACAGTTGTGGCTGACCACCCCGTTGGCGATGAAGTCACCCGTGCCGGTGGTGATGTCGTACAGCGGCAACGCCCTTCCCAACGGCTCGATCGCCGCGACCTTGAGGTTCGCGAACGTCTTGACCATCTGCCCCTCGATGGAACGCTTACGGGTGATCGCCGGATCGGTGAGGTGAAAGAACCGCAGATGCTCGGACAGGCCACCTCGGATGCGCAAGTACTCGAGACCGTTTGCGTTCGATGTGCGGTCGTGCGCGACGCCGAACCCCAGACGGCGGGAACACGCCTCTGTCCAGGCCAGGATCTGCGGGTCGGTGTTGGCGATCCGCAGGGAAAAGTCGCTCCGGCAGCCCTCGGCGTCGAAGATTCCGGCCAGAAATCCCCGGCACCACTCAAGGCTTGTCAGGAGCGGCCATTCGATCAGCTCCGTGATCCGAGCGAAGGCAGCGCCGCTCGAGGCAGATATCGACATCATCTCGCGTCGAGCACCCGCCGCCTGGGCGAAGACGCGCTCGCTGGTGGCCACCTCAATGTCCAGGAGGAACTCCCGAGCCCGCCGCAGCGCGTCGAGGTCGGTTAGGGCAAGCCTGAACTGATGACGAGTCCGGACGCGACCGCCGGGCTTTTGGTAGGGACGCGCGCTGAGGTGCGCGTCGCCCCGGATGATTCCGCATAGATAACCGCGCCGGTATTCAGGTGTGTGCACTGGTTGCCGAGCAAAGGCACCGGTTCCCACCAGGTGGCTGTTGGTGGTTAGATGCGGTCGGTCGGGCTCGCTCCTCTCGCTGTTGAGCACGTGCTTCCAGCCGCGGTTGGTCAGGAGGCGGTGGTCGCCGCTCACGATCAGCTCGGTTCCGTCCTCGAGCGCGATCCGATAGGCAGGCTTGGCGGTGATCCACTTGTCGAGCACTGCCGTCTTCGCGTAACGGCGGTACTTCGACTCCTGGACGGTGCCGTAGATGGCATCGCCAACTTCCAAATCGGCAATCGGTTTGTGGCGCCCATCCGCCATCAGGATCGGCATCTCGCCCCCTGTGCAGAACTGGCATGCGTGCGTACACCCCCTGTACGGATTGATCGTCCACCGGAACGGCATCCGTGATGCCTCGGGCACGCGGTTGAGGATCGACTTGGCCCGAACCTCGTAAAAACGGGTCGGGATCGAGTCGGGGGCCTCGAAGTGACGGACGACCGCGTCCTCCCTGTATCCGGGAAGCCGGGCCTTCTCGTCGGCGTCAATACTGAGGTTCTCCCACCGCATCGAACGTATGTTCGCACACGGCGCGGACGGCGCCGCTCCGGGGCGCGTCTAGCGAGCCGCGCGGGCGAGCAGCGACGCCTCGCCGCTGAGCGTCTGGCTGGTCGCGCCCGTGATCTGGACCTCGACCAGGTCTCCGGGAGCGCCCAGCCCCTCGAAATTGACGACTTTGTTGTGGCGCGACCGACCCCGAAGCCGGCTGGGGTCCTTGCGCGAGGGACCTTCCACGAGCACCTCGAGCGTCCGCCCCACAAATCGCTGGGAGCGCTCGCGGGCGCGGCGCTGAACGACCTCTACCAGGCGCTCCATGCGCTCGGACTTGACCTCGTGAGGCACCTGGTCGGGCAGCGCGGCGGCCTCGGTCTCGCGCCGCGGCGAGTAGATGAACGTGAAGGCCCCGTCGTAGCCGACCTCCTCGGCCACCTCCAGCGTCTGCTGAAAGTCGGCCTCGGTCTCACCCGGGAAGCCGACGATGATGTCGGTGGTCAGCGCGCAGTCGGGGACGTGCTCACGGATCAGCGCCACCCGATCCAGGTAGCGCTCGCGGCTGTAGGTACGGCGCATGCGCTTGAGCACCGGGCTCGAGCCCGACTGCAGCGGGAGGTGGATGTGCTCGCAGAGCGCGGGGAGCTCGGCGTGGGCGCGGATCACGTCCTCGCGCATGTCCTTGGGATGCGGGCTGGTGTAACGGATCCTGTCGATCCCCTCCACGGCATCGATCTCAGCGAGCAGCTGCGCGAAGCTCAGCCGCCGCTCCCGATGCAGATCACGGCCGTAGGAGTTGACGTTCTGGCCGAGCAGGGTGATCTCGCGAACCCCGTCGGCGGCGAGGCGCCTGGACTCGGCGACCAGCTCGGCGGCCGGGCGGCTGACCTCGCGGCCGCGCGTCGAGGGGACGATGCAGTAGGAGCAGACCGAGTTGCAGCCCACGCTGATCTGAAGCCAGCCCTGGTACTCCCGGGCCCGCTTGCCGGGCAGATGCCCGGTGAAGCCCTCGAACTCGAAGAAACCCTGCGCGGTGAGCGAGTCGCTGGTCAGGAACTCGGCCAACCGGTGCACTTGACCGGGACCGAAGGCGACGTCGACGAACGGAAAGCGTGCGAAGACCTCGTCCTTGACCGACTGAGCCCAGCAGCCACCGACACCGATCACGCGCTCGGGGTCCTCGCGCTTGAGGCGCTTGGCCTCTCCGAGATGGGCGACGAAGCGGCTGTCGGCGGCCTCGCGGATCGAGCACGTGTTGAACAGGATCAGGTCGGCCCCGGAACGGCTGTCGGACTCGGTGTAGCCGAGTGACTCGAGCATCCCCTTGATCCGCTCGGAGTCGTGCTCGTTCATCTGGCAGCCGAACGTGGTCACGTGGTAACGCTTATGCATGTCCAGGCCTCGGGCTCACGTCACGCCATGATGCCATCCCCACCGACGCGGGCCGCCGGCGAGCATCAAGCGGCGTTGCTCGTCACCCACGTCACACGCCTCGTCGCGTCGCTGCATTCGCCCTTCAGGGCCAAGCCGAGATGAACGACGGTGGTCTTGCACGACCAGGGCGGCACTTGACAGGTGTCGCGGCTGGAATCGGAGCATCGTCGGACAGAGGCGACCGTCAACCTGCGGGCAGCCCGACAGCCCACGCCAACCGCGTTGATCGAGGCGATCGCATCGGTCTTCGACGTCGCCCGCAGGCCGCCGCAGTTCCCGTTGCCCGTGCTGGCAGTCGGCTCAGAGCCGCCCAGGAAGGTCAGCCCCTGGCAGAACTGGGGATTCGCCGGACCTGCGTCACAGGCCTTGGAAGGCCCCGGGTCCGAGCGACGCGTGACCTTGGTCGCCGGCTGCGCTGAGCCGCAAGCCCCCAGACACGCGGCTGCGATCAGGCAGCCCCCCAGTTTGCGGAGGTTGCCGTGGAGCTGCACCCGCCGGAGTCTAGGCCGACGATCGCAGGCGATAGCCCACTTGGGGGCCCCACGCTGGCGGTCCGGATGGCCCGCTCAGCGTGCGTACTCGACGGAGCGTGACTCGCGGATCACCGTGACCTTGATCTGACCCGGGTACTCGAGCTCGTTCTCGATCTCGCGGGCGATCTCATAGGAGAGCATCGTGGCCGCGTCGTCGTCGATGGCCCCGGGGGCCACTATCACCCTGATCTCGCGTCCCGCCTGCATCGCGTAGACCTTGTCGACGCCGTTGTGGCGGCCTGCGATCTGCTCCAGGTCGCGCAGGCGCTTGACGTATTGCTCCAGCGACTCTCCCCGAGCTCCGGGCCGCGCTCCCGAAAGGGCATCAGCGGCCTGGACGATCACGGCCTCGATCGTCTGGGGCTCGACCTCGTTGTGGTGAGCCTCCATCGCGTGCGCCACGGCCGCCGACTCGCCGTACTTGCGGGCCAGGTCGCCGCCGACCAGCGCGTGGGGACCCTCGATCTCGTGCGTGACCGACTTGCCGATGTCGTGCAGCAGAGCCGCCCGCCGGGCGGTCTTGGGGCTGGCGCCGAGCTCGTGCGCCATCATCGCCGCCAGCTGGGCGACCTCGATCGAATGCGCGAGCACGTTCTGCCCGTAACTGGTGCGAAACCGAAGCCGTCCGACGAGCTTGACCAGCTCCGGGTGGACGCCCTGCACGCCGGCCTCGAAGACGCCCTGCTCGCCGAGCTCGACGATGTGGTCCTCGAGCTCTGACTTGGTCTGGTAGTAGGTCTCCTCGATCCGGGCGGGATGGATCCGGCCATCGGAGAGCAGCTTCTCCAAGGTCAGCCGGGCGATCTCGCGGCGCACGCCATCGAAGCCGGAGAGCACCACGGCGCCGGGGGTGTCGTCGATGATGAAGTCCACGCCGGTCAGGTTCTCCAGGGCCCGGATGTTGCGGCCCTCCCGGCCGATGATGCGCCCCTTCATGTCGTCGGCGGACAGCTGCACCACCGACACCGTGGTCTCGGCGGCATGGCCGGCGGCCAGCCGCTGCATGCACACCGAGAGGATGTTGCGCACGCGGCGTTCGGCCTCGCGCTTGGTCTCCGCCTCGATCTGACGGATCCGGCGGGCCGCATCGTGGCGGGCCTGCTCCTCGATCTCCTGGAGGAGCAGCTGCTTGGCCTTGGCGGCCGACATCCCGGCGATGCGCTCGAGCGTGCGCTCGACCTCCTGGCGGCTCTCGACGAGCGCTTCGCGCTCGCGGGTGAGGTCGGCCTCGCGCTCGCTCAGCGCGCCGTCGCGCCGCTCCAGGGCCCCGTTACGTTCGGTCAGGGCCGCCTGCAGCGCCACGGCGGTCGCGCTGTCAGGTTCTCGGGGAGCCGCAGCAGCGCCGTGCGTCCGGCCGTAGAGGACCGCGGCGATCACGATTCCGACCGCGATGAGCGCTGCGGCACCGATGATTTCCATGGTCGTTCCTCTCGTGAGGCCCGGAAATCGGGCCACATATCCAACATTTGGCTATTTGAGAGCGACCGAGCGGCCCGTTCGGGATGCACGAACGGTTGCCAGGTAGACGACGATGGTCAGCAGTGAACTAGAGCTGCTCGCTGAAGCTGTCCAACACCGTTCTGGATCGTCGTGACGATCCGTTGCAGATTGCCATCAACACTGAAGAACTGAGAAACCGATATCTGAAGATTTGCTGGTGTTTTGCGGCCCGCAGGCCGTTCGTTCGCTAACTGAATCCTAGTACCGAGCGCCAATCGGCGCAAACCGCGCAGGCCTCAGCCGTCGCGGGCGTAGGCCGACAGAGCGTCGAGCGCGAGATCGCTCTCATAGCCCTTGCGCAGCAGCACTCCCAGGGCTCGCTCAAGCTCGCGCCGGTCCTCGGGCGGGGACGGGTAGCGACGGCGCAGCAGCTCCAGAGCCCGTTCGAGCTCGCTCGGCTCCCGTGCCCCGGCCTCGCCGGCCTCGCCGGACGACGACAGCGCAGCCTCCGCGAGCCCCCGCTCGATCCCACGGGAGATCAGACCGCGCCGGATGCGCTCGCTCCCCCACTGCTCGAGCTCGCGCTTGTCGGAGACGAACAGGCGCGCGTAGCGGGCGTCGTCGAGCAGGCCCTGCTCGCAGAGCTCCCGGACCGCGTGCTCGACCAGCTCGGGGCCGACGCCCTTGCGCTCGAGATGGAGGCTGACCTCGCTGACGGTCCGGTCGCGGCGGTTCAGGAACGCGTAGCTGAGCTCCCGCGCTCGCTGGAGGGACTCATCGGCGTCGAACACCGGGCGGTTGGCCAAACGGCTGTCTAGGCGGCCTGATCGGCCGGGATGGCGGCCAGCGGCGTTTCGTCGTGCTCGATCTCCTTGACGAGGTCCCGGCTGAGGCCCAGCGCGTCGTAGACCTTGGCTTCGATCTCGTCCGCCATCTCGGGATGCTCGTCCAGAAACGCCTTGGCGTTGCCGCGGCCCTGACCGAGCCGCTCATCCCCGTAGGAGAAGAAGGAGCCCGACTTGGTGACGATGTTGTGCTCGATGCCGTAGTCGAGCAGGCAGCCCGAGGTCGAGATGCCCTTGCCGAACTCGATGTCGAACTCCGCCTGCTTGAACGGGGCCGCCACCTTGTTCTTGACGACCTTGACCCGTACGCGGTTGCCGACCGCCTCGGTCCCGTCCTTGAGCGTCTCGATCCGGCGGATGTCCAGGCGCTGGGAGGCATAGAACTTCAGCGCCCGGCCGCCGGGCTGCGTCTCCGGGGAGCCGAACATGACGCCGACCTTCTCGCGGATCTGGTTGGTGAACACGCACAGCGTCTGCGCACGGTTGAGGTTGCCCGCCAGCTTGCGCATCGCCTGGGACATCATCCGCGCCTGCGCTCCCACCATCTGGTCTCCCATCTGGCCCTCGAGCTCGGCCCGCGGCGTCAGCGCCGCCACCGAGTCCACGGCGACCAGGTCCACGGCCCCGGAGCGGATCAGCATGTCGACGATCTCGAGCGCCTGCTCGCCGTAATCGGGCTGCGAGACCAGCAGCTCGTCGATGTCGACTCCGATCTCCTGCGCGTACAACGGGTCCATGGCGTGCTCGGCGTCCACGAAGGCGCACACTCCGCCGAGCTTCTGCGCCTCGGCGATCACGTGGTAGACGAGCGTCGTCTTACCCGAGGACTCCGGACCGAAGATCTCGATGATCCGCCCGCGGGGGACGCCACCGATCCCGAGCGCGATGTCGAGCGAGAGCGCTCCGGTGGGGATCGCATCGCAGTTCACGCGCGCCCCGGGGTCCCCCATCCGCATCACGGTCCCCTTGCCGAACTGCCGCTCGATCTGCGTCAGTGCGCCCTGCAGGGCGGCCTGGCGCTTGGCGTCGGCCTTGGGGTCTGACGCGCCGACGGTTGCGCCTCTCTGGTTCTCGCTCATGCTCGCTTGCTCCTTTGTCTACGCGCGTTGAAGGGATCACGGTAGGACGGCTGGCGGACAGAACGCGCACGCTAGACCGCGCGCTTGTAAAGGAACAAGACGCATTCGTCACGAAACTCCTACGAACCCGTGCCAATAGTGAACGCCACGCCGGACGGGGAGGCCGCCCCGCGTCCCGACCGCCGCGAATGCGAAAATGGCGGCTCGCTCAAAGCAAAACAACCCTTTGGAGAGACAGTTGTCCACTCTCACAGATGCTCTGAAGAACGAGCACACGAAGCGCGTCCTGTATGCCACGGGCGTCCGGCGGCCGTCGCTGACCCAGCGCCAGACGCCCCACTACCGCATGCCCAAGCTCCAGGCCAACGGCGGCTACCTGCCGCTCAAGAAGTACGAAGGCCCGGCGATCCCGCGTGAGGAGTACGAGAACCTCACCTACACCACCTACTCGACCGATGACCAGACGACCTTCGCGCCCATCACCTCATGCACCGGGGCGCTCGAGCTCAAGGGCTTCGAGTCCTACGGCAAGCCCGACCTCGACGGCGTCTGGACCGAGAACGCCAAGAAGTGCCCGAGCATCGTCAGCTACGTGGAGTCGATCGGCGCTCGTTTCGGCCGCGTGCAGCTGCTCAGGATGAAGCCCAACACGATGCGCGAGTGCCGCTGGGGACTCCATCTCGACAACAACAACGCGGCCAACAACCCCGACGAGAACGGCTGGGTGGTTCGGCTCTGGCTCGAGCTCACCGACGACGACTCGAGCGCGCTGGTGGTCCGCCGCGATCAGTTCGACAGGCGCACCGAGGTCAGCATCCCGCTGCCCAAGTACCAGCAGGCGGTGGTCGACTCCGAGTTCCTCTACCACGGCGGCTTCCACCACGGTCCCGGGATCCGGTACGCGCTGATCACCAGCTGCGAGAGCGGCCCGGCGCTCGAGAAGTGGATCGAGAGCCAGCTGCCCTGAGGTCTTGACCGGCTGGTGTCGCGATTCGGAAATTCGTGGCACTGGCCGCTGAGGCTCATCCCTCCGGCGGCTAGTCGGTTATTCCGCAGCCGGCCCTGGGGGCCCGGACGGTGGCCCGAGTTCGAACTTCTGGCTGGGGAAGGGCGGCTGTAGGCCACGACTGCGGCTGTCCTCCGGCCGGGGCCGCTGGAGAGCGGGCACTCTCGAGCTCGCAACCGCCGATTTTCAGGTGCGAGATCGGGAGCACCCGCATGGCGAGTACTGCGGATCTCGCAGTCAAAAGGCGCGCGTTGAGTGATCGCGAGTACTCGCCGCGACGCCGGCGCCGGCCGGGGGCTGCGGATACCGCAACCTTCGATTTCCAGATGCGGTATCGGGAGCCCCCACATGCCGGGGGCTGCGGATACCGCTGTCAAAAGGCCCGTCATGCGGTATCGGGCCCACCCGCCCCCCCGCCGCGACGGCGTCCGCCGTCGCCGGCCGCCGGCCGCCGGCCGCCGGCCGCCGGCTCCCCAGCCACCCCTTCCCGGCCATGAGTGTCTAACCGCTGAGCCCCACCGTCTCGAGCGGCTGATAGCGAGCGCCGTCCGCGTCGGTGTAGGAGCGGTACAGGGTCACCGCGTCGCTCACGAACCGCAGGGGCGTGGGCGCAGCCAGCTCGATCTTCTGTACGGGCGCGCCCTTGGCGACCCTGGCCACGGTGATGTGTCCCAGGAACTGGCGGCGCTCGGGCTCATACCACCCGCCCGCCTGGAGAGCACGGGCAAGCGTGGACTGCAGCCGGCTGAGCTCGCCGTCGCCTTCGACGACCTCGACCGCGACCGCCCGGGGCCCGCGCGCGGGAAGCCAGCGTGGCGCCCCGAGGGTGAGCACGACGCGCCGTTTGACGCCCACCGCCCGGCAGGCGCGGGCGATCGCCGGCACCTCCGTGACCGGGAGCGAGCCCAGGAAGCAGAGCGTGATGTGGAGGGACTGCGGGTCCAGCCGGCGCGCCTGCGCCAGGGCGGCCAGCTCGACCGAGCTCCACTGGGCGAGCGCCCGCCTGGCGACGGAGGGCAGCTCGAGCGCGGCGAACAGCCTGGCGCGTTCGTCGCTCACCGAGGGGGCTGCGGGTCGCGGCCGCCCAGAGCCGCGGCGTCGCCCGCGGCCGACGCCGAACCCCCCTCGTCTGATTCGCCCAGCAGCAGCCGCCGCAGGAGATGCATCGAGATCGTGGCCGAGCGATCTCTGATGTCAGCGCGCCCTCCGGGCAGGCGTGCGCTGCGGGTGAGCATCCGGCCGTCGCGCGACCAGACCGAGAAGTAGACGAGTCCGACCGGCTTGGCCTCGGTGCCCCCTCCCGGTCCTGCGATCCCGGTGATCCCGACCCCGAAGTCGGTGTGCATGCGCAGGGCGGCACCCTCGGCCAATGCCCGGGCGACCTCGGAGGACACGGCTCCGTGGTGCTCGATCAGCTCCGGATCCACGCCGGCGAGGTCGATCTTGGCCTCGTTGGAGTAAACGACCGCGCCGCCCGCGAAGTACGCCGAGGACCCGGCCCGGTCGGTCAGGCGCGCAGCCAGCAGCCCACCGGTGCAGGACTCGGCGACGGCCACGGTGTGGCCGGTCAGCAGCTCCGCCACCTGCTCGTCGACCGTTGAGCCGTCCTGTGAGAACAGCGTGTCGGCGTGGCGGTCGCGGATGAACTGCAGCAGCGCGTCGTAGTCCTCCTGGGCCTCGGGCTCGTACTGGGTGGCAACCTCGATATCGCCGCGGCGCAGGCAGGTGGTGATCTCCAGGGAGTCGAGCTTCAGGCCGGTCTCCTCGGCGTCGCGCAGGGTGGTGGCGATCTCTGACTCCGGGATCCCGAACAGGCGCACGATCTCGCGGCGGTAAGTGGGAGCGCCGGCCACGACGGCGCGGAAGAGCTCACTTTCGCGGGCCGTCTCCCACATCGGCTGCAGCTCGCGGGGCGGGCCGGGCAGCACCACAACCGTCGGCCCCGGGGAATCCAGTGGGGTTACCACGAGCCCGGGAGCCGTGCCCACCGGCTCCAGGATGGTCGCCCCTTCGGGGATCACCGCCTGCTTGCGATTGGAGCGGCGGACGGCATCGGGATCGAGATTGGGCCAGCGCTGCATCATGGGGCGCAGGATCTCGGCGATGCGCTCCTCCAGGTCGGGGTCCAGAACCATCTCGCGCCCGCAGAAACCCCCCACGATCTCGGCCGTGAGGTCGTCGGCGGTGGGTCCGAGGCCGCCGCTGGTGACGATCACCGTCAGGCCGCGGTCCCGCATCGAGCGCAGGGCCGCGAGCAGGTCTTCGGGACGGTCGCCGACGATCTCGATCACCGCCGTGTCGACCCCGACCTCGCGCAGGCGCTCCGACAGCCATGGGCCGTTGAGGTCGGAGATGATCCCCGTGAGCACCTCCGTGCCCGTGACCAGGATCCCGGCGCGGGGCCGCCGGCGGCCGGTGGCTGTGGGCTGGTGTTCGGTCATGCGCACCGCGGCTGCTGGGCGGGCGGGAGCGAGCTGTGCCCGCCGGGAACGAACATGTAGCCGATCGGGCTCGATGACGGCGAGACAGCCACCGGCGCGCCGTTGGCCGTGATCTTGATCGCGGCGTTACCGAGCGTGAGCAGGAGCTTGTCCCTCGTCTCGGTCGGGATCTTCTGACCCGTATCGAAGATCTGGCCGGGGATCAGCTGCCTGCCCGAGCCGTCCACCAGGCAGACGTAGACCTGCCCGGTCGCCTGGAGTTGGAGCGTGACGTTGTGGGGCTTGGGGGGCGCCGGGGCGACCGCCGGGCGATGACGGGGCCGGCGATGGTGAGTGGTCCCGACCTTGGCGCTGGTCGGCGCCGGCGGAGTTGACTTGTTGTTCTCGCCGACGAAGTAGAGAACCGCCACCACCGCCACCAGGACGACTCCGATGAGCGCCCATGCCGGCACCCCCCGGGGGCCCCGGGCTTGGCGCTCGCGCTCTCGCCCCGGGGGCGCGATCGGGCGCAGCTCCTGGTCTGAAGGATGGTCGTAGAGCCGCTTGTAGTCATCGAGCAGCTCGCGGGTGTCCAGGCCCAGGAACTCCCCGTAGGTGCGCAGGAAGCTCCGGGCGTAGACATCACCGGGGAGCAGGTCCCATTCTTCGTTCTCGATCGCCCGCAGGTATTTGGCACGGATCTTGGTCCGCCGCTCGACCTCGTTGATGTCGATTTTGGCGCGCATCCGCGCCTCCCGAAGCTGGGAGCCGATATCTGGCATCGCCGAACAGGCTAGCGGCGCCGGCGCGCTTCAACAGCAGCCACCGGGCGGTGGTCAGCTGACGTCGGGGTCCTCGGGCACGTCGGGGACCAGAGACGGATCCCGAGCTGCCTGGGCACCGCCTTCGGCCTCGGCCAGATGCGACAGGATCCGGGGTACGTCGCCCTCTCCGATCAGGACCTGACGCGGTTTGGAGCCCTCATAGCCGGAGATGATCCCTCGCCGCTCGAGCATGTCGATCAGCCGGCCGGCTCGCGTGTAGCCCAGTCGCAGGCGCCGCTGCAACATCGACGTAGAGGCCGTCCCCATCTGGGCGACGAGGAAGATCGCCTCCTCGAGCAGCGGATCCTCATCGGCGCTCAGCGCGTCGTCGTCGTCGGCGGGCGCGTTCTCTGACTCGACCTCCTCGAGCAGCTCCTCCTTGAACTCGGGCTCGCCCTGGCGCCGCCAGAAGTCGGTCAGCTCGAGGATCTGCTCCTCGTCGATGTAAGCGCCCTGGATGCGCTGCAGCTTGGACGATCCCACCGGTGAGAACAGCATGTCGCCCTGCCCCAGCAGCGACTCGGCGCCGTTGTGGTCGAGGATCACCCGGGAGTCGGTCTGGCTGGAGACCGCGAACGCGATCCGGGAGGGGACGTTGGCCTTGATCATGCCGGTGATGACATCCACCCGGGGCGACTGGGTGGCGAGCACGAGGTGAATTCCCACCGCGCGGGCCTTCTGCGCCAGCCGGATGATGGAGTCCTCGACGTCGGCGGGCGCGACCATCATCAGGTCGGCGAGCTCGTCGATCACGCACAGGATGTAAGGCAGGCGAGGCTCGCCGCGTTTGTCGCGGGCCCGGTTGAGCTCGGGCAGGCTCCGGGTGCGGGCCAGCGACATGATCGAGTAACGCTGCTCCATCTCCTTGACCAGGTTCTGGAGGGCGTTGGCCGCCATCCTCGGGCTGGTGATCACCGGGGTCAGCAGGTGCGGGATCGAGTCGTAATGGTTGAGCTCCACCTGCTTGGGGTCGACGAGCACGAATCGGACCTCGTGGGGCGTCGCGCGCAGCAGGACGCTCGAGAGCATCGCGTTGACGCAGGCTGACTTGCCCGCGCCGGTGGTCCCGGCCACCAACAGGTGGGGCATCTTGGCCAGGTCGGCGCCGATCGCGTGGCCGGCGATGTCCTTGCCCAGCCAGACGGTGAGCGGAGACCAGTCCTCGGGCGGGTCCTGGAAGACGTCGCCGAGATGGACGATCCTGCGGCGCGCGTTGGGGACCTCCACGCCCACGGCCTGCTTGCCGGGGATCGGAGCCAGGATCCGGATGTCGGTGGCCGCCAGGGCGTAGGCGAGGTCATCCTTGAGCTGGGCGACCTTGGCCACCTTGATCCCGGGCGCCAGCCGGATCTCATACCGCGTGATGTGCGGGCCTGTGACCCGCCCGATGACCTTGGCATCGATCCCGAAGTGCCCGAGCGTCTCGAGCAGCGTCCTCGCCACCTGCTCCTGCCCCGCGGTGTCGGGCCTGGCGGCCTCCCCGGTGGACCGGGTGAGAAAGCGGTTGGTGGGCACGTGCCACACGAAATCGGGGTCATCGGTGACCGAGGCCCGGTAGCGCCCCTGCGGGGTCAGATCCTCGGGCGACACCGGCCGGGAGGGCTCAGACGCCTCCACGTCCTCGTCGTCGGCGGCCGACCCCAGCTCGGGCCCGACCTCGAACGGCTCCTCGCCGACGACCTCTGGCACCGATCCGTCTTCGGGCGCGGGGTTCGCCGGCGCCTCGACGTGGGTGGCGCGCACGATCAGCTCCGCGGTGTCGGGTTCCGGCGGCAGCAGCGACTCGCTGTCGAAGTCGAGGTTCGCGCGGGCCGCGGCGGTCGCCGGGCGGCGAGCGATGGTCGCCTTGAACCGGAGCTCCTCGGTGGAGCGCCGCAGCGCCCGGCTGGTCCCGAGCATCCCGGCCCCCGTGGACCGGATGATTCCGGCCAGCGTCGCCCCACTGACCAGGATGAGGCCGGCCACCAGCAGGAACACCGCCAGGATGTCGGCCCCGAGCCGCGAGAGCAGGTGGGAGCCGGCCCAGAGCTCGGCCTGCCCCAGGATGCCGCCGCGGGACTCGAAGGCCGAGGCGTGCCAGAAGTCCGCGGCCGGGGCCGCCCCCGGACCGAGCCCCAGCGTGCCCGCGGCCAGGGCCAGGGTCAGCGCCGCGATCAGGCACAGCAGGCCGGTGCGCAGCGGGCGCGCCGGAGGCCGCAGCTCACGCATCAGGATCAGGGCGCCGGCGACGATGAGCGCCGCCGGGACGGCGTAGCCGAGCGCCCCGAAGGCGTACCGGGTGGCCGTGATCGCCCCGTGCCCCAGGGCCCCGCCCGCCCAGTGCAGGTAGCCGACCCCGCCCAGGAAGATCCCGATCGCGACCAGCGCCAGCGCCAGGATGTCCACATGGTGGGGCTCCAGGACCAGCGACGGCAACGAGGGACGGCTCGCGAGCAGCGAGCGGCGAGCCCGCCGCGGAGGCGCTTTGCGCTTGCGCTGGGGCTTGCTCTGTGGCTTTCGACGGGGCTTCGGGCGGCTGGCCATGTCCGAACCGGAGGCTTCGACGGGGAGCCCACCGTTCCTGCCCGGCGTCAGCCGGCCCTCAACGGCCGATAAAGCTACACGGCGCGTCTGCGACCGCCGTACCATCTGCCTCAGAATGGCCGATTTCGACCGTCCCCCCCGCGTGCTGGTCGTCGAGGATGACGACGCCATCGCGCAGGTGCTCCAGCGCTCCCTGCGCATGGAGGGCTACGAGGTCCGCGTCGCCGACGACGGGCCGCAGGCGCTCGACCACGCCCATGGCTTCCTTCCCGATCTGGTGATCCTGGATCTCGGCCTGCCCGGAATGGACGGCATCGAGGTCGCCAAGCGGCTGCGCGGTTCAGACCACGACGTCCCGATCCTGGTGCTGACGGCCCGCGACGCCATCGAGTCACGCGTCGAGGGTCTGGACTCCGGCGCCGACGATTACCTGGTCAAGCCGTTTGAGCGCCAGGAGCTCCTGGCCCGGCTCCGGGCCCTGCTCCGGCGCCGTCCGCCCCGCGGTCAGGCCCACCTGGCTGTCGGCGACCTCAACCTCAACCCCGATACCCATGAGGTGCAGCGTGGCGAGCGTCGGGTCGAGCTGACTCAGAGGGAGTTCGAACTGCTGGAATATCTGATGCGAAACGAGCGCATCGTGATCTCCCGACAGCGTCTGCTCGACGAAGTCTGGGGCTATGACCCGTTCTCGATGACCAACACCATCGAGGTGTTCGTCTCAAACCTACGGAGGAAGCTTGAAGCCGGTGGTGAGCCTCGGCTCCTACATACGATCCGCGGCGCGGGCTACGTACTCCGCGTATAGGTCGGTCCCGATCCGCTGGCGCCTGGCCGGCGGCTCGGCGGCGCTGACCTTCGTGATCCTGGCCGGCTTCGCGGTCATCGTGGGCACGCTCACCAATCGCCAGGTCCGCACCCAGTTCGGCAATCAGCAGACCTCGACCGTCGACCAGCTCTACCGCCAACTCGACGGCAAGCTCCACTTCGACAACAACGCGTACCTGGACTGCAACAAGGCTCGCGTGCACCTGCTCGGCGACTACGCCAGCGCCGAGCAGGCTCAGATCAGGATCTTCGACAACGCCGACGGCTTCCTGCTGTGCACCCAGAACAACATCCGGGCGCCCCGGGCGCCGCTGGCCCCGTCGCTGTTCAAGCTGCAGCCCGCGCAGACGTCCGGGACCTTCACCCAGTCGGGTTACCGAGTCGAGGTGCGCCAGCTTCACGTCAAGCCGTTCGGCACGGTGACGCTCCTCTACGCCCTGCCGCTCTCCGACCTCGATCATACGGTCGCCCGCGTCCAGGTCTTCCTGCTCCTCGGCGTGCTCGGGGGCACGGTGCTCGCGCTGCTCGCCGGCCTGTTCGTGTCGGCGCGGGCGGTGCGCCCGATCGTGGAGCTCACCGACGCCGCCCGGGAGATCGCGCGTACCCGCGACGCCAGCCAGCGTATCCCCCGCCCCGAGGCCGAGGATGAGATCGCCGAGCTGGCGCGCACGCTGGAGGGAATGCTCGCCGCCCTGGATGCGGCCCGCTCCGACACCCAGACGATGCTCGATCGCCAGAGGGAATTCGTTGCGGATGCATCGCATGAGCTCCGCACGCCACTGACCAGCGTGCTGGCCAACCTGGAGCTGCTGACCGAGGAGCTTTCCGGCGATCAGGCCGACACCGCCGAGGCCGCGCTGCGCTCGACGCGGCGCATGCGCCGGCTGGTCGGCGACCTGCTGCTGCTGGCCCGGGCCGACGCGCGCCGCGTCCAGGCCCGCCGAGCCACGGACCTCGCCGAGGTTCTGATCGAGGCGGCCGCGGAGCTTGGGCCGATGGCCGATCGCCACGAGCTCTCCCTCGACGCCGAGCCCGCGGTCATCGACGGGGTCCGTGACGAGCTGCATCGCCTGGTGCTCAACCTGCTGGAGAACGCGGTCCGCCACACGCCACCGGGCACGACGGTCCGGGCCTCCACTCAGGTGCGAGACGGCGAGGCCGTCCTGATCGTCGAGGACTCGGGGCCGGGGATCCCAGCCGAGCTCGAGCAGCGAGTGTTCGAGCGCTTTGTGCGCGGTGGCCGCGATGGCGGACGCGGCTCGGGCCTGGGACTGGCCATCGTGCGCTCGGTCGTGCAGTCCCACGGTGGCACCGTGGAGCTCGAGCCCGTGGCCACGGGCACCCGGTTCGTGATCAGGATCCCGGCTGCCGAGCCGGCCGTCGAGACCGCCGGGCCCGAGCCCGGTCAGACCTCGACGACGACCGGCAGGACCATGGGCCGGCGACGCAACCGGTCGTAGACGAAGGTGGCGAGATCGGTGTGGAGCTGCTCCTGGAGCAGGTCGATCTCGTGGATCCCCTCGCCGGCCGCGTGGGCGAGCGAGCGGTCGACTTCGCCGCGGATGTCTGAGACCAGGTCATCGGCCTGCTCGATGAACGGAACTCCCCGGAAGATCACCTCGGGCGGGACGACCGATTCGCCGGTCTGCTCGGAGACGGTGGCCACGACGATGAAGATCCCGTCGGCCGACAGCATGCGCCGGTCGCGCAGCGCCACGTCCGCCGGGTCGCCGATGTCGACCCCGTCGACGAAGATCATCCCCGCCTGCTGAGGCTCGCCCAGGCGGGCTCCACTGGCGCTGAGCTCGAGCGGGAGCCCGTTCTCGGACTCGAATACCGCATCGGGATCGATTCCCACCGCATCCGCGAGCTGGGCGTGCAGACGGATGCGCTTGTGGTCGCCGTGGATCGGCATCACGTAGCGCGGGCGCACGAGGTTGAGCATCAGCTTGAGCTCCTCGGCATACCCGTGCCCGGAGGCGTGGATGGGCGCCTCGCGAGGCGTGATCACGTGGCATCCGATGTGGTACAGGCGGTCGACGGTCTCATTGACGGCACGCTCGTTGCCGGGGATCGGCGTCGCCGAGAAGACCACGGTGTCGCCGTTGCGTAACGTGATCTGGCGGTGATCGTTGTAGGCCATGCGACGCAGCGCGGAGAGCGGCTCACCCTGGGACCCGGTCGAGATCACCACCACCTTGTGATCGGGCCAGTCCTCGACCTCGTGGGGCTGGATCATCATCCCCTCCGGAACCTCGATGTGACCCAGCGAGCGGCCGATGTTGACGTTCTTGCGCATCGAGCGACCGACGAGGGCGACCTTGCGTCCGAGCGCGGCCGCGGCATCCACGACCTGCTGCACGCGGTGGATGTTGGAGGCGAAGCTGGTGACGATGATCCGTCCCTCGGCGCGGGCGAACACCTCCTCCAGGTGCGGACCGACCTCGCGCTCGGACGGCGAGAATCCCGGCCGGTCGGAGTTGGTCGAGTCGCCGCACAGCAGCAGCACGCCCTCTGATCCGAGCTCGGCCAGCCGCGCCACGTCGGCCGGCGGGCCATCGACGGGGGTCTGGTCGAACTTGTAGTCGCCGGTCACGAGCACGGTACCGAGCTCGGTGCTCACGGCAACCGCGCACGAATCGGGAATCGAGTGGGTCATGTGCACGAGCTCGAGCTCGAACGGTCCCGCCGAGATCTGCTCGCCGGTGGGAATGTCCTCGAGTTCGACCTCGCGCAGGTGGTGCTCGTCGAGCTTGGAGCGGGCCATGGCGATGGTCAGGGGACCGCCGTACACCACCGGCCCGCGACCGGGGGTGGCGGGGATCAATTCACGCAGGACCCAGGGAAGCGCTCCCAGATGGTCCTCGTGCCCGTGGGTGATCACGATCGCCTCGATGTCGGCGGCGCGTTCGCGCAGGTAGGTGAAGTCGGGCAGCACCAGGTCGATGCCGAGCATGTCGGTGGTCGGGAAGCGCAGGCCCGTGTCGACGACCACGATCCGGCCCTCGTATTCGAGGACCATCATGTTCTTCCCGATCTCACCGAGTCCGCCCAGGGGGAGGACTCGAAGCGACTCCTGGCTCACGCTGGGGTCATCCGGCTGCGGCAGTCGCGAGCATTCGGTGGCGCTCGAGCAGCGCGCGGATGACCCCGGTCTCCTGCTCGTCGAGCTCGACGTAGGGAAGGCGGGGCCTGCCGACCTTGATCCCGATCAGGCCCAGCGCCGCCTTCAGGCTGCAGGCCAGCGGCGCGATCGAGAGGTCCCGGTAGACGTCGCTCAGTCCTTCGTCGATCTCGTGCCGGCGCTCGGGCTCCTGCACCATCCGCCGCATCTCGTCGCCGAACACGTGGCTCGCGGTGAGGATCCCTCCCGGCTCTCCAAGATCGAGCACCTCGGCGAGCATGTCGTCGTTGCCCGCGTAGATCATCATGCCGTCGATCTTCTCGAGGTTGTCGGGGTTGGCCTGTTTGACCCCGACGATGTTGTCAAGCTGGGCCAGCTCGGCGAGCAGGTCGTTGGGCATGTCCGAGCCCGTGCGCTGCGGGATGTTGTAGAGCAGGATCGGCAGGTCGGTGGCCCGGACCACCTCGCGGTAGTGGGCAATGACCCCCCGCCGGCTGGGACGGTTGTAGTACGGGTTGACCGAGAGCAAGCCGTCGGCGCCGAGCTCGGTGGCGCGCTCGGTCAACCGCACGGCGTGGCGGGTGTCGTTGGAGCCGACACCGGCGATCACCGTGGCGCGCCCGCCCAGCTTGTTGACGGCCAGCTCGATCATCCCCAGGTGCTCGTCGTCGTCGAGCGTCGCCGCCTCACCGGTCGTGCCGCAGACCACCACGCCGTCGGAGCCGTGAGCCACCAGATGGTTCATGAGCGCCACGGCGGCCTCCTCGTCGACCCGGCCGCGCGAATCGAACGGGGTGACCATCGCGGTCAGGATGGGGCCGAAGTTCACGGACATGACCACCGATTATCGCAGGGGGGCGGACGGTGATGTAGCGGCGTCGCCGGCATCGAGCAGCCGTTCGTAGACCCGGTAGCGCTTGACCACCCGGCCGCCCATCGCCTCCAGCCCCCGGTTCATGGCGGTGTTGGTCTCGAGGATGAACCCCGCCTCGCCGGTCTTCTGGCGGCTGCGGGCGGCCGTGTCGAAATGCTCGAGGTAGAGGGCGGCGGCCACGCCCGTGTGCTGGTACTCGGGCAGCACGCCCAGGAAGCCGACGCGCAGCCGGTCGATGATGCGGCCGCGATTGAGGTAGTACCACCAGCCGAGCGGCAGCAGGCGTCCCTGCATCTTCTTGTAGACCTGATGGATGTCGGGAATCGTGATCGCCATGGCGATCGTCTTGCCGTCCTGCTCGGCGATCATGAACCAGTCACGCGAGTACACGAGCTGCAGATCGATCGCGTAGGCATCCAGATCGGCCTTGGAATAGGGGACGAAGCCCCAGTTGTGCGACCAGGCGGCGTTGTAGACGTTGGCGAACTCGTCCATCTCGCGACGTAGATGGCGGCGCGACATCCTGCGGATGGTGATCCCGTACTTGGTCTTGGCGCGTTCGGCGACCTTGGGCAGGATCGGGTTCATCCGTTCGCGATCCGAGATCGACAGATCCCAGCTGAGCAGGTCCATCGCCTTGGTCAATCCCGACCCCTCACACAGCCGCTGGTAGTACGGCGGATGCCAGGGCTGGCGGATCAGCGGCTCGAGCTCGAAGCCCTCGATGAGCACGCCTGATTCGTCGTTGAGCTGGAAGTCCATCGGCCCCACCATCCGATCGCATCCGCGCGTGCGCAGCCAGGCCTCGGCGGCCGCCAGGAGCGCGTCGAGGATCTCCTGATCGTCCTCGAGCTCCAGGAAGCCGAACATGCCCCAGCGGGTGCCGTGGAACTGGTTGTAGGCGAAGTCGATCTGGGCGGTGATCCTGCCCACCACCCGCCCGTCGCGGCGGGCCAGGAAATACTCGGCCTCACCGTGACTGAAGAACGCATTCAGCTTGCGGCTGAGGAACTGGTAGCGCTCGAGCTTGAGCGGCGGGATCCAGGGCGTCCCCTGATGGAGACGGTAGGGCAGATCGACGAACTCCCTGAGCGCCCGCGGGCCTCGGACCGTGCTGACCTTGATCGACATGAGGCCGGAACCGTATCGGAGCTCGGCGTCGCGACCGGACGTGACCGTCCGGGCGCTCCCTGAGCCGCCCGGCCCGGCTAGGCCGCCTCGCGCAGGTCGGGCGCCCCATGCTCGCCCTTGCCGCGATACAGCGGGCCCTGGTAGGGCCCGGGCTTGGGCCGCGACCTGCCCCCCGGGAAGGCGAGACGCAGGATCGTGCGCTGAACCATCCCCAGCTGCTGGTGGAAGGGCCCCGAGTTGTAGGGGAGCTCGTAGCGCTCGCAGATCTCGCGGACCTTGGGAGCGATCTCCCCATAGCGGGTGCTGGGCATGTCGGGATAGAGATGGTGCTCGACCTGGTAGCCGAGGTTGCTGCCGTCGGACTCGGTTTCGCAGTCGGACTCCAGGAACTTGATCCTCCCGCCTTCGCCGTTGCCGCCATCGAGCCCGAGCTTGGGCTGGAAGCGCTCCATGTTCAGCTGGTCTCCGAGCCCGGCCGCCTCGTAGTGCTCGATAAAGGCATCGAGCATGTCGCTGGGCCCCGAGATGAACGTCTCGCGCTTCTTCCAGTCCTCGCACAGCCGGTCCAGATCCTCGGGGCCCATGCGGCCCTTCTCGCCGGTGAGCTGCTCGTGCAGGATGAAGCCCTGGTTACGGTCGGCGAGCTCGCGCAGCTCGGGGCCGAAGATCACCTCGTCGGACCCGCGCGCCGAGTGCAACAGCACGGCATCTGAGAGCTCATCACGCTGATCGAGGTTGCGCAGCATGCTCATGATCGGCGTGATGCCGCTGCCGGCGCTGATGAACAGCAGCTTGGCGGGCAACTTCTCGGGCAGGATGAACTCACCCTCCACGCCCCCGAGCGAAACGATCGTCCCCGGCCGGCCGCGGCGCACCAGATACGGCGAGACCTTGCCCTCGTCGACGTTCTTGACGGTGATGCTGATCAGCCCGTCGGAGCGCTCGGGATCCGAGGTCAGCGAATAGGCCCGCCAGTGGCGCACGCCCTGGATGTCGATCCCGATTCGCAGGTACTGCCCCGGCAGGTGACCACCCCACCGGTAGCCGGGCTTGATCAGGACGGTGGCCGCGTCGGCCGTCTCGTGATCGATCGACTCGACCCGCCCCCGCAACTCACGCGTCGACCAGAGCGGATTGATCAGCTCCAGGTAGTCGTCGACCAGCAAGGGCGAGCTCAGCGCGGCCAGTGCATCGAGCACGCGGCGCTGAACGGGGTGTACGTTGGGTCGGGCTCCTCGCTCAGGCATATATACTCATGGGTAATATCCGGCGAGGTAGATTCGTACACGGTCTTGGCTCCACAGGCAACGGCCTCCTCAGAACGGGCGCCCGGGAGAGCGGGGACGCGTGGCATGCCGCGCTCCATGCGCGAGCAGATGATCCTCGAGGTGGCCGGCCGGGCATTTGCCGAGGCCGGCTACGAGCGCGCCTCGATGGACCGGATCGCTCAGCTCGCCGAGATCTCCAAGCCGATGCTGTACGCGTACTTCGGCTCCAAGGAGGGGCTGTACGTGGCCTACATCGAGCGCACGGGCGCCGACCTGGTGGCGCGCCTGGTCCGGGCCGACCGTCCCCATGCTCCTCACTCCGTCAGGTTGCGCGCGTTGACCGCCGAGTTCTTCTGCTTCGTCGCCGAGCACCGGGACGGATGGACGGTCCTGTTCATGGAGATGAACGCCAGCCGCCCGCTGGCCGAGCAGGTGGCGCACCTGCGAGAGCGGATCGTGACCGAGATCCGGCGCATGCTCGAGGAGGGATCCGAGTCGTGGGCGGGATTGGCCCCGCCGGCTTCCGACGGGGTCGCGCACGCCATCGTGGGCGCCGGTGACTCACTGGCCAACTGGTGGCTCAAGCACCCCGACGTCGGGCGCGACGAGGTCGCCGAGTGGTACGCGGGGCTGGCCCAGGCGGCGATCACCTCGGCCGTGAGCGCTCACCGCTAGAGCAGCTTCTCCAGCCCCACGACCGGCGACTTGTCGAGGTCGCCGACCCGGCGCACCGCCAGGAGCACGCCGGGCATGAACGACTCCCGATCGATCGAGTCGTGGCGGATGGTGAGCGTCTGGCCGACGTCGCCGAGGATCACCTCTTGGTGGGCGACCAGGCCGGGCAGGCGCACCGAGTGGATCGGCACCTCGAACCCTTCTGACCCGGCGGCCGCGGTCATCAGCTCGGCGGTTCGCGCCGCCGTGCCACTCGGCTTGTCGAGCTTGCCGTCGTGGTGGAGCTCGATGATCTCGGCCCGCGCCATGTGGCGGGCGGCTTCGGCGGCGAACTGCATCATGAGCACCGCCCCGATTGCGAAGTTGGGGGCGACGAACACGTTGGCGCCCTTTCCCCCCAGGCTCTCGAGCTGCCCGGCGTCAAATCCGGTCGTTCCGATCACCACGTGCACGCCTGCCGCGACGGCCGCCGCGGCGTTGTCGAGAGCGGTTTCGGGGCGCGTGAAGTCCACCAGCACCTCGGGTCCCTCGGCCAGGGCCTCGGTCAGCGAGGCGTCGAGCGCGGGATCCGCTCGGGCCACCAGCTCCATGTCGGGTGCTCCCTCCACTGCCCGGCACACCGTCTCCCCCATCCGGCCGGCCGCTCCGGCCACGGCGACCCGGATCACCCCGAGTTCACCCCGCCTGGACCAGCGCCGGCCCCACGGCCGCCAGCGCCTCCTCGAACCGATCGCCGTCGGGACCGATCCCGGCCGCCGACAGGCGCTCGGGCGCCCACAGCTCCTCGGCCAGCTCAGTCAGATCTTCGAGCGTGACCGCGTCGATCCGGGCCACCACCTCGTCCAGGGCCATGAGCGGGGCCCCGGCCAGGAGCTCTGAGCCCAGCCGGTTCATGCGTGCTCCCGTCGACTCCAGCGCGAGCACGACCCGACCCTTGAGGTTCTCCTTGGCCCGGTGCAGCTCCTCGCCGGTGGCGGGCTGGGTCCGGCAGCGGGCCAGCTCGGCGCCCACCACCGACAGGGCCTGCACCAGGTTGTCGCCCCTTGTACCCACATACAGGCCGACCTGGCCCGTGTCCTGATAGGCGCTGGTGAACGAGTAGACCGCATAGGCCAGGCCACGGCGCTCGCGCACCTCCTGAAACAACCGCGATGAGGTCGTCCCGCCGAAGACCGTGTCGAGCACGCGCAGGGCGAAGCGGCGATCGTCGTGGCGCGAGAGGCCGGGCGCGCCGAGGCACACGTGGTACTGCTCGCTGTCCTTTCGCTCAAAGCGCCGGGCCGGAGCGCCCGGAAGGTGGGGCGGGCGGGGTGTCAGAGCAGCCGCCCCAAGGGGGCCGGCTGTGCGCTCGCGGGCCAGCTCGACGAAGGCATCGTGGTCGACCGCGCCGGCCGCGGCGATCACGATGTTGGCCGGCGTGTAGCGGCCGTGATGGAAGCTCGCGATCTCGGCCGCGGGCGTGCCGGAGATCACCTCGGCGCGGCCGATGATCGCGCGCCCGAGCGGGTCGTGTCCGAACACCGCCTCGCCGAGCAGGTCGAAGACCTTCTCCTGGGGCTCGTCCTCGTACATCGCGATCTCCTCCAGGATCACCTCCCGCTCGGAATCGATGTCGTCCAGCGTCGGGCGGAACACCATGTCGGCCATGACGTCGAAGGCGTCGTCCAGGTGCGAGTCGATCACGCGGGCGTAGACCGAGGTCGTCTCCTTGCCGGTCCCGGCGTTGAGCTCGGCGCCCATGGAGTCGAAGATCTGGTCGATCTCCACCGAGGCGTACTTGGCGCTGCCCTTGAACAGCAGGTGCTCGAGCAGGTGCGAGAGCCCGGCCTGGTCGTCGGACTCGAACCGCGAGCCGGTCCCGATCCAGAACCCCACCGAGACGGATCGGACGGAGGGCAGCGCCTCCGTCACGATCCGGACGCCCGACTCGAGCGTCGTCAGTCGGTGGTGCTCATCCACGAATGAGGCTTACGAACGCGGGCGATCCGGGTCGCGGTCGCGCACCCGGCCGCGGTCACGATCTCGTCCGCCGCGGTCGCCGCGGTCACCACGGTCACCGCGGTCACCACGGTCACCGCGGTCACGGTCACGTGGTCCGCGATCGCGCCCACGTGAGGCGCCGCCGTTCTCGGCCGCGGCGATCTGGGCGAGCTCCTCGGGGTTCTTGCCCTGGATCTCGGGGTCGTCGGCGAGGCGCAGGCCGATCCGCCCGCGCTCCCGGTCGACCTCGACCACCTTGACGGCCAGATCGTCGCCCTTGTTGAGGACCTCTTCGACGCTCCCGATGCGGCGACCGGGGGCGACGTTGGAGATGTGCAGGAGTCCGTCAGTGCCCTTGGACAACTCGATGAAGGCGCCAAAGGTCGTCGTCTTGACCACCTTGCCGGTGAACTCGTCGCCGACCTCGACCTCCTTGGTCATCGAGCGGATCCGGTCGACCAGGGCATCGCCGAGCTCCCGGTTGGAGGCGTAAACGAGCACCTGACCCTCGTCGTTGACGTCGATCTGGGACTCGAACTCCTCCTGCAGGGCGCGGATCGTCTCCCCGCCCTTGCCGATCAGCAGACCGATCTTCTCCGGGTCGATCTTGACCGAGGAGATTCCCGGCGCGTACCTGGACAGCTCGGAGCGCGGGGTGTCGATGACCTTGGCCATCTCGCCCAGGATGAACTCCCTCGCGACCTTGGCCTGGGACAGGGCATCGCGCATGATCTCGAAGGTCACGCCGGTGATCTTGATGTCCATCTGCAGGGCGGTGATCCCGTCCCGCGTGCCGGCGACCTTGAAGTCCATGTCGCCGAGGTGATCCTCGACGCCGGCGATGTCGGTGAGGATGACGTAGTCGTCGCCCTCCTTGATCAGGCCCATCGCGATACCGGCCACCGGCGCCTTGATCGGCACGCCGGCGTCCATCAGCGACAGGGTCGAGCCGCATACCGAGGCCATCGACGAGGAGCCGTTTGACTCCAGGATGTCCGAGACCACGCGAATCGTGTACGGGAAGTCCTCCTGGCTGGGGATCATCGGCACCAGGGCGCGCTCGGCGAGCGCGCCGTGTCCGATGTCACGCCGCTTGGGGCCCCGCATGAAGCCCGCCTCCCCGACCGAGAAGGGCGGGAAGTTGTAGTGATGGAAGTAGCGCTTGGTCGTCTCCAGGCCGAGCGTGTCCAGGCGCATCTCCTCACGCGTGGTGCCGAGCGCCACGGCGCTCAGCGCCTGGGTCTGGCCGCGGGTGAAGAGCGCCGAGCCATGGGTCCGGGGAGCCACGTCGACCTCGATCGAGATCGGACGGATCTCGTCGGTGCCACGTCCGTCGGGACGCTTCTTCTGAACCGCGATCCGCTCGCGAATCAGCGTCTTCTCGAGCTTGTCGAAGGCCCGCTGCGCATTTGTGCGGTACTCGGCGTAGGTCTCGGCCTCAGGGCTACCGGAGTAGTGCTCGAGGATCTGCTCCTCGACGGCCTTGGTCGCGGCCTGGCGCTCGAGCTTGTCCTCGACCTGGGTGGCGGTGTCCAGGGCGGCGCCGTGCGAGCCCTTGATCTGCTCGTAGAGGTCGGCGTGGACCTCGGGGACCTCGACCTCGACCTTGGGCTTGCCGGCCTTCTCGGCGAGCTCGCGCTGCGCGGCGCACAGCTTCTTGATGTTCTCGTGGGCGATGTCCAGGGCGTCCAGGATCTCCGCCTCGGGGATCTCGCTCGCGCCGGCTTCTACCATGAGGATGGCCTCCTCGGTGCCGGCGACGATCAGATCGAGATCGGCGCCTTCGAAGAGGGCCTCTTCATCGGGGTTGACGACGAAGTTGCCGTCGATCTTTCCGACCCGCACGGCCCCCACGGGGCTCGGGAACGGGATGTCGGAGACCATCAGCGCCGCCGAGGCGCCGTTCATGGCCAGGATGTCGTAGGGGCTGACGTGGTCAACCGACATGGGCAGCGCGACCAGTTGGGTCTCATAGCGCCAGCCCTTGGGGAACAGCGGCCGAATGGGGCGGTCGATCAGACGCGCCGTGAGGGTCGCCTTCTCCCCCGCGCGGCCCTCGCGCTTGAAGAATGAGCCGGGGATCTTCCCGGCGGCGTACATGCGCTCCTCAACGTCAACGGTGAGGGGCAGGAAGTCGACGTCACGGAGATTTCCGCGAGTCGCAGTACAAAGGACCATCGTGTCGCCCGCACGGACGACGACGGCGCCGGAGGCCTGCTTGGCCAGCTTGCCGGTCTCGAACGAGATCTCTTTGCCCTCGATCTCGACGGACACGCGCTTAACGGCGTCAGACATATTCAATTCCCTTCTGCTCCGCCCGGTTTGTCGGCGGAGTGCGTTTTCTCTCTGTTTCTTTGCGAACCCGGAGGATGCTAGCGGGTTCAGGGGGCTCCACGCCTGCGTGAGCCCCGTCTGCGCCCGGTTCTGGGCGCGCTGAGCGGACGCTCGGGCGCCGCGTTCCGGAGCCCGCAAGCACTCCGGAGATAAACGGACCCGACGGTCCGCTTGTGCTACCGTAAGCGGACCTCTTGGTCCAGTTCAGTCTCGCACACCAGTCCACAGGAGCACCACGATGAGCGCAACCGCACCCACCGGCCCCACCATCGTCGAGTCACCGGTAAGGAGGGTGAACCCCTGGCTGGTGCTCGTGATCGCCTGCCTGGCCCAGTTCATGGTCGTGCTCGACATCACGGTGGTGAACATCGCGCTGCCGTCGGTCCAGCGTGGGTTGCACTTCTCGCCCGCCAACCTCCAGTGGATCGTCAACGGCTACACCCTGGTGTTCGGGGGCTTCCTGCTGCTCGGTGGCCGCGCCGCGGACCTCCTCGGCCGAAAGCGCCTGTTCGTGGCCGGCGTGGTGTTGTTCACCCTGGCGTCGCTGTTCAATGGGCTGGCCCAGTCGTCGGGCGCCCTCATCGTCGGGCGCGGGTTGCAGGGACTTGGCGGCGCGCTGGTGTCGCCCGCGGCCCTGTCGATCGTGACCACGACGTTCGCGGAGGGCAAGGAGCGGACCCGGGCGCTGGCCGTCTGGAGCGCCATCGCCGCCGGGGGCTCGGCAGTTGGGCTGCTGCTCGGTGGAGCGCTCACCCAACTCGCATCCTGGCGGTGGGTCTTCTTCGTCAACGTCCCAGTAGGGATCATCACCATCGCTCTGGCCCTCCGGTTCGTCGCCGAGTCCCGCGTGGACGCGGCCCATCGCTCCTACGACGTCGCGGGCGCGGTAACGGTGACGGGCGGGCTGGTCGTGCTCGTCTACGCAATCGTCAAGGCGCAGGCCTACGGCTGGGGGTCGCCTCGAACCCTGGGGCTCGGCGCGGTGGCCTTCGTGCTGCTGGCGGCGTTCGTTGTCATCGAATCCCGCGGCCGAGCGCCGCTGATGCGGCTCAGCATCTTCCGTGTCCGCTCGCTGGCGGTGTCCGACGCGGCCCTGTTGCTCGTCGCCTCGGCGCTGTTTGGCATGTTCTTCTTCGCGTCTTTGTACGTCCAGGAGATCCTCGGCTACAGCCCCCTGCGGGCTGGATTGGCCTTCCTGCCCGTCACCGGCGGGATCATCCTCGCATCCGGGCTGGCCCAGATGCTGATCCCCCGGCTGGGCGTTCGCAACGTGGCCGCCTTCGGGATCTCGCTGTCGGCCGTCGGACTCCTCATCCTCACCCAGCTCCCGGTCCACGGCAGCTACGCCGGCAATCTGCTGGTCGGGTTGCTTCCGCTCAGCCTGGGGCTGGGGCTGGCGTTCGTCCCCCTCACCGTCCTGGGCACCGGCGGCGTCAGCAACGACGACGCCGGGCTCGCCTCGGGCCTGTTCAACACGGCGCAGCAGGTCGGCGGCTCGCTGGGGCTGGCGATCCTGTCGACGCTCGCCGCCAGCCGAACCAGCCACCTCCTGCACGGCGCTACCGCCGGGACCGCGCAGGTCCTGTCAGCGCGGGTTTCCGGCTACCACGTTGCCTTCCTGGCGGCGGCGATCATGATGGCGGCCGCGGCCGCGCTGATGGTGTTCGCCCTGCGCCGCTCGCACCTGCGCGAGATCGAGACCGAGGTGGCCACGGGAGAGGCCGCGCCAGTTCCCGCGGTCTGACCGGTAATGACGACAACGGACCCGCCGGAGTGGAACAATTCGCGTCCGATGGAGGGAGAGCCCAGAAGGCTGCGCGCCGACGCCGAGCGCAACCGGCGCCGGTTGCTCGATGCTGCCACCGAGATCTTCTGTGAGCGAGGCCTCGAGGTCGGGGTCGGCGAGATCGCCCAGCACGCCGGGGTGGGTCGCGCAACCCTGTTTCGCAACTTCCCCTCCAAGGAGCACCTGATCGCGGCGATCGTCGTTGAGCGCATGCGCGAGTCGATCAACCGCGGACGCGCCCTGCTGGACGACCCTGACCCCGGCCAGGCCCTGTTCGACCTGATCGACCAGTCAGTCGGCCGCCAGCAGACCGACCGGGCGCTGTTCGACGCCTTGGATGACATGTGGCTGGCCAACGACGAGATCCGGGCGGCTCACGCCGAGCTCATGGGCGTGCTCGATCTCCTTGTTGCACGCGCCCAGGAGGCGGGGGCGGTGCGCTCCGACGTCGGGGCCGTCGACGTCCTCATGATGGTCAAGGGCGTGTGCGAGGCCACCAGCTCCTATCAGCACGTCGACCCCGAGATCGCGATGCGACAGCTGGACCTCGTCCGGGCGGCGATAAGCCCCCGCGAGGCCCAGCGTCCCCTGCGCGGCCACCGGCCGACGATCGAGGAGTTCGAGCGAGCCAACGACGAGCAGGCCCTCCGCGGACGCGAAGGCGCTGAGGTCAGGGCCCCCGAGCCGGTCTCGATGCTGGCCGCCGAGCCCGAGGCCTAGTCCAGGCGGTTGATTTAGCGACCGGCCCCTCGGGGGCCGGACGGTGGGCCCGGGTTCGAACTTCTGGCTGGGAAGAGGTGGGGATTGAGCCACGGTGCGGCTGAAACCCGGAGCCGGTGCAGAACGACCTCGTGCTGGCGGCCGAGGACGGCGGCTGGGCAAGCGCTCCCGCGGCTGCCAGAGCGCACGTCGGCGTTGTCGACGGGGTGTGCTCTCGCACCCCCGCATGGCGGGGGTACCAGAGCGCACCCAAGGATTTCGAGCCACAAGTGCTCCACGACCCGCGCTTTCTGGCGCCGATCAGCCGTCCCCAGCCGTCCAGCCCGATTTGCCCAACGGTTAGGGTTGAGCACCACCTTGAACGCGCCGTCCTGGTTCTTCTGGAGATGTCGTATCCGTGGGGCGCCTCGTCCAGCGGCAGGTGATGGGTGGCGAACTCGACGCCCACCCACCCGCCGCGACCGCGACCGCCCGTCAGCCCAGGCGCCCCTCCAGAGCCGCGATCTCTCTCCTCTGGGCGGCGCCGTCCACCCATTCAAAGAGCGCCGGCGTCGTGACCACCCCGGCGCGCAGGCCGGAGCGGAAGTCCTGCTGGACTCGGTCGTGCACGGCCTCTGAGCGCCGCTGCGCATCGAAGGTGCCGAGGTCGAGGCCGAGCTCCCGCGCGCGGTCCCACAGATGTGGATCTTCGAGCCGCGCCTGATCTGAGAACAGAGAGTCGTGCATCTCCCAGAAGCGGCCCTGGAGTCCGGCCGCCTCGACCGCGCACGCCGCCGGCCAGGCCCGCGGATGGCTGGAGCGCACCGGGAAATGACGAAAGATCGTCCGGCACTCCAGGCGGTGCAGGCGCTCGTCGAGCGCCGCGCAGAACGGGCATTCGAAGTCCGAGTAGAGGATCAGCAATGGCGCGTCCAGCGGCCCCCTGACGTGGTCGTGCTCGCCGGGGCCGGGGAGTGGCGCGGAACCGAGGTCGCCCACGGCCGGAAGAGGGGTCTAGCCCTCCAGGGCGTCGAAGATCAGATTCGCCCCGGGCAGATCGCCCGGCGACGGAGCCCGATAGCTCCACTTCACGATGCCGTCGGGTCCGACGATGATGAGCGCTCGCTGCGGGAAGCCGCCCTCGTGCAGAACCCCGAACGCCCGGCAGGTCGCCCCCTTGGGCTCGAAGTCAGACAGCTGCTCGACGCTCACTCCCAGCCGCTCCTGGAAGGCGGTCTGCGAATAGGTCGCGTCGCAGGAGACGCCGTACATGGTGGCGCCCTTCTCGTGGAGGTCTGAGAGCACCTCGTCGTAGAGGTTGAGCTGGTCGCTGCAGACCGGGCTGAAGGCGAACGGATAGAACACCAGGACCGTCGTCTTGCCATCCAGATCGGCCCGGGTGAAGTCGCTGCCGTCCCCGCGCTTGAGCGTGAACTCGGGGACGCGGGTCCCGCTCTCGATCACCGCCGCAGGCCGAGCTCGCGGATCACCGTGCGGTAGCGCTCGAGATCCGAGGCCTGCAGGTAATTCAGGAGCCGGCGCCGGCGTCCGACCATCATCAGCAATCCCCGGCGGGAGTGGTGATCCTTGCCGTGGGTCCGCAGGTGATCGGTGAGCGAGTTGATCCGCTCGGTGAGCAGCGCCACCTGCACCTCGGTCTTGCCGGTGTCGGTGTCGCCGTTGCCGAACTGGGCGACCAGCTCGTGCTTGCGTTCCTGGGTCAGGGCCATGCGGCCGATGAGGCTAGCAGAGCGCCGCCCCCCACCCGGCTTGCGGTCAGCCGGCGCGCTCCCGGGTCTCCTGGACGTCACGCTGCATCTGTTCGACGAGCCCCTCGACGGTGTCGAACCGGCGCTCGCCGCGTAGGCGCGAGAGGAAGTCCACGCGCAAGTGGCGCCCGTAGAGGTCCTCGTCGCGGTCTAGCAGGTAGGCCTCGACGAGCACGGCGCGCCCGGTTCCGAAGGTGGGTCTCACCCCGACGCTGACCGCGGCCGGCGAGCCGTCCGCCCGAGCCGCGTAGACCCCGTGGCCGGGACAGACGAGCCGGTCGTCGGGCACGATGTTGGCGGTCGGAAAGCCCAGGGTGCGGCCCCGCCGGTCACCGGCCACGACCTCGCCCCGCAGCTGGAAGGGAGCCCCCAGGAAGCGCTCGGCGTGGTCGACGTCGCCCGCCTGCACGAGCGCCCGGATGTGGCTCGAGGAGACGATCTCGCCGTCCACCTCGACGAGCTCGACGACCCGGGTCACAAACCGGGGATCGGCCTGGAGCATGTCGGTGTCGCCGGCGGCTCCATTGCCGAAGCGAAAGTTCTCCCCGACCGAGACGTGGGTGGAGCCCATCCGCCCGATCAGGATCTGGTCGATGAACTCCCGCGGGCTCTGGGCGGCGAAGCGCTCATCGAAGGGGACCACCACCAGCTCCTCGACGCCGAGCCCGGCCACCAGCTCGACCTTGACCTCCAGGCTGGTGAGCAGCTTGGGCACCGCCTCGGGCCTGATCACAGCCAGTGGATGGGGCTCGAAGGTCAACACCGTGTCGTTGCCCGCGATCACCTCGCGGTGACCGAGATGGACGCCGTCGAACTCGCCGACCGCCACCCGCCGGGCGCGCGGCTGCACATCTCCGAGCATCGTCACCTGCATGGCTCCAAGCCTAATCTGCGGCCGGCGCGAAGGATCGGCGGTCGCGGCGCTATCCCCGAAAGCCCACGACCGGAGCCAGCACCGAGCCGCCGGAGTGCGTCCGGGCCTCGGCGAGGGCGATCAACCCTTGCTCGTCGGTCAGCCGCACCGTGCCCTGGGGGGCTCCTGGCCGGCTGACGGGGACGCCGTGCGCGGCCCGGTTGGCCTCCTCGGCCTCGAGCCGGACTTCGGGCAGGAAGTCCAGGGCCAGGGCCAGCGCTACCGGCCGCTCGGGATCGGCGTCGGCGACGTCGAAGTCGCCGATCCGCGTGCGACGCAGCTGCTCGCAGTAGGCGTCGCCCAGGTCGGCGATCAGGCTGCGCACATAGGTTCCCGAGGAGCACTCGATCTCAAATCCCCGCCGGTCTCCCCGGTGCCAGCGCTCGTCGAAGCGGTGCACCTCGACCTCGCGCTCGGCCAGCTCGACCTCCTCCCCGGCTCGCGCCCGCTGGTAGGCCCGCCGGCCGCCGACCTTGACGGCCGAGTAGGCGGGCGGACGCTGGCGCAGACGTCCCACCGGGAGACTCAGCTCGCCCGCCGGAACCCGCCCGGTCTCGACTATCTCGCCCTCCGGATCGCCGGTGCTCGACACCGCTCCGAAGCGCGCCGTCGTCTCGTAGCGCTTGGGCAGGGCCATGAAGAAGCGCTGGGCGCGGGTGGCCCGCCCCACCAGCACCAGCAACAGCCCGGTGGCGAACGGATCCAGGGTCCCGGCGTGACCGACCTTGGTCTTGCGCGGCAGACGACGACGCACGTCCGCGACCACGTCGTGCGAGGTCACGCCCGCGGGCTTGTCGCACAGGAGGAGGTAGTCGCTCAGAGCTGGGCGGCGAGCTGGTCTCGCAGGAACGTCACCAGCTCCTGGTGCGAGAGCTGCGTGGTGAAGCCGGCGGCCTGACGGTGACCGCCGCCCCCCTGGGCCCGGGCGATCGCCGACACGTCGACCCCGGCGTCGGAGGCGCGCAGCGAGACCTTGCGCAGCCCGGCGACGTCGGGGCCGCCGAGCCGATCGCGGACCAGGGCGGCGACCTTGGTGCCCTCGACGGACCGCAGGTGATCGACGACGCCCTCGGAGTAGCTCTCCTCGGCGTCGGAGTCGCTGAAGTCGTTGACGGTCAGCGCGCTGATGGTCAGCCGGCCGTCGTCGTAGCGCTCGACGTTGGCCAGGCCGCGCGCCAGCAGGGCCAGCTTCCCGTAGGGCACGCCCTCGTAGACGCGCCGGTAGACCTCGTGGACCTCGACGCCGGCGTCGATCAGGGCGGCCGCCATCAGGTGGGCCCGCCGGCCGGTGTTCTCGTACATGAAGCGACCGGTGTCGGTGATCAGACCCACGTAGAGCGCCTCGGCGACGGCGCGGGTGGGAGAGACTCCGAGGCCCCCCATGAGGTCCCAGACGATCTCCGCTGCGCACGAGGCATCGGACACGACGAGGTTCACGGTGCCAAAGCGCGTGTTGTCGTGGTGGTGGTCGATGTTGAGGATACGGACCCCGGGGCGGCGAAACGCCTCCGCGGGGTTACGCTCGAGGTTGCCACAGTCCAGGAACACCACGGTTCGCTCGTCGATGTCGGCCGGCGGCTCCGAGACCAGCCCGTCGAGGTCGAAGAAGCCGTACTCCTGGGGCAGGGGGAGCTCGCCGGCGTCGATGAACATCAGGCAGTCCTTGCCGATCTCGGTCAGGATGCCGCGCATCGCCACCAGGGAACCGAGCGCGTCGCCGTCGGGATTCTCATGCGTGACCACGACCAGCTTCTGGGCCTGGCGCAGCTCGTCGAGAACGTGGTCGCGGTCCGAGCGGTCGCCGTTACCGCTCATCGGCGCCCCTCTTGAGCTCGGGCGCGCTCTCGGCCGGCGCGCTTTCGGTCGCGCCCTCGGCCGGGGCGTCCTCGCCCGGCGTGGTGGCGGTGGTCGCAGCCTCGGTCGCGTCGATCAGGTGCGAGATCCGCATTCCCCGGTCGATTGACTCGTCGTATTCGAAGGTCAGCGAGGGCGTGTGCTTGAGCGATAGCTCGGCAGCTACCCGCCGCTGTAGAAAGCCATGCGCCGAGCGCAGACCGGCCATGCTGGCCTCCCGCTCGGTATCCGATCCGAGCACGCTCACATACACGCGACCATGGCGTAGATCGGGGCTGGTCTTGACTCCGGTGACGGTCACGAACCCTACTCGGGGATCCTTCAGATCCTTGGCGATCGCATCTGAGAGGACCTCTCTCATGGCCTCGTCGACGCGACGCATCCGGCCTCCGCGCATCCTACCCTCCGCACGGTTGTGCGCGCTGCGTGCTCATCCGAGGAGGTCCTCCACCGAGGCCACGAGGCGCTCCACGCGCGCGCCCTCGGGGCAGCGGGCCAGCACCCAGCGTTCGAGCTCGTCGGCGGCGGCCGCGAGCGTGCGCAGCGATCCGCCGGTCAGCGACGCGGTCAGCGTGGCTCGCTGCCACAGATCCTGGTGTCCGGTCTCGGCCACGGCCGCGCCCAGCCGGCCGTGCAGCTGGGCCTTGATCGAGGACAGCTCCTTGCGCTTGCTCTTGAGGCTCTCGGCAGCTGGGAAGTGAAGCTCTATCACGAGCACCGCGACGAACCCGTCGCAGGACACCGCTCCCGCCCGCCCTAGGCGAGCTCGCGCTCGACCTGGCGGGTGGCGTAGGTCTCGAGCACGTCGCCTTCCTTGACGTCCGCGTAGTCGCGGAGCACGACGCCGCAGTCGAATCCCGAGGCGACCTCGCGCGCATCCTCGTTGAAACGCCGCAGGCTCGCGATCTCGCCGTCGTAGATGACCGTCCCGTCCCGGACCAGCCGGACCTTGGAACCGCGGGTGATCCGGCCTTCGGTGACGTGGGAGCCGGCGATCGTGCCCACGCGGGAAGCGCGGAAGATCTGGCGGACCTCGGCCGAGCCGAGCGCCTCCTCGACCTCCTCGGGGGCCAGCAGGCCCTGCATCGCCGAGCGCAGCTCGTCGATGGCGCGGTAGATGACCGAGTAGTGCCGGATCTCAACGCCCTCGCGCTCGGCGGCCGCGCGGGCGTCACCGACCGGACGCACGTTGAAGGACAGGATGACGGCGTCGGAGGCCGCGGCCAGCATCACGTCGGACTCGGTCACGGCGCCGACGGCCCGGCGGATCACGTTGACCGAGACCTCGTCCTGGGGGAGCTTGGCGACCTCATCCTCGATCGCCTCCAGCGATCCGGCGACGTCGGCCTTGAGCACCAGGTTGAGCTCGGCGAGCTCGGAGCCGAAGATGTTCTCCAGCGAGACCCGCTTGCCGCTGCCCACCCGGGCCAGCGACTCCGCCTTGAGCCGGGTGGCGCGCTCCATCGCCAGCTGGCGGGCGCGACGCTCGTGCTCGACGACGCGGACGTGCTCGCCCGCCTCGGGGACGCCGTCGAAGCCCAGCACCTCCACCGGCTCGCCGGGCAGCGCCTGGCCGATCCGGTTGCCGAGGAAGTCGTGCATCGCCCGTACCCGGCCCCACTGGGCGCCGGCCACGAGCGCGTCTCCCACCTCTAGGGTGCCGCGACTGACCAGGATGGTGACCACCGGGCCACGGCCGGGGTCGAGCTTTGACTCGATCACCGAGCCGGAGGCCGGGGCATCGGGATTGGCCTTCAGCTCTTCGACCTCGGCCATCACGATGATCGTCTCCAGGAGATCGTCGAGGCCCTGGCGGGTCTTGGCCGAGACGTTGACGAACTCGGTGTCGCCGCCCCACTCCACCGGCTGCAGCCCGAGCTGGGTCATCTCGGTGCGCACACGGTCAGGAGCGGCGCCCTCCTTATCGACCTTGTTGACGGCGACCAGCATCGGCACCCCGGCGTCCTTGGCGTGGTCGACCGCTTCCTGGGTCTGGGGCTTGACGCCGTCGTCGGCGGCGACCACGATCACCGCGATGTCGGTCACTTTGGCGCCGCGGGCCCGCATCGCGGTGAACGCCTCGTGGCCCGGCGTGTCCAGAAAGGTCACGCTGTGGCCGTCGTGCTGGACCTGGTAGGCCCCGATGTGCTGGGTGATCCCGCCGGCCTCGCCGGCCGCCACCTGGGTCTCGCGGATCGCGTCGAGCAGCGAGGTCTTGCCGTGGTCGACGTGGCCCATGATCGTCACCACGGGGGCGCGCTCGACCAGATCGCCGGCGGCGTCGTCGAACACCGGCTCGGCGATCTCCTCGTCCTCGGAGTGGACGATCTCGACTTCCTTGCCCAGCTCGGTGGCCAGCACCTGGATGGTGTCGTCGGACAGCGTCTGGGTTTGCGTCGCGGGCTCGCCGAGCTCCATCAGCTTCTTGACGATCTCGGGAACGCGGACGTCCAGGTACTCGGCGACGTCCTTGACGGTCGCGCCCGAGTTGATCTGGACCGCGCTGGGGTCGGTGAGCGCCGAGCGCGACGGACGCGACTCGGCTTCCTCGTCATAGACCCCGCGGCGGCGACGGCCCCGACGCTGGCGACGGGGAGGCTGGTTTGACTGCGGGGGCCCGCCCGGCCCACCGGCCCGGCGCGAAGCCTGGGAATCGATGACCACGCGCCGCCGTCCGCCGGCGTTGGCGGGGGCGCGCTCGCCCTGCAGCGAGTCGCGGGTCGGCCGCTTGTGGGCGGCGTCGGCGGCGGCCGCAGCCCGCGCGCTCTCGCCCGACTGATCGTCGGTGGCTCCGGGCGCGCTCTCGGTGCTCGCCGCGGCCTGTCCGCGGGCCGCGGGCTGAGCGCTGGCCGGAGCCTGAGCGCGGGCCGCGGGCTGAGCGCTGGCCGGAGCCTGAGCGCGGGCCGCGGGCTGGGCGCTGGCCGGAGCCTGAGCGCGTGTCCGGGTGCCGGCCGGGCGCTCGGCGCTCGGCGACGCCGGGCCCGTGCGCGCGGGGGCCGAAGCCTTCGCGGGCGCCGGGGCCGAAGCCTCCGCAGGCGCGGCCTGACGCGACGCGCGAGCGCTCCCGCCGCCGCCGTTTCCGCCGTTGGCGAGCACACGCGCGGCAACCTCCTCGTCGACCGACGAGGAGGCGGCCTTGACATCGATGCCCGCGGCCTTCAGGCGAGCCAGGACCTCCTTGGCGGGGAGGCCGCGCTCCTTGGCGATTTCGTGCACACGCTTGTTCATCTGCAATCCGAGTCTACGTCGCCTACGCCGCTTCGACCTGATCCGTGTCCTTGCCGGCCAGCGCCTGGTGAGCCTCGATACCGCAGTAGCGCGATCCGGGCAGCGCGGCGTTGGGGCAGCGGCGGCCGTTTGACAGGATGGCCGCGCACCGGCCCTGGGCCTCGTCCTGCTCGTAACCGTGCTCGGCCTCCTCGGCCGCGAACTCGGTCTCGGAGCGGATGTCGATCCGCCAGCCGGTCAAGCGGGCCGCCAGCCGGGCGTTCTGGCCCTCGCGGCCGATGGCCAGCGAGAGCTGATCATCGGGCACGATCACCGTCGCCTGCTTACCGGCATCGTCGACGAGCACCTCGCGTACGCGGGCCGGCGAAAGCGCCTTGGCCACGAACCGGGCGGGCTCGTCGTTGTAGGGGATGATGTCGATCTTCTCGCCGCGCAGCTCGGAGACCACCATGCGCACCCGGGAGCCGCGGGGACCGACGCACGCGCCCACCGGGTCGACCCCGTCGATATGCGAGACGACCGCGATCTTCGAGCGGTAGCCGGGCTCGCGAGCCACGCCCGTGATCTCGACGAGGCCGTCGGCGATCTCGGGGACCTCGAGCTCGAACAGGGATTTGATCAGCTCCGGGTCGCGGCGCGAGACGATGATGCTCGGCCCCTTGGTGGAGTTGGAGACGTCCTTGATCACGGCCTTGATCCGCTGGGAGTGGTCGTAGCGCTCGCCATCGACCTGCTCGGACTTGGGCAGCAGAGCCTCGACGCGCTCGCGCAGCTGCACGAGCGTGTAACGCGAATCGGACTGCTGGACGATGCCGGTGATCAGCTCGCCCACGCGGTCGCGGTACTCCTCGAACATCATGTCGCGCTCGGCCTCGCGGATCCGCTGCAGGATGACCTGCTTGGCGGTCTGCGCCGCGATGCGGCCGAAGTCATGCGGGGTGACGTCCTCGATCTCGATCTCGTCCTCGTACTCCTTGAGCTTCTCGAGGTCGATCTCGGGTTCGGGGGCCTCGCGCATCTCACCCGTCTCGGGGTCCACGGTGGGCTGCTGATCCTCGGTGGCCTCGACGAGCAGCTGCTCCTCGAGCTCCGGCGGGATCTTCAGCTCCCAGACGATGAAGTCGCCGCTGTCGCGATCCATCTCCACCTTGGCGTAGGGGGCCGAGCCGGGGGTCTTCTTGTAGGCCGACAGGAGCGCGTCTTCCAGCGCCTCCATCAGCTTGTCGTGCGAGATGTTCTTTTCCGCCGCGAGGCCCCGTACGGCCTCGACGATTTCCTTGGACATGAGCTCAGTCTCCGGGTACGAGGTTGGAGCGGACGATCTGCTCATACGGGATCGTGACGACCCCGTCGCCGGCGGCGATCGTGACGTCCCGTTCCGAGGCGCCGACGAGCTCACCGGTCAGCTGCTTGTGAACGGGGTCCCGCCCACCCGCCTCGCGGAGCCGCACGCGGGCGCGGCGGCCCAGGAAACGGGTGTAATGCTGTGGCTTGGTGAGCGGACGGTCCTGGCCGGGCGAGGAGACCTCGAGCGAGTAGCGCTCGCGGTAGTCGGTGAGGTGGCCCGAGACCCGCTCGCAGAGGGAGAGGGTCACGCCGTCCGGGTGGTCGATGAACAGGCGCAGGGTCGAGCCTGCGACCTCCGCCAGCAGGACCTCGACCTCAGGCTCGACGCCGGCGATCCTGGCTTCGATTTCGGTCTGTAGGGCACTCACTATCTCCTCCGTTATCTCATAAAAAAAGCGGGCGGGCGCCCACTTTCAAAACTGCGCCGGGACCGCCCGGCCGGAAAGCTGTGGCCATCAGGTTAGCACCGCTCAGGTGCTATTTGGCACGTCGATTGGCTCGCGTCCGAGCCACCGCGGACCCCCCACCAGCCGGCGTCAGCCTCCTGACGCCTGGGCCGCCCGAGCCCGGGCGCGGTCGCGGTAGAAGCGGTAGTCGCGGCGTCCCGGCTGCAGGCAGGCGGCCAGGGCCAGGGGCTGACGAGCCTCGGCGTGGCGGCCGAGCAACTGCAGGCAGCGCCCCAGACAGAAGAGCGCGAAGTCATTGGTGGGTGCTCGCTCGGTGACCGCCTCGAACTCGGCTGCCGCCTGCTCGTAACGCTGGATGTGAAACAGCGCCCGCCCGAGCGCCTCGCGGATCGAGGTCTGCTCGGGAGCCAGGTCGCGAGCTCGCGTCAGGGGGATCACCGCCTGGTGGTGATGGCCGGCCTCGAGCAGCTCGGTGCCGCGGGAAAACAGGTCATAGACGTCATTCATGAGCGAGATTCTAGGACCGAGACGGGCGGTATCGGCGTCGGTGCAACCGGGGCGGGAGAGCCCACCACGCCCGAGCTCGGCCCACGAATCCCAACCCCTCGCGCAGCTCGTGACGCAGCGCCCGCCGCTGGTCGGCGCTCGGCTTCGTGCTCTGTCCGCCGTAACGCGCCAGCCGCAGCGAGCGGACATAGGCGACGGCATCCGGTGAGGAGCGAAAACGGTGCTCGAGCGAGGACAGGGTGGCGCCCGCGGGCAGGGGGCGCCGCGTACGCGCCAGGGCGCGCTCGAGCTCGACCAGCAGCTCGTCGGTGGAGCCCGGGGCGCCGAGCAGGATCCTGATCGCGGCGGCGGCCAGGGCGGCCAGGAGGGCCACTGCGGCGACGATCAGCCACGGGCTGACCCCCCCGCCCGCGCCCACGTGGCGAGGAGTCGTGGTCGTCGGCGCGGCCCCGATGTCGCGGCGGGGGGCGGCGGCCCCGGAGCCGCTGGCATTGTCGAGGCTCTTGATGATCGGCAGGGCCGTCTTTCCGCCCCGGGCCGGGGCGCTCGCCGGCGTGGGATCGAAGCGCACCCAGCCGTAGCGCGGGAACCAGGCCTCGACCCAGGCATGGGCGTCGATATCGGTGACGACCCACTGGTGGCTCGTGGCATCCAGGGTGCCCTGGGTGAAGCCGGCGGCCACGCGCGCCGGAATCCCGCCCATGCGCAGCAGCATCGCCATCGCCCCCGAGAACTGCTGGCAGTAACCCTGCTTGTTCGAGAACAGGAAGCTGGCCAGCGGATACCTGGTCACGGGCGGGTCTTCGTTGTAGGAGTAGCCCTTGGACAGGTAGTGCTGCACGCTGGAGACAAAGGCGTACGGGGTCGTCGAACGAGCCGCCAGCCGGCGGGCGAGCGCGTATGCGGCGCGATAGGGCGAGCTCGTAATCAGCCGCGTGGCGCTCGCGCGCGAGGCGCCCGCGGCGACCGTCGGCGCAGCCGCCGAGGGAAACGAAGCGAAGCTGACCTGCCGCGAGGAGGCCCCCGGCGCACTGTCCTGAGGGATCCCGAGGGTGAGGTCGTCGCCCAGCGACTGCACCGGGTAGGCGAGTCCGGCGTGGCGCAGCTCGGTCGCCGAGGGGTGCGGTGAGTAGGTGATCACCTGGTAGCTGTCCCCGGGTCCCACCCCCTGATCGGCCACCCACGTGCCCGGGTCCTGGCCCGCGGAGATCCCGCCGGTGATGGTGCTGGGTTCGGCGGCGTATCCGGCGGCGATCACGTCGTTGGTCTTCATGCCCTCGATGGTCACCCGGATCGTCTGAGTCCACCGGTCCGCGGCTGCGGTGCTGGGCGCTGGGGGCGCCGGCTGAACGCTCGGGGCGCCGGCCACCCAGGCGCGCCCGTTGAAGAGATCCAGATCCTCGGCCTTCCAGTACTCGCCTCGGGCGGCCGCCACCGTCAGCACCACGTGGCCGGTCCGCGGCCAGTGCAGGGGCCCGTAGCTCTGGTTCCAGCTGAACGTGTCCAGGTGGCGGGGCGCCGCCGTGCTCGCCCAGGCCCGGTAATCGACCCACGGCTTGTGCTGATCTATCCGGGGGGCCACGATGGTGGCGCCGACGCCCACCACGAGCCCGATCGTGAGCGCCGCCGACGTGGCCTCGCGGCGAAGCCGCTCCCCCCACACGAAGGCTGCCAGGAGCGCGAACAGGAGCAGGCCCTGGAGGTAGGGGAACTGGGAGCCCACCAGCGTGCTGGGCACCACCGCAAGCGCGACCAGGGGCAGCGCGGCGGCCGCCCGGCGAGCATCGCCGAACGTGCGTGGCGTAAAGGCGATCACCGCGGCGGCGTCGAGCAGCAGGACCGCCGCCCCGAGCACGATCACCAGTCGAACGGCCGGGCTCGTGCCCAGGTAGGGCACGAGGATGTTGGGCAGCGTCTGCAGGCCGTCGCCGATCTGCGTGACGCTGACCGCGATCCGCTCGTGTACGAACCAGTGCCAGGGCAGGCCGGCCACCGGGAAGGCGGCCAGCACGATCGCCCCGGCGAACAGTCCGGGGACGGGGCCGCCCAGGCGCTGCAGGAGCGGCACCGCGCCGACGAGCAGGATCGACAGCGCCAGAAGCCCCACCAGCCGCCACCCCGGGACCGGATGCAGCAGGGCCGCCCAGCGCTCGGTGGCGTAGGCGGCCAGCGCCGCGAAGGTGATCAGCCGGACCCAGTAGCGGTCGGCCGCCTCCGCGCCGGCGCCGCGTGTCGGGGCCTCGAAGCGCGCCGGGATGGTGACCGTGTCAGAGACGGCGCTCACGCCACCGCCGGCTCCCCTCTGCGGTTGTCGAACTCCCGCCGGACGCCCAGCGCAAAGCCGCGGCAGCCGCTGACGTCGAGCGTGGCCAGCATGTTGCCGCGGACACCGCGGGGGCGCCCGCCGACGAGCTCCTCGCGGGGGACGACGAGCACGGCGTTGCGCGAGGTGGCGAGCGTCGCGCCCAGCCGCGCGGGGGGCTCGGCGGCCACGTAGACCACCGGTCCCAGACGCGCCCCGGGGTTGCCCAGCGCGGGCGCGCGGGTGCCGGGCCCGCCGGACACGACCGCCAAGCGCGCGTAGGCGGCCGGCCAGCTGATCAGCTCACGATCGATCGCGGTGGGACGCTGCTCTCCGGGCAGTAGGAGCCCACAGCCCCCGCCGCGGGCGAATTCGAGCACCAGCGACGCGGCCGCCCGGACGGCGGCGTCGAGCCGTGCGGCCGGCGGGCCGCTGAGGGCCGGCGTGCCTGGTGCGGGTGCCGCCAAGAACCGGGCGTCGAGCACGACCAGCGGCCGGGCGTCCCCATCGGCCCGCAGCCGGCGCTCGATCAGGCCGGCCCCGCGGGCCGCGGCGGGCCAGTGGATGCGGCTGGCCGGAGTCCCCGGCCGGTAGGCACGCAGACCGTCGATGTCGACGGCGGCCAGCGCGTCGGAGGAGGCGTGCCCGTCGAGGAGCTCAAAGCGCCGGCCGCGATCCGCGGTCAGCCACCGGACGGGCTCGGTGCGCGGAAGCACGAGCAGCGGCTGCCCGGGGCCCGAGCCCTGGGTCTGCACGCGAGCCAGATCCAGCGGGTCGCGGACGATCAGGCTCGGCGCGGGCAGGGAGTGCAGGCCCCGTCTCGAGAAGCGGGCGACCACGTGGACGCTGGCGGTGCGTCCTCCGCGAATTGGAGACAGCGGACCGGCCAGCTGCAGGCGCGAGCCCGTGAACGGGTCCACGACCTCGGCGCCGGGAAGTCCGAGCGGGCCGCGCCGAACCTCGATCCTCGCCCGCAGCGGCTCGTCCTCGACGATCCGCTCGGCGGCCACGATCCGCTCGGCACGCCCACCCAGGGCGGCGCCCCACACCCAGAGCGGCGCCAGCACGCCGATCGCCACGAACGCCACCGAGGGCACGAGCAGCGGCGAGGCGTCGAACACGAAGGCCACGAGCGTCAGCACGACACCGGAGATCGCCACCGCGGCGGCTCGCCGGATTGCCAGCCGGCGCCCGGGCATCACAAGGCCCGGGTGGCCGCCACGGCGTCCAGGATCACGTCGCGCCCCGCCGCCCTCGGTGTCTCGGGCGCCAGAACCAGCCGGTGGGCGAGCACCGGCTCGGCGAGTTCCTGCACATCGTCGGGCAGCGCGTGATCGCGCCCCGCCATCATGGCGTGCGCCTTGGCGGCGCGCAGCAGCATCAGACCCGCTCGGGGGCTGGCGCCGAGATCGACCCGCGGATCCTCGCGCGTGTGCCACAGCAGCCGCACCACGTAGTCGCGCAGGGGCGCGGCGGCCCGAACGCGGGTCGCCGCGTCCTGGGCGGCCAGGACCTCGGCGGCCGTCACCACCGGCTGCAGGGTGCGCACCTGATCACCGGTCTCGTGCTGGGCCAGCATCCCTGCCTCGGCGGCGCGGTCCGGGTAACCGAGCGAGATGCGCACCATGAACCGGTCCACCTGGGCCTCGGGCAACGGGTAGGTGCCCTCGTACTCGATCGGGTTCTGGGTTGCGAGCACGAGGAAGGGTCGCGCCAGCTCGTGAGTGTGGACGTCGACGGTGACGCGGCGCTCCTGCATGCACTCCAGCAGCCCCGACTGGGTCTTGGGCGAGGCGCGGTTGATCTCGTCGACCAGGACCACATTGGCGAACACCGGGCCCGGGCGAAACTCGAAGCGCTGCTCGCGCTGGTCGTAGACGTTGGTGCCGACGACGTCGGCGGGCAGCAGGTCAGAGGTGCACTGCACGCGGGCGAACTGGCAATCGATCGAGCGTGCCAGCGCACGGGCGAGCGCGGTCTTGCCCACCCCTGGGTAATCCTCGATCAGAACGTGGCCCTCGGCCAGCAGCGCCACCAGGAGATGGCGCAAGGTCTCCTGGCGGACCTGCACCGCCAGGTTGATGTTCGCCGCCAGCGTCCGCGCTACGGCGGCGAACGCCTCAGACTCTTGCGGCGCGATCGGGGTCTGCTCGGACGGCTCGATTGTCGCTCTCCTTGCTCTCCAACAATTTCTGCACCGTCTCCAGGACGCCGTCGGCGATCTCTGCCTTCCCCGCCCTGGCCAGACGTCGCTCTCCTCCGTCGGAGGTGACCACGATCACCTCGTTCTCGGTGGCCTCGAACCCGATTCCGGGCTCTGAGATGTCGTTGATCACGATCGCGTCCAGGCCCTTTCGCTCCAGCTTGTCCCTCCCGTAGCGCACCGCCCCCTCGCCGTGCTCGGCGGCAAAGCCGACGAGCGCCTGTTCCGGACGGCGGCGGCCCGAGAGGGCGCTGAGCACGTCCTCGGTGGCCTCGAGCTCGATCGCCGGGATCCCCGCGTCCTTCTTGAGCTTGCGGGCGGCCGGATGGCGGGGGCGGAAGTCGGCCACCGCCGCGGCCATGAGCAGGATGTCGCAGACGTCGAAGGCCCGCTCGCAGGCCTGCGCGAGCTCGCGCGCGGTCTGCACGCCGACCACCCGAACGCCGGGGGGAGCGGCCAACGAGACGTTGGCGGCCACGACCGTAACCTCGGCGCCCCGCCGCGCGGCCCGCTCGGCAAGCGCGAAGCCCATCCGCCCCGAGGAGCGGTTTCCGATGTAGCGCACGCTGTCGATCGGCTCGCGCGTGCCGCCCGCGGTGACCAGCACGCGGCGACCCAACCAGAACCGGTCGCCGCCCAGGGCGTCACCCAGGCGAGCCTCGCACGCGGCCAGCAGCTCGGGTGGCTCGGCCAGCCGTCCGATCCCCCGCTCGCCATGCGAGGCCAGCTCCCCCTCCCCCGGCCCGATCAGATCTATGCCCCGCTCGGCCAGCAGCTTCAGGTTGGCCTGGGTGGCCGGGTGGGTGTACATGCGGCCGTTCATCGCCGGAGCCACCAGCACCGGACAGCCGGCCGCCAGGGCGGCGGTGGTGACCAGGTTGTCGGCCTGGCCGTGGGCGAGCTTGGCGATCGTGTTGGCGCTCGCTGGCGCGATCAGGTATAGATCGGCGCGCTCGACGAGCGCCAGGTGGGTGATGGGCGTGCGCTCGGGGGGCGGATCCCCCGGGTAGGCGCCGCGCAGCGGGTCGGGCTCGAACTCATCGAAGAGGACGGGCGCGCCCGTGATCCCCGCAAACGAGTCCGGACCCACGAACCGGGCGCTCGACTTGGTCTGGATCACCCTGACCGAGTGGCCGGCCTTGGTCGCCAGCCTGATCGTCTCCAGCAGCTTGTAGGCCGAGATCCCACCGGTCACGCCGACCAGCAGCCGCGCCATCCGCGCTACCGCCTGATCCTCGAGTCACCGGGAGCGCGGGTCACCCGTTCGTGACTACCGGTAGTGGTACTTGATCTTGCCCTGGGCGACTTCCTCGAGAGCGATCGTCAGGTAGTTCTTGGAGCGTGTGTCGACCATCGGCGGCGGGAACTCGTCGAACGTGCCCTCGCCGAGGTTGTGGTAGTAGGAGTTGATCTGACGCGCGCGCTTGGCGGCAACCAGGACGCTGGCGTAGTCAGAGTCGACGTGCTCGAGCAGCTTGTCGATGCGGGGTGAGATCACGAGTTGTGTCCTTCGTCGGGGACTTCAAGGGTAGCGGTCGGCTGCGGGGCGCCCGCCAGCGCTCCCTCGACGATCCCCGCCAGCTCGTCGGTGGCGTGCTCGAGGCGATCGTTGACGACCACGTGGGCGAACTCGGGGCGAGCCTCCAGCTCGCGCTCGGCGGTTCGCAGGCGCTCCTCGATCTGCTCGGGGTCATCGGTGCCCCGGCCGATCAGCCGAGCGCGCAGCGCTTCGGTGGACGGCGGGGCGATGAAGACCGCCACGGCATCGGGGATCGCCTCGCGGACCTGGCGCGCCCCCTGCACCTCGATCTCGAGCACCACCGGCTGACCGGCGCTCAGCCGGCGCTCGAGCTCGGAGCGCAGCGTCCCATAGCGGCGACCCGAGTAGGTGGCGTGCTCGACGAACTCCCCGGCCCGGACGCGGCGGTCGAACTCGTCGGCACTGAGGAAGTGGTAGTCGATCCCGTCGCTCTCTACCGGCCGGGGCGCCCGGGTGGTGGCCGAGACCGAGAGCTCGAGGCCCGGGACCCGTTCGCGCAGACCCCGGATCAGCGTCCCCTTGCCGACCCCGGACGGGCCGGTGATGACGAACACTTTGGACAACGGTCCGCCCGGCGGCGGTTCTCAGCGGCGACGCAGCAGCGCCACCAGCTCCCCACGCTGGCGTTCGGAGAGCCCCCCGAGCGTCTTGGACGGCGAGATCCGGCACTGGGAGAGGATCTTGTTGACCTTCACCCGGCCGTACTTGGGTACGGCCAGCAGCAGGTCGAAGACCTTTGCGGTCTGCAGATAATCGGGCGGCTGGAGTAGCAGCTCGTGGATCGGCTGCCGTCCGGCCTTCAGATCGCGCTTGAGCTGAGCCCGCCGGCTGCGGATATCGTTGGCTCGCTGCAGAGCCTCCATCCGCTGGACGAGAGAGCGCTCGGGCGCAGCGAGCGACTTATGCAACGATTCACTGACCGGCGGCATGGGCGGCGACTATACATCCTGAGGCTGGGCGATCAAGCCAAAACAGCCCAATTCGGCTAGACCTCAACCTAAGCTTGAGCCATATCGAGCCTAGTTTCGACAATAGTCAGCGTTTGCAGGGCCTTTTGTCAGCCCTTCGAGCTTTGGCCGAGTGGCGCTGATCATTACTCCAGACGTCGCCGGGCCGGATCGCCGCGCCGCGCACCGGATTCCTGGTATTCGAGTTCAGCGCGGCCAGCTCGGCGGCCACGCGGGACCCGGCCAGAGGGTCGCGGAAGCTCTCGGTTCCGACGGCGACCAGAGTCGCCCCCGCCTTGAGAAAGGCCTGGGCATGGCGGCCGCGCTGGACGCCGCCCATGGCGATCACCGGGATGCTCACCGCCTCGCTCACCGCGTAAACCTGGGCGAGCGCGATCGCGCGGACCGCCGGACCCGAGACCCCGCCGGTCTGGCCGCCCAGCCAGGGCTCTCCCGAGCCGGGATCGAGCGCCATCCCCTTGAGCGTGTTGATCAGCGAGACCGCGCTCGCGCCCTCCGCCTGCGCCGCGGCCGCCACCGCCGGGACCTCTGACGCGTTCGGGGTCAACTTGACGATCAGGGGCTTGTCGGTCAGCCCGACGACGGCCCGCAGCAGGCGGGCCACCTCGTCGGGGTCGGCGCCCATGACCAGCCCCGTCTCGACGTTGGGACAGGACACGTTGAGCTCCAGCGCGGCCACCTCCTCGCGGACCGAGAAGGCCTCCACGAGCTCGGCGACCTCGTCGCGGCTGAAGCCCATCACGTTGACGATCAGCGGCACCGGCAACCCTGCCAGCTCGGGCAGGTCGTGGGCCAGGTAGCCCGCCAGACCCTTGTTGGGCAGCCCGATCGAGTTCATCAGGCCCGCCGGGAGCTCCCACAGCCGAGGCGGAGGGTTGCCCTGGCGCGGGGCGAGCGTGACCGTCTTGGAGACGAACGCCGAGAACGGGAAGCGCGCCAGCAGCTCGTCTCCGAACACCCGCCGGGCGGCGATGGCGTCAAAGGTTCCCGAGCCGTTGACGATCGGGTGCTCGAGCTCGAGGCCGCAGAAGTCCACGGCCATCAGTGCGGAGCTCCGGGGACGGCGGCGCTGTCCAGACGCGCCGCGGACACGACCGGTCCGTCGACGCAGAGACGGATATAGCCGTCGCGCGTGGCCACCACGCAACCGAAGCACGCCCCGAAGCCGCAGGCCATTCCGGACTCCAGCGCGAGCTGGGCGGCCACCTCGCGCTCGGCGCACAGCGCGCGGACGGCCTCGAGCATGAGGGGTGGGCCGCAGGCGTAGACCTCGGCGCGGTCATCGGCCTCGAGCTCTGAGACGAGCAGGTCGGTGACCAGGCCGTGATGCCCGAGGGAACCGTCGTCGGTGGCGATGCGGACGCCGCCCGTCCCGCTCAGCAGGCCGGCCCCGGCCGCGTGCTCGGCGTCTCTGAATCCGAGCACGACGGTGGCCTCGAGACGCAGCTGGTCCTGCCAGATGGCCAGCGGCGCGATACCCACGCCCCCGCCCACCAGCAGGGGCCGGCGAGCGGCCGGCGGCGGCGCAAAGCCGATCCCCAGCGGCCCGACCAGGGACAGCTGCGCGCCGGCCTGGAGCTCGCACAGGCGATTGGTGCCGGGGCCGACGTCGTCGAGCAGGAAGTGCAGCTCGTCGCCGGCCGCGGGCGCCCGCAGGACGCTGAAGGCACGTGGCAGGAACGGCCGTTCCTCCTCGCCTCCCCCCCAGCGCGTGGCTGCCATCAGCATGTAGAACTGGCCGGCCTGGGGTCGAGGGCCTCCGGGGTCGGCACACCGCAGTACCACGTAGGCGCCATGGGTCTCGCGCGCGAGCACTCTCGCCTGCCGGGCGCCCAGAGGCGCGAGCACCCGTCCGTCAGGCTTCACCGGCGCGCCACCGGCGATCAGGGACCATGGTTGGCGGCCGCCGGACGATCGCCGTGCAGCTCCTGGAGGGAGACGACCTCGGGCTCTCCGCGCTGGGCGGCGATGATCGCCCGGGCCGCCGCCACACCGCCGGACATCGTGGTGATGCACGGGATCCCCCGGGCGATGGCCGCCGAGCGGATCTCGTAGCCGTCCGAGCGGGCGCCGGTGCCGACCGGAGTGTTGATCACCAGATCGACCGCCCCGCGCTCGATCCAGTCGACCACGTGCGGAGAGCCCTCGCCGATCTTGTTGATCCGTTTGGCGGGAATCCCCATCCGCTCCAGGGCCTGGGCGGTGCCGCGGGTGGCGATGATCTCGAAGCCGAGGTCGTGCAACGAGGTGGCGATGCCGGTCGCCGCCGGCTTGTCGGTGTCGGCGACCGTGATGAACACGGTGCCCCGGTTGGGCAGCTTGGCGCCGGCGGCGGCCTGGGCCTTGGCAAATGCGGTCGGGAAGTCGGACGCGATGCCCATCACCTCCCCGGTGGAGCGCATCTCGGGGCCAAGCAGGGAGTCGGCTCCGGCGAAACGGCCGAAGGGGAGCACCGCCTCCTTGACGCACACGTGCCCGCAGGTCGTCTCCGTTGGCAGGCCCAGCTCGGGGATGCGCTCGCCGAGCATGATCCGGCAGGCCAGCTTGGCCAGCGGCAGCCCGATCGCCTTGGAGACGAAGGGGACGGTGCGCGACGCGCGCGGATTGGCCTCGATCACGTGCAGGCCATCGTCGCCGTGGATCGCGAACTGGACGTTGAGCAGCCCGACCACCCCGAGGGCCCGTGCGATGCCGGTCGTCTGCTCGCGGATCTGATCGAGCATGTCGCCGCCCAGGGTGTGGGGCGGGAGCACGCAGGCCGAGTCGCCGGAGTGGATCCCCGCCTCCTCGACGTGCTGCATGATCCCCGCGATCCACACCTCCTCGCCGTCACACAGAGCGTCGACGTCGACCTCGATCGAGTCCTCGAGAAAGCGGTCCAGGTAGATGGATGATTGAGGCCCGCCCGCCCGTTCGGTGCCGACCCGGGTCAGGTAGTCGTTGAGCCCGGCGACGCTGTAGACGATCTCCATGGCGCGGCCGCCCAGCACGTAGCTCGGGCGGACCAGCAGCGGGAAGCCGACCTCGGGCGCGCGGTCCAGCGCCTCCTGCGCGCAGCTCGCGGTCGCGTAGGGCGGCGCGCTGTAGCCGAGGCGGTCCAGGAGCGCTCCGAAGCGCGAGCGATCCTCGGCGAGGTCGATCGCGTCGATGCTGGTGCCCAGGATCGGCACCCCTGCCTGGTCGAGCCCGGAGGCGAGCTTCAGCGGCGTCTGGCCCCCGAACTGGACGACGACCCCTTCGGGCTGCTCGAGCTCGCAAACGGCGAGCACGTCCTCGAGGGTCAGCGGCTCGAAGTACAGCCGGTCGGAGGTGTCGTAGTCGGTGGAGACGGTCTCCGGGTTGCAGTTGATCATCACGGCGTCGCGACCCAGCTCGCGGACGGTCTGGGCGGCGTGTACGCAGCAGTAGTCGAACTCGATTCCCTGCCCGATCCGGTTGGGGCCCGAGCCCAGGATGACCACGCTGGGGCGCTCGCCGCGCCGGACCTCGTGGGTCGTGCCTCGCGGACCCGGACGCTCCCAGCTCGAGTAGTAGTAGGGCGTCTGCGCCTCGAACTCCGCCGCGCAGGTGTCGACCGCCTTGAAGGTGCGCACGCCGGATTGCAACCCGTCCATCCCGGTCCCGTCGGCCCCCGGCCCGTCCGCCCCGGCGACAAGCTCGGAGAACTCACGCAGGAACCAGGGGTGGATGCTCGTCCGGCGGTTCAGCTCCTGGGGATCGGCGCCGCGGCGCAGCGCCTCCAGGAGGTGGTCGAAGCGCTCGGCGCCGGGAATCCCCACCAGCTCCAGCAGCGCCTGGTCGTCGCCGGGCGAGCTGGGCACGGTGTCGAGCTCGCGCGAGCGCAGCGCCTTGGCGAACGCCTGCTTGAAGGTCCGGCCCAGCGCCATCGCCTCCCCGACGGACTTCATGTGCGTGGTCAGCCCGGCCTCGGCGCCCGGGAACTTCTCAAACGCGAAGCGGGGCCACTTGACCACGCAGTAGTCGATCGCGGGCTCGAAGCTCGCCGGGGTGGCCCGGGTGATGTCGTTGGGGATCTCCTGGAGGGTGTAGCCGACGGCCAGGCGGGCGGCGATCTTGGCGATCGGGAATCCGGTCGCCTTGCTGGCCAGCGCGCTCGAGCGTGACACGCGCGGGTTCATCTCGATCACCACCACCTCGTCGGTGTCCGGGTTGACGGCGAACTGGACGTTGGAGCCGCCGGTCTCCACGCCGACGGCTCGGATGACCGCGATCGCCTGGTCACGCAGGGTCTGGTACTGCTTGTCGGTGAGCGTCTGCTGGGGAGCGACGCACACGCTGTCGCCGGTGTGCACCCCCATGGGATCGAGGTTCTCGATCGAGCACACGATGACCACGTTGTCGGTGTGGTCGCGCATCACCTCGAGCTCGAACTCCCCCCAGCCCAGCACCGATTCCTCGAGCAGCACCTGGCCGATCGGTGAGGCGGCCAGCCCGGCCCCCACGATGCGCTCGATGTCGGCTTCGGTATGCACCACCCCTCCGCCGCTACCGCCCAGGGTGAACGCGGGACGCACGATGAACGGCAACCCGATCACGGACAGCGCCGCCCGGGCGTCGTCGAGGCTGTGGGCGATCGCGCTGCGGGGAACCCGCAGCCCGGCGGCGGTCATCGTGTCGCGGAAGCGCTCGCGATCCTCGGCGCGGTCGATGGCCTCATAGTCGGCGCCAATCAGCTCCACGCCGTAGCGCTCGAGCGTCCCGTCCTCGTGCAGCGCCTTGGCCAGATTGAGGGCCGTCTGGCCGCCCAGGGTGGGCAGCAGCGCGTCGGGTCGCTCGCGCTCGATCACCTGAGCCACCGGACCGGGCAGCAGCGGCTCAATGTAGGTGGTGGTCGCGACCTCGGGGTCGGTCATGATCGTGGCCGGATTTGAGTTGACGAGCACGACCTCGTAGCCCTCTGACTCCAGAACCCGGCATGCCTGGGTGCCCGAGTAGTCGAACTCGGCCGCCTGACCGATCACGATCGGCCCCGAGCCGAGCAGCAGAATCTTGTGGATGTCGTCGCGGCGCGGCATCGGCGACGGCTAGACGGAGGCCTTGATCGCGTCGACGAATCGATCGAACAGGTACAGCGAGTCGTGGGGTCCGGGACCCGCCTCGGGGTGATACTGGACGGTGGCCCCCGGCACGTCGCGCAGCGTCAGCCCCTCGACCGTGCGGTCATACAGGTTGATGTGAGTCAGCTCGGCGGCGCCGAAGTCGGTCTCCCAGCGGACCGGCTGGTCGTCGTCGATCGTGCGCGCGCCCCCGGGGCCCAGGACGGCGAAGCCGTGGTTCTGGCTGGTGATCTCGGTCCGGCCGGTCGTCAGGTCCTTGACCGGGTGGTTGGCCCCGTGGTGCCCGAAGGGGAGCTTGTAGGTCTCGAGGCCGATCGCCCGGCACAGCAGCTGGTGACCGAGGCAGATCCCGTACACCGGCAACTTGCCGACCAGCTCGGAGACGGTCTCCACGACGTAGCCCAGGGCGGACGGATCGCCTGGACCGTTGGCCAAAAAGATCGCATCGGGACCAGCGGCCAGCAACTCGTCGGCACTCGCGGCACACGGGTGGAGCTCCACAGTCACGCCCCGGGCTCTCAGGTTGCGCAGGATCGAGAGCTTGACGCCGGTGTCGATCATGGCGATCCGCGCGCCGTCGCCGCCCCCGGTCGGACCGAGCACGACCACTTCCTGGGGAGACACATCGCGAGCCAGGTCGCGGCCCACCATGGCGGGCTCTGACTCGATCAGCGCCCGAGCCTGGTCCTCCCCGATCCGCCCCGGGAAGACGCCGCCGCGCATCGAGCCCCGCTCTCGGATGTGGCGGACGAGGGCGCGCGTGTCCACATCGGTGATCGCCGCCACCCCCCGGTCGGTCAGCCAGGTCAGCCAGCCCGCCTCGATCCGGCCCCGCCCGGCCCGCTGCGGCCCGTCGACCCCGGCGCGCATGATCGCGGCGCGAGCGTGCACCCGGTCTGACTCCATCGCCTCCGCGCTCACCCCGTAGTTGCCGACCTGGGGAACCGTGAAGATGATCAGCTGCCCGGCATAACTGGGGTCGGTCATCGCCTCCTGATACCCGGACATCGAGGTGGTGAAGACGATCTCCCCCACCGCGGCCTCATTGGCCCCGCAGGCCACGCCATCGAAGCGCGTGCCGTCCTCGAGGAGCACGTAGGCGGTGACCGGACGCATCTACTCGGTTTCGCCGCGGTAACCGGCCGGGGTCTCGGCGCGCCACTCGGCCGAGGCTGCTATCGGGCGCCGATGGGCCACCGCGCCGCCGGCGATGGTCAGCAGCACGCGGCCCTGCAGCGAGCGTCCCTCGAAGGCGGAGTTGCGCGAACGGCTGGCGTAGCCGTCCTCGCCCACCTTGAAGCGAGCGTCTAGGTCGATCAGGCACAGGTCGGCGGGCCGCCCGACGGCGATCCTCGGGATCTCCAGACCGTAGAGCGCGCCGCCGGCGGTCATCCGCTCCACGAGCGTGGCCAGCCCGAGCTCGCCGGAGGTCACGAGCTCGGTGTAGAGGACCGCGAACGCGGTCTCCAGGCCGGTCGTGCCCATCGGGGCCTGCTCGAAGGGGACCTCCTTCTCGTGCACCGCGTGGGGCGCATGGTCTGTGGCCACGCACTCGATGATCCCCGAGGCAAGCGCCTGGACCAGTGCCCGGCGATCGGTCTCGGTGCGCAGCGGGGGGTTCATCTTGAAGCGGCTGTCCAGGGTGCGGACCATTTCGTCGGTGAGCGTCAGGTGGTGTGGCGAAGCTTCACCGCTGACCCTGGCTCCGGCCCGCTTGGCGTCCTGGAGAGCCTGGACGGACTCCTCACAGGAGAGGTGCTGGAAGTGGACTCGGGCGTCCTCGTAGAGGGCCAGTGCCCCGTCGCGAGCGACCATCGTCGACTCCGAGACCGACGGGATCCCGGCCATGCCCAGCCGAGCCGAGACCGCGCCTTCGTGCATGACGCCCGCGCCCGAGAGGGCGGGATCCTCCTCGTGCAGGGCGATGATCCCGCCGCACAGTCGCTGGTACTGCAGCGCCTTGCGCAGTATTCCGGCCGACACCACCGGCTTGCCGTCATCGGTGAAGCCGATCGCTCCGGCGTCACGTAGGTCGGCCATCTCGGTGAGCTCCTCGCCGTGCAGGCCGCGCGTGATCGAGGCCAGGAAGCCCACCGGGATCCGAGCCTCCCGTCCGGCGCGCTCGATGAGCGAGCCGAGCACGGCGGCCGAGTCCACGGTGGGGTCGGTGTTGGGCATCGCCACAACCGCGCAGAACCCGCCGGCCGCCGCCGCGGCGGTCCCAGTGTCGAGGTCCTCCTTGTACTCCTGTCCGGGAGTCCGCAGGTGCACGTGCGGGTCCACGAAGCCGGGGAACAGGTGCTTGCCGGTGGCGTCGAGCGTCTCGACCCCGGGGGGTGCCGGAAGGGACCCCGGGGCCCCAAGCTCGGCGATCCGACCGCCTGCGATCAGCACGTCGTGGCCCTCGTCGAGGCCCGTGCGGGGGTCGATCACATGGGCGCCGCGCAGCATCAGCTCGGCGCCGGGGCGCTCGGCCATGAACAGGCGCTTGATCATCAGGCCACCGCCGCGAGCATCGGGGAGCCGACCAGGAGCTCATAGAGGACGGCCATCCGGACGGCGACCCCGGCCTTGACCTGGTCGCCGATCAGGGCTTGGGGGGAGTCGATCGTCTCCGCCGAGAGCTCGACCCCGCGATTCACGGGCCCGGGGTGCATGACCAGCTGCCCGGGCGCGAGGCGCCTGGAGTTGATCTGGTAGCGAGCCGCGTATTCACGCAGGGAGGGCACGAAGGACTCGTGCATCCGCTCGTGCTGCATCCGCAGCACGTAGACGACCTCGGCCTCCCCGATCCGATCGAGCGTGGGCGTGGCCTCACAACCGAGCGTCTCGATATCCCGGGGTATGAGCGTGGGAGGGCCGCAGACGGTGACCCGCGCACCCATCCGCGTGAACGCGAGGATGTTGGAGCGAGCCACCCGGGAGTGGGTCACGTCGCCGACGATCCAGATGTTGACGTCGTCCAGTGCGCCCAGCCGGCGGCGCAGCGTGAACACGTCGAGCAGCGCCTGTGTGGGGTGCTCGTGCTTGCCGTCGCCGGCGTTGATGACCGCGGCGTCCGTCCATCCCGCGACCAGCTGGGCCGCGCCGGCGTGCGGCGAGCGGATCACGATCGCCGCGGGGTCATACGCCGAGAGCGTCTGAACGGTGTCCTTGAGCGACTCGCCCTTGTCGACGCTGGAGCCGGCCGAGCGGACGCTGACCACGTCGGCGCTCAAGCGCTTGGCGGCGAGCTCGAACGAGGAGCTCGTCCGGGTGCTCGCCTCGTAGAACAGGTTGACCACGGTGCGCCCGCGCAGCGCCGGAACCTTCTTGATCTCGCGGCCCGAGATCTCGGCAAAGGACTCGGCCCGGTCCAGGATCTGCTCGATCGCCCCCCTGTCCAGGTCGTCGATGGAGATCAGGTGACGTGATCTGAGCCCGCCCGTCCTGTTCATGCGGCTTTGCTCCTGGGTTCGGGGGTGGGGCCGACGGTGACCTCGTCGACGCCGTCGACCTCCTCGACGCGGACGTAGACCCGCTCCTGCTGGGAAGTGGGGAGGTTCTTGCCGACGTAGTCGGGGCGGATCGGAAGCTCGCGGTGGCCCCGATCCACGAGCGTGGCCAGTTGAAGACGGGCCGGGCGCCCGTAATCGAAGATGGCGTCGATCGCCGCTCGCACCGTGCGTCCCGTGTAGAGCACGTCGTCGACGATCACGATCGTGCGTCCGTCGATCGGGAAGTCGAGCTCGGTGGAGTGCACGATCGGGGATATAGACCCGCCCGAGCGAATCGTCAGGTCGTCCCGGTAGAAGGCGATGTCGACGGAGCCCAGGGGGACCGCGGAATCCAGGAGCTCGCTGGTCAGGGCGTGCAGACGCTCGGCCAGGTAGGCACCGCGACGATGGATCCCGACCAGAGCGATGTTCCCATCCGGATTCTTCTCCACGATCTCGTGGGCGATCCGCACGAGCGTGCGGCGGATGTCATCGCGGTCGAGCGCGACCGTGGCTTGCAACTTGCTCCTTCCTGGCCTCACGGGACCGGGTTAAAGGTGCGGGCGTCTCTGGTTCAACGAATCTAGCAGTGGCCCCGGCGGTACAGGACATGGGGCAGCCCGGCGTGGCGGAAGTCGCGCTCGTAGACGAAACCGGTCTTCTCCATCACCCGCCGCGACGCCAGGTTGTCGGGCAGGGTGACGGCGATCACCTGCTCGAGCCCGAGCCGGTCGAAGGCGACCTCGAGGGCCGCGCGGGCCAGCTCGGTGGCCAGCCCCTGCCCCCAGCGCTCGGGCACGATCGCCCACGCGACCTCCACAGCGGGCTCGCCCGCCGCGCCGGTGTACTGGAGGCCGCCGCGGCCCACCAGCTCGCGGGTGTCGCGGTCGCGCAGCAGCCACAGCCCGAAGCCGTGACGTTCCCAGTGATCGATCTCGCGGTCCAGACCGGCGCGCGCGTCGGCGGCGGTGGGAGGCCGCGGCCATGAACACAGGGTCCGGTAGACGCGCGGATCGTGCACCATCACCGCCAGCTCGGACTCGTGCTCGCCAACCAGGCGCTCGAGTCGCAGCCGCGGCGTCTCAAGCAGTTCGGTGATGATCGCCTCCATATTCGGTCATCCGGTGGAGGCTTCCGTGGCGGTGGTGGCGGCGCTGGTGGCGGCGGCGGCGGTGGTGGCGGCCATCTCGGCATCCCAGTGCACCAGCGACGGCTCGCCGCGCTCGGCGAACGGGATCTCGATCGTGTCGAAGTCCCGCGGCACCACCGTCGCCGGGAGCACCGAGCGCGCCTCGTCGCGCAGCTGGCGGACCGGGTGGCGAGTCGAGACATGCGTGAGCGCCAGCAGCCGGACCTCGGCCTCCAGCGCCAGCGTGGCCGCCTGGAGCGCCGTCGAGTGGCCGCTGTCGGCGGCCCGTTCGCGCTCCTCGTCGGCGAACGTCGCCTCGTGCACGAGCACGTCGGCCTGATGGGCGGCGATCCGGACCGTCTCGCAAAGGCGGGTATCCCCCGAGATCACGAGCTTGCGACCGGGTCGAGGCGGCCCCAGGACCTGGCCGGGCTCCACGCCGCGAACCGTCTCGCCGCGCTGGAGACGGCCGAACTCGGGTCCCGGCTTCAGTCCGAGCGCGACCGCTACCTCGGGATCGAAGACCCCTGGCCGCTCCTCCTCGAACAGGACGTAACCCAGGGCCGGGCCCCGGTGTGACACCTCGACGGGGGCGATCCGGTACCCGTCGCGCGCCAGCACGTCGCCCGGTGTCAGCTCCACGAGCTCGAGATCGAACCCGACGCGCCCCGCCATCTTCAGGATCAGGCCCACCAGGGCGCGAAGTCCCGGGGGGCCATGGATGCTGAGCGGCCGGTCGCGCCCGCGAAGGTCGAAGGTCTTGAGCATCCCCGGCAGCCCCAGCCAGTGGTCGGCGTGGAAGTGCGTCAGGTAGATCTCGGTCAGGTCGGCCAGGCCAACCGAGCTGACCAGCTGGCGCTGGGTGCCCTCGCCGCAATCGAACAGGATCCGGTCGCCGCCCCGGCGCACCAGCACCGCGGGCAGCCCCCGGCGAGGCGTGGGAATCGAGCCGGCGGTACCGGCGAAGAAGACCGAGAGATCCATG
>Ga0182024_10000629_pt1 | contig 91492 bp, 75 predicted proteins | sample P32metaG_FD_120480 | JGI IMG/M metagenome (GOLD analysis project Ga0182024, IMG submission 120480) | Permafrost microbial communities from Stordalen Mire, Sweden - P3-2 metaG (Illumina Assembly) | ecosystem: Environmental > Terrestrial > Soil > Wetlands > Permafrost | place: Sweden: Stordalen... | reverse complement strand
TGTTTTGTTTTAGCGTTTTGGAGTGTTAAGAAGGGAGAGGCCGCGGGGTGGGGTTGCGGGGGGGGTTGGGGGGGAGAAGTGGGGGGAGGGTCAGCCCCCCACGGGGAGGTGGTGGGGGGGGGGGGGGGGGGGGGGGGGGGGGGGGAGGGGGAATTTCGCGAACCCTCGTCCAAGCACGTGGCAAAGGAAAGCGCGAAAACGCAAGACAACCCGTGCGCAAATGGGGCGCAACCTATTCCGCGTAGCGATCGACGCGGGCATCCCAGCCGGGGAGCCAGCGCTCCTCGTGGCGCTCCGGCGGCGCGTTGCGGACGCGTCGCGCGAGCATGGCCCGGGCCGCCTGGGCGAAGGCGCGCGGGCCGTCGCCGCTCTCCCGCATGGCCGCAAGTACCTGGAGCATGCCCCAGCCCTGGCCGTTGTAGCGTTCCGTGGCCAGCGTCCCTTCGCCTTTGAAGTTCACGTAATCGATGAGCGCGAAAGTCCCGGCCCCGGTCGCCTCCAGGCGCTCGAAGTTCCGGCGCACCTTCTCCGCCTCGCCGGGCGGGGCGGCGGCCAGCATCTTCGGCAGCGCCTCATGCATCCGCTGGGCGATGAAGCGCGTCTGGAGCGGGACCGTGGCGGCGAGCAGCTCGCGCAATGCCTCCAGCCGGTCGCCGTGCTGCGCGGCCGTGAATTCGGCCCGCGAATTCCATGGGCAGGGGCCGCTGGTCCATGCGGGTACCGGCTGGCCGTGCGCGGCGAGGTAGGCCAGCAGCGGGGGGAAGCTCTCCTCGAAGGGGCCGCGCTTCCCCGCCGGGTACCAGATGAAATGGCCGATCCCGAGCGACGCGAAATCCTCCCCTTCGTTCCACGACGTCAGCCCGGAGACGGTGCCGGCGCACTCGTTCAGCCAGATCTTGTGGCCGATCCGCGCAAGTTCCGTGTCGGAGAGATCCGCGGCCGCCTGAGGCGCCAAGCACGCCGCGGCGGCCGCCAAAAGCAAGAGCACGCGCTTCATGCGGGCGAGAATAATCGAGCGGGCGCCGCGCTGGCTAGCGTTTCGCCGGAGGTTGTTCGGTTTCGTCATTGAGCAGGCGGGCGGCGCTTGTTAGCAATGCACTTTCCCTCATGAGCCAGAATATCGAAACGCACCTCGTCGAAAACCGCCTTTTCAAGCCGCCCAAGGAGTTCGTCAAAAAGGCGCGCATCAAGAGCATGGCGCAGTACCGGCAGATGTACCGCGAGTCGATCGAGAAGCCGGATAAATTCTGGGCGCGCGAAGCCTCGGAGCTCCTCTGGCGGAAGAAATGGAGCAAGGTCCTCGAGTGGAAGAGCCCCTTCGCGAAGTGGTTCGTCGGCGGCGCGCTCAATATCTCCGAGAATTGCCTCGACCGGCACCTGGATGGGCCGCGGCGGAACAAGGCGGCGATCATCTGGGAGGGGGAGCCCGGCGAAAAGCGGACCCTGACCTACCAGCAGCTCCACCACGAGGTCTGCAAATTCACCAACGTCCTCAAGCGCAACAAAATCAAGAAGGGCGACCGCGTGATCATCTACATGCCGCTGATCCCGGAGGCGGCCATCGCGATGCTCGCGTGCACCCGCATCGGCGCGGTGCACTCGGTCGTGTTCGGCGGGTTCAGCGCGGAGAGCATCAAGGACCGCATCAACGACAGCCAGGCGACCGCCGTCATCACCGCGGATGGCGGCTACCGGCGCGGCGCCATCGTGCCGCTCAAGCACCAGGTGGACGAGGCGCTCAAGCAGACGCCGGCGGTCAAGCGCGTCATCGTATTTCGCCGCGCGAACAACGAGGTCCACATCCAGGAGGGGCGCGATGTCTGGTGGCACCGCGAGATGGATTACGTCGACGCCGTCTGCCCGCCCACTCCCCTCGATAGCGAGCACCCGCTCTTCATCCTCTACACCAGCGGCTCGACCGGCAAGCCGAAGGGCATCCTGCACACCACCGGCGGCTACCTCCTCGGCGCGTATATTACGTGCAAGTACGTGTTCGATCTCCAGGAGGAGGACCTTTACTGGTGCACCGCGGATGTCGGCTGGGTGACCGGGCACTCGTATGTCGTCTATGGGCCGCTGGCCAATGGCGCCACCACGTTCATGTACGAGGGCGCGCCGAACTGGCCCGATTGGGGGCGCTGGTGGCGGCTCATCGAGGAGTATCGTATCACTGTTCTTTATACCGCGCCCACGGCGATCCGCGCGTTCATCAAGGCCGGCGACCAGTGGCCCATGAAGCGCGACCTCACCTCACTGCGCCTGCTCGGCAGCGTGGGCGAGCCCATCAATCCCGAGGCGTGGATGTGGTATCACAATGTCATCGGCGGCGGGCGCTGCCCCATCGTGGATACCTGGTGGCAGACGGAGACCGGCGGCCACATGATCACCCCCCTCCCAGGCGCGATCCCCACAAAGCCGGGCTCGGCCACCGTGCCGTTCTTCGGCGTCGATGCCGCGGTCGTCGACGACGAGGGCAACGAGGTCGGCGTCAATCAGGGTGGCAAGCTCGTGATCCGCGGGCCGTGGCCCTCGATGCTCCGCTCCATCTATGGCGACAAGAAGCGCTACAAGGAGCAATACTGGAGCGAGATCCCCGGCTCTTACTTCGCGGGTGACGGGGCGCGGCGCGACAAGGACGGCTATTTCTGGATCGTCGGTCGCATCGATGATGTGCTCAACGTCGCGGGGCACCGGCTCGGCACCAGCGAGGTCGAGAGCGCGCTCGTCTCGCATCCGCTGGTCGCGGAGGCCGCGGTCGTGGGCCGGCCAGATGAGATCAAGGGTCAGGGCGTCGTAGCATTCGTCACGCTCAAGGCCGGAGTCAAGGCGCTCCCCGAGCTGCGGGAGGAATTGCGCAAACACGTCGGCAATGTCATCGGCCCGATTGCCAAGCCCGACGATATCCGCTTTGCCGATGCGCTGCCGAAGACCCGCAGCGGCAAGATCATGCGCCGCCTGTTGAAGGAAATCGCCAGTGGCCGGGCGGTCAGCGGCGATACAACCACCCTGGAGGACCTCTCCGTGCTCGCGACGCTGAGCAGCGCGGAGGAGTGACGCGCCGCGTGGCCGGGTTTCCGAAGGAAGGCTGCCGCGAGCTCGCCAGGCGTGCGCGCATCGTCTGGCTGCTCGTTGCCCGGCTGCGGCTCAAGCACGCGCTTTACGAGGCCGAGGCGGAGCTCGGCTGGCTGGGCTGGGAGCAGGCGGATTACTTTGACGAGCGGATCGAGGCGGAGGTCGCGAAGGTGCGCGAGTTCGAGGAGAAGCAGGCCCAGTTGCTCAACAGCTCCGCGAAACTCTCGAGCCGCAAAGCCGCCCTCGACGAAGAGCTCGCTCGCGAGCAAAACCTCCACGATCAGGTCCAGCAGGCGCTCGCCGGGGAGCGCGAGCCCCACGCCAGCCAGCTCGAGCGCGCCCGGGCCAGCCACCGGCAGAAGCTCGGCGCCATTGAGCGCTTCGACCGCGCGCTGGAGGAGATCGGCCGCCTGGAAAAGCACCTCGAGGCGCGCTCGGCCGCCTTTCTGCAAATCGACAACCCCGATATCGAGGCCCGCATCAAGGCGCGCGAAGTCACCGACGAACTCTCGCGCACCGCGGGCGTGCGGAGATTCGTCCTCGCGGACAAAGCCTCCGCCTCCGAGGACGCCCAGCGGCTGGAGCCCGGCGTCGCCCAGTTGCGCGCGGAGCTCGATCGCATCGACGCCGCGGCCGCCGCCGCGCGCGAGCGCCTCGCGAACGCCGTGAGCCACCACGCCGTTGAGGTCCGCCTCCTCGAGCGGAAGCGCAAGAAATCCGAAAGCCACATGGCGCGCCTCGACGACGAGAAGCGCAACCCATACCGCCGCATCGGCGAGTGCCTGGCCGACCAGCGCATCGCCCCGCGCAATCAGCCCGAGATCCTGGAAAAAGTCCTCGCCCTCCGCGACCGGGAAGCCTCCCTCCACCACGCCATCGCCGGCCTTCATGCCGCCTCCGCCGCAGCCAGCCCCGCGGACCTCGTGACGTTCTACCTTCTCCTCGTGGCCGCGCTCCTGCTCCTGTGCGGTGGAGCATGGCACTTGCTGCACCGGTGAACCGCGACCGCGGCTCTACCCTCCCGTTTTCAATCCGTCCAACCCCGACGCCCGCTTCTGGTACACGCGGACGTAATCGATCTCGTACTTCATCGGGAACTGCGTGGCGGAGGGGTCTCCTCCGTTCTGCCCGCCGATTGCCAGGTTGATCAGGAGATAAACCGGGGCGTTGAAGGGCTTGTACGACGCGGGGGCATCCCGCAGCGGCGCGGTAAGATCCTGGACGTTCACCAACACGTCATCAAGGTACAATTTGATTGCCGCCGCATCCCAATCCATCCGCCAGACATGGAATTTCGAGGAGAAATCGTCCGGGTAGCTCGCGAGCGGTTTCCAAACGGAGTTCCATACCGAGCCGCCATTGCCGCCCCGGGCCCAGGCGACGTTGAAGAGCAGCTCTTTGCGGTAAAACTCCATGATGTCGATCTCGCCGTTCGCCGGCCAGCGCTCGCTCGTGCCCAGCGTCCAGAACGCCGGCCACGCACCCTGCCGTGTATCGATGCGCGCCCGGATTTCGAATCGCCCGTAGGTCCACGTATGCTTGCCGCGCGTGTTGATGCTCGAGGAGGTGTACTCGATGGACGGCCTGCTCTTCCGCCAATCGCCGGAGCCGGGCACGTAGCGCGGGTTCGGCCTGTGTTCCCTGCGCGCCTCGATGAGCAGGACCCCGTCTTTGCAAACCGCATTGTCCGGCTGATACCATTGATCCTCGTTGTTGCGCACAAAGCCCTGCTCGAAGTTCCAGTCCTTCGCGTCGAGCGGGCCGTCCTTGTTGAACTCATCGGACCATACCAGCACGTAATCATCCGCCGCCGCGCGCAGGCCGCCCGGGGCCAGGAGTGCAAGCGCCGCGACGGCGCAAAGGGATTTGAGGGTGGTCATAGGGAAGGGGATTTGACCGGGGGAATACTCGCCCCGAGCCGGTGCCCGAATCATTTCACGGATGGCGGGTGCGATCAATCCCCGTCCAGATCCGTGCGCTCCTCGAGGATCTTGAGATGGATATCAAGATGATCGCGACGCAGTTTTCGGGCGGGAAATGCCGCTAAAGAGGCAAAAATCGGTTCGAAGCGAATCTGGGTAAATCGGTGGTTTCTCCTGCGCTACCCCCTGAATTTCAAAAGATTACAAAATTTGTGTTGCATTCCCCCCCGAACCCGCTGAAACTGCGACCGTTGAATCGTTTGCTTCTTGTCTCGTTGCGTGGTGAATCGTCCGGTGAATTTTTTCAGTGGGGATTTGAAACCCGAACTCTCGGGAACAGCTCAGTCAGGGCAATCCGCTTCCAAATCAAACCAACCATATGAAACTATACGTAGGAAATCTATCCTTCAATACCACCGAAAACGACCTCGAAGACCTGTTCAATCAGTACGGGACTGTCAGTGAAGTCGCTCTCATGACCGATCACGCCACCGGCCGCTCCCGCGGTTTCGCTTTCGTGACCATGGGCAGCGCCGCTGAAGGCACCGCCGCGATCGAAGCCACCAACGGCAAGCAAGTCGGCGGCCGCAACCTCACTGTCAACGAAGCACGCCCGCGTGAAGATCGCGGTCCCCGTGGCGGCGGCGGCGGTGGTGGCGGCGGACGTGGCGGCGATGATCGCCGTGGCTCGTATTCGCAATCGCGCCGTTAATTTGAACTCCTGAAAAGCGTTTAGGCGAGACTTCCGCCTTTGAATGGAAGTCTCGCCTTCGTTTTTCTCCATCCCTCCCTCTGGCTTGAAGGCGGGCAGTTGGCCCACGGGACAGAAACCCGGGGGGCCGGTGTCTGCCGCCCTTTCCCTCTAATATATGCAGGCACCGCGTCGTCCATCTCCCTCTATGCAGCCAGACAAGTTTATTGAAACCGAAGGCAAAATCATCGCCGTCCTCGCCGGTACCATGTTCCGTGTCGAATTGGCCAACCAGCACCAGATTCTCGCCCACATCTCCGGAAAGATGCGCAAGCGCTTCATCCGCCTCACCAATGGCGACCGCGTAAAGCTCGAAATGTCCCCGTATGACCTCGATAAGGGGCGTATCGTTTATCGCCTCGGATAAACTCTTGCACAATTCCGTTAATTTTCATTTCCTGCGCCCGTCCTTTGCTACCTAACACCATGATGAAATTCAGAATCCCCTTCGATCGCGTCAACTGGGTCACCAGCAGCTTCCTCATCGGGACGCTCTTCCTGGCCCTGACGGCTACCCCGCTTTACATCTGGCATTACGGCCTCAACTGGTTCCAGATTTCCCTCTTCGTGGTCATGTTCGCGTTCTCGGGATTCAGCATCACGCTCGGGTATCACCGGCTTTTCTCGCATCTCTCCTTCAAGGCGCATTGGGCGGTTCGGTTTTTCACCCTTTTCTTCGGCGCCGCGGCGTTTGAGAACTCCGCGCTCATGTGGTGCTCCGAGCATCGCCGCCATCACAAGCACGTCGATCACGACGATGATCCCTACGCGATCAGCAAAGGGTTTTTCCACGCCCATATCGGCTGGCTCCTTTTCAAGGTCGATCCGCAGCCCCCTTTCGACAATGTGCTCGATCTCGACCGCGACGTGCTCGTCCGCCTGCAGCACAAGTACATCCATCTGCTCGCCGTGATGGTGAGTTTCGTGATGCCCGCCTGCCTCGGGTACCTCTACCAGGGGTGGGTGGGAGCGCTCGGCGGGTTTTTGATCGGCGGCGTCGCCCGCGTGGTCTGCGTGCAGCATTGCACCTTCTTCATCAATTCCGCCTGCCACACGCTCGGCTCGCAGCCCTACTCCAGCAAGTGCAGCGCCCGCGATAGCTGGCTGCTCGCTCTCTTCACCTTCGGCGAGGGCTACCACAATTATCACCACGAGTTTCAGCATGATTACCGCAACGGCGTGAAGCCCTGGCAATTCGACCCCACCAAGTGGTCGATCTGGTTCCTCAACAAGCTCGGCCTCACCACCAACCTGCGGCAGGTGCCCGCGCACGCCATTTTCCTGGCGGAGCTGCGCGAGACCCAGCGCGCGCTCGATATCAAGGTCTCGGCCGCCCCCGCTTCCGTGGAGGATGACAGCCTGCTGCTCGCGATCCGCACACGCCTGACCGCCCTCTCCGAGGCGTGGGATCATTACCAGATCAAGCAGATCGAGGTCAGCCGCGAGACGCTCGCCCATCTCCGCGAGGAGCTGCGGTCGCTGATCGCGCAGATCCGCTCGCTCGACCTGACTTCCGCCGCGGTCGGTTAACGCGGGTCCCTGGCCCTGCGCTAAAAAAGGCGAGGCTTTCGCTTTTTTGACCGCGCGGTCATGCTTGGCCCATGCCGCCGGTGTTCCGCTCACGCCTGTTCCTTGGCGCATGCATCGTCCTCGCGGTGGTGCTCTGCTACATCCCCGCGATGCGCGCGGGCTTTGTCTGGGACGATGATCTCCTCGTCACGGAGAATGCGCTCGTCAAGGAGGCCGACAGCCTGCCGTACGTCTGGGCCAGCTCGGCCTCGACCGATTACACCCCGCTCACGATCACCGCTTTCTGGCTGCAATGGCGGCTCTGGGGCGATAACCCCGCTGGCTATCACCTCGTAAACATCCTGTTGCACGCGCTCTCCGCGCTGCTGCTGTGGCGCGTGCTCGAGCGCCTCGCGATTCCCGGCGCGTGGCTTGGCGCGCTCCTCTTCGCGGTCCACCCGGTCAATGTCGCCTCCGTGGCCTGGATCGCGGAGCTCAAGAACGCGCTGTCGTTCCCATTCTACCTGGGGGCAATCCGCGCCTTTCTCCGCTACCTGGATACACGCCGCGCGACCCCATGGGTGCTCGCGCTGCTCGCAGCCGCCTGCGCGCTCCTGAGCAAGGGCTCCGCCGTCATCCTGCCGCTCGTCCTGCTGCTTTGCGCATGGTGGAAGCACGGGCGAGTCCGGCGTGGCGATCTGCTCGCCGTGGCGCCGTTCTTCGCCCTTTCCGGCGTCATCGCGCTGGTCACCATCCATTTCCAATTCCGCTTCATCGAGGCCGGGCTCGCGCCGGTGCCGATGCCCCTGCGCATCGCGCGCGCCGGACGGGCGATCTGGTTTTACCTCGGCAAGGATTTCTGGCCTTTCGGCCTTACCCCTATTTATCCCAAGTGGCCGCTCACCCCCTCCTATCTGCCGCTGTTGCTGGCGGGCGCGCTGGCGGTGGCCCTTTTCGCCGGGAGGAGACGGTGGGGCCGCGGGCCGCTTTTTGCCTGGGCATATTTCATCGCCGCGCTGCTGCCCGTGCTGGGCCTGCTGGACATGACCTACCTCGACCAGGCTTACGTCGCCGACTGGTGGCAGCAGCTTGCCCTTCCCGGGGTCGTGGCCCTTGCCGCCGCGGGCGTTGCGCTCGCGTGGCTCCGCGCAAACGCGCGCGGGCGCGTGACGATCTCCGCCGCGGTGGCGCTCGTGGTCGTACTGCTGGGCGTGCTGACCTGGAACGAGGCCTCCGCATACGAGTCCATGGAAATCCTGAGCCGCTACGCGCTCGAGCGGAATCCCGACGCGTGGAGCGCGCACAATAACCTGGGCGGCGTGCTCACCCTCCAGGGCCGGCTGGATGAAGCCGCGCTCGAGTACCAGGTCGCCCTGCGTCTCAAGCCCACGGACGCGAGCGCCCACAATAATCTCGGTATCATCCTCGCCCGGCTGCACCGGCTCGATGAGTCGATTGCCGAGTACCACGCCTCGCTCGCGCTCGAACCCGCCAACGCCAAAACGTGGCTCAACCTCGGCAATGCCCTCCGCGCCAAGGGCAATAATGGGGAGGCGCTCGACGCCTATTCGCACGCCATCGACTTCAATGCGCGCTGGACCACCCCGCGCTACGCGATGGGGAGCCTGCTTCTCACGATAGGACGCCCGGCCGAGGCCGGCAGGCAGGCGGAGGCCATCCTGGCTCTCGAGCCCGGCGCGATCTTCGGCCATTACCTCAAGGCCCGCGCCGCAGCTGCGATTGGCCGGTATGACGCAGCGATCCCGGAGGCCGAGGCCGCGCTCGAGCTTGCAAAGCGCTCCGGCCAGGAGAAGGCGATCCAGCAGATGCAGGATGCGCTCGACGCGGTTAAGGCAGGCAGGCCGCCAGCGGCGCCCGCGCCCTAGCGCCTCGGTTTACGCGAAGAATTTGCGGAGCTTCTTCCACCCGCATTCGGCGGCGGGCAGAATTTCCTCCTCGACCCACTTCTCGACATCTTTCGCCTTCGTCTTCCCGACGCTTGCGAGGTGATCGGCTTCGCGCTCGGCCCATTTCTCGGCCTTTCTCAGGCGCTTTTTTCCTTCGGCGGAAAGATCGCTCTTTTTGAGTTTATCTACGGTCTCACGCACGCTCTCGGCGCTTTTTCCGTAGCTCTCCTGCGCCTTCTGCCACGCGGGCCAGAGGAAGGGGAGCACGAGCGAGCCGAGGTGGAACTTGGCGTCGTCGAGGGTCGGTTTGCGTTTCACGTCGATCTCCGCCTCCTTCGTGCGCGAGCCCTCGATCAGGCGCACCACCATGCCGATGGCAAAGCCAATCGCCAGGGCCTGCACCACCGCGGCCACGGGGTTGTTTTCCACGTATTCCATCAGGGTGCGTGTCGGGGATGCTTCGGGTGTGATTGGTTCGTCGGAGGGCATACTGTTCATCGCTCAGGATTCGCGGCTCGCGGGGCGTTTGCGCTCCCCATTAATTCCCGGCATGATAGGGAGGGAACCCGCCAATGGCACGCATAATCGACATATCCGCGGCCCGTCGCGGGGGGGCCATGTTCCTGGCCGCGCTCGCCGCGGCCCGTCTTCTCCTCCCCGGCCACGCCCCGGCGGAGCCCGCGCCCGCCATTCATGCGCTGCTGGTCGGCGGCGGACCGGACAAAGAGAACAACACCGCGCAGATCGAGGAACACCTCCGTTTCGTCACCAGCCTCGTGCCGGCCACGCCGGGGCGCATCGTCCTCTTTGCCGATGGCAAGCCGGGCAGCCGCAATCTCATTTATACCGATTCCGCCCATCTTACCGCCGGGCAGCGCGCGCTCGACATCCTCTTGCCCAATGACGGCCTCGGCGCCCGGGAGCTGACCCGCGCGCCGCAGCTCGGCGCCGCGCTCGATGGCCCATCGCGCCTCGCTTCCATCGAGCATGCCTTTGCCCGGCTCGCGGTGCTCAGCGGGAAGAGCGAGCCCCCCGTGCTGGTCTACTTTGCCGGGCACGGCTCCGTCTCGGATGCCAGGGATAAGCACTCGCTCTACAACCTCTGGGGGGACGACGACCTCGACCCGGCTACGCTCGGCCGCGAGATCGATACGCTCCCGCCCCGCGTCCCCGTCACCCTGGTGATGGCGCAATGCTTCAGCGGCGGATTCGGCAATGTGCTCTTCCGGAAAGCCAGTACCCACCAGGCCCCCAATGACCGCGTCATCACCGGCTTTTTTGCCACCGAAAGCGACCGCGAGGCCGCCGGCTGCGGCACGGAGACGAACTCGCCACTCTACCAGGATTTCTCCTCCTACTTCTTCGGCGCGCTCTCCGGCCGGGACAAGCTCGGCCATCAAGTGACCGGGGCCGATTACGACGGCGATGGCGTCGTGAGCTGCTACGAGGCCTATTGCTACGCCCTCATCCACGATGAGTCCATCGACACCCCGGTCTGCACCTCGCTCGTTTTCCTGCGCCGCTTTGCGGATTTGGCCGACGACAAGATTTTCTCCACTGCCTGGAGCACCCTGCTCGAATCGGCATCGCCCGCGCAGAAGGCGGCGCTGGAAGCACTCTCGACGAAGCTCGGGCTCGATGGGGAAGGCCGCGTCCTCGCCGCGTTCGACCGGCTCATGTTCAGCGACCCGATGGGGCAGCCCGCGGAGGTCCACGCCTACCGAGATGCGCAGGACAAGCTCAACGCGTTGCGCATGGAGAGCTTGCACTCCCTTTTTGACCGATGGCCCGCGCTCCGCTGGCGCGGTTCGCATGACTACGACAAGGCCACCCGCGCCGCCGCCGCCGACTTGGAGAAGGACGCCGCCCACTGCCAGCAGATCATCCAGACCAGCGAGACATTCGACCGCTCGGATGCCGCGCTGGATGAGGAGGAGGCGCTGCTCGTACGATTCACCGACCTTGCCGAATCAGTTGTCCGAGCCCGGCATTTGCGCGAGCACGGCGACGCCGATACCAAGGCCCGCTTCGAAACCCTCTGGCAGGCGGAGCAGCAGCCCCTGGGCATCGCCAAGCCGGCGGCTCACTGACGCCTGCCTTTAAATCCGGCCGGCTCACCGCCAGTAGCGGCGATGGAAGAAGTGGTGCCCGCCGAAGGCGAACGTGATGCCGCCCCCGTAATAAGGCCCGTAATAGCCACTATAATAATAGCGCGGGCCGTAGGAATACCCCGGATAGCCGTACGAGTAGTGGCGGTAATAATGGCGATGATGATACCCGTGGGCCTGGGCAGGCGTGGCGACGGCCAGCGCTGCGAGAAAGACCAGCGGCAATACGAGTTTGTGCAGATATTTCATACGGGATGAATTGGTTTTCTTCGGGAGCCGAGAGGAGCTCTTTGTGTTTCAGAGTTAGACAGTTCTCCGGGTTCTCTTATTCAATATCTAATTCGAAGCCGGGCCGCGCACTGCGCTCACGGGTTGCGGGGGGCGCGATCTATGCTATTGATTTCCCCCGAATGCGCGCGATTCCCCCTTTCCTGGCTTTTCTCGCTTTCGTCGTTTCGACGGGGGCGCGCGAGGTTCCATTCGATTTTAGCAACGGCTATATCGTGCTGCACGCGAGCGTAGATGCGCATCCGGTTACATTACTCGTGGATTCCGGCGCGAGCGTCTCCGTCCTCAGCGTGGAAGCCGCGCAGCGCCTGCACCTTGCGCTCGGGAAGGGGCAGCCCGTGGATGGCGTGGACGCGGGCGCGACGGCATTTTCGATCAAACCGGTGACCGCCTCCGCGGGGAACTTCGCGCTGGCGAAAATCGGGCTCGCTGTCGATCTGCGCAACGCGGAGCAGCTTTGCGGCCAGCGCGTGGATGGCTTGATCGGAGCGGATTTCTTCAAGGGCCGCGTAACGCAGATCGATTACGCGCGCCACCGCCTCGTGTTGCTGGACAAAGCGCCGGCCGATGGCGAGCGCCTGCCGTTGCGCGCGCAAAATGGCGTGTATTGCCTGCCGGTGAGCGTGAATGGCTCCCGGCCGCGCTGGACCCGGCTCGATACCGGGTGCAACGACGCCCTGCACTGGGTGGTGCCGCGCACCTCGGGCTCGCAGCAGCGGCGCGGGGTTACCATCGGGTTCATCACCAATACGGAGGACGAGACGCTGGTATCCGTGGGGTTGGGGCATATCACCCTGCCCAATGTCGAGACGGCGCTGCACGGGAGCGCGATCTTCCCCGGGGAAGCGGGGCTGCTCGGCAGCGAGGTGCTCTCCCAATACCGCGTGACGATCGATGCGCGTGGCGGCCACATCCTGCTCGCGCCGGCGGCGCGGTAATGGTGGGGAAAATGGCCCGGTCAGCGGGCTTGCGCTGCGCGGCGTGGCGAAGAAGATTCACGGCTCCATGCTGACGATTTCGCAAGTAACCAAGGCCTTCGGAGGCCGCACGCTTTTTGAGGATGCCTCGCTCCAGGTCAACCGCGGCGACCGCGTCGGCCTCGTGGGCCCGAACGGTGCCGGGAAATCGACCCTCTTCTCCCTCATCCTCGGCGAGGCCACCCCCGACGCCGGCAAGGTCTCGATGGAGCGCTCCGCGACTCTCGGCTTCCTGCCGCAGGAGAGCGCCCCCGCCGGCGAGGAGACGGTGCTCGAGTTGGCCTGCTCCGCCTCGCCCGCGCTGGCCAGCGCGCTGCGCGTCATGCGCGCGACACCGGAGGACTCCGCCGAGCATCACGACGCGCTCCGCATTTACGATGAGGAAGGGGGCTGGCAGCTCGAGCCAAAGGCAAAGCGGATCCTCGCCGGCCTGGCCTTCCGGCAGGGGGATTTTGAGCGCCCCGTGCGGACGATGAGCGGGGGCTGGGTGATGCGCGCCCACCTCGCGCGGCTGCTGGCCATGGAGCCCGACCTGCTCCTGCTCGATGAGCCGACCAATCACCTCGACCTCGAGTCACTCGTCTGGTTCCAGCAATACCTCATCGATTATCCCGGCGCGATCCTCATGATCTCGCATGACCGCGAATTCCTGAACCGGCTCGCCGGGTCCATCGTGGAGATCGCGCACCGCAAGCTGACGCGCTACCGGGGCAACTGGGACAATTACCTCGAGCAAAAAGCCGCGCGCGAGGAGCAGCAATGGGCCGCGTACAAGAACCAGCAAAAGGAGATCGCCACGCTGCAGGAGTTTGCCGACCGCTTCCGCGCAAAGGCGAGCAAGGCCAGCCAGGCCCAGAGCAAGCTCAAGCAGATCGACCGCATGGAGAAGATCGAGGCGCCGCTCGGCCAGGAGAAGACCGTGAGCTTCCGGTTTCCGCAGCCGCAGCGGAGCGGGCAGCGGGTGCTGACGCTCAAGGATGTGCGGCACGCCTATGGCGACCTGGTGGTTTATGAGAAGCTCAATTTCGAGGTCGAGCGCGGCCAGCGCACGGTATTGGTCGGGCCGAACGGCGCGGGGAAATCCACGCTGCTCAAGCTCCTGGGCGGAGTGCTGCCGGTCCAGGCCGGCGAGCGAGTGCCCGGATACAACGTGAAGGTGGGGTACTTCGCGCAATACCGCGTGGAGATGCTGAACCCCCGGATGACGGTGCTCGAGTCCGTGCTCGATTGCGAGAACCCGGTCTCCGAGCAGGTCGCGCGGACGGTGCTCGGTTCGTTTTTGTTTCGCGATGACGATGTCTTCAAGCCGACGGCGGTCCTGAGCGGCGGCGAGAAGACGCGCCTCGCGCTGGTCAAGCTGCTGCTCGATCCGCCGAATGTGTTGCTGATGGACGAGCCAACCACCCACCTCGACATCGGCAGCATCGATGCGCTCATCGGCGCCCTGCGGCAATACGAGGGGACGCTGATCTTCATCAGCCACGACGTGCATTTCATCCGGTCCATTGCGAGCACGGTGCTGCACATCAGCGCGGGCCGCCTGACCGCTTACCCGGGCGATTACCAGTATTACCTCGATAAGTCGCGGGCCGGCTCGGAGCGCGAGGCCCTGGTCGCGGGCGATAAATTGCAAAACGCGCAGCCGCCCACAGCGCAGCCGGACGCGAAGAACGCCGGCCTCGGGATGAAGGAGACGCGCGAGCAGCGCCGCGCCGACGCGGAGATACGCAAAGCCGAGGCGAAAGCGAAGCGCGATCAGCAGAAAGCCGCCGAGGTGCTGGAGATGCGGATCTTCGCCCTGGAAGGCCGGCAAAAGGAAATCGCTGGCGAGCTGGAAAAACCCGAAGCGTATGACGCGGGAGGACACGCGGTGCAATTGAACCGCGAGCTAATGGCAATCACCGAGGAGCTCGAGCAGGTAATGGCGCAGTGGGAGGGGATGGCCGCGAAGTAGGTTTACAAATAAATCCGGATCATCTGCCGCCAGTAGCGGAAACGGTGCACATCGCCGCACCAGACGCGCAGGGCGTGGGGGATTTTCTTCGCCCCGAGCGCGGCCGCCAGCTCGACGTTGTTTTGGTAAAAGGGATCTTCCTCGCCGATGATGATCGTGAAATGGATGGAACGCAGCGCGCGCAACTGCTTCTTGTCCTTCATCTCCGGGATGAGCAGGCTGGGCATGATGGCATTCAATTGCTCGCTCGTGTAGCCGTGGAACAGGGAGTGGAAATCGCCCGCCTGCAAGGTCAGATCGTACCGCCCGCTGAAGGCCAGCGCCCCGTGGAAGAGATGCGGGTAGCGCGTTGCCATGCTGACGGCGTGGAACGCCCCGAAGCTGCACCCATTGGCGATGAGCGCGGTCCAATGCCTGGAGGTCTCGGTAAAGGGGATGACTTCCTCGACGATGTATTGCTCGTACTGGAGGTGGCGGGCGAGGCGCTCCTGCGGCGGGATGTCGAAGCAGTAGAGGCTCTCCCCATCGATGCTATCGACGCAAAAGACCTGGATCTCTCCTGCCTCGATGCGATGCCGCAGCGAGTGGATCATCCCGTGATCCTCGTACTCGAAGAAGCGCTGCTTGCGCGTCGGGAATACCAGCAGCCGCTGGCCGCGCTCGCCGAAGACGAGAATCTCCATCTCTCGCTTGAGGATCGGGCTGTGCCATTTGTGGTACTCGCGTTTCACGGAATGGCGGCGTGGAAATGCAGGTTCGCTCACGTGGGCTCTCTGGCGGTTGCGAGCCAGGCTCCGATTTGCGCGGCCCAGAGATCGTAGCCGGCGGAGTTCATGTGCAGGCCATCGCCCGTGAAGAGCTCCGGGCGCGAGCCGCCTGCCGGGCTGAGCATATGGCTGAACACATCGACATACGCGACCCCGGGCAGCGCGCCCGTGGCGGCCTGGATGAGCTCGTTGGTGCGGCGGATATTCGAGAGATTCCAGAAGCGGCACGGGCTCGGCTTGATCGAAACGAACGCAACCGGCATCGTCGGGAAGTGCTCGCGGATGCGCTCCATGAATTGGTGGAAAAGGTAGAGCGCGTGCTCCGGCGAGGCCCCTTGGTCGAGGTCGTTATCCGCCGCGTATAGGACGAGCGTCGCTGGCCGCAGCGGCAGGATGACGCGCGGCAGCAGGCCGATGCACTCCGCGAGCGTGGAGCCGCCAAAGCCGCGGTTGACGACCGGATAACCGGGGAAGGATTGCCCAATGTTCTCCCAGAGCCGGATCGAGGAGGACCCGTAGAAGACATTCGCGCCCAGCGGATCGGACGCCCGGTCGAACGCGCTCAGTTCCGACTCGAATTCAGAGTGGGCGTAAGTCATGCGCTGCGCTTCTGCATGGCGGTGATGAGCTCGGCGATGACCTCGGCCCGCGGTCTCGCGCCCAGGTTGCCCCGGCCATGGACGCGGACGCTCACGGCCCCCGCCTCCAGGTCGCGCCGGCCGAGCACGAGCATCGTGTGGACTTTCTGCTCCTCCGCTCGGAGGACCTTGCCGTTAATCTTGTCGCTCGTCGCGTCGATGGCCGCGCGGATGCCCGCCGTCCGCAGCTCCGCGAGGATGGAGCGCGCGTAATCGAGCAGGGGTTCCTCATCTCCGATCGGCAGGATGCGCACCTGCAGCGGCGCGAGCCAGAAGGGGAAATTGCCCGCGTAATGCTCGATCAGGAAACCGATGAAGCGCTCATGCGTGCCGAGCGGCGCCCGGTGGATGCAAAGCGGCGTCGCCTCGGTATTCTCGCGGGTCTTATAAACCAGCCCAAACCGCCGCGGCACCGCGAAATCGACCTGGTTGGTCGCGATGGTAAACTCGCGCCCGATCGCGCTCCAGACCTGCACGTCGATCTTCGGTCCGTAGAATGCGGCTTCGTTCGGCACTTCAATGAAGTTGATCCCCGACCGCTGGAGCACCCCGCGCACCATCTCCTCCGTCTTCTTCCAGAGCTCCGGCTCGTCGACAAACTTCTGCCCCAGCCGCTCCGGATCATGCGTCGAGAAGCGCATCAGGTACTTCTCGATCCCGAAAATATTGAAGTACTTCAGGTACATCTGGTTCACCGCATTGAACTCCGCCTCGAACTGCTCCTCCGTGCAATAGATATGCGCGTCGTTCATCTGCATGGAACGAACCCGCATCAGCCCGAAGAGCTCGCCGCTCTGCTCATACCGGTAGCACGTCCCATATTCCGCCAGCCGCAACGGCAGGTCGCGGTAACTGCGCGGCACCGCGGCAAAGAGCTTGTGGTGATGCGGGCAATTCATCGCCTTGAGGTAGTAGCGGTCGTGAGGCCGCTCGGTGATCAACTGCTCGATCTGCAGGAGCAGCCCATCGAGCGTCGGCGCGTCCACCTGGCCGAGATCGCCGGCGGGCAGCAGCGAGCGGAATTTGTCGCGCTCGATCTGCTGGAGACTCATTCCATGCTCCTCGGGCAGCAGCATCGGCGGGAACATCGAGTCCGCATAGTACGGCAAATGCCCGCTGGTGATATAAAGGCTCTCGCGCGCGAGATGCGGCGTCCGCACGCGCTCGTACCCCGCGGTGAATTCAGTTTCCTTCGCGAGTTTCTCCAGTTCCTCGATAAGGATAGTCCCGCGCGGGAGCCAAAGCGGCAGCCCCGGCCCCACATCGTCATCAAAAGTGAACAGCTCCATCTCCTTCCCCAGCTTCCGATGGTCCCGCTTCTTCGCCTCCTCGAGCATGGTGAACCACGCTTCCATTTCGGTCTTGTTCTTGAACGCCGTGCCGTAGATGCGCTGGAGCTGCGGGTTTTTCTCGTCGCCTTTATAATAAGCGCTCGCCACGTGCGTTAGCTTGAACGCCCCGATATTCCCCGTGCGCATGACGTGCGGCCCCGCGCAGAGGTCGGTGAAATCGCCATTCTTGTAGATGGTGATTTCCTCGCCCTCGGGGATGCCCTGGATGATATCGAGCTTGAACCGCGAGGGCGTGGACCGCGGGCCGAGTGCTCCCAGCGCGCCGCTCTCCGCCATCTTGAGCGCCTCATCGCGCGGCAGCGCGACGCGCTCGAACGGGTGGTTCGCCTTGATCTCCTTTTTCATCTCCGTCTCGATTTTCTCAAAGTCCTCCGGCGAGATCCGGTGCGGGAGATCGACATCGTAGTAAAACCCATTCTCCACCGGCGGCCCGGCGGCGAATTGCGCCTCGGGCCAGAGCCGGAGGATCGCCGTCGCCAGGACATGCGCGGTGGAATGGCGCAGCCGCTCGATATCGGTCATCTGCTGGCGCTGCTCGGGGGTCTTGCGGTCTTCGGACATACTTCAGGGATAATGGGGAAATTCGAAACTGCCCGCGGGAATGTAAAGAGAAATGCCCGCTCTGTCTCGCCCGGGCTCGCGGGGAAAATGGCGATACCGGACCGGCCTCTCGAATGGCAACCCGCGCGCGCGCCTGCTATTTGAGCGCCGAGAGCTTCTTGAGGTCGATGCGCGCGAGCCATCCCTCCAGGTCGGAGGCCGGGAGCCGGGTCGTCTCCACCTGCACAAAAAACCGCCCGCCCGCGACCACCCAGAGCACCCCGGTCTGGTCGGTATTTGCGAAATGCTCGAAGCCCGGCAGCCCCGCCACGGTTACATCCTTGTCGTACCCCTCCGCTGTCGTGCCGGTGGCGCCCCACATCGCCTTCGTGGCGTCCTGGAATTGCTGGTTGTTCGCGGAGTCCACGATATTCACCGTCGCCGTGGGCGCGTCGTCGGCATCCCCTTTGACATAAGTGCGGCTCGCGGTCGTGATCTGGAAGCCCGCGCTCTGCGTGGTCGAGCCCTCCGGCTTATCCGCGCTCCAGCCCGCGGGCGGATCGGGCAGCAGTGCAACCAGCCTGCTCGCATCGACCACCGGGGCGCTCTTGCCGGACACCACCGGCGACGGCAACGCCGAAGGCGACGGCGAGGCGGCATCCTGGCCGCGCACGAGGGCGGGCACGATCAGCAGGAGCACCAGGGCGGTGATGGATTTGAACTCCACAGGCAGCGATGTTGAGGGCCGGAAGTGGGAAGTCAATTTTGGAATTCTGCCAGGAGGCCGCGGCGAGCACTAAAGGATCAGCTTCCCCGCCTCCGGAGAGGCGATTTCCTCCGGCTTCAGCGAGGAGAACGGGCCAAGCGTGAGCACCTGCTTCCAGATGACCGTGACGGCCAGCACGGTCAGGATCGTCGCCACGCCGCCGCCAACGACAGAGATCACCGGGCCAAACCATTGCGCCGTGACCCCCGACTCGAACGCGCCAATCTCATTGGAGGAGCCGATAAAGACGTTGTTCACCGCGGAGACGCGACCGCGCATGGAGTCGGGCGTGAGGAGTTGCACCAGCGTGTGCCGGACGACCACCGAGATATTATCGCACGCCCCCGAGAGCGCCAGCATGGCCAGCGACAGGACGAAGGAATGGGAAAGCCCGAAAACGATAGTCACAAGGCCGAACCCCGTGACCGCAAAGAGCAGCGTCACGCCCGGCCGCTGCAAAGGCCGGCGATGCGCCAGGATCATCGCCATGATGATCGCCCCGGCCGACGGGGCGCTGCGCAGCCAGCCGAGCCCCCCCGGGCCGACATGCAGAATGCGGTCGGCGTAGATCGGGAGCAGGGCCGTGGCTCCGCCGAAGAGCACGGCGAAGAGATCGAGGGTGATCGTCGCGAGCACGATCTTGGTGCGCCACACAAAGCGGAGGCCGTCGAACAGCCCGTCGAGCCCCGCGGGCCGCCAGGCGGGCTTCGCGCCGGACTCAGGGGTAAAAATGAGGAAGAGAAAAAACGAGAGCGCGCAGCCGGCATCCAGCGCATAGATGATCCAATACGGATGATGGACGAGGATCAGCCCCGCCAGCGCCGGCCCGATGACCGAGGAGACGCTGAGGGCGCTGGAGTTCCACGTGACGGCGTTATTGAAATGCTCCGCCGGCACGAGGCTGACCATCAGCGGATTGCGCGCCGCCCAGCCGAAGGTCCGCGACGTCCCTGCCAGGACGAGCAGGAGGTAAATCCACCGCACGTCCGCCGCATGGAAGGAGACAAAAGCAAGCGCCGACGACGTGCCCAGCGATACCAACTGGCTGCCCATGACCACCGAGCGCCGGGAGAAGCGGTCCGCCACATGCCCCGCGGGAATGGCCAGCGTAATAACCGGCAGCGCGCTCGCGAGCCCGATGAGCCCCAGGGCTAATGCGGACCCGGTGCGGCGGTAGACCTCCCAGCCAATCGTGACGGCGAGCATCTGGCGCCCGACCACGGAGAGAAAATTCCCGGCCAGGTAAAAGCGGAAGCCGCGCGAGGCAAAGGCGGCGTAGGGGGAGGGGGAGAGGGACACGAATGGGAAAAATTCGAAATTCGAAACCAGAATGGCGGCCGGCGGGGCGGAGATTCCCTCCATTAGTATTAGGCGAGGGGGATGCGGCAATGTTATAGGCGGATATGAGGGAACACCCGGGAACCGCGCAGATGGCCGAGGCGGAGCGCGCGCGCCGGCTTTTGTGTGCGCTGGGCGATTTCGTGAGGGACGCGGTGATCGAGGGGCGGCGCGGGCAGGAGACGGCGGCGCTGGCGGGCATCGCGCGCGAATCGGTAGCCGATACGATCTACTCCATCGATACGCTGAGCGAGGAGGCGATTGTCCAGTGGCTCGAGGCGCACTGGCCGCCCGAGTGGCCGATGGAGCTCGTGGCGGAGGGGTTCGACGAGCCCCAGATGCGGCTCTTCCCGCGCGGCACGCGGCTGGAGGAGACCGCGTGGCGGCTCGTGATCGACCCCATCGACGGGACGCGCGGCATCATGTATGACAAGCGCCCCGCGTGGGTGCTCGCCGGGCTGGCGCCGCAGCGGGGCAAGAAGACGCGGCTGCCGGATGTCTTCGTGGCCGCGATGACGGAAATCCCCACGAGCAAGCAATGGCGCGCCGACCAGATCAGCGCCGTGCGCGGGTGCGGCCTGGTGGCGGAGGGCGTGGATGTGCGCACGGGGCGGCGGGAAAAGCTGGCGCTCAGGCCCTCGGAGGCGCGCGATTTCCAGCACGGCTTCGCATCGACCGCCAAGTTCTTCCCGGCCGGGAAAACGGCTGCCGCGCGACTGGAGGAGGCTCTCTGGCGGGACCTGTACGGAGCGGCGGCGGCCGTCGTGATCTTCGATGATCAATACATTTCCACCGGCGGCATGTTTTACGAGCTGCTCGCGGGGCACGACCGGATGAACGGCGATCTGCGCCCGATGATCCTCCGGAGCGAGGGCCTCGCGCGGACGCTGGTGTGCCACCCTTATGATGTCTGCACCGCGCTGCTGCTGGCGGAGGCCGGCATCGTCTTCGAGAAGCCGGCCGGGGGCGTCGTCGACCCGCCGCTGGACCTGACGAGCGAGGTGGCGTGGATCGCTTACGCAAACGAGGCCTTGGCGGACCTGCTGCGCCCGGTGCTCCGGCGGCTGGTGGAGGGCCTGGGCGCGCCGTGAAGATTCGCCGGCAGGAGCGGAAGATCGGGGCGCTGGTCGCGGCGCTCATCCGCCTGATCGGTTGGACGCTCCGGATCAACGTCGAGGACCGCTGCCGCCTTACGGACCGCGATTTCAAACAGCCGATGATCTGGACCTTCTGGCACAACCGGATGTTCGTGGTGCCGCTGCTGCGCGACCGTTGCGCGCGGCACCGCACCGGCGCCGTCCTGACGAGCGCGAGCGCCGATGGCGAGATCATCGCCGCGGTGATGGAGCGCTTCGGCCTCAAGAGTGTTCGCGGGTCCAGCTCGCGGCGCGGCGCGACGGCGCTGCTGGCCCTCGCCGGGACGCTCGAGGCCGGGGAGGACGTGGCCGTCACGCCGGATGGCCCGCGCGGCCCGCGCTACAAGCTCGGCCAGGGTGTCGTCTTTCTCGCCCAGCAGACCGGCGCTGGCATTCTCCCGATTCACGTTGAATATTCCCGGGCGGTGCGGTTGAAGAGCTGGGATCGATTCATGATTCCGTTGCCCTTTGCAACGGTACGGGTGATTTTTGACGAGATGATCTTTGTCTCCCCCGGCGCCGATATCGAAGCCGAGCGGGCAAGGATCGAACAATCGATGAAACCAAAGAGCGAATGAAGCTGATCGACGGAAAAGCCATTGCGGACAAAGTCCACGCCGAGTCGCGCGCGGGCGTGGAGGAATTGAAGAAACGCGGCATCACCCCCGGCCTCGCGGTCGTCCTGGTGGGCGATGACCCCGCCTCGCGCGCCTATGTGCGGGCCAAGGCGAAGAAGTGCCTCGAGCTGGGCCTCTACTCCGCCAAGCACGAGCTGCCCGCCGAGACCTCGCAGGAGGATCTCGTCGCCCTGGTGCGGCAATTGAACGCCGACCCCGCCATCCACGGCATCTTGGTCCAATCGCCGCCCCCGCCCCACATCGACGAGGCCGCGGTGGTCGCAGCCATCGATCCGCACAAGGACGTGGACGGCTTCCACCCGATGAACGTCGCGAAGCTCGCCATGGGAGAGCCGGACGGCTTCGTCCCCTGCACGCCGCTCGGCTGTCAGCGGCTGTTGATCGAGACCGGCATCGACACCGCCGGCGCGCGCATCGTCGTGCTCGGCCGGAGCATGATCGTCGGCAAGCCGCTCGCCCTGCTCCTCATGCAAAAAGGCAAGGGCGGCGACGCCACCGTGACCGTCGCGCACTCCCGCAGCAAGGGCTTGGAGGAAATTACGCGTGAAGCGGATATTTTAATCGCAGCCATTGGCCGCCAGGAGTTTGTGAAATCCAGCCATGTGCGCGAAGGCGCCGTCGTCATTGATGTCGGCATCAACCGCAAGGACGATCCCACCGTGGAAAAAGGCTACCGCCTCGTAGGCGATGTCGCCTTCGAGGAAGTCGCCCCGAAGTGCTCCGCCATCACCCCCGTCCCCGGCGGGGTGGGGCCGATGACCATCGCGATGCTGATCGCGAATACGCTCGAGGCGTGCAGGCGGCTGGAGGGGTAGATCGGCTGAGGTGAAACCTCTTTTCGATTGAGCGAACGGCCGCTGAACAGCGCCACTACAGCCCGAACGTGCGTCTATTGCGGGCTTTGAGGCTTATTGAAGCCATTCACGTTCGCTCGATTCCTTACAAGGAGATGCGGGCTCCGGTTCAGATCTTACTTCAGATCCCGCTGGAGGAAGATCGCCGAGCCGAGGATGAGGCAGGTGATGTCCAGGCCGACGAGGTAGCTGTAGTCTTCCATCATGTGGCTCCACGGGATGTAGGTCTCGAAGATGTGCATCCAGGTGGAGAGATGGGTCGTGATGAAGTAAGGGCGGATGCTCTCGAAGTACGGGATGGCGTGGAAGATCAGGTCGAGAAAGATGACGGAGAGGGTAACCGTGGTGGCCGCGGCCGGTTTCATGTTGCAGCAGGAGAAGAGGAAACCAAGGCTGCTGATGGTGACCATCGAAAGGCTGAGCATCGGGATCGCGCAGAGATAAAGGCAAATGCCGCGCGCCGGAGCGATGAGCGAGAAGACGCCCCCCTCCTCCGGAGAGATAAACAGGCCGCCATACCCGCGGAATGCAAGCCCCGCGAGCAGCGCGGTGACCCCGATGAAAAAGATGAGAGCAAACGTATACACGACGCATGCGAGGTACTTGAGAAGGGTCACGCGGATGCGGGAGACCGGCCGGCAAAGCAGCATTCGCATGGTGCCATCCTCGATTTCCTTCGCGATGAGATCGCCGGCCACGAGCGCGAGGTAGAGCGACCCGAGCAGCGTGCTCGTCCTGAACAGGATGATCATGGCCAGCGTGGTGCCGGAGTAGTATTCATCGAAGCCGTAGCCATTTTGCTCGATGAGATGGCGCATGTGCATCTTGGTCCTCGGCAGATTGAGGAGGAAGAGCATCATCATTTCCATCACGAGGAATGCGGCGAACCCGATATAGGTACGCTTGCGGGCGAAGAGCTTGAGAAGCTCGAAACGAAGCTGGGTGAGGAAGAGCATGGGAGAAATTCGAAATCAGGACTTCGAAGGATCGATCGTTCGATCCGGCGCTCCCACCAGGTTCAGATACAGCTCTTCCAGGTTTTGTTTGATCGGCTCCAGCGCCCGTACCTTGACGCCGGCCTGGACCAGCGCGGTCACGAGGTCCGCGATGTCGTAGCCCTGGGCGACGGTGAGGATCCTCTCCGGAGCGAGGGCCAGCGCCGGGACGGTGGCGATGAGCGCGGCGGCTTTCTCCCACGGGTCGGCCTCGAGATGGTAACGGATCGCGTCGCCCTTGAGATCGGTCCATTTGCCCTCGAAGATCATGCGGCCCTGGTTGAGCACCGCGATGCGGTCGCACACTTGCTCGACCTCGGAGAGCAGATGCGAGGAGAGCAGGACCGTCATGCCGCGCTCGCGATTGAGCCGCAGGATCAGGTGCCGCATCTCGTGGATGCCCTCGGGATCGAGCCCCTCCGCGGGCTCATCGAGCAGGACGATATCGGGCCGCGGGAGCAGCGCCTGCGCGAGGGCCAGCCGTTGCCGCATCCCGTGGCTGTAAACGCGGACGGGATCGTGGATGCGGGGCTCCAGGCCGACGAAGCGGACCGTCTCCATCAGCTCCGCGTCCGGCAGCTTGCGCGTGTACGCCGTGAAGATCCGGAGATTGGTCCACCCGCTCAGGTAATCGTAAAACGCCGGCGTCTCGAAGATGGCGCCCACCCCTTGCAACGCCCGCAGCCGATGCTGCTGCACGGAGATATCGCGGATGTACGCCGCCCCCGCGGTCGGATGCACCTGGCCCAGGATCATCCCAAACGTGGTGCTCTTGCCCGCGCCATTGTGCCCCAGGAGCCCGAAGATCTGCCCCTGCGGGATATCGAGCGAGAGCTCGTGCAGCGCCGGCCGGGCGCCGAAGGTCTTTGAGAGCCGGTCGAGGCGGATCATTGCGAGGTCAGGAAGCGCAGCTCCTGGGAGGCGTGGCCATCTGCGTACAGCGTATTGACCTTGCTGGCCTCATACGGATGGAACGCCTCCTTGTCCAGCAGGATGGGGATCTGGCTGTTCTGGCCATTGGTAAAGAAGAAGTGAAGATGCGTGGCCGACTGGCCATTGAGGAGATTATTCCAGAGATAACTCGTGCCGGTCGCGGCGGCGAGACCCTTGTTATCCGCCGGGCATGCGAACACGCGCGGATCGCGAACGTAGGCGTTGAGCGTATTGTCGATGACGGGCACATCCTCGGAGATCGATTTGCGCCCAGCCTCCAGCGTCGGCATCATCTGGTTGTGATCGCCCAGGTAAAGCTGCAGCGCGGCGCCCAGCTCCGCGAGATGCGAGATGCACGCCGCCGCCCGGCCGGACTGGATGACCCGCGAGGTGACGGGAAAGGCGAGCCCCGCCAGTGCCGCGATGATGGCGATGACGACGATGAGCTCCAGCAGGGTAAAGCCGCGTTGCATCCGCGCGCTCACTGGTGCTCGAGATTGCGCTGCATCTGCTCGACCAGCGGGGCGAGGTCCAGCTTCACGTCGGCATTGGCATCGCGGTAAAACGACTTCAACCCCTGGTCGACCACATGCTGGGCGAGGTGCGAGTCCTGGTCCCCGGGCGGCGGGCCCTCCCCCTCGTGCTCCTTCATCCGGGCCAGCGCATCGGCGACCAGTTGCTTGCGCTTCACCGGGTCCATTTTGTTGAAGGACTCCATGAGCTGCTGGAAACCGGTCGGCAGCGTCGCGTCGAGATATGCGTCCTGCTCGGACGGGGTGAGCTTGTGGAGAAAATCGCGCCCCACGCGCTCCCGGTCGAGCTGCTGGCGATCCTCAAAGCTGACGCGGTTGAACAGTTCCTCCATCTTCGCAATCGCGCGCGCCCGTGCGTCGCCCTGGAGCGTATCGAGATCGACGGAATGGGCGTAAGCCCCCACGCTCTCCGCCGTAGGCTGCCGCGTATGCGCGATGTGGATAACCACCGCGGCGACAAGCCAGACAGCGGCAACGAGGCCAGCGGTTTTAACCCAGAACTTCATAAGAGGAACTATGGCACAGCTTTATGAGGAAAGCACAACGCGGTTTCTTGAGAAAGGCTTCTGTCCTAGTCCGCAACGGTATTCCGGATGACAGGAGCGAGCGGGGCCAAGTCCCGCTGGATGAGCCAGAGCACCAGGCCGAGCAGAAGGGCGTCGCCGATGAGCAGCGGCCAATACCCCCGGTGGACGCCGTGGCCGAAACAGCCGCACGCGATATCCAGCCCGCGCGGCCGGGTGCTGCCGTAGGCGATGATGAACGTGCCAAGCAGCACGGCCGCGATGGCCAGCGCCCCGCGATACGCGATGCGCAGCAGCAGCGCGCCGGCGCACAGGATCTCGACCCACGGCAGGTAGAGCGCGAGCAGCACCCCCCACGTCCAGGGAAGCAGCCGGTAGTTCTGGATATCGATTGCGAAGGCCGCCGGATTCATCGCTTTGATCAGCCCGGACACCAGGAAGATGAGCCCGACGGCGGCGGCGAGGATGCGCTGGACCAGGCAGTTCATCACGGATGCTCCCTTCGCCACGCTTCCCATCCCCCCTGGAGGACAAAGACATTCGGCATGCCGGCCTCCTCGCGGAGGCGGCGGGCGACGTCGTGGCTGGTCTGGCAACTGAGGCTGCTGCAATAGACGACGATCTTGCGCGGGGACTTCCCGGAGCCGGCCTCCCATTGGTCGAGCAGCGCCGGGAGGAGATCGTTCCAGCGGTCTTCGTTCAGCGGCACCGCGCCGGGGATGTGGGCACGGGCGAAATCCGCATCCGGCCGCGCATCGACCCAAACGACATCCGGAACCCAGGCGCTCGCCACCGCCAGCGTGACCTCGTCCGATTGCCACGCAGGCCGCCGCGGATGCCAGAGGCCCGCGGCGATGGCGGGTAGAATGGCGAGGAGCAGGATGGCAACGACCTGCCGCAAGGCACGGCGCATGGGCTAGGCAAAAGGCGGGGAGAGGTTTAACAGAAGGTCGCGCAGAGGGGAGAATTCAGGTTACCCGGATGTGGGCGGTGAGGGGCGGCAGCGTTTGGTCGCCTTGCGGCTTGATGGAGATGGTCGCCTTCAGGTGCGCGGATTTCGGGGTGACGGTCAGCTTGTATTCGACCCCCGGTTTGACGGTCTCCATATGCAACTCGAGCCCGGGGTTCCCCGAGGCCGCCTCCATGTCCTTCACACTGAAGCCATCCGTGACGGTGATGCGGATGACCTTCCCCGTCAGCGGTTCGCCCGGCTGCCAGAAGAGAAGCGTCGGCAGCGCCGTGATCGCATCGCGAACCAGGACGCGCAGGTAGACCGTCGTCTTGAGGTTGTTCGGGTCATCCGTCTCGATGTCGATCGGCTCCTCGTAGAGCCCGCGCCGGTTGAGCGTCTTGAAGGAGACATCGATCTTGCCCGTCTCCCCGGGCGCAATCGCCTTCTCATCGGCCCCCGCCGCCGTGCATCCGCAACTCGTACGGGTGCCGGTGATCTTGATCGGATACGTGCCGGTATTGGTAAACGTGAATTGCGCGGTCGCCGATTCTCCCGACGGCGCTCCGGCGGTGAAGACGGTAGTCGCGGTCCACTTGAGATCGGCCCGGGCAAGCGCGGGTAGGAGGAGGGAGAGCAGAAGGAGACGGATGAGCACGGAGGGGATTAGGGCAGGAAAATTCGAAATTCGAAATCAGAATTTCGAGTGGAAGAGGGGACGTCGCGCGATTCCTCACGCGCCCGGGCTGCAACGCCCCGCCGGCTTATCGCTCCGGCAGCGCCAGGATAAGAAGCTTTTTGTCGTCGAAACCGAGCGAGTGGAACTTGCGGATTTCCTCCACCCGCCGCAGCCCGTTCAGCGAATCGAGGTACCGTGTGTAGCGCGCGGCGAGCTGCGTCGTCTCCAGGTAGCGCCCGCGGAGGTTCGGATCGGCGTACGCCGAGGGATCGGGCGCCGCGAAGAGGTGAAACCGCAGCCAGCGCCGATCCGTGCGGGAGATGCGCTGGGACTTGCGGAAAAACGCGACGAAGAGCAGCAGCACGAGATAAGTGTCCACAAGCGACTGCAGCTCGAGGTTGCGCGCGAAGTCCTCGCTGTGGATCTCCCGGAGCCCCTCCTTGAACTTGAGCGCCGCGTGCAGCGCGTGGTTGATCTCCTCCACGAACGCGATGAGCGCGTGGATATTCGAGTCGCTGATGCCGCGGCGCGGATCGTTCTGCTCCAGTTGATCGATCAGCCAGCGGGAGTAATAAATGCCCACGTAAAGTTGATCGCCGGAGCGCCGAAGAAAGGTGCGGGCCAGCTCGCTCAGCTCCCGCGCGGAGGCCCCCGCCAGCCGTGAGAGCTGCCCGCAGCGCTGCCGGTCGATCAGGCACTCCTCGAGGTTGATGCCCACGCTCGCGTAGGTGCGCTCGAATAATTTTTGGATTTCACTGAACAGGGTGTTCTGCATGCAAATTATGGCGCCGGGTTAGCCGAGGAGCGGGATATGCGAGGCGTCATCGATGTTCAGCAGCGAATCGGAGAGCCGGTTGAGCGCGACCCGTACCTCGCGGAATTGCTCCGCCAGCGCGTTGTATACATCCCCCAGGTCCGCGGCCCGCGCATAGGTGTGCCCCGCGACGACCTTGAAATTCATGCGTCCCACATCCTCATAGTAACTCACATCCGGCGCGCCCCGCTCCGAGCGCCTCTGCACGGTCGCGTGGAAGATGCCGCTCAGAAACAGCGAGTAATTGCCCGCGTGCGCCCGGATGAGGAACGTCTGCACCGGCGACGCATTGCGCAACGCCAGCATCATATCCGAGAGATACTGGATCGGCTGCGCCGCGCCATTGCCCGGCGCCGTCGGGCTCTTGAGCCGCGCCGAGCGGGAGAAGGTCTCCAGCAGCGACGCAATGTAATCGCACAGCCGGCGATCCGGCAGCCCTGACTCTTTCAAGACATGTCTGGTCAAAACGTAGAAGTACAGTTGTGGCGAAATGGTCAACTGCGCCGCCTCATTGAGGATCGCCTGGAAGAGCAGGTCGTGATCGAGAATCGAGTCGCGCGTCTCCTGATCGGTCAGCAGCTCTGTGAGCGAGACGGCATCGGCCCGGGATTTGCCGAGAATCTTGACGATGAAGGAGAAATCCTCGGCTGTAAATCGGTCCCGGCAATTCGCTTGAATCATCGGGTCTGACATTTAAGCAGTCCTTGTGCCACCGGAGGGGGCGGGTACATCTATTGGCATGTTATTTACGGAATATGGTCTCACTGATGATACGGAACCAGCGGCCAATTGGATTCATGGAAAGCTTTTGCGCGCCGCCGCCGCGGGGTAATCTGAGGATCAGATGAGACGAACCATGCGCCGGCTGCTCTGGCTGGCGGCCTTGCTGATCCTGGGATTGCTCGCATGGGGCGGCTACTATGTGTGCAATCACGGGTTCAGCCGCCATTGGCGCGTGCGCGTGAGCGAGGAGTTCCGGCGACGCGGCTTGGACCTTTACGTACACCGGCTGACGCTCGACCCTATCCAGGGGCTCGTGGCGCGCGAGGTGCAAATCTTTGACGCCACCGACCCGGACCGCGTGCTCGCGACGATCGACCGGGTGGCCCTGGACATCAACCTTACCAACCTGCTCCACAGCCGCCCCTTCCTGGATGCGGTCGATCTGCGCAATGCCGACCTCTCGCTGCCGCTCAATGCGAACGACCCCGCCAGCGAGCGCGTAAAGGTCTCGCACCTCAACGCCCGCATCATCTTCCCGCCCCACGAGTGGTACGTGAGCCAGGCGGAGGCCACGATGTATGGCGTCCAGGTCTCCGCCCGGGGCCGCTTGCAAAACCCTGAGGCATTCCACCCCGGGGAGCAGGAGGAGCAGCGCACGCCGGGGACCGGCCGCCCGCAGATGGCGCTCGATTTCCTTAAGCAGCTCGAGACGCTCCATTACGCCGGCGCCCCGCCGCGGGTGGAGATCATTTTCGGCGGAGACCTGGCGGACATCGGCACCCTCTACGCGGATGCCACGGTATGGGGCGAGAATATCCGGCGCGGCGGCGGCGCGCTCACGCAGGTCTATGCGGCCCTCGCGCTGCGGGACAAGGTGATCGAGCTCAAGCAGTGCAATATCAGCGACACTCGCGGCGAGATGGACGTAAACGGCTCTTACAACCTCGACAATGCAAAGGCGGCGGTCCAATTGCGCTCGACCCTCGAACCCAGGGGGATCTCGCGAATCCTGAAGATCGATAATCTGCTCGAGGATTGGACATTCGGCGCGCCCCCGGAGATCGAGCTCTCCGGGAGTGGGACGATCGGAGAGATTCCCACAGGGCTTAAGGGGCTCATCGTCGGGCGCGTGGCGCTGGGCAAATTCGCGGTCAGGGACACGGAGTTCACCGGCGCCGGCGCGGAGTTCTCATGGGATGGCCAGCGGTGGTACCTTCGCAATGGCTGGCTGGGCAACCGCACCGGCCTCGTGAGCCTGCGGGCGATCTCCGTGCCCGGCAGCTTCCGCGCCCAGATCGAGAGCAGCATCAACCCGAACTCCCTGCGCGGCCTCGAGCCCGGCGGCGTCGCGGATGCGCTGCGGGATTGGGATTTCCAGGAGGCGCCCCGGGTCGCGCTCACGATCACCGGCACCAGCGCCGATCCCGCCGGCTGGGCCACGCAGGGGCGTGTCGAGGTGGGCCGGATGCGGATGCGCGGCGTCCCGCTCGATTCCGGCACCGCCACGGTGGATGCGAATGGGCCGGTCTTTACCTACCGCGATTTCACCATCCGGCGCGATGAGGGCGCGGCCACCGGCACCTTCAGCTACGACTTCGCCAAGCACGAGGCATGGCTGACGAATATCCACGCCCGTTTGAACACGACGGAAGCCGCCGTCTGGATCAACCCCGACCTCGCGCGGCAATTGGCGCCCTATCGTTTCAAGACCGCGCCCAGCGTGACGCTGGAGGGCTTCGTCCAATGCGCGAATGACAAGGGGACGCACCTCGATGTCCTCGTCGATGCGCCCGGCGGGATGGATTACACCTTTTGCAAGCGGACGCTCTCCTTCCCAAGGCTCAGCGGGCACCTCTTCTTCGGCGAGCATCGCATCGTCCTCAAGGACGTGGCCGGCATCCTCTGCAGCGGCACGGTACAGGGCTCGGCGGATATCCCGCTGGGCCGCAACGCGCCCGGCTACACCGCCAGCGTGGACGTCAAGCAGATGGATTTCGCGAGCATCACCAGGCTCTACTTTAACTACGACAGCTCACACGGCCTGCTCGATGGCAGGTTCGACTTCGGCGGGAAGGGCGACGATCCCTGGACCCTCTACGGCAAGGGGAGCGTCCAGGTCACCGAGGGCAATGTCTTCGCCATCCCCGTGCTCGGCCCCTTCTCCGGCATCCTCAATACCCTCGTGCCAGGCATGGGCTACAACGTCGCCCACGAGGCCACGAGCACGTTCGCGGTGCGCAACGGCGTGATCAGTACCCACGATTTTCTGGTAAAGGGGAGGGGATTCAACATGATCGGCGACGGCCGCCTCTTCTTCCTCGATGATCGGTTGAATTTCAATATCCGGCTCAACGCGCAAGGGCTGCCCGGGGTGCTCCTCTTCCCCGTGAGCAAGCTGCTCGAGTACGCCAGCACCGGGACGCTCGAGAATCCGAATTGGAAGCCCGTCCTGCTCGAGGGGCGCCGCGAGGCGCAGGCGCTCCCCAGCCCCATCCCCCTGCAGCAGGATACCGCTTCATACCCAACCCCCACCCCGCTACCGGATCTTCGCAGCCGCGATCCAGCCTTCCAGGACTCCTTCCCGCGCTCCCACGAGGGGATCCACGCCGGCCGGCGCGAGTAGATTTCCAAGCGCGGGTACATCCCGCTTCTGGCACAGGCGGCCTCCACGTCCCGGACCGTGAGGACGAGGTGATCGAGCCGGTCGAGCCGCTCGCGCGGTCCTACTTGCTCAGGACTTCGAGCGCCTTTTTAACGTTGCTCGGGCGCAGGATCGCGAGGCCGCGCTTTGAGCCGGGGCTGGTCGCCAGGTAGGCGTACTCGATGTTGATCTTCGCTTTCGAGAGCTTGTGCGTGATGGCCGCGAGGGAGCCCGGCCGATTGTCGCCGTCGATCATCAGGACATCGTTTTCGACCACCAGCGTGCCCCGCTCCTCGAGCAGGCGCAGCGCCCGGCTGGAATCGCTCACGACCATCCGGACGACCGCGTGATCCACCGTGTCCGAGATGGTGAGCGCGTAGATGTTGATCTTCTGCTTGGCCAGCTCATCGCAAACCGCGGAGAGCGTGCCAGGGGTATTTTCGAGGAAGACGGAGAGCTGTTTGGCGATGTCCATAGGAGTAAATGCGAAATTCGAAATCAGAAGTGCGAATAGGGAAAATGATGGATCGAGCGGACCGCAAACATCTGGCATTCAGAATGACTCCGCGCCGCGCGCGCCAAATCCTTCGACTTTCTGATTTCGAATTTATCCCCACCGCCCCCTTCGATGCAAGCGCGGCGATCATGGATTCGCCGCGGTCACGCGCTCGGAGATCACGGTTTCCGCCGCCGGCTTCGGCTGGGCCTCGGCCGGCTTCGCAGCCGGGAGATGCGGCCGCACCTTCCAGAACTTCGGCCCGAATCGCGCCCAGTCCCCGAGGATTTCCTTCGCCCGCTCGCTCTCGGTATTCTCGAGATGTTTGTAAACAAGCTGCTGCACCAGCGCGACATCCGCCTCCGCGAGCCGCTCGACCCCGATGAGCTGCGGATTGAACATGCTCTCGAATTGATCCTCGAGATCGAGGATGTACGCCACGCCCCCCGTCATCCCCGCCCCGAAGTTGCGCCCCGTGCGCCCCAGCACGACCACGGTCCCATTGGTCATGTACTCGCACCCGTGATCCCCCAGCCCCTCGACGACCGCCGTCCCGCCGGAGTTGCGCACCGCGAATCGCTCCCCCGCCCGGCCGCTGGCAAACAGGATGCCCCCGGTCGCGCCGTACAGCACCGTATTGCCGAGGATCGCGTTCTCGTGCGCCTTGAATTTCCGCTCCGCGGGCGGCCGGATGACGATCTCGCCCCCGCTCATGCTCTTCCCCACGTAATCGTTTGCCTCCCCCTCCAGGACAAGCCGCAGCCCTGGCGAGAGGAACGCCCCGAGGCTCTGCCCCGCGCTCCCCTCCAGCTTTAGCTCCAGCGTCCCATCGGGCAATCCCTGCGGCCCGCGCTGGTAGCCGATCTCCCCGGAGACCCGCGCCCCGACGGAGCGATTGATATTGCGCACCTTGTACGAGAACGACATCGGCTTCATGTCAGTGATGGCGTCCTTCGCGTCCTGCAGCACCGTGTCATCCAGCGGCCGATCCCACGCCCCATCATTGCGGAAGCGCGTGCAATGCCGCGGCGAATCGTCGCCCGGCGCCACGTCCGCCAGCATCTTGCGAAGGTCCAGGGTGTTCGCCTTCGGATGATCGACGATGTGCCGCTGGCGCAGGAACTTCGTCTGCCCCACCAGCTCGTTGATGCTGTGCACCCCCAGCCGCGCCATGATCTGCCGCACCTCCTCGGCCACGCCGTTGAAGAAATTGATGATGTTCTCCGGCCTCCCCTTGAACTTCGCCCGCAGCCGCTCATCCTGCGTTGCGATGCCCACCGGGCACGTGTTGAGGTGGCATTGCCGCACATAAACGCACCCCGCCGCGATCAGTGCGATGGTGCCGAAGTTATACTCCTCCGCCCCCAGGATCGCCGCCTGCACAATATCCGTGCCTGTCCGCAGCCCGCCATCGGTGCGCAAGGTCACCCGGTTGCGCAGCCCATTGAGCAGCAGCACCTGCTGCGCCTCGGAGATGCCCAGCTCCCACGCGCTCCCGGCGTTCTTGATCGAAGATAGAGGCGAGGCCCCCGTCCCGCCATCGTGCCCGGAGATCAGGATGATATCCGCGTGCGCCTTCGCGACCCCCGCGGCCACGGTGCCCACGCCCGCTTCCGCCACCAGCTTCACGCAAATGCGCGCCCGCGGGTTGACCTGCTTGAGGTCGTAGATGAGCTGCGCCAGATCCTCGATGGAATAAATGTCATGGTGCGGCGGCGGCGAGATGAGCATCACCCCCGGCACCGTATGGCGCAGCCGCGCGATCAGCCCGCTCACCTTGTGGCCCGGAAGTTGCCCCCCTTCGCCCGGCTTCGATCCCTGCGCCATCTTGATCTCGATTTCCTTCGCGCTCGCGAGATACGACGCATTGACGCCGAAACGCCCCGACGCCACCTGCTTGATCGCGCTGTTCGCCAGGTCGCCATTCTCCCGGTGCTTGAAGCGCTCCGGGTCCTCGCCCCCCTCCCCGGAGTTCGATTTTCCCCCGATCCGGTTCATCGCAATCGCCAGGCACTCATGTGCCTCCGGCGACAGCGCCCCCAGCGACATGCCCGCCGTGGTAAACCGCCGCCGGATATCCTCGATCGACTCCACCTCGTCTATCGGCACCGGCCCCGACCCGAGCGGGACGAATTCCGTAAGATCGCGCAGCGAGAGCGGCCGGTTCGCCAGCAGCTCGCCCACATAAGTGCTGTAATCATCCTGCTTCCCCGACTTCACGAACGCATGGAAGCTCTTAAGCACCGGCGGCGTGATCGCGTGCACCTCGCCATCGCGGCGGAAGCGGTAGAACCCCGGATCCGAGAGCTGCGGCGCCCCCTCCTTGTCCGATGGCACCGGCTGCGCATAACCCTGCGCGTGGCGGAAGAGCGACTCCCGCGCGATTTCCGCGAACCCGATGCCCCCCACCTGCGACGCCGTCCCGCTAAAGCACCGCTCGATCACCGTCTGCCCGACGCCAATCGCCTCGAAAATCTGCGCCCCCTGGTAACTCGCCAGCACGGAGATCCCCATCTTCGACATGATCTTCAGCAGCCCGTCCTCGATTGCCTTGCGGTAATTCTTCAGGACCTTCGTATAAGTGAGCGCGTCCCAGTTCTTCGCATCCGCCTCCGCGTCGGCCAGCTTCTTCGGATCACTCAGCTTGCGCGCGGACTCGAGCTTCTGCGCCGCCGCGGCCTGCGCCTTCTCCAGCACCTCGCGGCACGTATCGTAAGCGACATACGGGTAAACCGCCGCCGCCCCGTACCCGATGAGGCACGCCATGTGATGCACGTCCCGCGCCTCGCCCGTCTCGCACACGATCCCCGCGCGCATCCGTTTCCCGATCCGGATCAGGTGATGATGCACAGCCCCCATCGCCAGCAGCATTGGCACCGGCACATTCTGATGATCCGCCGCGCGGTCGGAGAGCACCAGCACCCGCGCCCCGGAGATCACCGCATTCGCCGCGTCGTCGCAAATCCGCTGGATCGCCTTCTCCAGGCCCGCCTCGCCTTCGGCCAGCGCCCACGTGCACGAGACCGTGGCGGACGTATGGTCCGCGCCCGGCAGCGTGCGGATCGTCTCAAACTCGTTCGAAAACAGGATCGGCGAGTCCGCCTGGATCACCCGCGCGTGCTCCGGCCCCTCGCCCAACCAATTGCGCCGCGCCCCCACGGTCGTATTCAGCGACATCACCAGCTTCTCGCGGATGGGATCGATCGGCGGATTGGTCACCTGCGCGAAGAGCTGCTTGAAGTACGTGTAAAGCAGTCGCGGCTGCAGCGAGAGCACCGCCAGCGGCGTATCGTCGCCCATCGAGCCCACCGCCTCGTACGCGCTCCCCACCATCGGCTTTACGATCATGTCCAGCTCCTCCGAGGAGTATCCAAACGCGATTTGCCGCTGCGTGAGCGTCAGGATGTCCAGCTCGCTCGTGGGCTCATTGAGCGGGTTCAGCAGATGATCCCCCAGCCGCAGCAGGTTCTCCGCAAGCCACTTCCCATAAGGCCGCCGCACTGCCAGAGACATCTTGATCTCCGCGTCCCGGATCAATTTCCCCTGCGCCGTGTCGATGGCAATCATCTCCCCCGGCCCGAGCCGCCCCTTCTCGATCACGGTCGCATCGTCCAGCTCGATTGTCCCCACTTCCGACCCCAGCGAGAAGATCCCATCCTCCGTCACCGTGAACCGCGCCGGCCGCAGCCCGTTCCGGTCCAGGCATGCCCCCACCGTGATCCCATCGGTAAACACCAGCGCCGCCGGCCCGTCCCACGGCTCCTTGAAGCAACTGTGATAATCGTAAAATGCACGCAGCTCCTGCCTCATCCCCGCATTCGACCGCCATGCCGGCGGCACCAGCATCGTCATCGCGTGCAGGATGGTCCGCCCGCTCATCACCAGCGCCTCCACCGCATTGTCCAGCTCGCTTGAATCCGAGCCCCCCGGCTGGATGATCGGCTTCAGCAGCTCGATATCGCTCCCCCAGCTTTCCGCCTGCAAGTCCGCCTCGCGGGCCCGCATCCAGTTCACATTCCCGCGCCGCGTATTGATCTCCCCATTGTGCGCCAGCATCCGGAAGGGCTGCCCCAGCGTCCACGTCGGGAAGGTATTCGTCGAGTACCGCTGATGGTAAAGGCAGATCGCCGTCTCATACTCCGGATTCCCCAGGTCCTTGTAAAACTTCTCCAGCGACGGAGAGGTCATCAGCCCCTTGTACGCAATCGTGTGATGCGAGAACGACGGGATGTAAAAGTGCTTGATCCCCGCCTCCGCCGCCCGCTTCTCGATCTCATTGCGGGAGAGGTAAAGCCGCCGCTCGTACTCCTCGTCGGTCATCCCCCAGGGCCGCCCGATCAACACCTGCTCGATGCGCGGCATCGTGCTCTGCGCCTTCTCCCCCAGCACGCGAAAGTTGATCGGCACCTCCCGCCAGCCAAAGAGGAACAGGTTCCGCTTCGTGATCACCTCCTCGGTGATCGCCTTTGCCCGCGCCTGCGCATACGCATTGTCGTGCGGCAGGAAGATAAACCCCACCCCCAGGTCGCTCTCCTGGAAGAGCTCGTGCCCCAGCCGCTTCACCTCCGGCGCCAGCACCTTGTACGGGATTTGCGTCATCACCCCGGCCCCGTCCCCCGTCTTCGCATCCGCATCCACCGCCCCGCGGTGCGCCAGGTTGCAAAGCGAGTCCAGCCCATGCTGAAGGACCTGGTTGGACCGTTTTCCACGGATCGAAGCGATGAATCCGACCCCGCACGAGTCGTGTTCAAAATCAGGAGAATAAAGGGTCTCCCGACCCCGGAGCGCTTCAGTGATCACATGGTTCATGGTTCTGGTCCTCCTTAAACTGGGCGAGCATAAGCCTTGCATGATACAATTCAAGGCGCTAATTCGCTAAAAATTACAAAAATTTGTCGCTAATCGCCCATCGATTTGTCTAACTTTGCGCTCTGGAGAGCAAAAATAACCACCCAAACAGCCCCTTTCCCCTCCCGCAGTCCCCCCATCCCTTACCCACCCCCCTTCCATGAGAGAGTTAGACGATCAGGAGCGCCTCATTATCCGCCAGTTGGTCCGCGATCCCAGGGAGTCCGACAACGGCATCGGCGAGATCACCGGCGTCAATGTCCGCACCGTCGGCCGCAAGCGCCAGCGCCTCGAGCAGGATGGCGTCCTCTCCTATCACACCCAGGTCAATCTCACCGAGAGCGGCACCGGCCAGTTCAACGCCCGCCACGTTTACATCATCAAGTTCCAGCTCGGCGTCACCGTCAGCCAGGTCGAGGACGACATCCGCCGCGAGCCCTATGTCCGCTCCATCTTCACCGAGATGCTCTTCGAGAGCCACATCGCCGAGATCGACGGCGCCGTCGCCATGCTCCTTTTCATCGATGGCGCCAGCGATACCGATATCGTCCAGACCGTCCAGGAGAAATTGATCCCCAGCCTCCTCCGCAATCACGGCGAAGGCTCCATCGCCCAGGTCTCCACCATCCGCCTCCTCAAGCCCGTGCGCGTGATGCGGAACTACCTCCCCTTCGTAAACATGCACGACGGCTACATCCGCAAGGATTGGCCCGACGACGCGATTTACGTGGGCAAGTGAGCAGCCAGCGGCTCCGGTGCGCTGCTTACACTAATTTATCGCGGGGGTGGACAAGCGGGATTATATCCCGCTTGTTCCGGCGATAAATCCTGAAATCGTCGACATCGATTGTTACGACGCAATGGCGAGGGAACAGTTCGCTCATCCTTATGACGCATAAATCGGCAAAGTCAGGTTCACGATCCGCATAGCGTTTTGCAAGCGCTTCCAATTGAGCAAGATGTTTGCTGGCGTCGAAAGAGAGGGTGACCAGCCCTTTGCTTACGAGCCCCAGCACGGTCTCCGCACTGCGCAGATGAAACGCGGCCTCAGCCAGCACCGCTTCGCACGTGAGAAGCGGTTCCGTCAGTTGCGCGGCCAGTTCGACTGACCAGTGATGGTATCGGTCATTCCTGCTAGCGAATGCGACGAGAAAGCCGGTATCGGCAATGCCTTTCACTTGCGTGAAAAACCCTTCCGCTGGGAGAGGTCCTTCGGCCCATTGATGGTTCCGGCAAGGCTCATGAAAGGCTTTTCCCCTTTGCTCGAATCTTTCGCTTTGCGCAAATGGTCGCGTACGATCTGCCCGCGAGAAAGGCCGGACTCCGCCGCCGCTTTCTCCAGCCACGCCGCCAGGTCCGGCTCAACGCGAACACTAATTGTATGACTCATATGCCAAAAGTGTACACACCGAATGCTTCAATGGCAATAAGCGGTTTGATTGGCCTCAGCCCCGTTTTCACAGCGATCATCGAAAGCTCAACGTCCCCTCTTTTCCGCGGAAAATCCCAAACTCAATCCTTCTCCGGTGGCGACCATCCCTTCCGGTTGATCCGAAAGGAAGACAAATGAAAACGCAACTTTTCGCAATCATCACCACTACCGCATTGAGCCTGGCCACGGTGGCTTTGGCTGACAGCAACACTACCCCCACGCCGCCGCCCACCTCGACCGGCGATGCCGCCCAGAGCAAGAGCGGCGCCGGGCCCGGCGGCACCGGCAATACCGCCCCCGACTCCTCTCCGGCAACGACTACGGCCACCCCCGCGCCGGGGTCCAACCCCCAGAGCCCATCGACCGCCGATCCCGGCCAAAGCAAGAGCGGCGCCGCCCCCGGCTCGAACGCGAATCCGACCGGAGTCGAACCCACCAACACGAACAAGTAACAACCAGGTAATTTTCCAAATCACCCGGGAACCAGCTCGACCAATCGCGTCCGGCTGGTTCCCGGCATTTGATTACGGATGCACCGCCGGCACCGATCCGGGAATCCGCGGCCCTTCCTAATTATCCTGTAAATCCTGTCCAGGAAAGTCATTCGGCCTCTTTTTTCCGCATCCCCTAAAGCCTACTTCGGATAAGCGGCATCTGTGCGACTTACACCGTCGACTTCGGATAACTCCCCAAAATCTTCACGAAGGTGCAATGCTTCTGCAACTCATCCAGCGCCTTGACCAGCGCCGCGTCCTCCGCGTGCCCGTCGATATCCACAAAAAAGAAATACTCCCACGCCTTCCGCTTCGAGGGCCGGCTCTCGATCTTGCTCATGTTGATCCGCAGATCCTTGAACGGTGCCAGCGCGGAGAAGAGCGCCCCCGGCTTGTCTTGAAGGCTGAACATGAGCGACGTCTTGTCCGCGCCCGTCTGCGGACAGCCATTCGGCCCGATGATGAGGAAGCGCGTCGTATTATTCGGGCTGTCCTGGATGGAAGCCTCTAGGATATCGAGTCCGTAAACCTCCGCCGCCATGCGCCCCGCGATCGCCGCGGAATTCGCCTCCTTCGACGCCAGCTCCGCCGCGCGTGTGGTGCTCGAGACCTCGATCAAATCGACATTCGGCAGATTATGCCGCAGCCATTGCCGGCATTGCCCGATGACCTGCGGATGCGTGTAAACCACCCGCACCTGGTCGCGGGGGATTTTCGCAATGAGATTGTTCTCGATCTTCAGCGAGAACTGCGCGCACACCCGCAGATCGGAGTCCATGAACTGGTCGAGCGTGTAATTAACCGCCCCCTCCGTGGAATTCTCGATCGGCACGACCCCGTAATCCGCCTTGCCCCGCGCGACGACGTTGAAAACCTCCGCGATGCTCGCCTGCGCGGAGTACTCCACGCTCGCGCCGAATTTCTCCCGCGCCGCCTGGTGCGACCATGTCGCCTCCGGGCCCAGGTAGGCGATGGTCAGCCCCTTCTCGAGCGCGAACGATGCCGACATGATCTCCCGGTAAATCGCCCGGATGGACGTGGCCGGCAGCCGCCCCTTGTTCCGCTCCACCAGCGAGCGGAGCAGTTGCTCCTCCCGCTCCGGCACGTAGATCGAGCCGCCGTCACGTTTTTTGAGCAGGCCCACTTCGTGGACCAGGTCCGCCCGCTGGTTGAGCAGCGCGAGCAGCTCGGTATCGAGCGCATCGATGCGGGAGCGGATTTCGCCGAGAGTCATGGATAGATTTGAAAAGCGGTGGAAGTTACGGTGTGGACTCGCCGGGCGCCTCCACGAGCGAATCGCCCGTGGCAGCAGCAGCCGGTTCCGGAGCGGCCTGCGTCTCGCCTTCTTCCGCCGCTGCCGGCTCGGCTGGGGGCGGGGGCTGGGCTACCGGGAGAGGCATCCGGCGAAGCTCGGACGAGTTCGGCAGCTCGTCCAGGGTTTTGAGCCCGAAATGCTGCAGGAAATACTCCGTCGTCTCATAGAGCAGCGGCCGCCCCGGCGCTTCCGCACGCCCCGCTATCCGCAGCAGCCCGCGCTCCAGCAGCATATTCACCATGCTGTCGACCGCCACCCCGCGCACCGCCTCGATATCCGCCCGCGTGATCGGCTGCCGGTACGCGATGATCGCCAGCGTCTCCAGCGCCGGCCCGCTCAGCCGGATCGGCTTGCTCTCAGGAAAAAGTTGCCGCACCCACGGCGCGCACGCCCCGATCGTCACAAAGTGCCACCCGTTCACCTGCTCGATCAACTGGTACGCCCGCCCAGCCCCGTCCAGCTCCACCTTGATCTCCTCCAGCACCGCGCCGATCTCCGCCTCCCGCGTCTTCCCCAGCGCCTGCACCGCCGGGTCCTCGCTCTCCTCCGCCGCGGCTTTGAGGGCGGCCGCGATCTCGCGGGGGACGAGCGGCTTTTGGGAGGCAAACACGAGGGCCTCGACGATTTGCTTGAGCAACGGCATGACTGGCGGATTTTGGAGGGTTCAAGTTCAGGTTCAAGTGTAAGTTCTAAGGGCTTCACCACCCCCTTCGCCCCTCCCCAAAATCGGTGTTGGCGATTTTGCGGCGGCAATTGAAGATTGAGACGTGCCGAAGAACAAGCCGCCGGGCAAGCCGGGAAATCGACGCAAGGGATTCCGGATCACGCGCGGGATGTGGATCGGCATCGCCATCCTCTTGCTCATCGCCGCCGCGGCCATCTCCATCGTCTACGGCGTCTGGGCCTCCACCTTCGACCTCAAGCAGGTCGACAATATCCCCGAGCGCTCCGCCGTTTTCGACATGGACGGCAAGTTCTACGCCCGCCTCGCGGGGGAGAACCGGGTCACGGTCCACCTCGACGAGGTCTCCGATTCCTTCGTGAAAGCCCTCATGGCCCGCGAGGATTCCCGCTTCTACTCCCATCACGGCATCGACCCCATCGGCATCGTCCGCGCCCTCGTGCGCAATATCGTCCACGGCCACATCCGCGAGGGCGGCAGCACCCTCACCCAGCAGCTCGCGCTCAATACCTTCCTCGGCGGCCGGCACACCCGCAGCATCAATCGCAAGCTCCTCGAGGCCTTCCTCGCCATCCGCATCGAGCAGAATTTCACCAAGAAGCAGATCATGGAGGCCTACATGAACCGCATCTACTTCGGCGCCGGCGTCTACGGCATCGAGACCGCCAGCCAGGCCTATTATCACAAGCACGCGAAGGACCTCACCCTTACCCAGGCCTCCATGCTCGTCGCCCTCATCCGCAGCCCCAACCGCTACTCCCCCTTCAAAAACCTCCACCGCGCCCTCACCCAGCGCGATGAGGTTCTCGACCGCATGGCGGACCTCAAAATGATCACCGCCGCCCAAGCCGACGCCGCCAGGCACGCCCCCCTCGCCCTCGGCAGGAAACCCCCCGGCGAGCAGGAGAATTACGCCATGGACGCCATCCGCCGCGAGGTCGACACCCTCCTCAACGGCGACCAGATGGACCAGGGCGGCCTCCGCGTTTACACCACCATCGATCCCCAGTTGCAAAAGGTCGGCCAATCCGCCGTCGACGGGCAATTGCGCAAGGTCGAAGCGCGTCCCGGCTACAAACACCCCACCCGCGCCCAGTTCGCCGGTCAATCCCTCGACGCCGACACCGCCACCCCCTACCTCCAAGGCGCCCTCGTCATGGTCGATAACCGCTCCGGCGGCATCCGCTCCCTCGTCGGCGGCCGCGATTACGACGAGAGCCACTTCAACCGCGCTATCTTCGCCAGGCGCCAGATGGGCTCCACCTTCAAGCCCTTCGTCTACGCCGCCGCCTTCGCCCGCGGCCTTCAGCCCACCACCCTCATCGACGACGGCCCCATCCGCACCGGCGAGCTGCGCACCGTCTCCAACTGGCACCCCGAAAACTCCGATGGCACCAACCGCGGCGAGATGCCCGCCGCCGAGGGCCTCATCCAATCCCGCAACACCATGAGCGTCCGCGTCGGCGATTACGCCGGCCTCGACAATATCCAGCGCGTAGCCACCGCCGCAGGCCTCGGAGACATCCCCAGCGAGCCCTCCATCTACCTCGGCGCCTTCGAGGAAACCCTCCGCGACGTCACCGCCGCCTACACCATCTTCCCCAACGACGGCGTCCGCCGCCAGGCATACATCATCGAGCGCATCGACGACGCCGACGGCCAGGTCCTCTACCGTGCCGCCCACGTCGAGGCCCCCGCCATGAGCCCCAGCCTCACCTCGGAAATGACCTCCGTCATGCGCGGCGTCCTCGATCACGGCACCGCCGCCGGCGCCCGCGCCCTCGGCTGGACCCGCCCCGCCGCCGGCAAGACCGGCACCACCAACGACTACCGCGACGCCTGGTTCGTCGGCTACACCCGCACCCTCACCTGCGGCGTCTGGGTCGGCTTCGACAAGCCCCAGACCATCCAGGCAAAGGGCTACGGCGCCGCACTCGCCCTCCCCATTTGGGTCGAGGCAATGAACGCCGCTCCCCCCCAGCGTTACCCCGCCACCGACCTCGGCGGCCCATGGCAGCGCCAGCCCGGGGCGGCCACCACCGTCACCCGCGCCGTTGAAAATGTCCCCGGAAGCATTTTTCGCTCTTTTGAAAAATTTCTCACCGGCCATTGATTCCGCCGCCTCCCCCGAGCCTCGCCCGCGTCCCGTACCACGGGCTTCCCTATTTCGTTGACATTTCCCGTGCTTCATCTATAAGCCTCTGTTCCACAAGCTGTTGCAGTGAAGCATAAACCCTATACCGGGCCTCGGCGCGGCGGCCGGCCGGGATATGATGCCGCTGGCAGATCGGGCGCATTCCCGCATGCATCTTCATTTGATTCCCGCGACAATTCCCCAGCCACGTGAGCATGGAAGGTGCTTAATACAGCCACACGGATGGACTCCCTAATATCCAATTTGATTAAGCTGGAAGGCTACAAAGCCACCGAGATGGACTTGCCCACAGCCCTCTCCGTCATCGTCGTCGATGACGAGCCATTGATGGTGGAACTGCTCACCCGCACCCTCAAGGACCTCGGCCACGAAGTCATGGCCACCGGTTCCGATGGCATGCAGGCCGTCGAGCTCACCCGCAAGCACCAGCCCGATCTCCTCGTCATCGATTACGCCATGCCCAACATGGACGGCATGGAAGCCGCCGAGATCATCCTCAAGGAGATGGCCATCCCCATCGTCCTCAGCACCGGCCGCACCGATGACTCCACCCTCCAGCGCGCCAAGCGAGCCGACATCCACTCCTATCTCGTCAAACCCTTTCACCGCGAGCAGCTCAAGACCGCCATCACCATGGCCATGGTCCGCCATCACGAGAAGCTCGCCTCCGAGGCCAAGATCAGCGAATTGCAAGACGAGCTCCAGGTCGTCAAGGCCGTCGATCACGCCGCCGCCCTCCTCATGGAAAAATTCCGCATCGACCGCCGCGACGCCATCGAGAAGCTCGAGACCGCCGCCCGCGCCCGCTCCTGCTCCCTGCTCGATGCCGCCAAGGCCGTCTCCGCCACTCTCGCCCCCCGCCCCTTCCAGCAGGAAGCCGTTTAGTCTTTCTCAAAATCGCCGCCCGCCGCCGCGGCGCCCGCGGTATCTCCTACCCCGCGTGCGCCGGCGCACCCAGTTGCAGCCGCGCATCCGCCGCGATCACATCATTCAGGACCGGCCATCCCGTCTCATCCAGCGCCTGGAACGCGTGCAGATAAACCGCCACAATCGACGCCTCATACTTCTCCAGCAGCACCCCCGCCGCCCTCTCCAGCTCCGCACGCTCCGGCTCCGGCGGCATGTGATCCACCGTCCCGTTGTCGTCATGCTTGATCCCCAGGCTGTCCAGGAAATCGCACAACATCCCCGGGTGCCTGCTCACCAGCCATATTTGCAGTAGGTTCGCCGCCACCGGCTCATTCTGCTTGCGTCCCAGCGCCTCCTTCATCCACGCAAATCGCTCATTCCGCGGCTTCCGCTCGATGAACACCGGCCTCAGCTTCCGCTGCCTCGCCAGGCTCTCAATCAGGTTCTTATACAGCGGCTTCTCGTTCTCGAAGAGGTCTGCCAGCATCGCTGCGCAGGTGCTTTCCGGCATTTGGGCGAATACATCGTTTGGACTCATGGCGGGGGCCCAAGGATACGGCCCCCGCGTCCCGTGCGAAGAAAAAAAACATCACTCCCCCACCCCTTGCGGCAGCGGCGCGGGCACCGGCTCCGGCGCCCGATGCCGCGCCGTGATGTACGCCAGCATCAGCACCCAAAAGGTCAGCGCCAGGGCGAACAGCGGGATCTGCAACAGCGGCGGCAGCGCATAGACCGCGCTCACCACCGGCAGCCACACCGCCCACGTCGCGCACAACGCCGGGATCGCCTGCTCCCGGTAGAATTTCCCCGTAAACACACGCCCGATCGTGCTCAGCCGATACCCCCCGTTCTTCACCTCATACCACGCCACCGTATACGGCGCCGCAAACAGCGGATTGTACAGGAACATATCCACGCACACCTTCTTCACCACCGTCGGCAAATCCACATGCGACCCGAACATCACCCCCTGGAACCGGTACAGCCCGTCCACGATCATCCCCTCCATCCCCCAGAACGCCGCCAGGAACAGAAAATCCGGCAGGTCCCCCCGCGTCACCCGCCCCTTCTCCAGGACCGCGATCTTGAACACAATCGGCAGCACCGCCCCCGCCACCACCGACGAGCAAAAGCTGAACCCATATCCCCACCGCCCCTTCGCCGCCGCCAGGTACTCGAAGCACCCCCGCGACGGCGGCCAGAAGTAATACCCCAGCACCAGCCCAATCATCATCCCCTGGATGATCAGCCCCGGCAGCAGATTCGCCCGCGCCGCGCGAAAGCCGATGGAAAAAGGATTGCCTGAAGACACAGTGGGCCGCCGACCCTATGCCCATCCCGCCGCCGCCGCAAACAGGAACTAGGGGGAAGGGGGCCTCGCCCGCCGGAAGCGCGATTCCTCGCTCGGATCGCCCTAAAATGCACATCGATCCACCCGATGCGATGCGGCCGGGTTGCAACTTTCCAACTTACAACTTGGCATTTGAGATTTTGACTCGACAACACTATAATTTCTTCTCATATCTTCGGGAGGAAGAATGAGTTGAGGTACCAGCCAACGCCGATTAACCGCTGACCGTATTAGTGTAGCCAAGGCGGACCGTTCCCGCGCGCGTTTGCTGATGTCGTTTGCTCGAGGTAAGGTGGAATGATTGCAGCGAAGCCAACCCCCAAAGAAGGCCGTCGCCTCGACGTGCTCCGGAATTATGATGTGCTCGACTCTCCGCCAGAGCAAGCGCTGGATGATCTCATCTCCTTGGCGGCGCAGATTTGCGAAGCGCCAATTGCCCTGATCTCCCTTGTGGACACGCATCGGCAGTGGTGCAAGGCAAAGGTCGGCTGGGAGATGGCGGAGACCCCGCGCGATATCTCGTTCTGCAGTTATGTGATCCATCAGCGGGATATATTTATTGTGCCGGATGCCACGGAGGACGAGCGCTTCTCGGATAATCCATTAGTCACGGGCGAACCAGGCATCCGGTTCTATGCGGGCGCGCCGCTGGTGAGCCCGGAAGACGAGGCGCTCGGTGCGCTCTGCGTAATGGACCGTGTGCCGCGCACGCTAACTCCTGCGCAGGAGCAATTGCTGCGGGTGCTGGCCCGGCAGGTTATGACGCATCTGGAACTGCATCGCCACATGCGCGAATTGTCAGAGAGCGAGCAGCGGCACCGCAAGGCGCAGGACATCACCCAACGCAAGCAGGCGGAAATAGCTTCACTCTGGCTGGCGGCGATTGTCGAATTTTCCGACGATGCCATCATCGGTAAAGACCTCAACAGCATCATCACCAGTTGGAATAGAGGGGCCGAGAAGATTTTCGGCTATACTGCCGGCGAGATGGTGGGGACTTCCATCATGCGGCTCATCCCGGACGACCGGGGGGATGAGGAGAATCATATCCTGGCTAAGATCAAACGTGGCGAAAACCTGGAACACTTCCAGACGATCCGAAAGACCAAGGACGGACGGCTAGTCGATGTTTCGGTCACCGCCTCCCCGATCAAGGATGCCACCGGCAAGGTAATCGGGGTGTCGAAAGTGGCGCGCGATTGGACTGAGCGCAAGCGGGCGGATCAACGACTGACCCTTCTCGATACCTGCGTCTCCAAGCTGAACGACATTGTTTTGGTCACCGAGGCCGAGCCGCTTGACGAGCCGGGACCGAAGATTGTCTTCGTCAATGAGGCGTTCGAGCGGATCACCGGTTATACGTCCTCCGAGGCCCTCGGGCGGACCCCCCGCTTTCTTCAGGGTGAAAAAACCGACCGGCATGTTTTGACGGAGATTCGTCAGGCTCTCCAGCAGCGGCAGCCGATCCGAAGGGAAATCATCAATTATGGGAAGGATGGCGCTGAATATTGGCTCGATATGGACATTGCTCCCATTTTTGACGCTGCGGGTAAATGCACCCACTTTGCCGCCATTGAACGCGACATCACCGAGCGGAAGCGGGCCGACGAGCAGATTGCGGAACAGGCGGCGCTGCTGGACAAGGCGCGTGATGCGATCCTGGTGCGTGACCTCGAAGGAAAAATTCTATTTTGGAACCACGGTGCCGAGCGTATGTATGGCTGGACGCGCGAAGAGGTTATAGGGCGAAACGTTGGCGACCTTTTCTACTCCGATGCCAAAAAATTTGCCGAAGCCAACTCATTGACGGTCAGCCAGGGCGAATGGAACGGCGAGCTCCAGCACCAAACAATGAATCGCGGCCGGATCACCATCGAGGCGCGCTGGACGCTCATCCGCAACAATGAAGGGCAGCCCAAATCGGTGCTCGCGATCAATACCGACATCACGGAGAGGAAGAAGATCGAGGCTCAGTTCCTCCGGGCGCAGCGCATGGAAAGTATCGGAACATTGGCCGGCGGCATTGCGCATGACCTCAATAATATCCTGGCGCCGATTATGATGGCGGTCGAGGTTCTCAAGAGCTTTTCAAACGACCCTCAAGCCATGAGCATTTTGAATACTCTTGAGGTAAGCGCCAGCCGCGGGGCGGACATTGTGCGGCAGGTACTCTCGTTCGCGCGCGGAATGGAAGGTCAAAGAACCGAAGTTCAGCCCAAGCACTTGCTCAATGACCTGGTAAGCATTATCAAGGAAACATTCCCGAAAGACATCCGGTTGGAATTCTCTGTTCCGAACGAGATGTGGACGATCCTGGGCGATCCCACGCAATTGCACCAAATACTCCTGAACCTATGCGTAAATGCGCGAGACGCGATGCCGGGCGGCGGTCGTCTGACCGTGGGCGCCGAAAATTGCCTGCTGGATGAACAGTACGCCGCGATGAATATCCAGGCCAAAGCCGGACATTACGTGATTATCAGCGTGACCGATTCGGGAACGGGCATCCCCCCGGCTATACTCGAAAAAATTTTCGAACCCTTCTTTACTACCAAGGATTTCAACAAAGGCACCGGCCTGGGCCTTTCGACCGTCATGGCCATTGTGAAAAGCCATGAGGGGTTTGTGAATGTTTATAGCGAACCCGGCCAGGGCACGACTTTCAAAGTGTACCTGCCCGCGATGGAAGCGTCTTCCGAAGCGCAGCGGCAAGACTCGGAAATCGTCAGCTTGCCGCGAGGAACCGGCGAAACTATTTTGGTGGTCGATGACGAAGCTTCCATTCGCACCATCACCAGCCAGACCCTGGAGGCGTTTGGATACCGGGTTTTGGCGGCGACGGATGGAGCGGAAGCCGTGGCCATCTATGCTGAACATAAGAATGAGATCGCTATTGTCCTCACCGACATGATGATGCCGGTCATGGACGGTCCGGCCACCATTCACGCCCTGATGCGAATCAATCCTACGATCAAAATCATCGCGGCGAGCGGTCTAAATTCGAATGGTGGTGTGGCCAAAGCTTCCAATGCGGGAGTAAAACATTTCCTGACCAAACCCTACACGGCTGGAACCTTGTTAAAAACCATGCGGGCGATGTTGGACGAGGTCTGAATGGGAATGTTGGTATGCGGATATCTTACACGGTTTGGCAGGCGAAACATTTGTCTGTCAGAATATTACCCGGAGTCCGCGATGGTGCGAGCGACCTTGAGTATTCGGTCGTATGCGCGGGCGGAGAAACTTAACTCGCTCATCGCCATCTTTAGCCTTTCCTCCCTGGCATCTTCGAGCAGGCCCGCCTCCAGCTCATCGAGGAGAAAACCGACGAGCAACTCTTCGCCATCTTCCGCGATTGCCTCCTCCGCGACGCCGCCCACGATAACCCCGCCGATCCCCAATTCCGCGAGGTATTCGGTCTCGCCCCAAATAAAGCCCCGGAGACCCCCGCCGAAGCCGAACCCGCCCTCTTCGACCCCGGCATTTAAGCCAATTTAAACCAAATTAAGCCCCCCCTCCCTTGGAGAGAGCCTTACCCCACCCGTGCAAACCTGCCGCCCCATTTGCCAAAACCCGCACTTCGTTGCATATTCAACCCCCGGCACTTTTGCCGAATATGGCTGAAACGCTGGACTTCGAAAACCCTCGGGCGCTGCAGGCCCTTTACGCAAACGATTTGCGGCTGCTCAAGACCCTCGAGGATGCCCTCAAGGTAAAGGTCACCACGCGGGAGGGTTGGGTTCGCCTCGAGGGCGAGCCGGAGGCCGTCGACAAAGCCCGCCAGGTCTTCAGGCAGCTCGATGCCGCCCGCAAGAGCGGCGTCGAGATCCGCCGCCACGAGTTCGATTACGCCCTCCGCTCCGTTACCCAGCCCGGCCCCGATGGCAATGGCGGCGGCCTCGATTCCCTCCTCGATACCAAGATCACCGTCTCCCCCCGCCGCGCCCCCGTGATCCCGAAGACCGCCGGCCAGCGCGATTATCTCCAGTTGATCGAGAAACAAGACGTCGTCTTCGGCATCGGCCCCGCCGGCACCGGCAAGACCTACCTCGCCATGGCCATGGCCGTATCCGCCCTCAAGAAGGAGCAGGTCACCCGCATCATCCTTACCCGGCCCGCCGTCGAGGCCGGCGAGGCGCTCGGCTTCCTCCCGGGCGATCTCAACGAGAAAATCTTCCCCTATCTCCGCCCCCTCTACGATGCCCTGGGCGAGATGCTCGACCCCGAGGAGATGCAGCGCCACGTCGACCGCGGCGTCATCGAGGTCGCCCCGCTCGCATACATGCGCGGCCGCACCCTCAACCGGGCATTCATTGTGCTCGATGAAGCTCAGAACACCACCACCGAGCAAATGTTCATGTTTCTCACCCGCATGGGGATGGACTCCAAGTGCATCATCACCGGCGACCAGACCCAGATCGATCTCCCCAGCAACAAGCGCTCCGGACTCATCGAGGCCATGCAGGCCCTCAAGGGCGTCGAGGGCATCGCATTCCAGTTTTTTGACGAGCGGGACGTCGTCCGCCATCCGCTCGTCCAGTCGATTGTGCGTGCGTACAAGCATTACCGTGGAGTAAAAGGCTCGGGCGCTGAACGCCCGTGACAGGTTAAATGTTCCACTTTTTTGAGCGAAAACGCCTCGTCCGCAAGGGCCTGGCCTCTGCAAAGATCCGGCGCCGCCGCACTCACAGCGAGCTGCTCTGCACCCTTGAGACCGGCAAGTGGGTGCGGGGAGGCATCTTCCTCCTCTTCTGTATCGGCCTCGCGTCGCTCATCTTTTACGGCGCGCCCGCCCAGTCGACGGAGCAGTTCGTCATCGCCCTCCTCATCTTCGCCACCGCTCTCGCCCAGCTCTGGGTCAATCACCCCGTCACCTTCGCCAGCAATTCCCGCATCACCCTCATGTTCGGGACCATGCTGGTCCATCTCATCGTCACCAAGATGATCCTCGTCCTGGGCCACCGCGAGAGCATCGCCCACGAGTACGTCCCCCTCATTATTCCATACGCGCTGGCCCCGCTCGTCTGTTCCGTGTTGCTCGGGAAGAACCAGGGCCTTTACGCGGCGACTTTCGTTTCGCTCTGGGGATCCATCGTCTATTGGGGTTCGCCGGGTGGCCGCGAGCGGAACGCCTTCGTCTACCTCGTGATGGGGCTGATCTGCGGCTTCGTCGCCGTGTTCGTCACTCTCCAGGTGCGCCGCCGGTCCCGGTTGGTGCGCGCCGGCTTCTTCGTCGGCCTCGCGACCTGGCTGCTTGCGATGACCTTCGGCCACATCAATGTCCCTTGGGATATCTTCCCCCTTGGCGTGGATTGGCAGACCTTCGGCGGCGAGAGCCTCGCGGCCGTCGGCAGCGGCATCCTCACGGCGATGATCGTCAGTGGCGCGCTGCCCATCCTCGAGACGATGTTCCGCATGACGACAGATATCTCCTGGCTCGAGGCCGCCGATCTCAATCACCCCCTCCTCCGCCGCCTCACCATCGAGGCCCCCGGGACCTACCATCACTCCCTGGTCGTTGCGAACCTCGCGGAGTCCGCCGCGGAGATCGTTGGCGCAAATCCAACAATGTGCAGGGTTTGCGCTTATTTTCACGACATTGGTAAACTCGTGAAACCGGAGTATTTCACCGAGAATATGCGCGCCGGGCGCAACCCCCACGATGAGCTGGCCCCCACGATGAGCGCCCTCATCATTATCGCCCACGTGAAGGAAGGGGTCGACCTCGCCCTCAAACACAATCTCAACCAGCGCATCATCGACGTCATCCAGGAGCACCACGGCACCTCGCTCGTCGGTTACTTCTACAAGCGCGCCCTCCAGCAGCAGGAGGATGCCCGCCAGGGCGGCAAGATCATGAACATCCGCGAGGAGGATATCCCAGAGGTCCGCGAGGAGAGCTTCCGCTACAGCGGCCCCCGCCCCCTATCCCGCGAGGCAGGCATCCTCTCCCTGGCCGATGCCGTGGAGAGCGCCTCCCGGTGCCTGGAGAAAGTGACCCCCAATCGCCTCGAGCAGTTGATCCACGATATCATCGAGAAGCGGATCATCGACGGCCAGCTCGACGAGTGCGACCTCACCATGCGCGAGATTCGCGCCATCTCCGAGAACTTCGCCTGCACCCTCACGAACATGCTCCACAGCCGCATCGCCTATCCTACGGATACCGCCGCCCGCCCCGAGCCCTTCCGCTTCCCCGAGAACGCCCCCCCCGTCTCCGCCGCGTAAATGGCCGCGCCTCGCGCCATTCACCTCTACAACCGCCAGCGCGCCACCCGCTTCGATCTCCCCTGGCTGCGCCGTTTCGCCTCCGCCGCGCTGGCAGAGGTCGAGCGCCACGGCATCGCTCCCGGCGCCCCGCTGGAATCCCTGCAAGAGATCGAAGCCACCATCGTCTCCGACCGCGCCATCGCCGATCTCCACAAGCGTTTCATGAACATCCCCGGCCCCACCGATGTCCTAACCTTCGAGCATGGCGAGATCATCATCAGCGGCCCCGCCGCCGCCCGCTACGCCCGCCAGTACGCCCAGCCCCTCGATCACGAGCTCGGCCTCTACCTCATCCACGGCCTCCTCCACCTCAATGGCCACGACGACCTCGCCGAGCCCGCCGCCACCCGCATGAAGCAAACCCAGTCCGCCATCCTCGCCCGCGTCTTGGATTCAATGTAACGCCTTGGCGCTTGCCTGGAATGAAACCACCTCCCGCTTCAGTGCCTCCACCAGTTCCGCGTTCGATTGCTGCTGCGCCCGCTGCAACGCCATCCGCGCCGCCTGGATCGCCTCGGGGAAACGCCCCCCCCTCGCATACGCAATCGCGAGAATCTGCAGCATCGCCGGGTTGTTATGCCCTTCGCCCGTTTCATCCGTATGGCGGGAGAGCTCCACCGCCCGCTGCGCGTGCTCGATTGCCTCCGCCACGCGATTCTCGTGCAGCAGCGCCGCCGCCAGATTCCCATGCCCCTCCGCGCTGTCCGGATCGAGCAGCAGCAACTCGTCGAATTGCGCGATCGCATCGTCCAGCCGCCCTTGCAGCACGCGCACATTCGCCAGGTTTCCCCGGCCCTCCTCGCTCGATGGCATCAGCCGCAGTTGCTCTTCGTATTGGCCCGCCGCTTCATCCAGCCGCCCCTCGCGCACGAGGATATCCGCGAGATTGAAATGGGCGATCCACGCGCCGGGGTTATCCGCCAGCGTATTCCGCCACAGCGCCTCCAGGTCATGGTAAATGCCGCACTGCAAATACGTCAGTCCGCCCAGCACCATCAGCAGCGCCGCGGAGACCGCGGGATACACGATCCTGCCCAATCCCCCCAACCGCTGGCAGACCCAGGTAATTGCCGCCCCCGCCAGCGCCAGCGGCCCGATGCTCGCGAGATACTGGAAGTGATCTCCCACAAACGAATACCGGAAGAAATAGACATTGAAGAAACTCAGGACCGGGAAGAGCGAGATCACGAAATAAGCCGCCGCAAAAAATACCGGCCGCAGGATTCCATCCCGCCCCATCCAGAGCAGCGCCAGGCCGCACGCCACGCCCATCAGCGGCAGGAACGCCGAGGCGTGGTTCGCGTCGATCGTCCATTGCGGATAGATGAACGTCAGCGGATGCGGCCAGGCCAGTTTCCAGAGATAGAACCAGACGTCCCTGCCCGCGATGATGCCGCGCTCCGGCCACGTCTGCGACCACTCCGCGCCGAGCGCATGGTTCGCGTACTTCTGCTCCCACACCGTCCAGGCGCTCGCCACCGCCGCGACCATGAAGAACGGCGCCAGCCAGCGCGCGATCCCGGAGAGCCACCGGCGCCCCCTGCGCCGCTTGGGCTCCTCGCGGTACTCCATCCACCACCAGCAGAGGCCCAGCACCACCGGTAGCATGACCGTGGAGGACTTGCTGAGGATCGCGAGCAGCGCGCAGACCAGCGCCATTACGTACCGGCGCGTCCGGGGGAAACCTTCCGGCGGCTCGCCCGTGGCGAACTTCCGGGCCGTCTCCCGCCACTGGAGGAAAAACAGGATCGCCAGCAGGTAGAAGAGGCACGATTGCGTGTTCTTCTGCTCCGTGACCCACGCCGCCGTCTCCACCTGCACCGGGTGCAATGCCCAGAGCGCCGCGCCAAGCCACGCCCCCGCGACACGCAGCCGCAGCAACACCCGCCAGAGCAACACGGCGCACGCCGCGTGCAGCGCCACATTGACCAGATGGTAGGGCAGGGGAGCGAGGCCCCAGAGCGCGTGCTGCACCCAAAAGCTGGTCAGCACCAGTGGGTAGTATACCGCCCTGCTGCTCGTCCAGATGTCGCCAAAGCCGAGCGGCCCCACGATGCACGGATTCCTCGTCAGATGATCGTCGTCATCCCAGATGAATCCCGCATGCCAGACCCGCAGGTAGGCGATGCAAACCGCCGCGGCCAAAACCACGCCGGGGAGCCACGCGGAGAGCCGGTCCTCGCGGGTCAAGAGGGCGGTCGCGCTGGGAGGGGAGGTGGCGTCCATGGTTGCCGCTCAGGCTGTGGGAGGCATCACCGCCGGAGCGCGGTCCGTAGCAAAACACCCTGTATCCCAGCGGCTTTCGTACGGCGTTCGATGCATCGGCCTGTTGTACCGGCTTGCATTTGCCTCTGCAAGAGGCCAGACCGTCCGGTGCGATTCGCGCCACAGCTCCGCGGGCCATCTCCCACACGCTTCTTCCCGCGCTTGAGTTTCCCCTCCACCGAATTCATCTTACACACGAGACCGCATGGGCAACGGAGAAACGACCGTCGAAAAAGAGAGCAGCACCGAGAGAGCGCTCGATATTCCGTGGAACGTTGTCGTCCACAATGACCCCGTCAACCTCATGACCTACGTCACCATGGTCTTCCAGCGCGTTTTCGGTTACTCAAAGGAGCGGGCCCAGAAGCACATGCTCGAGGTGCACCAGCTTGGCAGGTCGATTGTCTGGACCGGCGTGCGCGAGCCCGCCGAGAGCTATGTCGAGCAGCTCCAGGCCTACCTGCTCCTTGCCTCCCTGGAGAAATCGCAGTGACCGTGGAAGTAACCCGCACCGGCGATGGGCTGCGCCTCGCCCAGCTCGATCTTTTTTTCGTGGAATTGCTGCGCCAGGTGCCCGTGAGCGCCGATCCCGGCGACAGCGACGCCGCCCGCGACCGCATCTACCCCGTGGCCTCCAACGACCCGCACGCCGCGGAAGCGAACGAGGAATGGCGCACCTACGTCCATCCCGAGCTCAAGCAGCTATTCACCACCGCCAGCGAGACGGTGCGGGAAGATCTCCGGACCTTCGAGGAGCTCGACGATTCCACCGACAGTTGGGCGTTTGAGATCCCCACCGCCCACTTCGACCAATGGCTCAACACCCTCAACCAGGCCCGGCTCTCCCTCGCCGCGCGCTTTGAGTTTCAGGAGAAGGAGATGAACCAGAGCGGCCCCCGGTCCATCGAAACCGCGCGCGACCTGAGCCTTTTCCAGATCCACTTTTACGGCTTCCTGCAGGAGTGCCTGCTCCAGGACCTTGGCGGGTAGGGTTTTTGGGCCGCCGGCCCCCGGCCCCCATGTTGCGGGGAAAATTGGCGTAAAACACTTGCGGGGCTCCGTCCGCAAGGGTAGAAGTCTTGTTCCTCAATTTGCTCGGGTGGTGAAATTGGCAGACACGTACGTTTGAGGGGCGTATGCCGCAAGGCATGCGGGTTCAAGTCCCGCCCCGAGCACTTCTTTCCCAGCCGCTACGGCGTGAATGCCAACGACACGGGCGCCGGCAATGAAGTAATGCTGCAACTGGCCACTGCGGGCAGTATCCCGGAGCCGGGCACGTGGGTCATGGCCATTAGCGGGATTGGACTGCGTGCTGCAGCGTCGCCGCCGGCATACCTGATCCGGCGCACCCTTCCGGGGGTGGGACCACCGTAGCTGCCTGCAAGTCACTATCGAGCCCGTCCAAGCGTGTTTTCCCGCGCGGTGGCGAAACCGGGCAACGCCAGAATCGGCAACGCAATAATTCCACGCTGGAACGATAAGGATTTCCGATTCGCAACAGCGATCTGCGCCGACTGGTGCTCTCTAAAGGCGCGGCCGCCGGGGCGGTTCGCGCCGGGTATTATGTCACGAGCACGATATCGACGTCGCCCGTCTCCGGCGATAGCGGCACGCTGCCGGGTGCGGCAGGCAGCACGATGGTCGCGCCACTTACTTTGAAGCTGCCAATGCTCTCCGCATCGAAGCCGTAGTGGTCGCCCGTGATCGAGGTGCCGGCTATGGTGCCGCCGATGGTAATGCTCGCGATTTTCGAGCTCGTGGCGATCAGGACGTTATCGAGATTGCCATAGCCGTCTCCGGTCTGTTCCACCCCGGCGGTTATGCTGCTCGCGATCCAATCGCCCTTCACGGTCACGGCGCCGATCGAAACGGCGCCAGGCGTACCGCTAGCCCCCGCAAGGATGCTCGAGCTCGCAAAAGACCCGCCCACGGTTACCGATCCGACCCCTGTCTTGCTGATAATGGTCCCGTCATCGAATGTACCGCCGACCTTCACCGAGCCGACGTTCCCGGCATTGGAAGCTATCTCGCCGGTGAAGTCGCGCTGGACGGTCACCGCCGCGACGCCAGCGTTGCCGGCGATTTCACCGCCGGTTACGGCTCCGCCAATCTTCACGGCGCCGATGCTCCCGATGTTGCTGGCGATCGTGCCGTTGAAATCCCGCGCGACTTTCACAGGCCCGACCCCCGTATCGCCGGAGATGGTTACGGCGCTGGCCGAGTCGCCAATACCCACCGAGGCGATGCTGCCGCCGTTGCTGATAATCTCGCCGCTGGTGAGAGCATTTGCGATCTGCACGGCTCCCACGCCTGTGTCGCCCACGATCTCTCCATTAATAAAGGAGGCACCGATCTTTACCGTGCCGACTCCGCCCGCGCTGCTGCTGATCTCGCCGTTCAGGGCGCGTCCGATGGTAACTGGCCCGACCTGGGTGTCGCCGGATATTTGGCCGCTTGCAATGCTACCCGCGATTTGAACGGCGGCGACGGCTCCGGCGGTGCTGCTGATTTCGCCATCCACGAGCGACCCGCCCAGTTTTACCATGCCGATGTTCCCTGCGGCGCTGGACACCTGCCCGGTCAGGTTGCCGCCGATGGTCACCGGTCCCACACCCGTATCGCCGGAGACCTCGCCACTGGTCACGGAGCTGCCGATCTTCACGCCCACAACGGTGCCGGCAGTGCTGATTATTTCGCCATCGATGATGCCGTGTCCGATGGTCACGGGCCCGACCTTGCCCTCGCCCGTGATTTCGCCGCTGCTGATATTGCCGCCGATCTTCACCACGCCCACGGTCCCGGCAGAGCTGGCAATCTGGCCATTGAGATCATTGGCGATGGACACGGTTCCGACGCCTAGATCGCCGGTGATGGAGCCGCTGAGGAGCGAGCCCCCTATATTCACCACCGTTACCTGGGCGGCGGTACTCAAGATAGCGCCGGAGGCGAGGTCATGTGCGATGCTGACCGGTCCGACATTGGTCTTCCCAGTGATTTCGCCGCTATCGATGGACCCGCCAATCTTGACCGCGCCCACGCTTCCGGTGGCGCTGGCGATCGTGCCATCGAAAACATTGCCACCGATGGACACAGGCCCCAGGTCGGTGTTGCTGCTGATTTCTCCATTGCTGAACGAGCCGCCAATTTTCACCAGGGTCACGGCGCCCGCGGTCGAGATAATATTTCCGCTGAGATCATGCGCGACGTCGAGCGGCCCGAGATTCATCGCCGCGGAAATCTCGCCGGTGGTCATCGAGCCGCCGATCTTCACGGGACCGATGCCGGCGGTACTGCTGATAATCTCTCCGTTGAAGTCCTGCGCGATAGCCACCGATGCGATACCCATCGATGCGTTGATCGCCGAGGAGGTTCCGGAACCGCCGAATTTCACCGCTCCAATGCCGCCGGCGTTGCTGGTTACTGTGCCGTCGTTGACGGTTCCCATTACGGTCACGGCTCCCACGCCCGTGTCGCCTGAGATGGCGGCGTTTGCGATTGACCCCGCAATTATCACCGGGCCAATACTCCCCGCGTTGCTACTGAAAGCGCCGCTCCCGGTGACATTGCCGCCCACTTTGATAGGGCCGATGCCGGTATCGCCGCTGATTCCACCGCCATAAATCGAGCCGGCGATCTTGACGGAGCCGATGCCCCCGCCGGGGGTGGCGATTACTGAACTGGTAAGAAGCGAGCCGCCCACCGTCACCGATCCTATTTTTCCGTTCGTCGCGAGAGTGGAGTCCGTAATGTTAATTGTTGCGCCCTGAAGATTGCCCGCGACCGCCAGCGATCCGAGCGTCCCCTGGATGGAACTGTTAAGGCTGCCGCCGGACACCTGCGTCGCGATCCCATAAAGACCCGACGACTGGATGTTCAATGACTTGATCGCCACGTTCGACGTCGCATTCGTCCCGGCGCTGATCCGCCCCAGGTCGCCATGCACGGTCACATTCCCAAGGTCCACCCCCGCCGCGTTGATGTAACCGATCGCCGCGAGCCCATCGCCGCCGGGCTGCTGCTTCACGCTCACGGTGATATCCGCCCCGCCCAACGTCGCGCTCTGGCCATGGATGTCAATCAGTTGCAGTTGCTGGTCGCCGGACGACGCGAACGCCGTGTTAAAGGTAAAGTCGCTCGGTGCGATCGGCCCCTTGGAGAAAGTCACCGTGACAAGATCGCCGTCAACGTCCTTATAAGTCAGTACATTCCCGGCAATGGCCGCCGGAGCTATGCGCGATTCGAGGATTTCGATGGTCGATGGCTGGGTGTTTTTACGCATAATTGTTTTTCTTCGAAGGGGTTTTTGTGCGGGGAGGCGAGGGGATAGTAGCGTGTAATTTTCACCGACTTTTGCAAGATGAAAAAACATCCGGCTTCCCCGCCGGCCACAGCTAGCTCCCTCCCCGGGAGATCCTGTCGACTTTTCAGTTATGCGAGCCCCGACGGGCGATGGCTTACCGGGAGAACCAAAGGTAAATCACGCACCCAATAATCGCCGCCGAGGCGATGAATTGCACCCGTCGAGCAGTGCTGAGGCCCCGGAATGGCGAGCTTTGAGCGCAATGACGGCAGCGGAACGTCACTGTCGACATTGCGTAACCACAGACCGGGCAGGCTTCCAAAGACATGGTCTTCAGTCGCAGATGAATGCGCAATAGCAAGGGGAAACTCCGGAATATCCGCTGCCCGCTCGTCCACTTGCGCGTCGGACCGGGTTCTGCCGCAGGAAATACGCCGCCGACTTTTCGCCTCCGCGGAGCGAACGCCTTGGTTGTAGGCAGAGGCGCCACGATCCTGTGGGGCGCATTTTACTACCCTCCTTGATCGTCCCTTGGGGCAGCGCCGCGCCCGTGCTAATTTTCCCGCTTCACCCGCGGCGTCAACAAGAACCGGTTGGAATGCGAAGCTCCCATAATTATGGAATCAGAAGCTTTGGTTCCTGATCGTGCAACATGGTAATGATATTACTCTACGGTAAAGTTCAGGAGGAGCGCGCCCATGACTCTAGGTACTCAATGACATAGAGCCACATCCTAACATGCAACGCCTGGCAGGTACCTTGTAGTTTCCCAAAAAACGGGTTCGTAATTATTTCCAAGGTAGGCAAGCGTGCTACCCCCGGCATGGTACTGGAATGGTCGTGACAATACGTGCTGTGTACGCGCCTCGCGATTCTTTCGGCACGCCGGGCCCCTATGAGGATGCGGTCATGAACTTTGACGTTAGGGACGAATGGCGCCGACCTGCCGCCTGGCTTCGATTGGGAGCGCTGTCCGTCGCTTGGCATGCGGTTGGTGCGAGTCCTCACCGGCCAACTCCAGGGCCCTCTCGATGTCCGCTCCGGTGGGGGGGCACCGTGGTTCACGCTCACCGCTGCCGAGCAACGACCGGTCGATTAGCGAAACTCCCGTCGCCCCTGGATGTATCGTTAGCGGAGCAGTCAATCGGTGAGCCAGACAATCGTCTCCTCTCTGCCGGTCGGCAATTGGCTCGTCCTGAGTCAATTCTGGACCCTGCAGGCTCAACATCCGCGGCTTGCCAGCCAGCCCGCACGGCCCCTGCGTGCTCGCCCCGCGAAATCCGGAAAAAGCTTGCGGACTTCTCCGCAGGGGTTGAAAATTACCATAGGGTTCCCCGCGCCTCCGACGGCCGGAAGTTTTTATGACAAATGATCGTTTTACCCCCCCTCGAATGTCCCGTCTCTTCGGCATGCCTTCGCGGGATCGTCCTCCTGGAGCCAGCCTGATTCACCCCCTCAGCCATTCCTCTTCGCGGACCGCCGCCTCTCTCTTTAATAAGCCGTTCTTTTTCGCATTGGCTTTCTTCATCATCGCGACGTTCGCCCACGGCCAGGGCTATGCTCCCCTCGGTTATGATGCTTTCACCCTCCACGTCTGGCATTTGGATGATACAACTGTGCCCACGGATGATGAAGTAATCGGGACCAACAACTTACCCCTCCAGGGTTTGATCGGCGGCGCGGCGCTATCGGGCACCTCGCTCAGCGAATTGAGTACGTCGTTGACCTGCAACGCCGCATCCTCGCAGGCCGGGTTCCTTCTCGCGGCGCCCGCCGCGGATATCTATACCAGTTCCGAGGACGTCCCCTTTTCATTCGCCGATCCGACGAGCGGCGCCTTTACCTATGAGGCGGTAGTCAAGTTCAACTCGACCTATAACCCCACAAACCCTGGCAGGAACAACAACGGGCTGACGATGCAAATTCTTTCCATGGATGGCGACGGCACAACCGACCGCATTTTCCAGTTCAGATTTATTGGTGGCAGCGGCCCTCCCAATAACTTCACGCCGCCTACCATCCAATTCATTAACCTCGCTGCCGGAGGCACCGTCCAGACTCTCTCCGCGACCGTCCCCATCACGGGCGCCAATGCAGTCAATAATACGAACTGGTTTCATGTCGCGGTCACCTACAATGGCCTCGCGAACACCGCGAACGACTTGAGCTTCTACTGGACGAAACTCATCACCAGCAACACAACCTCCAATCTGATAGGGACCGCGACCATGACCGCCGGCCTCCCGGCGAACGCGGGCAGCTTTACCGTTGGCGGCCGGTCTCGCTCTGGTGGGACCACCGATGGTTTCGAAGGCAATATCGATGAGATCCGCATCAGCGGGACCGCCCGGCCGGCTAACGGCATGATGCCGTCGAATTACGATACCGATGGCACCGGGATGCCAGACTGGTGGCAGCTCTACTATTTCGGAAAGATCGGCGTCAGTGGGACCTCGGATCCCGATGGGAGTGGGTACACCGTCCTGCAGGATTATGCGGGAGGCGCGGATCCGACGAATCCCAACTCATTGCCGCTCGGTGTCAGCGGGTCAACGGCGAGCACGCTGCCAGTCATCACCAGCGGCGCGAGCGTCACCGGATTCTACGGCTCGGCGTTGAGTTATCAGATCGCCGCGACCAATAGTCCGACAAGTTACAATGCCACGAGCTTGCCATCCGGCTTGAGTGTCAGTTCCACTACCGGCCTGATCAGCGGCGCACCCACACAGACCGGCACGTTCAATGCCACCGTCACCGCAATCAACGCGTCCGGAACAGGGTCCGCGGGATTGACCATTACCGTAATCACGGCCGCGGTAACGTCCGGCTCGACCGGCGTGGTCACGACCTATTACCCGCTTTACGATGGCTCCGATCAGGCTTCGAGCGGATATGCTTATGCGGGGAGTTCCGCGATCAATGACGTTTCGTTCATCTGCAGCAACCTGATGACCGTCGGCAACCAGCAATTCATCGCCTACTACGGCCGGCACCAGACCAGCTCCAGCTATGCCTACAATAATACGATCTGGGTCGCCCGCCGGACACTGGGGGCAACGGTATGGCAGGTATATCGCACTGCCTTTACCGCGAACGACATCACCGATGGGCACGATGTAGTCTCCTTCGGCATCGATGGCGCCGGCTACATGCACATGTCCTGGGGCATGCATAATGCCATCGGCACCGCGTACCACTACACCCGCAGCACGGCGCCCGTGACGGGCACCGACCCCATAGCCTTCGCGGCGGACGCCCACAACATGACGGGCAATGAATACGAGGTCACCTATCCGCAGTTCTTCACCCTGCCGAACGGCGATCTGCTTTACCTCTATCGCGTGGGCGGCGCCGGCGGTGGCTCCGGCGATGGCAACACCTTCTGGAACTATTATACCGTCGCGACGCAGACCTGGACGAATGTGCCTCTAAGCGGCACCACGCCCGTTCCGGTGATCGACGGCGAAGATTACTCCTACAACGGCTACCCGAACATGACCTGCATGGATCCGAAGACGGGAAAACTGTTCATGACCTGGACATGGCGGTATACGCCGGCCTTTGAAACCAACGAGAATATGGCCTACGCGGAATCGTCGGACTTAGGTCAAACCTGGCAGAGAATGGATGGCACCACTTATTCGCTCGGGGTTGCGGAAAAGTATGTAAGCGGCATTACCACTAACCTCAATACGATTGCCCAGCAAGTGCTCACCATTTCCGGGAGTTCGAGTTTGATGAATCAGGCGGGCATGTGCCTCGACTCCAACGGCGTTCCGGTTATCGGAACTTGGTGGGCTCCGGGCGCGTTCAGCACCAACACGGGAAGCACCGGCTCCGGAAACAATGAGCGGCAGTATATGATTGCATACCCGACGACCACCGGAACCGCGATCTGGGCGACACGGCAGATTTCGAACAGAAATCTTGATCCCCCCTCGTTTTTCGACAGCAGCGCAACTTATGTGCGCGACTTGGGCCGCCCGGTGATGGTATGCGACGCCCAGGGGCGCCTCCTCATGCTCTATCGGGACAATCACGCCTCCGGGGGGCTGACGGTGGCCTATAGCGAGACGCCGGCGGATGATTCCACGCGCACCGTGTGGAATACGATCGATCTGACCGGCGATAACCTCGGCGGATACGAGCCGACCATTGATTTTCAGCGCTGGCAGCGCGACAACATATTGGATGTCGTTTACCAGCCCAGTGACTATGTGGCGTACAATGGCCTCACTTACTCCGCTCCCGCGAATACGGCCTCGCAGATCGGCGTCCTCGAGTGGAACGAAGCCGCTTACTTTGCCACTCCCACTCTTAACATGGCGCCATCCGGCCAGAACGAGGTGCTCTCCTACAAGTCCATCCTTGGATCGAGTTACCGCCTCTGGACCTCCACGGACCTTGTCAACTGGACGGCCATCAATACCTCCGTCGGCGACGGCACCGTCCAGAGCTACACCCACACTGGGGGCGCCGTCGGCGCCAAACGGTTCTGGAGGCTCCAGGTCGCGGAAGGCACCTTCCAGTAGCGGCTCGCCTTCCGCTCAGCGTTCAGCGGCAATCGAGCCGCTGAAGCTGCGCGTGCGGATTTTCCGCCAGCGCAAAGCTGATCACGCGATTCGTGGATAGCTCCGGATTCTCAGGAGCGGTAGTCGGCTTCGCCTTCGGCGTGCCATTCATTCGCAGGCCCGGCCTCTCGAAGATCACGTGGAAGGGATAGGCGATCGCCACCACGATCGCAAAGCCGGCCGTGGAGAGCAGGAGAAAATCTCCGGCGCCCGTGATGTGCAATTGCTTCTTGAAGAACTCGGAGAGATACCATGCCGTCGGCTGATGGAGTAAATAAAGGCTGTAGGAAATACCTCCCAGCCAGTTTGAGACCGGATTCGAGAAGAGCCTTACCAGCGGCGTGCGCGAGGTGCAAAGAGCAAGGATCAGCAGCGAGAAGGAGATCGAAAGCAGCATCACCGTGATCGGGAGCGCCGAGAACGCGGCCGACCCCGCCCCATCGATCGCCACAATGTAAAGCCCCAGCGCGACGGCGATCTGCGCCGTGCCCACCGCGGCGCTGTTGTACCTGCCCACGCGCCAGTAGTTGCCGATCGCCATCGCCGTCAGCATTCCGCAGCCAAACTCCATCCAGCGCCCGAGGCATGAAATCGAGAGAAGGTAACGCAACGCAGGGGAGGGGACCCCCGCCGCGATCGCCACCTGGAAAATGACTGAAAAGAGGATCATCCAGCAGATCGCCTTCAGCCCTGCGCGGCGATACGCCAGGACGACGAGCGGAAACACCGCATAGAATTGGCCCTCCAGCCCCAGCGACCAAAAGGCCCCCGTGATCCCATTCCACGTACTGAGAAAGAGCGAGTGAATGAACAGGAAATGCGTCAGCAGTTGCCACGTGGATGGCACCGGCTGCCAGTTTGCCGCCAGGCCCAGCTGGTGAAAGATCGCCACCAGCACCATGGGAACCACGATGGCATAGCCGATGGCCGCGTAGTAAGGGGGAACGATCCTGCGTACCCGCCGCCGCAGGTAATGGCGCCAGTCCCACGCGGCCGCCGAATCCGCCGATTTGCAAAGCGGCCAAAAAAGACAAAACCCGCTGATGACCATGAACAGGTCCACGCCGCTGCCAAAATTGCCCAGGAACCCGAGCAGATTCCCCCGGTGGCCCAGGATCGCGATATTCCACGCCGGGCAGCCGCTGAATTCACGAACGTGGAACAGATAGACCATCAGCATCCCCAGCGCCCGCAAGCCGTCGATCTGCGGCACGCGCCGGTCAATCATCGCATCGCGTGGAGCAGGGGATGTCATGCCTTCGTTTCAGTGGAGATGCGTCGGTTAAATAGCGCCTTACTAAAGCGCTTTTTATGCCAAGATGGGGGGTGCAGGCTCACCGGGCGGGTTCACGGGCGCTGCCGGGCTGTGGGAGGGGGGCGTGCGCGCGTTGCCGGCGGGGGGTTGGATTGGCCTTGCCGCCCGGGGCGGCCTCGTGGCAGGAGTTCAGCGCCGCATGGATATACCAAACAGACGCGCCTCGTGTAAATCGATCCCTGTCAGCCTCGATGCCTGCGACGCGGACCGGGCCGATTTCCAGCGCGTTCTCGATGCGATCCGCCAGTTCCAGGCCGCGCCCGTGGAGAAATTGCACGACCTCGAATGGGTCTGTAGCGTCGTCTGTTCCGTCGGCCTGGCGATCCTCTTTCCTCCCGAGGAGTTGTACGCGGACGAGGCGGAGTTCATGAACGCATCGCTCCAGGGCATCACGCAATATCCCACGGAGTTCGCCCGCTGGTTGCTTCTGCTGGGCGAGTCCGCCGTCGAGACCTACCTCGAGATCGGCTGTTACAATGGCGCAACCGCCTGCCTTGCAACAGCTTATCTCCACAGGCTCAATCCCTCCCTGCGCGCCGTGACCGCGGACATCACCCCCTGGTTTCTCTTTTACCCCCTCGTCCGCGACCTCATCCCGCTCGAGTACCACGCCCCCAAGACCTCCTTCGATTTCCGCGCCCAGCCCTTCGATGCCGTTTTCATCGATGGCGATCACAGCTTCCCTTGGGCCATGGCGGATTTCCGCAATGTCGGCGAGCCCGCCCGCATCTGCGGCATCCACGATGTGAAAAGCAGGCATTTCCTGGAGAGCGAGCCCCTCGGCGGCGTGACCGCGCTCTGGGAGCTCCTCAAACGCGATTTCGCCGGCCCAGGCATCGAGTTCGCCGAGTTCTTCGACCATCCCGCCGAGCATTTCGGCATCGGCGTCCGCCTCCGCCGCTGAAGGCGCGCAGCGGCTTTACCTTCGTGCCATCCGCCCTCATAATCACCCCCTTTCCGCCATGAAACCGCGTCCTTCTCCATGGGCCCTCCTTTTCTGGGCCGTTATTGCGTTTGTCGGTGCGGGCAGCCTCGCCATTCTCGCCCTGTCGCGCGGGGAGCAGGTCAGCGCTCTCTGGATCGTGGTCGCCGCCGTCTGCGTCTTTCTCATCTCCTGGCGATTCCACTCCTCCTGGCTCGCGGCCCGGGTCCTTACGCTCGATGAGATGCGCGCCACGCCCGCCGTCGTGCGCGACGACGGCCACGATTTCGTCCCCACCAATCGCTGGGTCGTCTTCGGCCATCATTTCGCGGCAATCGCTGGCCCGGGGCCCCTCGTCGGCCCGGTGCTCGCCGCGCAATTCGGCTTCATGCCCGGCCTGCTTTGGATGCTGGTGGGGGCCACGCTCGGCGGCGCCGTGCACGATTCGCTCGTGCTCTTCTGCTCGCTGCGGCGCGGCGGCCGCTCCCTCGGGCAGATGATGCGCGATGAGGTCGGCCCCTTCGCCGGCCTGGTCACATTATGCGGCACCGCCGCGATCCTCGTCATCCTCATCGCGGTCCTCGGCCTCGTGGTGGTCAAGGCGCTCGCGGAGAGCCCATGGGGTCTCTCGACCATCCTCGCTTCGATGCCCATTGCGTTGATCATGGGCATTCTCATGCGTCGCAGCCCCGGGCGGGTCGGGCTGGTTAGCGCCATCGGCGTCGTCGCGCTGCTTGCGTCGGTCTACGCCGGCCAATGGCTGCCCGGCACCGCGCTCGAGCGCTGGCTCTCGCTCGATGGGCGCACCCTCGTCGCCGGCATTGCCATTTACGCGCTCATCGCCTCCTCCCTCCCGGTCTGGCTCCTCCTTGCGCCGCGCGATTACCTCAGTTGCTATCTCAAAATCGGCACCGTCGCCCTACTCGGCGTCGCCATCGTCATCCTCGCCCCCCGGCTTCAGATGCCCGCCGTCACCCGCTTCGTCTACGGCAATGGCCCCGTCGTCGCCGGGCCCGTCTTTCCCTTCTGCTTCATCACCATCGCCTGCGCCGCCGTATCCGGCTTCCACGCCCTCATAGCCTCCGGCACCACGCCCAAGCTCCTTGCCCGCGAGCGGGATATCCGCGTGGTCGGCTATGGCGCCATGATCACGGAGATGCTCGTCGGCATCATGGCGCTCACCGCCGCCTGCGTCATGCAGCCGGGCGAGTACTTTGCCATCAATATCAAGGGCGCGCCCGCGGATGTCACCGCGCAGGTCACCGCGCTCGGCTTCCCCGTCACCACCGCGCAGATGGCCGCGCTGGCCGCCAGCGTCGGCGAGCACAATATGATTGGCCGCACGGGCGGCGCGCCCACCTTTGCCCTTGGCATGGCCCACATGTTCGGCGGCATCTTCCACGGGCACGCCGCGCTCAGTCTCTGGTATCACTTCGCCATCATGTTCGAGGCGATGTTCATCCTCACCACCATCGACGCCGGCACCCGCGTCGGGAGATTCATGTTCCAGGATATCCTCGGCTATTTCTGGAAGCCGCTCGCGCGCTCCGGGTGGCTGCCGGCCAGTACGCTAGCCAGCCTCCTCTTCGTCGGCGCGTGGGGTTGGTTCCTCTGGCAGGGCGTCGTCGATCCGCTCGGCGGCATCAATTCGCTTTGGCCGATCTTTGGCATCGCCAATCAACTGCTCGGCGTCATCGCCCTCGCCCTCGGCGCGACCATCCTCATCAAGATGAACCGCAGGCAATACCTCTGGGTGCCGTGTCTCCCCCTCGCGTGGCTCCTCGCGGTCACGATCACCGCCGGGTGGATGAAGATTTTCAGCCCCGATCCCCACCTCGGGTTCCTCAGCGCCGCCCGCGATTTCCAGGCAAGGATCGTCCGCGGCGGCACCCCCATCCAGCTCGCCACCTGGCACAGTCAGTTAATCAATAGCTGGATCGATGCGGGCGTCACCGCCTTCTTCGTCGTCCTCGTGCTTCTCATCGTCGGCGCTTGCGGACATGTCTGGTGGCGCTCCCTCATCCGGCAGGCGGATATCGGCACGCTCGGCGAGGAGCCTTACATCGCTCTGCAGGGCAATCCTGCCGCGTTCTGACCCGCACCCCCGGAAACAACCGCCGGCATGGACCTTCTCTTCCACACCATCGCCGTCGAGCCCGCCCGCTGGACTCCCCAGCGCACCTCGCGCGACCTCGTCCTCCTGCTTCCTCTCATTGCCGCCGCCGGCTTCCGCCGGATCGAGGTCTTCGAGCCGCACCTAACCTCCGCCGCCACTTCGCCGGAGATCCGCGATGCCTTCCGCTCCCTCCAGCTCACTCCGGAGATCCTCAGCTCCTATCTCAATCTCAATCCCGCCGAGACTTCTCCCGCGGTTGTGGACGCGAACGCGGAGATCATCCGCGCCCGCATCGAGTACTACGGCTTCCCCCGGATGCGCCTTTTCCCCGGCCCCAGGATGGAGCCCTCCGACAAAGCCGGCGTCCGCGAATTCACCGCCCGCCTCGAGCGCCTCGCCGCCATGCTCCCCGGTACGGAGATATTGCTGGAGACCCACGACGGCTCGCTCGCCGATGATCCCGAGACAATTACGCGCATCGTCCGCGACCTGGCCATTCCCACCATCGGCCTTCTCTACCAGCCCACCCTCTTCGAGCCCGGGGACGCGCTGCGCCAGTTCGCGGTCGAACTCCCTTTCATCCGCCACGTTCACCTGCAAAACCGCCATCCCGATCTCACCTTCGCGTCATTGAAAGAGGGCGTCATCCCATGGGTTCAAATCTTCCCTCAACTTCCCCCCACCGTGACCGCAACCCTTGAATTCGTCCCTGCCGGGATTTGCTCCGTCGAAGCATTCGACCTCGCCGCGACTCTCCTCCAGGCCAAGTCCGAAGCCGCGTACATTGCGGAAATCTCCCGGTAGCGCATTTTAGTCGAATGCCGCAGCCGCCGATGCGCGCCGCAGCAAGCCCCGGGATCGCCAATTTCCCACCCGGCGCAGTCACCGATTCCTCAACTTCCCCCGAATCACGATGCTCAAATCGAGCACGAAGAGAAAGACCACCACGTCATCCGCCAGGGATGCAATCCGCGGCACTGGGATATATTGCTCCACCCCCCACAGCACGAACCCGAGGCTCACCATCAGCCCCAGGCAAAACTCCGTCAGCGTCCGCGGCAGCGTAAACTGCAGCAGCGCATACGAGACCCCGATGCCAATGAGCGGAAGCGCCGATTTCACCCTCCACGGCAGGTCCGGCCGCAGCCAGTGGAACGCATCGAGAAGGATGATCGCCACCGCGCTCCCAAAAGCAAACACCAGCACAATCCCGCTCACCAACCTCAGCGTCATCGCGATCGGCGCCAGGTGCAGCCTGCGTTTTCCCGGGCCTTTGGTGTAATCGTCAAACGGCGTCGTTGAGACATGCTGGTCTTCCGGCTCTTCGTTCATCCGCCAGAGAGTGCGGCATCCACCGCTTGCATCCAAGCGTTCGACGCAACACGCGCATTTTTTTTCCAATCCACGCGGCGCATCCAGCGGCGATTGCCGTCGCGGATGGGCGTCCCGTTTGTCACGCTTGCCGGCGGCGATACCATCAGCCGCGTCGGCGAGGGCATTCTCAACGCCGTCGGCCTCCCTCAACTCGTTGCAAGCAATCCCGCCGGGTATATCTCGATAGCCGCCGATGCCGTCGCCGATCTGCAGCGCATCGTCCAGTGGCGCCGAGAGATAAGGCCGCGTCTCTAGGCATGGGCCAGCGACGGCTCGGCTTTCACCCGCCAGCTCGAGCACGCTTTCCGCAAAATGTGGCGTTCCTGGTGCGAGCGGCACGGCGTGCTCGCTGTTGCTGAAACGGCTTAGGCCCTAGATAAAAAGTTCCTGACCCCCTTCTTTTGGCTCAAATAGCGGTTGAGTCTCCCTCCCGACCAGTGGGATCATCAGCAATTCCATCACGGTGCCGCTCCCATTACTCCAGGATGGCCTGCCTCGGGGCATTTTGTCTCTTTTCCGGTATATTCTGCGGCTTACGGCCGTAGAAATTGCGTGACGTAGCCTGTATCTAGGCTACAAATATGAGACGGGTAAAAACTTTATCTCATTTTTGTAATGTTTTCCACCTCGCCGTCACATGCCTTCACTACGCCTCCATGATCAGGTTCCACGCCTTGCCGCTCTTCTGTGCCGCACTCCTCGCGAGCGCGGTCGCCGGCTTCGCACTTGGGGAGGATCCCATCGGGCTTCAGGCGCTCCGCGCCTTTGATCCCACCTTGACCGGCTCCGGTATCGCCATCGGCCAGGTGGAGGCATTATCCGCGGCGGGTGATACGGACTACGAGGTCAATCCCGGCGTGGTCGGCCAGACGGTCGACCAGATGGTCGGCAAGTTTATCTACACCGGCACCGATGGCAGCACCTCCACTGTATTCCCAAACACCGTCGGCACGGAGTCCGGCCATGCCAATACCGTGGCGGATATCTTGTATGGCGATACCGATACGGCCAATCCGGAAGGCGTCGCCCCCGCCGTCAGCGAGATCGAGAACTTCGACGCCGCTTATTTTGCCTATACCATCGTTCCCGATAGCACCGCCATCGATGCGCGGATCGTAAATCAGAGCTTCGTTTTGGACGGCACCGCAGCGGACCAGGGCTACGACAATTACGCCGCCGCTCACAATACGCTCTTCATCTCCGCCAACGGCAATAGTGGCACCCCCGTGTCGCCCTCCACCAGTTACAATGGGATAGGCGTGGCCGCTTACGAAGGCGCTTCCGCCGTCGGCCCCACGCTCGATGGCCGTTCGAAGCCCGATATCACCGCGCCTGGCGATGCAACCAGTGATTCAGCCCCTCTTGTATCCGGCGCCGCCGTGCTTTTGCTCCAGGCTGCCGGCCGCGGCGATGCCGGCGCTGGCACCGCTGGCGATGCCTCGGATGCTCGCGTCCTCAAGGCTCTGCTTCTCAACGGCGCCGTCAAGCCAGCCGATTGGACTCATACCGATACCGCCCCGCTCGATCCAAAGTATGGCGCTGGAATTCTCAACGTCTACAATTCCTACATGAATCTCCGCGCCGGCGAGTACGGCAATTCCGGCGCCACCTCGGGCGCAGTCGCCGCGATCGATTCGGGTGGCATTGTCCCGGACGAAGGATGGGACTTGTCTTCCATTACCAACGCGCTCGACGGCACCGGCAATTACGTCAACCAATCGAATCATTACCTCATCGATCTTGCCTCCGATGCCGGGTCCGCATTCACGCTTACCAGCACCCTCACCTGGTGGCGCCAGTCGGGCCAGCAGGATATCAACAACCTCGACCTTTACCTCTTCGATGCCACCACCGGCACGACAATCTCCCTCAGCGATAGCACGGTCGACAATGTTCAGCAGCTTTACGTGCCAAACCTCCTCCCCGGTCAGTACGACCTCGTCGTCGTGAAAAACGGTGGCGCCCCGCTCAGCGGCAGCGGCACCGTCGTCACACCGTCGGAAACCTACGCCCTCGCCTTTAATTTCTCCCCTGTCCCGGAACCTTCCGTCTCCTGGCTTCTCCTGCTCGCCTTCGCCGCGCTGCCCGCCGTTGTCCGCCGGCCGTCCTGAGTCAGGAGACGCCCGGCCCTTCCGCCCGATCCCCTTCGCTTGGCAGCCCGTCCAGGCTGCGCCTTATCTTATCGGCCAGCGTGGAGGTATGTTTGCTGACGCATGTATCATGATCCCCGGGCACTGTCGCAACCGTCGCTTTCATGGCACCCTCCTGCGCGCGGAGCGCCCATGCGGGCCGGGCCGAGGCACTCTCCTCCGGAAAGTAGAGCGTCGTCGGCACACAGAACGGCTTCACCGTATAAAGGCATTGTGCAAAGTGGAAAGCCATAAGGTTGATCTTGTAAGTGGGATCCATATGGCCCCTGTTCTCTTCCTCTCCCGCCGCCTTCGCGTTGGAAGCGATCCCGCTCTTGCGCAGGAAATGGCGCAAGAGAGTCTTCAATTTTCTCCCCGCGGATTTCGCCATCCACCGGTCGTAAGCGTAAAGGTGATCAAGCTTCTTCTGAAGGTCCCACCTCAGGATTTCGCCCGCTTTGTTCATGATCGGCCAGATCCGTCGCAGGGACGCACTGCGGGCATGAGTCGGCGGCGGGTCGATCATGAGCAAATGTTCCACCCGCGCTCCCATCTCGACCAATTGCCTCGCCACCTCCATCGCAACGGACGCGCCGATACAGTAGCCCCCCAGCAGATAAGGTCCATGCGGAGTATGTTCCTTGATAACCCCAATATGATAGCGCGCCATCTCCTCGACGGTCAGGACCGTTTGCGGCCCCGCGCGATAAGGAGGCAGGGCATGGAAAGGCTGCTCCTCGCCCAGTTGCTGCGACAATCGCCCACAGTAAACACCGCCCCCGCTCCAATCGCCGTGCAGGAAGAACAGCGGCGGCAAATTGCCCTTCGCCTGGAAGGTTATCAGCGGCACCGCCCAGTCATTCCTGCCCGCCGGTTGAAGTTCGCGCTGCTCCGGCTGCATCTGGTCGATCACCCCAGCCAGCCCCGCGATCATTGGATTCTGGAATAGCACCGAGATCCGGAGCTTAAGCGACAGCGCCTTGTTTACTTTGCTGATAAACTGCACCGCCAGCATCGAGTGCCCACCCATGTCGAAGAAGTTATCCTGTACCCCGATCTGTTTCAGCCCCAGCACTTCGCAGCAAATGCCCGCCACGGCGATCTCCGTCGCCGTGCACGGTGCGACAAACTTGCTCGTGTCCGCCGCAGCCTCGTAGTCCGGCCTCGGCAGCGCCATCCGGTCCACCTTCCCACTCGTCGTTAATGGCAGCGCATCCACCGCGACAAACGTCACCGGCATCATGTACGCCGGTAGTTTGACCCGGAGAAACTCGCGCAACTCCGGCGGCCGCACAGCGCCGTTCCGGCTTACCACATACGCGACCAGCCGTTGATCGCCCGGGATATCCTCCCGCGCTACGACCACGCTCGTTTGCACGCCCGGATGCTGGTTGAGCAGCTCCTCTATTTCACCCAGCTCCACGCGCAGCCCGCGAATCTTGACCTGGTGATCCAGCCGTCCCAGATACTCAATACTCCCGTCGGATAAATACCGCGCCGAGTCCCCCGTCCTGTAGAGCCGCGCGTTGGGATCAGCCGAGAACGGATCGGCAATGAACTTCTCCGCGGTCAGCTCCGGCCGGTTATGATACCCGCGCGCTACCCCTATCCCTCCGATGTGCAACTCCCCCGCCACCGCGACCGGCACCGGCTGGAACTGCCCATCCAATATATAGATCTGCGTATTCGCGATCGGCCTGCCAATCGGCACCATATGCAATAAGCTTCCCCGCTCGCAGTCCCAACGGGTTACTTCCACCGATGCCTCCGTAGGCCCGTATAGATTACTAAGCTCCGCATCGAGCGTGGAGTGAAAACGCCGCGTCAATTCTAACGTCAACGCCTCGCCGCTGCAAAAGACCCGCGTCAGACTCCCGCACGCCGTACTCAAATCCTCCTGCTCCAGGAACACCTGCAACATAGACGGCACAAAATGCATCTTTGTAATCTTCTCCTCCGCGACCAATCGCGCCAGATACGCCGCGTCGCGATGGCCGCCCGGCCGTGCCATCACCAGCCGCGCCCCCGTCAGCAGAGGCCAGAAAAACTCCCATACCGAAACATCGAAACTAAATGGCGTCTTCTGCACCAGCCGGTCAGCCGGCGTCATCTCATAAGTATCCAGCATCCAAAGCAGCCGGTTCACGATCCCCTGGTGCGTATTCATTACCCCTTTCGGCTGCCCGGTCGAGCCCGAGGTATAAATCATGTAAGCCAGATCCGCCGGCGTCACCGCACTCTTCACCCGCCCCGAGTCCTCGCCTTCTATCGCGGCCCAATCCGCATCCAGCCGTATTACCGGCACCCCGGATGCCGGCAACGCCTCCACGAGGTGCCCCTGCGTCAATACCACCTTTGCACCCGCATCCTTTACCATGAAGGTCAGCCGTTGCGCCGGGTACTCCGGATCCAGCGGCACATACGCCCCTCCGGCCTTGAGGATGCCCAGTAGCCCCACCACCATCTCCAGCGACCGCTCCGCGCACAGCCCTACCAGCGAATCAGCCCCCACCTCCAGCCTTTGTAAGTGCCGCGCTAGCTTATTCGCTCGCGCGTCCAGTTCCCGATAAGTCAAAAACTGATTCTCATACATCACCGCCACCGCGTCCGGCGTCCTTTCAACTTGTAACTCGAATAACTCGTGCAGGCACTTATCCCGCGGATACTCCTTCCCCGTCCCATTCCACTCCACCACCATCCGCCTCCTCTCCCTCTCCTCCAGCATTGGCAAGGATCCTATCCTTTCCCCCGGGTTCGCAATGATCCCCTCCAGCAGCGTTTGGAAATTACCGAGCACCCTGCGGATCGTCTCCGGCTCGTACAGATCCACCCGGTACTCCATCGTCGCCGCCAGCCCCCCCAGCTGTTCCCTCATGAAGAGCGACAGGTCATACTGCGCCGCCGCCTCCGACACCGGCTCCACCCTCAGACTCAGCCCTCCCCCCAGCCGCGCCGGCAGCGCCGGCATTGTCTGCAAGGCAAACATCACCTGGCACAATGGGTTGTAACTCAGATTCCGCTCCGGCCGCAGCTCCTTGACTAATATCTCAAACGGCAAATCTTGGTGCCCATACCCATCCAGCGTCATCTCCCGCGCCCGCTTCAGCAATTCCCGGAACCGCGGATTCCCCGACAGATCGCCCCGCAATACCAGCGTATTGACAAAAAACCCGATCAGCCCCTCCAGCTCCGTCCGCGTCCGCCCCGCGATCGGCGATCCCACCACGATATCCTCCCGTCCCGTGTACCTGTGCAGCAGCGTCTGCCACGCAGCCAGCAATGTCATGAACAGGCTGCACCCCTCCTCCTGGCTCAGCGCCTTCAGCTTCCTCAGCAGCCCTTCCGGAAAGATCACCTCCTCACCCGCTCCGCGGAAACTTTGCACCGCCGGCCGTGACCGCTCCGTCGGCAGCTCCAGCAGCGCCGGCGCCCCCTTCAATTGCTCCCGCCAATACCCCAGTTGCTTCTCCAGGATCGGTCCCTGCAGCCAGTCCCGCTGCCACGCCGCAAAATCCGCATACTGGATCGGCAATTCCGCCAGCGGCGACGGCAGCCCGTTGCAGTACGCCTCATAGAGCCTCCCCAGCTCCCGTATCAGCACCCCCTCCGACCACCCATCCCACGCGATGTGGTGCACGTTGAGAAAGAAAACATGCTCCTCCCTCCCCAGCCGGTACAATCGCACCCGCACCACCGGCCCGCGTGCCAGGTCAAACGGCCTCCGCGCCTCCTCATCGCACAGCCTCCGCGCCTCCGCCGCCCCCGCCTCCCCCCCCAGCCCGCTCCGGTCCGCCACCCGCCACTCCCACCTTCCCGGCCCCCCCATCACCTGGTGCGGCTGCCCATCCTCCAACTCAAAGCGCGTCCGCAGGATCTCATGCCGCCGCACCACCTCCTCCATCGCCCCCCCCAGCGCCCCCACATCCAGCGGCCCCTCCAGCCGCAGCACCATCGGGATGCTATACACAGCCGCGTCCGGCTCCAATCGATCCAGAAACCACAGCCGCTCCTGCCCGAAGGACAGCGGCAGACCCGATTCATTCTCAGGCTCGCTGGACATTAATTCGAACGTGCGCTCGGACGCGTTTGTCACCCTGCATCCCTCCCCGCTCACATCGCTCGGCTGAAACCCCTTTCGAATCGGGTGTGAAAGACATAAACGCATGAATGGGAAGTGGAAATGCGTGGCGATTTTCCTCACAGCAAAGGTCCACCGCCCTCAGTTGGCCCATGGGCACCGCCGATCCAAACGCGTCACGCTAAAAAGTCAATTATATTTTCCATAACAACCGCCACTTTCCAGACCTGTGTAAGGCCTTATCTGACACCCCCGCGACCTCGCCGCTCCTATCCCCCGCCCATGTGCGGATGCAATCTGGCTTGGTAGCCAGCGTGCATGTTTTTAAGACCGAAGTCGCGGCAGGCACACCGCGGCCCAAATAATCCCTCCGTGCTCCGGCCCACTCCTCACATTTCGTAACGTAAGGAAACAGTACGCCTGCGCTCCGGTGGTTCGCCCCTGCCACCCGCCTCCTTTGCGTCCTTTCTGTAAAACAGCATAAGCCTTCCGGTGCAGTCGCATCGCTCCACCTCGACACACCGCCTCCCTTCGCCCCTCTTTGCTGCCTTTATTGCCGGCTCTTAATCAAAGAATGGGGACACGAGGCGGGGTGACCCGCCAACATGTCCCCTGTATTTAACCGAACTTTGATGTAGACCCTTGTTTCCTTCTGTTCAATCTCTTGGGAGAAGCGTGGCTGGACCCGGAATCGAACCGGGGACACGAGGATTTTCAGTCCTCTGCTCTACCAACTGAGCTATCCAGCCTTACGCTTTCCTGACCCAGAGTGGGTCTGCCGCGCCCGGCGCTGCGGGACGGTCTTTATCGCATCATGCCCACACCCCCGCAACACGAAAAAACACTCGAATCTTCCCCTCCCAGCCACCCCCATCCCGCGCCGCTTCCGCTCCCAGATACCCCCTCGCGCGCATTCCCATGCGATTCTGCATAGAATGAGCGAGCACACCTACAAATTGATCGAACTCGTCGGCTCCTCCCCCCATGGCATCGAGGCCGCCGTCGAGAACGCCATCAACCGCGCCGGCAAGACCTTGCGCAACCTCCGCTGGTTCGAGGTCATCGAGACCCGCGGCCACATCGAGAACGGCGCCATCGCCCACTGGCAGGTCACCGTCAAAGCCGGCTTCACCCTCGACGAATAAGCGCATCGCTGCGGCCGGGCCGATTATCCCGCGGAATGCCCCTCCGCCAAATTCACTCCATTCGAATTTCAAGCTTCGAATTTTCAGCTACCCCTTCCGCTGCTCCTTCGCCCAGGCATCCTTCAGCGTGATCGTCCGGTTAAAAATCAGCCTCTCCGGCGTGCTCCCCTTCTCCAGCGCGAAGTACGCCAGCCGCTCGAACTGATACCGCACCTCCGGGCGCGCCTCCCGTAGCGAGGGCTCGCACTTCGCCTGCACGATCTCCAGCGAGTGCGGGTTCATATGCTTCTTGAAGTCCCCGTCCGCATCCGGTTCCGGCACGGTAAACAACCGGTCATACAGCCGCACCTCCGCATCGATCGCGTGCCGCGCGCTCACCCAGTGGATTGTCCCCTTCACTTTCCTGCTCGAGGTCGGCCCCCCGCTTTTGCTCTCCAGGTCCGCCGTGCAGTGAAGCTCCACGATGTCCCCCGCCGCATCCTTCACTACCTCATCACATCGGATAATGTACCCATACTTCAGCCGCACCTCTCCCCCCGGCCGCAGCCGGAAGTACTTTGGCGGCGGCACCTCCATGAAATCCTCCCGCTCGATATACAGCTCCCGGCAGAATGGCAGCTTCCGCTTCCCCGTCTCCGGCTCCTCCGAGTTATTGACCGCCTCCAGCTCTTCCACCTTCTCCTCGGGGTAATTGGTCAGCACCACCTTCAGCGGCCGCAGTACCGCCAGCCGCCGCGGCGAGTGCCGGTTAAACTCCTCCCGGATCGCATGCTCTAGCACCGCCACATCCGTCAGCCCGTCATACTTCGTGATCCCGATGTGATAAGCAAAGCTCCGCAGCACCGATGCCGTCACCCCACGCCGCCTCAGCCCGCTGATCGTCGGCATCCGCGGGTCATCCCAGCCATTCACCAGCCCCTCCTGCACCAGTTGCATTAGCTTCCGCTTGCTCATGACCGTATAAGTCAGGTTCAGCCGCGCAAATTCATACTGATGCGGCAGCGGCAGCGGTAGCGAGAGACTCTCCAGCAGCCAGTCGTACAAAGGCCGGTGCACCTCAAACTCCAGCGTGCAAATACTGTGCGTGATCCCTTCGATGTAATCACTCAGGCAATGCGCGAAGTCATACATCGGGTAAATGCACCACCGATTCCCCGTATGATGATGCTCCGCGTGCCGGATGCGGTAGAGCACCGGGTCCCGCATCCAGATATTCGGCGCCGCCATGTCTATCTTCGCCCGCAACGTCCGCGCCCCGTTCGGATACTCCCCCGCCCGCATCCGCGCGAATAAATCCAGGTTCTCCTCCACCGCCCGCCCCCGGTACGGGCTATCCTTCCCCGGATTGTCCGGGGCGCCCCGGTACGCCTCCATCTCCGCCGGGCTCAGGTCGCAAACATACGCCTTGCCCAGCTTGATCAGCCGCACAGCGTACTCGTACAGCGGGTCGAAGTAATCCGACGCAAAAAACGGCTCCGTCTCCTCCAAGTCGCCGATCTTCGCTTCCATCTCAAAGTCCGGCCTCCCATTCAGCTCCTTCGCTGCGGTCGTCTTCCCGCGCGGCTTCATCCCCAGGCAATGGTCTGCCCACCCCGCGATCAGCCATTCCACATCTTCCAGGATGGAATCCACATACTCCACCTCTTCCTTCGTCGGATTCGTATCATCCATCCGCAGGTTGCAAATCCCATTAAATTCCCGCGCGATCCCGAAGTTCAGGCAGATCGATTTCGCATGCCCGATGTGCAGGTAGCCGTTCGGCTCCGGGGGGAAGCGGGTGCGCGCTTGCGCGGTTTTGCCAGCGGCCAGGTCGGCAGCGACTGCGTTTCGTATGAAGTCGCTCGGCGCGTCTTCGGCTGTCTGGGAAGTTGGCGGGTTCGTCATCGCGTCTTTCGAGCCTATCAGGATGTCATCGATGTTCAACCCCCGCACGCCCGGCTTGCGCGATTGGCCCCCGCCACTGGTAGACTGAGCCCATGCCCAAGGACGTTTACACCCTGGCCGATCTCCGCGATTGGCCCGCCACCACCGCCGGCGAGTCCCCTCCCATCCGGCTCTCCGTCCTTGGCGATCCCGTCGCCCACTCCCGCTCCCCCCAGATGCACAACCCCGCGCTCCAGGCCGCCCGCATCCCTGCCGCCTACGCCCGCATCCATATTCACCCCGGTGAGCTCTCCGAGGCCCTCCGCCTCCTCCCCCAGCGCGATTTCATCGGCACCAATGTCACCATCCCCCACAAGGCCGCCGCCCTCGCCCTCATGGACGAGGTCGATCCCCAAGCCCGCCGCTCCGGCGTCGTCAATACCGTCGTCGTCAACGGGGAGAAACTCATCGGCTTCAGCACCGATGGCCCCGGCTTCGCCCGCGCCATCCGTGCCGATTTCGGCGTCGATCTGCGCGACCTCCGCGTCCTCATCCTCGGCGCCGGTGGGGGTGCCGGCCGCGCCATCGCCGTCCAATGCGCCCTCGATGGCTGCCAGCGCCTCGTCCTCGTCAACCGCACCTTTGAGCGCGCCCAGGCCCTCGCCGCCGAGCTCGCCCCGTCGCTGCGCGACACCCGCCCCACCGGCCCCATGCCCCGCCTCGAAGCCATCCCCTGGGAGGGCGCCCCCCTTGCCCGCCAATTCTCTCACGTTGATTTAATTATCAACGCCACCCCCGTCGGCATGACCTCCCCCGGACGCATGTTGAACCGGATGGAACCCATATTCACTTCTCTGTTCAGGCCAACTCATCTCGTATACGACACCGTCTACACCTCCACCCGCACCCCCCTCCTCCTAGCCGCCGAGGAGGCCGGCGCCCGCACCGCCAATGGCCTCACCATGCTCCTCTACCAGGGCGCCCTCTCCTTCGAGATCTGGTTCGCCCGCCCCGCCCCCCTCGATGTCATGCGCGCCGCCCTTCTCTCCCCCTGAGCCCATCAATGGATCGGCGAAATATAAACCCGCATCAAATTCACCCTCCCCCCCGGCCAGAACCAGCGCCGCTCAAAATTGAAGCTCTCCTCCTTCGCATCGTACTCCACCCAGCTCAGCGTATTCGGATAATTCGGATCATAAGCATCGAACCGTGTCCGCGATCCCCCGTCCACGACATGGTAATCGAACAGGATTACGCAATGATTCATCTTCGGGAACCGCGTCAGGTACACCGCCTGCAACGTCCCCCCGTGCAGCCCGCGCACGATCTGCGCGTACGCATTCGCCTGCCCAAAGCGCGGGAATGGCCCGACCATCCGCCAGTTCCCCACCCGCAGGTAAGTCGGGAACCAATTGCCAATCGTCACCTTCATCACATGCTCGTGGGCGCGTGAGAATTCATTCAGGTCCCGGTACCCCGGGATGACGATGCGTTCCGCCTCCGTCCGCTCCGGCATCCAGACCGGGATACGGCAGATGTGGAGCAGCAGCGCCCGGTATTGCGCCTCCGTGGCCTGCGGCTCCCCGGGTGCGAAACGGGCGAATTTGTGAAACTGCAACACCGCCCGTACCAGCACGAAACAGCGATGCGCGAAGCGCACCGGCGTGGTCCTCCGGTGGATGCTCAGATGCCCGGCCTCGTCGATGCCATAGGCAAAGACCGTGTCGTTTGAGAACGCGATGGTATCCGCGCGCCAGTCGAAGCGCGTCGGCGCCGCGCCGCTGGCCGTGAATCCGCAAATCGCGACAGCAAGGATTCCAATCAAAACAGAGCGGGCGGAGATCATTTGCGGGAAAAGGTGGCCGAATTTACAGGAACCAGCCCCGGGCGCAATCCTCCGGCGCATTTTCAATTTGCGCGTCCTTCATATCGAATGGCATCTTCCCCCATTGCGCCGATTGGCGCGCAGGCCATGTTTGGGCAATACGATTCAAGAGACGAATACCAGCCGCTCGGCTACCTGGGCCGCATTCCGCTCTACGTCACCACGCTGCTCGTCATCACCTACGTGGCGTTCATGACCGCCATCGCGCTGTTCCAGGCCGGGAACCTCCCCGATTTTGCGCAACTCCTGGTCTACCGCAGCGACGCGGTCCAGATGCACTATCAGTTCTGGCGCTTCTTTACCTATCCGCTGGTCAATGCTCCGCCGTCGCTGTGGTTCGCCCTGGAGATGTATCTCCTTTATTCCTTTGGCCGGGAGGTGGAGCGCTTCATCGGTCGCACCGCTTTTGCGGTTCTTTACGTTTCGCTTGTTGTCCTGGGGCCCTGCCTGTTGACGGCAACGGCCACGCTGACGCACGGGTGGCTTCATCTGCAGGGGTCGCAGACGGTGGACTTCGCGGTGTTCATCGCGTTCTGCACCATTTACCCTAACGCGGAGATTTTCTTCAGCTTCAAGGCGAAGTGGCTCGCGGCCGTCATTATTGGGATCGATTCCCTCCAGTTGCTCGCCGTGCATGCCGTTGTCGAGCTTCTGGTGTTCTGGGCGGCGACTCTCGCGGCGTTCCTTTTCATCAAGTACCTGCGCGGCCAGATCCAGTTTTCGTTTCGCGATTATTTCCGCCTTCGGCGTTCGCGCCGGAGCCTGCGGTCAATGCCTCCCCCGCGCCCCGCACCCCGGCTCAAGCCCGCGGCGCCGCGGGATAATGTGATCGAGTCGATCGATCCGCTGCTCGACAAAATCGCGAAGCACGGCATCGCAAGCCTGACCTCCCGGGAGCGCGAGAAACTGGAGGAAGCGCGCGCTGAATTGCTGAAGAAGCCCGCCTCCTGAGCCCGCCCTCAAGGCGAGGGGGCTGAGTCCGCCTTTGAGCGCTCCGCGATTGCCAGGATCAGGTCGCTCTTGGATATGCGGCCCAGGAGCTTGTGGCTTTGCTCGTCCAGTACCGGCAGCCGCTCGCCATCGTGATGCGCAAAGTATTCGAGCGCCTGCGTTAGCGGGACATTCGGCGTCACGGTGGGAAAATCCTCGCGCAGGATATCTTCCGCGATGATTACGTCGGCCATCTCCGGCTCATTGAGGTAGGGCTTGATGTCGTGCAGCGAGACGACTCCGAGAAAGCGCTGATTAGGGTCCACGACGTAAAGGTAGTTGAAACGGTGGGAGAGAAAATTTTGCGCAATTTCGACAAAACCCGCCGTGACCTGCACCGCGGGCGGGTCGGGCTTCATCAGGTCCAGGACCCGTAGCTTGGACAATTGCTCGTCGAAGAGTCGCGCCCCCTTGCGCTTGAGCGAGTCGCTGTAAATGGAGGCCGGCTCGATGCCGATTGAAAGGTAATACGCGATCACGCATCCCATCATCAGCGGGAGGATGATGGCGTAATCGAGCGTGATCTCGAAGACCATCAGGATCGCCATGAGCGGGGCATGGGTCGTCGCCGCAAGAAAGGCGCCCATCCCCACGAGCGCAAAGGCGCTGGGAGTGAGCGCAGAGTGCGGCCAGAGCACATGGAACACGCATCCCACCAGGTAACCAAGGCCCGAGCCCACGAAAAGCGTGGGTGTGAATACGCCACCCACCGCGCCGGAGCCGAAAGTCGCCCCGGTCGCCAGGATTTTGCAGATAAAGATGGCCAGCAGGACCTGCCAGGTCCATTCGCTGTGCAGGATGCTGTTAATCGAGGAGTAGCCGTTGCCTGCCATCTCCGGGTAAAGCACCGCGAAGGCGCCCACGATTGCGCCGCCCAGCATGAGGCGCGGGATGAGCGGCAGCTTGGAGCGCTCAAACAGGTTCTCGCATAGCCGCAGGAAGCGGAGGAACCACGGGGCCGCGAAACCGGCCGCCAGGCCCAGGAGCGCGTATGGGATGATCTCCCACGAGGCATTGAGCCGGAAGGAGGGGACGTTGTAGAGCGGGTTGTCGCCGATGACGGGAGACCCCCTGACAGTCATCGTCGCCACCACCGAGGCAAACACGAGCGGACCGAAGCTTTCCATCGCCACCGAGCCGAGAATGATCTCCGCTACGAACAAAGCGCCGGCGATGGGCGCATTATAGGCGGAGGCAATACCCGCCGCGGAGCCGCAGGCGACAATCAGGCGCCGCCTGGGCGCAGGCCAATGCCGGAAACGCCCGGGCAATGAGGCCACCACCGCGGCCAGTTGCACCAGCGGGCCTTCCCGCCCGATGGATCCGCCGGTTGCTATCGTGAATAACGCGGAGACCGATTTCACGAGGCTCGAACGGAAGGGGACGTTGCCCTCGCCGAGCACGATGGCCTCCATGTAGTCGGTCGATTTTGACTGCCGCGAGAAACGCATGCCGAACAGGATGGTCGCGCCGGCCAGCGTGCCACCTAGGGCGGGCGTCATCAGGCGCTGCCATGCCGGCATATCCTTGAAGGATTCAACCAGAGACTCGTTGGAATGGGTCAGGAGATAATGGACGCCCTGAGTCGCCTCGCGGAAGAGCAGCGAGGTTAGCCCTCCCAGGAAACCGACCAGCCCCGCCCAGAGCAGCGTGATCTGCAGCTCCGTGGGGCGGAAGCGCTCTCCCAGCCATACTCGCAGCTTGAGAAGCGGCAGCAGGTGGGGACGCAGCCGGGATGGTTTCGGGGTTTCGGCGCCGCTAGGTGGGCTCGTGGCCTTCATTGCGTCGCCCATCGGTTTCTTCCTAGCGGGCCAGTGCCCGGATGAACTCCTCGGGCGTTGCCGCCTTGGTGAGGGCGGTCCGGATTTTCTCCGTGCGCAGCAGCCGGGCGAGCGTGCCCACCGCGACGAGGTAATCGCCCACCTTCTCCCGGGGAGTGCCGATAACGAAGATGAAGTTCACCAGCTCGTCCCCGAAGCGGACTCCCGCGGGGCTGCGGCCTGCCGCGATCACGATCTCGCGAACCGCGTCCGTCCGTGCGTGAGGAAAGGCGACCCCATAGCCGGCGGCAGTGGATCTCAATTCGTCCCGCTCCAGCAGTTCCTGGCAAAACGTGCCGAAGTCGAGCATGTCGGGATCAATCCGGAGGACGCCCGCCGTGTCCAGAATCGCCTGGTTTTTATCCGCGGCCCGGATGTCCAGCAGGATACGGGAAGGCTGGAGGAGCTGCGCGGCAGTCGATGACATTCCTGCGCCAGCGTAAAGCAAAGGCTCGCGGGCGGCAACAGTTTGAAATTTGCGGGGAAGCCGGGTCAGCCGCGCTGGGAGGCGAGAATTTCGGCCTTCGCCTCTTCCTTCCGTGTTTCGTCCTGGTTACAATGGATGCGTCCGAAGAGCTTGCTGCCGCGGAAACAGCGGATGACGAATTTCTTGCGCTCGCGGTCTCCCTCGACCTCCATGCGGCCGGCTGGCAGCGAGAAATCGCCGAAGAACTCGAAATTCAGGTCGAACATCGCGCTCCAGAAGTAGGGCATCGTCTCGAATCGGACCCGTTTCTTGCCGGTCATGTTCTGGCCGGCGATGTGGCCTTGCTGCTTCGCGTTCTCCCAATGCTGGATGCGCTGCACCCCGCCGAATATTCGGTCGGGGAAAAGGGCGATGTCTCCCGCGGCGAAGATGCCCTTCTCGTCGGTTTCCAGGAGTTCGTTGACCGGGGTGCCGTTCGGGCTGCTGAGGGGCGTGTTGTGGACGAGTTCCAGGTTGGGATCGGCTCCGAGGGCGACGAGGGCCATCTGGGCCGGGAACCGGTCGCCGCGCTTGGTTTGTACGTTCTTGAGGATTGTTTTGCCCTCGAAGCCGTTGAGGTCCTGGCCGAGCATCATCTTGAGGCCGCGCTTGTCAAAATAATCGGTAAGCCACTGGGAGGTCTCGGCGTCGAGCCGGTTGCGCCAGAGCGTGGCGTGCCGGGTGAGGAGGGTGACCTTGCACTTGGCCTCCGTAAGCGCCGCGGAGGCCTCGAGCGCGATGAGCCCGCCTCCGATGACGACGATGTTCTTCTCTATAGCGGCGACCTCGCGGATGGCCAGGGCGTCGCGGACGGAATTGAGGTAAAAGACGTTGCCTAGCGTCGCGCCGGCGACCTGCGGCCTGCGCGGGCGGCTGCCAGTGGCGAGGAGAGCCTTGCGGAACTCGATTACCTGGCCATCCTGAAGCACTGCGAGGCGGCGCTCGATATTGAACTCTCTCACAACGGTGCCGAGGCGCATTTCCACGTGATGGCGGGCGAACCATTGCCCGGTGGTGTGCATTAAATCCTCGACGGACATGCTGGCCGTCTTGAGGAACTTCTTAGATAACTGCGGACGATGATAGGGGGGATATAATTCACGCCCAACGAGCAGAATGCTGCCCTTCTTATCGTGCTCGCGAATGCCTTCGCACGCACACACGCCCGCGAGACCCGCACCAATGATGAGGTAGTCCCGATTGATCATGTCTCTCTCTGTGTAACGGTTAGGAAGCAAGATAAGGAGAAAAATCGCGCGGAAGGTTTTGCTGCGATGCGGGCTGGGTGGCTAGCATGCGCGGCGCATGGCGGCGGTACGCATTGAAAATGTCTCGAAGCGCTTTGGCGCGACGGAGGCCCTTTCCCATGTGAGTCTGGAGATAGCGGCGGGGGAGATCTGCTTTCTCCTGGGGCCGAGCGGGTGCGGGAAGACGACGCTGCTGCGGGCGGTGGCGGGGTTTGTGGAGCCCGACGAGGGACGAATATTCATAGGGGGGGAGGAGGTAACGCGGATGGCGGCGCATGAGAGGGGGGCGGCGATGATGTTCCAGAGTTATGCGCTGTGGCCGCATATGACGGTGGAGGGAAATGTGGGATTCGGGTTGGAAGAGAGAGGGGTGAAAATGAGTTCGGTCCGTGGAGAGGTGCGTACAGCGCTAGAACGGCTGCGCATACAAGCATACTCTGAAAGGAAAATCCACGAACTCTCGGGCGGGCAGCAGCAGCGGGTGGCGCTGGCGCGGGCGCTGGTGGTGCAGCCGCGGTGCCTGCTGCTGGATGAGCCGCTCTCGAACCTGGACTCGCGGCTGCGGGTGGAGATGCGGGGGGAGATCCGGCGGGTATGCAAGGAGTTTGGGTTGACGGCGATTTATGTCTCGCACGACCAGAAGGAGGCGCTGGCGATCGGGGACCGGATCGCGGTGATGGAGGAGGGGCGAATCCGGCAGGTGGGTGTGCCGCTGGAGGTTTACCGGCAGCCGGGGTCGCGGTTTGTGGCAGAGTTCCTGGGGGAGACGAATTTGCTGGAGGGGACGGTGGAGGGGAGGGGGGTAGTGACGGAGATCGGAAGGTTTGAGGTTGTGGAGGTAGCTGAGCAGAGTGGGAAGATGCTGGTATCGATTCGGCCGGAGGCGTGGCGGCTGGGGGTGGGGGATGAAGGGGTTAATTCGTTTGCGGGGAGGATTGTTGAGACGATTTACCTGGGAGAGATGGCGAGGCACCGGTTTGCGTTGGATGGAGGGAGCAAGGAGTTGATCGTGTTTGAGCTGAATCCGTGGCCGAGGGAGGGGGGGAGGCTTTTTGCGACGGTGGACCCAGGGGACGTGGTGACTATCCTGGAGTCATGAAAGGAGTGATTCCGTTTGCGGTGTTGCTGGTGGTTTTGTTGCTGGGGCCGATTCTGTTGCATGAGCGGGCGGGGCGCTCGGGGGAGCAGGCGGATGAGACGCTGATCATCATGACGCCGCATAATGAGGCGACACGGTATGAGTTTGCGCGGGCGTTCCGGGAGGCGCACTTCGCGAGGACGGGACGGCGGGTTTTTGTGGATTGGCGGACGGCGGGGGGGACGAGCGAGATCGCGCGGTATGTGGCGGCGCAGTACCTGGGGAGTTTCCGGGATTATTGGACACGAACGCTGCACCGGGAGTGGACACCGGAGTGCGCGGGGTTTGACGATCCGAGGGCGGCGCTGGGGGGGAGTGTGGCAGCACGGAAGGCGTTTCTCGGGTCGAATGTGGGGTGTGGGGTGGATTTGTTTTTTGGCGGGGGGAGTTTTGATTACATGCAGATGGCCGCGGCGGGCCGGCTGGTGGATAGCGGGGTGATACGGGGGCATCCGGAGTTGTTTGGGCTGGGGGGGGGAGCGATGGGGATACCGAATGTGCTGGGTGGGGAGATGCTTTGGGACCCGAAGGGGAGCTGGGTGGGGGCGTGTTTGGGAGCGTTCGGGATTTGTTACAATACGGACTCGCTGGCGCGGCTGGGGATCGCGCAGGCGCCTCGGGAGTGGGGGGATTTGGCCAGTCCGCGGTATATGAATGAATTGGCGCTGGCGGATCCGACGCAGAGTGGGTCGGTGGCGAAGGCGTTTGAGATGATCTTGCAACAGAAGATGGGGGAGGAGGTTTTACAGAAGGGAGCAAAGGGGGAGGAGGAGGGAGTGGTGCTGGGGTGGATGGAGGGGATGCAGGTGATTGAGAGGATGGCGGGGAATGCGCGGGATTTTACGGATGGGGCGACGGAGATTCCTTACTCGGTGCAGGCGGGGGATGCGGCGGCGGGGATGTGCATCGATTTTTACGGAAGGTTTGAGAGTGAGGCGGTGCGGAGGGATGGGAGGTCGCGCCTCGTGTATGTGACGCCGGAGGGAGGGTCTTCGACGGGGGCGGATTCGATTGGACTCTTTCGCGGAGCGCCGCATGCGGGGCTGGCGCGGGAGTTCATGGAGTTTGTGATTTCCCTGGAAGGGCAGAAGCTGTGGTGTTTCCGCGCAGGGACGCCGGGGGGGCCGGAGAAGTATACGCTGCGGCGGCTGGCGATCCGGCCGGACCTTTATGCGCCGCAATGGCGGCAATACGAGGCGGACCCGGAGGTGGATCCTTATGCGCAGGGGGCGCCGGGGAGGGGCGGTTTTGTTTACCAGGCGCGGTCGACGGGGAGTTTGTTCGGGGTGATGTCGTTTGTGATCCGGACGGCGTTTATCGATCCGCACGATGAGCTGAAGGAGGCGTGGGCAGAGTTGGTCGCGGCGGGGTTTCCGCCGCAGGCGACGGCGGTGTTTTCGGACCTGGGAGCGATTGATTATGCGCACGCGTCGGGGCCGATCCGGGATGCGCTGCGGTCGCCGAACAAGCTGGACCAGGTGGCGATGGCGCGGGAGCTGGATGAGCACTTCCGCAAGCAATACCGGCACGCTGCGGAGATGGCGCGGGAGGGGATGTGAGGGTGGTTTTTTTTGGCGGCGGATTCCGCAGATTATTTGGCACTCACGCCCGTTCGGTAGGCTCGAGGCGCCAAGGAGCGGAGTTGAACCCGGGGAAGGAGTGGACGAATCCGTTTTTGACTTGGTACGGGGAGAGGGGCGGACGATAAAGCAGGGTTTAACTGCATGAAACGAATTGTCTTCGCGTTGGTGGTGGTAGTGATTGCGGCTGGAGCCGGGATTTACCTGTTGCGGCGGGGAGCGGGGGGGGAGGCTGAGGTGGCGACTTGGCTGCCGGGGGGGACGGTGCTGTTTGAGGATATGCCGGATATCCATCGGTCGCGGGATCGGTGGCCGGGGACCGCGCTGGCGCAGATGATTGATGAGCCGGAGGTGCAGGCTTTTTTGCAGCGGCCGATGGGGCTGGTGCCAGGGCGGGCGGAGCTGGACCGGAGGGTGGCGGAGCTGCGGGAGATCGATCCGGAGCGGTTCTTCGCGGCGGTGACGGAGTGGGGCGGGACGGGGGGGCCGAGGACGCTGGTGGGGCTGAAGTATGGGGGGGATAAGGAGGGGGTGGACTCGCTGGTGGATGAGGTGCGGAAGTGGGCGCGGGAGGAGTGGCCTGCGGGAAAATCGGATATCGAGAAGTATGGGGCGGGGGAGATCGAGACGTTCACGACGCCGGGGTTCTCGGCGGGGCTGGCTTACCGGGGGCAGTGGGTGTTTCTCGCGACGGATACGGCGGTGCTGAAGGGGCTGCTGGACCGGTATGAGGGGAAGACTGGGACGGATAGCCTGGCGGAGTTGCCGGCGTTTAAGACGTGCCTGGGGCATCTGCCGGAGGGGCTGGATAATGTGCTCTTCCTGAGGCCGGCGCTGCTGGCGGACAAGATGGAGTCGCTGGCGCTGATGGTGAACCCGACAGCGGATGCGGGGGGGATGGATCGCCTGAAGAAGATCGAGGCGGCGAGCATGGCGATGAAGATGGATGGGGCGGTGATGCGGGACGCGGCGTACATCATGAAGCCGGGGGTGGCGGAGGAGACGGCGCTGGCGATGGATGCGATGAAGCTGTCGTCGAGTGCGACGATCGTGGCGACGTGTGAGCGGATGGAGGCGCTGGGGGATGTGCAGTGGCCTGACCGGCGGAGCGATCCCTCGGGGGTGCTGCAATTGCTGGGGTCTTATGTGAAGGCCTTTACGGACCAGGGGCTGGGGGGGGCGCAACTGGAGCAGGCGTTCGGGCCGGAGTCGGGGTTTGTGATGGATTGGCCGCAGGGGGCAGTGATCCCGACGCCGCTGCTGATGGCGGATGTGCGGGATGGGGCGCTGGCGAGGAAGTTTCTGGATACGCTGCCGGCGCTTACGATCGCGGCAGGGGTGGAGTTTACGCACACGGAGGACGGGGGGATTGCGTTTTACAGCCTGCCGCCGACGGGGATCGGTTTTTTTCCCCTCCAGGTGACGATGGGGCTGACGGGGAAAGGAGTGATCGGGGCGCTGAGCATGGAGGCGGTGCGGGAGGCGTCGAAGCGGTGGGACGCGGGGAAAGCGGGGCTGGAGAATACGGATGGGTATAAGGCGGCGGCGGCGCTGGTGCAGGAGCCGACGCTGTCGTTCACGTATGTGGAAACCAAAGCGATATTTGAGAGAATATACGGGATGTTCAGAGGGGTGGCGACGATGGGGCTTGTGCCGCATCTGGCGGATTATGTGGATATCGGGAAGCTGCCGGCGCCGGAGACGATCAGCAGGCACCTGAGCCCGCTGGTGGCATCGGGAGCAGTGAGGGATGGGGGGGTGCTGGTGGAATCCGCGGGGCCGGTGACGGCGACGCAGGCGGCGTTGATAACGGTGGGGGTGGCGGGAGCGGCGATGGTGCCGCTATTGGAGCAACAGATGAAGGGACAAAGTGTCACGATTCCGAGGTTTCCGGGTTTTGGGACGGGAGGGGGGAATCCGTTTGGAAGTCCTTTGAATCAAGGGGGTTCTCCCAAAGGGGGGGCGCCGGGGGCGGGGGGGCCCGCGGCGATGGCAAGTCCCTCTGTGGGAGGCTCGTAGAGGGGTTGAGTATAAAATTCTCGTGTGATCCGGGAAAAATGTGTTAGATTGCGCGTTCTATGGCTATTCAGAAGAAAAATGCTTTTTCACGTCGCGTTCCTGACCTTGTTACCGAGGAGTTGGTGAGCGTGCTATCGTCGAAGGGCTCTTTCGAATTCAAGCAACTCTTTGAGGTCGTGCATGAGAACCTGCGGGCGCGCAATGCGGCGAGCGGCGGGGAGGAGATGCTGCGACTGCGGGCATATGAGAAGCTTCAAAACCTTGTGGCGCGCGGGGTGGTAAAGAAGAACGGCAAGAAGTACAAGGGACTGCCCGCGGGTCTGGCTACGGTAACGGCGGCAGCGGCCGCCGCGGCGCTGGCCGCGGCAGCGCCTGCGCCGGCCTCGGTAAACTAAAGAGAACCGGACGAGGGTTGTCGCGGGCCAGGATTTGCCGGCTCGACCAGAGCCGGTGCGTCCAGAAGGGGCAATTTTTATGCTAAAAGACTACCTGCCGATCTTCCTCCAGGTGATCGTGGCGATTGGCTTTGTCGCGTCCGCGCTGATTTTCAGCGTGATCCTCGGCAAGGTGGGGCGGCGGAATGCGACGAAGGATACGGCGTATGAGTGCGGGATGCTGCCGGATACCGGAGCGCAGGCGCGTTTCAGCGTGAAGTTTTACCTGGTGGCGATGCTGTTCATCCTCTTCGATATCGAGGTGGTGTTCATGTACCCGTGGGCGGTGGTGTACCGGGATTTTGTGTCTGTGAGCGGGCCGTTTCTGGAACGGACGAATATCCTGTGGAGCATGCTGTCGTTCGTGTTCATCCTGACGGTGGGATATGTGTACGCGATCAAGAAGGGCGCGCTGGATTGGAAGAAGTAGGAGGCTCCGCAGGCGGTCCCGCGGGGGTGCGCAGGCAGGGCGATAATCCTTGCTAGGCGGCGGCGGGTTCCCCTAGAAGCATGCACGCATGATCCATCACATTGAATTGTTCAAGCTGCGGCCGGAGGTGACGCCGGCGAAGCTGGAGGAGATGATGATGAATACGCGGATGATCCTGCTGAAGATCCCGGAGGTGCTCTCCGTGAAGTGTGGGAAGAAGCTGGACCCGAAGAATGAGTGGCCGTTTTTCATCGCGCTGGAGTTTGAGAGCACGGATAAGTTCGCGGTGTTCAAGGGGGATGCGATTCACCTGAAGTTCATGGAGGAGGTGGTGAAGCCGCATACGACGGATACGGTGGTGCTGGCGTATGAGATGGAGCCGGGGAAGGATGTGCGGTACTCGTAGGGGGGCGGAAAATGCCGGGTATTTGGAGGGGGAATTTTTATCCGCAGATTCTCGCGGATTTGCACAGATTTTTTTTTTGTGGAAGGCGTAGTGCGATTACGCTCAGGGGGTAAGGTAATTCTGGAGATGGGTGGTGAGGCAGGCGATTTCTTCGCCGGCGATGGTGAAGGGGGGGGTGAAGGCCAGGACGTTCGAATCGGGGCCATCGGCCAACAGGAGGAGGCCATCGGAGAGGGAGCGCTGGAGGATGGCTGCGGCGAGTTGGGGATTTGGGGAGCCGTTTTGTGTGGTGAGTTCGAGGCCGAGCATGAGGCCGGCGCCGCGGAGGCTGGCGGCGGGAAGGGATTGGAGGGAGTCGCGGAGATTGCGGCCGGTGGCACGGACTTGCTGGGAGGTTTCGGGTTTCTCGTGGAGATCGAGGGAGGCGAGGGCCATGGCGCAGCCGATGGGGTTGCCGAGGAAGGTGGTGGTGTGGAGGGCTTCGCCGGTGGAGGGGGGCCAGGCGTCCATGATATCGGCACGGCCTACGCAGGCGGAGATGGGGAAGCCTGAGGCGAGGGCTTTGCCAAGGCAGATGATATCGGGGACGACGTTGAAGTGGTCGCAGGCGAAGAGTTTGCCGGTGCGGTTGAAGCCGGTGAAGATTTCGTCGGCGATGAGGAGGATTTTTTCGTCGTCGCAGATGTGGCGGAGGAGGGGGAGGAAATCGCGCGGCGGGGGGATGATGCCGCCGCGGCCCTGGATGGGCTCGACGAGGATGCAGCCGATATCGCGCTGGGCGATGGCGCGGGTGATTTGCTGGTGGATGGAGGCGAGGCAGGAGGTGGAGCAATTGGGGAAGGGGTTGCCTTCGAGGCGGAATTCTTCCTGGATGCCGAAGGGGCAGCGGAAGCAATGGGGGTAGGGGATCCAGGTGGCGAAGTCCTTGAGCTGGGCGCGGAAGGGATCGCGGAAGAAGGGGAGGCCGGCGGCGGCGACCGAGCCCATGCCGAGGCCGTGGTAGGCGCCGGTGAAGGCGATGACGCCGGGCTTGCCGCTGTGGAGGAGGGAGGTCTTGAGGGCGGCCTCGATGGCGTCTGAGCCGGAGTTGCCGAGGATGACCTTGCCGGGGCCGAGGTTCCAGCGCTGGAAGGTGAGCTGGCTGAGGCGCTGGCAGAGCTGGGCTTTCTGTGCGGTGGGATGGACGTCGCCCATGGCGTGGATGAGGCGGGCGGCCTGTGACTGGAGGGCGCCGAGGACCGCGGGGTTGGTGTGGCCGAGGCCGGTTACGCCGAAGGCGGAGGTGAAATCGAGGAAGCGATTGCCGTCGACGTCCCAGACGTTGGTGCCCTCCGCGCGATCCCAGAAGATGGGCCAGTGGGAGGCGAGGTAGGTGACGTTGCGGGACTCGTGCTGGCGGAGGGAGGCGGCGAGGGCGAGGGAGCGGGGGCCGGGGATGGGGGTGCGGAGGTCGGGGAGCATGGATTAAATTCGAAATATTAGTACGGAGAGAAGCGACCTATACCACCCATAATTATTCCCCGGTAAATCATTTTGCTACTGTCATGCCAGACTCGCTTATCTCATACCTGAAAATACCGCGAAACGGTATGCGATCGTTTTCAACCTCCTTTAGGGCAGTTTCGCTTTAATTTGCCGCATGCTGTGGGGCGGCGCGGGCCGTTGCGAAGCCTTTCAAGCTTGGCCTGTATTGATCAATACAGGCGCTGCGCTTAAAAGTCTCCGCACCAACCCACGGC
>Ga0182024_10000628_pt1 | contig 91548 bp, 82 predicted proteins | sample P32metaG_FD_120480 | JGI IMG/M metagenome (GOLD analysis project Ga0182024, IMG submission 120480) | Permafrost microbial communities from Stordalen Mire, Sweden - P3-2 metaG (Illumina Assembly) | ecosystem: Environmental > Terrestrial > Soil > Wetlands > Permafrost | place: Sweden: Stordalen... | reverse complement strand
GGTGGCCTCGAGTTCCACGGCACCACGCTTTCGCCGCCGTCGGATCTCACGCGCGTGCGCGTCACGCTGTCGTCGCAGGATCCACAAACGCAGCCGGGCTTTGGCGGCGGCACGGGCTCGGCGACGGTGGACGCCAGCGGCAACTTCACGATTCTCGGCGTGCCGCCCGGCCGGTACATGCTGCGCGCGAGCGTGCCCGTCGGCGGCGCGACCGCCGGCGGTCGCGGCGGCACGAGCAGCGCAGCCCCGAGCGGGAGCTGGCTGCTGAAGTCGTCGACCGTGAACGGCCGCGACTCGCTCGATTTTCCTTTCGAGGTCAAGCCCGGCGTCGATGTCGCGGCCGCGCTCCTGTCGTTCGTCGATCGCAATCAGACCCTGAAGGGCACGCTGCAGGATCCCACAGGCCGACCAACGTCGGACTACACGATCATCGTGTTCGCTGCCGACAAGAGCTTCTGGACCCCGCAGTCTCGGCGGATCACGTCGGCCCGACCCGGGACCGACGGCTCCTACACGATCTACGGGCTGCCGCCCGGCGACTATCGCATCACGGCCGTCGTCGACGTCGAGCAGGGTGAGTGGTTCGACCCGGACTTCCTGGCGCAGCTGCTCTCGGCATCGATTCCCGTCTCGCTCGCCGAAGGCGATACGAAGACGCAGGATCTCAAGGTGACGGGAGGCTCAGGAATCTAAGACCGCCGCCTGGCGGCCCACCAGACCAGCACGCCGAGCGTGACGAGCGCGGCAACGAAGGCGCCGACGAACAACGCGAGCGTATGGGCCAGAATGGACTGCTGATCCATTCGGACGTCGATCGTGATCGGCTGGCCCGCAAGGCGATCCGTCAGCCGCTGCTCCCACGTGAGAATGTTGCCGCGCTCGGGCTCGCGCGGGCCGTTGCGGTCGAGGACCTGCGCGTTGTGTTCGAGAATCGCGCTCGGAAGGTGCACCTTGAAGCCCACCACCTCGCTCCCGTCCCAATTCACCTTGCCCGGATCGCCGCCCGCTGAGGCGCCAATCGCCTGCTGGTAGCGCGCGCTGCCGTCGGTCGACGGCACGAGCCCCGAGTACGTCGACCAGGCCGTCAGCACGCACCGGCCGAAGTCCCTGACGTCGTCGGCGCTCAGGCTGACCTGAAGGAAACGACGACCGTGACGACGCCAGGGCTCCGGGATGCGCGTGACCTGGCAGCCCCTGGCCGCGAGCCACTGCCGGATCGCCTCCCGATCGATGCGGGCGGACGGCGCCGGATCGATCGCGAGGCCACGGAGCGCCACGAGCGCGGGAACCGATGAGTCGATGACGACGGTCGCCGATCCGTTCGCCGCGAGGTAGAGCTGCTCTTCATACTCGTACTCGCGACCCAGCAGTCCGCATCCACTCAAGGCGACGGCCAGGCCCGCAAGCACGGCGACCACGGCGATCCGTCGGCTCACCATCGACCCTGCATCATATCGAGACCGCGGTCTTCCATTACACTTTCCGGGTGCCCCGCCTGTTCTTGATCGACGGCAACCAGCAAATGTATCGCGCCTACCACGCGATTCGGGGGCTGACCGGCCCCGACGGGCGGTCGACCAACGCCGTCTTCGGTTTCAGCACGATGTTGCGGAAACTCCTCGCGGATCACGCGCCGGAGTACATCGCCGCCTCCTTCGACCTGGCGGGCCCGACGTTTCGCGACGCGCTGGCCGCCGACTATAAGGCGAACCGCGCGCCGATGCCGTCCGATCTGGTCGATCAGGTGCCACTCGTGCACGAGGCCTGCGAGGCACTCGGGGTCCCCGTCCTCACGGTCCAGGGCTTCGAGGCCGACGACGTCATCGGCACCCTGGCACAGGAGGCGCACACGGCCGGCTTCGACGTGGCGCTCGTGACCGGCGACAAGGATTTCTTCCAGCTCGTCGCCGACGGCGTCCGCGTCTACAACCCGAAGGACGAGGGCACCTGGTACGACGAGGCTGGCGTCGTCGACAAGTTCGGGGTACGGCCCGATCAGGTCGTCGATGTGCTGGCGCTCATGGGCGACAGCGTCGACAACATCAAGGGCGTGCCGGGCATTGGCGAAAAAGGCGCACGCGAGCTGATCGGCGCGCACGGCACGCTCGACGCGCTGCTCGCGGCCGCGCCAACGCTGACGCAGAAGCGCTACCGCGAGGCGCTCCTCGCGCATGCCGACTCGGCGCGCGCGAGTCGCGAGTTGGCCCGCATCCGGCTGGACGTGCCAGTGCCCTTCGATCGCGAGGCCGTTCACTATCGGGGCCCGTCGCGCGAACGGGCCTTCGCGCTGTTCTCGTCGCTGGGCTTCCGCACGCTCGTCGCCGAGTACGCGCCGACGGCCAGGACATCGCCTCGAGACTACGGCGTCGTGACGTCGCTCGCCGATGTCGACGCCCTGGCGCGTGAGCTTCGCGCCGCCGGACGAATCGGCCTGGCCGCCATCGCGACGACGTCGTCACCGGTCGTGGGTTGGGCGTTCGCCTCGGGAGCCGGCCGCGCGCGCTATGTGCCGCTCGCGCACACCGGACTGGCGGACACGCCGAACTTGTCGGCACGCGAGGTGTTCGAGCGGCTGGGTCCCGTGTTGGCCGACCCGGCCGTTCGCAAGGTCGGCCACGACCTGAAGTTCAGCGCCATCGCCGCGGCCGCCGAGGGCGTGCCGCTCGCCGGGTTGGACCTCGACACGATGGTGGCCAGCTATCTGCTGGACGCCACGGGCTCGAGCCACGACCTGGCCGGGCTCGCGCTCGAGCGAGCTGGCTATCGCGCGATGGCCGATGAGGACGTCATCGGCAAAGGCGCGAAGGCCGGTGCGCTCGACGCTGTGCCGCCGGAGGCGCTCACGGCCTTCGCCGCCGAGCGCGCGGACCTCCCGTTGGCAATCGCCGACGGGCTCGCGGCCGATCTCGATCGCGAGTCGCTCATGCCGGTCTATCGCGAGTTGGAACAGCCGCTGATCCCCGTGCTCGTCGCCATCGAGCGCGCCGGCATCAAAGTCGACGCCGCGGCGCTCCGGACGCTCGGCCTGACGATGCAGACGAACTTGGACGACCTCAGCCGACGCATCTTCGCGCACGCCGGCGGGGAATTCAACGTGAACTCGCCGAGGCAACTGGCGGCGATTCTGTTCGACCAACTGAACTTGCAGCCGACGCGCAAGACTGGCAAGACGCGCGTCGTGTCGACCGCTCAGGACGTGCTCGAAGAGCTGGCGACGATCCATGAACTCCCGGGGCTCGTCCTCGAGTGGCGGCGGATTCAGAAGCTGAAGGGCACCTACGTCGATGCGCTGCCGGCCCTGATCCACCCGGCGACCGGACGAGTGCATACGACGTTCAACCAGGCCGTCGCCGCAACCGGCCGGCTCAGCAGCTCCGACCCGAATCTCCAGAACATCCCGATTCGAACCGCCCTCGGTCGCGACATCCGCGCGACCTTCGTCGCCGAACCAGGCTATCGCCTCATCTCCGCCGACTACTCGCAAATCGAACTCCGGGTGCTCGCCCACCTGTCCGGCGATGCGGCGTTGACCGAGGCGTTTCAGAAGGGCATCGACATCCACGACCGTACGGCCGAACGCGTCTTTAGCGGGATGAGCGGGCTCGACAAACACGAGCTGCGGCGGCGCGCGAAGATCATCAACTACGCGTTGCTCTACGGGAAGACCGCGTTCACGCTGGCAAGAGACATCGGCGTGTCGCAAAGCGCCGCGCAGGACTTCATCAACGCCTATTTTTCGGGCTTCCCGGGTGTCCGCTCGTACATCGATCGGACCATCGCCGAGGCGCGAGCGACGGGCGTGGTGAGAACGATGAGCGGCCGGCGGCGCCTCGTGCCGGAGCTGACGAGCAAGAACCGCCAGGTACGGATGGCCGCGGAACGCGAAGCGGTCAACATGCCGATCCAGGGCACCGCGGCCGACGTGCTGAAAAAGGCCATGATCGACGTCGATGCCGCACTCGGACGCTACAACGCCGGCCGGCCTTCGCCGAGCCGGATGATCCTGACGGTTCACGACGAGCTGCTGTTCGAGGCGCCGGAAGGCGAAGCCGGCGCGGTCGCCGAACTCGTGCGTGAGGCCATGGAAGGCGCGTACCCGCTCCGGGTGCCGACGACGGTGGACGTCGGCATCGGGGCGAACTGGAAGGACGCGAAGCCGTAGCATGGCGCTCTCCCCCACGCAGTTTCGCCTGTCGGCGTCCGTCGCCATTTTCGCCCTGGTCATGGGCGCCATCTATTGGCTGGGCCGCTTTCCGGTCGAGCCGCGACTCCCCAGGCAGCCGCCACCGATGACGGTCGCGGGCCGGCGAACCTCGAGCCGCGCCTCCGTCGACGGCGTCGTGGTCGGCGTCGACGGCAAGCCGACGCGCGCCGACGTCAGTCTCGTCACCGAGACCACGCCACCGCCGATTCGCGGCGGGCTCGCACGGGGTCGGCGCGCAGCCGTCAGCCGGACGACCGACGACGGCCGCTTCTCGTTCAACTTCTTCCCCTCGGGCCATTACGTCGTCGTGGCGCGCGTGGTCACCGGCGATGAGAGTGACGCGTCGAGCTTGTGGGCGGCGGCGGAGGTTGACGCGAAGGACAACGCTCGCGTGACGACGCGCCTGAAGCTGCGACGGAGCGGCGGCCTGTCGGGACAGATCACGCTGGAGGCGCTCGGCAGGGCGGCACGCGCCGATCTGACCCAGACGACCGTCTCGCTCGAGCCGGTGGATGTCGATGCGAAGGCCTCGCTCCTGGATGGCTTGCCGGGGGTCTATGCGCGCCGCGACGGGCACTTCCTTCTTCCCGACGTGCCGCCGGGACGGTATCGACTCACGGCCACCCTCAGCGGGCCGTGGATGATCGATCAGGTCTCGGCGAATGGCCAGGACGGCTTCGACCGGCCGATCGCCATCGAGCCAGGTGCCTTCGTGAGCGACGCCACGATCACGGCGACCGACGTGCCCAGTCGCATCGACGGCCAAGCCTTGGATCCGATCGGTCATGCCGCCTCGTTTGCCTTGGTTTTTGCGTTCGCGGCAGACCCGGCGCAGCGGGAGCCGGCCCGGCGGACCCAGGCGGTGCGCGCGGACGGGGCGGGTCGCTTCAGCGTCACGGGCCTGCCGTCCGGTGACTATCTTGTCGGCGTCGCCACGGGCGGAGAGCCGCCGACGTGGTATACGCCGCCGTTTCTGGCCGCCCTGGCGCCCGCCGCGACGCTCGTCCGCTTGCCGCCGGGGGCCACGCGGACGGCGGTCGTAGGCGGGCGGCCGAAGTGAGGCGCCTATAATGGGCGTTCGTGCCCGAGCCTGTCATCCTCCCGCGTGCGGAACACCCCATTTCACGCCGCGAGATCGACCCTGACGCGCTCCGCGTCCTCTATCGCCTCCATGAAGCGAATCACGTCGCGTATCTCGTCGGCGGCAGCGTTCGGGACCTGTTGCTCGGCCGGAAGCCGAAGGACTTTGACGTCGGGACGGACGCGCACCCATCGCAGGTCAAGCGACTGTTCCGGAACTGCTGGATCATCGGCCGGCGGTTCAGGCTGGCGCACGTCAAGTTTGGCCTGAAGGTCATCGAGGTCGCGACGTTTCGGAAGCACGTGCCTCCGGCGGCGCCTGGCGATGAGTCGGCACGTCCGGACGACAGCGTCGTCGTGGCGTCTGCGCCGGCGGCGGAGGCACGATCCTCGCGGGCTGACCGCGCGGATCACGCGGCCGTCCATCGCGACAACCTGTTTGGCACCCCAGAGGAAGACGCGTTTCGGCGAGACTTCACGATCAACGGCCTGTTCTATGACATAGACACCCGGTCGGTCATCGACTATGTCGGCGGCCTTCGCGACCTCGAGCGTCGGGTGATTCGATCGATCGGCGATCCGCGCGTGCGATTCGTCGAGGATCCCGTGCGGATGCTGCGTGCGGTCGTGTTCGGCGCGCGGCTCGGGTTCGACCTGGACGCGCTGGTGGTCGAGGCGATCGCCGAACATCGGGCGCTCATCGGGACGGCGTCTCCAGCACGGCTCCTCGAGGAGTACTTCAAGATTCTGCGGTCCGGATATGCGGAGCCGATTCTCCGCGCGCTGGGTCGCGCGAGGCTTCTCGAGCTGATTACGCCGGAATTGAGGACCGCGCCTGACGAATTCTGGGCGAGCGTGGTCCGGCTCGATGCCTACCGCCTGCGCTTTCCCACGGCGCCGCCAGAGCTCACGAATACCGTCCTCATCGGATCAATGCTCGTCCCGCTCGGCGCGCTCGCGCGCCCACGACCGATCGAACGGGACGGCCGCCCACATGCCGAGCGAGTCAGCTTCGGGATCCTCCCGATCGCCAAGAAGGACCTGGAGCGGCTCCGCCAGCTGCTCACCATGGTGCCGAGACTGATCGATCCGAACGTGCCGCCGCGCGTGGCACGCGGCATGGTGGGCCGGCCAACCTTTGGCGACGCGGTGACCTGGCTCGAGATCATGGGCGAGACGCCGGACGCCGTCGAACGCTGGCGGCAGCTCCGCGCCGAACGGCCGGCCCATCCCTCGTCGCACGGACATGGACGGCCGCCTCCTGCGCCGTCCCGCGGTCCGCGTCCGCCGGGTGGGCCGTCAGCCCAGCGCCACGACGTGCCCCTGGCCGATCACCACACGAGCGGCCCAACGGGCGACGAGGAGATGGCACCGCTTCCGCGTCGGCGGCGCCGACGACGTCGGCGGCGAGGCAAGGGCGGTGGCCCCGCGGACGGCAGGTAGAAACGAGACCGCCTCACTTCCTCCACGTCACGCCCACGCGAACCGCGCGGCCGGGCGCAACGGTCACCAGCGTGGCGCTGGATCGGCCGGTTTCGATGCGGCTGTTGAGCGCGTTCTCGACGACGACGTGCCATTCGGCCCGACCGGCGCGGCCAGCCACCCTGAGATCGAGCTGGTAGGCCGGCGCGATGAGGAACTGATTCCGATCGTCGTCGAACTCCGACGACACGGCGTGCCAGACGAACGATCCGGACATCGATCGGCCGAGCGTCGAGTCTCCGCTGAGTGACGCCGACACGCGTGGCACCTGCGGAAGCCGATTGCCGTCAAGGGCGAGCTCCGGCGAATCGACCAGCTCCGTGTCGAGCAACGTCGTGGACGCGCGCAACCGCGTGCCTGGCGTCGGATGTACCTCGCCGTCGAGTTCCACGCCCGTGGCTCGCGCCTGGCCGGCGTTCTCGCGCATCCGCACGATGCCGCTGAAGCCCGGCACGGTGCCAGCCGGCTGGGTCACATTTTCGACCGCGTTGTCGACGGCGGTTTGAAAACCGCCGACCGAGACGAGCCACGCACGGCGTGTGACGAAGAGTCCCGCGTCAACCGACGTGGCCTCCTCGGCAACCAGGTGGGGATTCGCCAGCGTGAGCACATTGCCCATCTGGAACGGGCGAATGAGCTCGTTCAGCGTCGGCCAGCGATGACTCGTCGAGGCCGTGGCTCGGAACGAGATCGGCTCCGTGATCTGCCAGACCGCCCCCACGTGACCGACCGTCGCGGCGTCATGCGCCGAGTCGCTGGTCGGCGCGGCACGCCACTCGCGGCGAATGCCGGCATCGAACGTGACCGGACCCCCGGGTGTCCATCCACCGTCCGCCGACACGGCTTCGACGTCGTCGTCGAGGGCCTGCGTCGTCACGGACGCCGGCGTGGTGTTCGAGAACGTCCCGTCGGCGCGGCTGAAGCTCCCTCTCACCATCGCGAAGGCATGCGGCAGCGTTCGCCCGGCTTCGACGATGGCGCGGCTCGTGTCGGTGTCTATGACCTGCGTCGACGTCAGGGTCTCGGAGGTACGCGTCGCCGAGACCGTGGAAAACGTCTGATAGAAGCTGTTCGGGCTGACCGAGAGGCGCGCCGTGAACGTCGTCTCGCCCATCACGGCGGTGTACGTCCCGGCGACCGTGCCCCCGGTCATCCGATTGCGTTCATCCGGCGTGCCGTTGCCTCGATCGTCGCGGCCGCCCCAACCTTCGATCGTCACCAGCTGGCCCGTGCCCGCCTGCACATCCACGCGCCCGAAGCCGTTCGCCCACGTGGCGTCGGCCGGCACGTCGATCGGACCGCGCACCTCCGGAGCCGTCGGGATCGATCCGTCGGTCCGAAACGCGCTCGCCGCCCCAAAAAATGACAGCCGCCCATGACGGAGGCCGCCGGACAGATCGAGGCTCGCGAGCGACGTCGAGCCGAAGTCGAGGGCGGCCGACGCCACCGGCGCGTCGACGGTCGGCGTGACAATGCGAATCACGCCGCCAAGCGCATCTGATCCGAATACATCGCTCGCCGAGCCGCGATCGACGTCGACCCTCGCAACCGCATCGGTCGGCAGCCGCGTCCACGTGACCCACCCGCCGAATCCGTCGTTGAGCGGCACGCCGTCGAGCAGAATCAGGCCGCGGCTCGCTCCCGAGGCCGATAGCCCGCGCATCGTGACGCCGTCGGTGGTCGGATTGGCGTTCACGGCGGACGACCGCCGATACAGGGAGAACCCCGACACCACCCGCAGCGATTCATCGAGTGTGACCGCCGGAAGAACCGCGAGGTCCGATGAGCTGAGGACCGTCGCGCCCGAACTCGGATCGCGCCACGCGGGCGCGCGATCCGCGCTCACGACCACCGACTCGGTCAATCCGGCCGGGTCAAGGGTCAGGTCGACCGGCGACGACGTCACGACCCGGTGGACCGGCTCGAACCCCTGTGCGGTGACGTCGAGCGTCACCGGCAGCGTGACGTCGGTAAAGGCAAAGGCGCCCCCGGCGTCGGTTGTCGCCGTCTCGTCGCGACGGCCATCGTGAACCTCGACACGCGCTCCGGCGATGGCCCCGCCACTGGCGGTATGGACGACGCCGGTGAGCGGGGCGGCGGCGGCCGGAGCGGACGGGACGAACCAGAGGGCCGACGTCAGAACGAAGAAGGCCGACGGGCGGAATCCCCTCCCGGCCCCGGTCATCCCTGCTTCCGCTCAAACTCTCTCATGAACGCCACGAGCGCGGCGACCCCGTCCTCGGGAAAGGCGTTGTAGATCGACGCGCGAATGCCCCCGACCGAACGGTGCCCTTTGAGGCCATCCAGGGCCGCCGCAGTCGCTTCCTTGGCGAACGCGGCCTCCAGGGGCTCGCTCGCGAGGCGAAACGTCACGTTCATGCGCGAGCGGCTGTCCTTGTCGGCGTGCGGCCGCCAGAATCCCGTGCGGTCGAGCTCGGCGTACAGCATCGCCGCTTTGCGCGCATTGATGGCCTCAATGGCCTCGAGGCCGCCGATACCGATCAGCCACTTCATGACGAGCCCGAGGATGTAGATGCCGAACGTCGGCGGCGTGTTGTACATCGATCCGTGCTCGGCCTGCGTCTTCAAATTGAGCATCGTAGGGAGCGAATCCTGAGATCGGGCGAGCAGATCCTCGCGGACGATGACGAGCGTGACGCCGGACGGGCCGAGGTTCTTTTGCGCGCCGGCGTAGATGAGGCCGTACTTCGACACATCGATCCGGCGTGAGAAGATGTCTGACGAGGCGTCGCAGACGAGCGGCGCGGCTCCAACGTCGGGCAGGTGGTGCCACTCCGTGCCGTGAATCGTGTTGTTGGACGTCATGTGGACGTACGCGGACCCCGTCGTCAGCTTCAGCTCGCTCTGCCGGGGGATCCGCCGGTGGTTGCCCTCTTCGGTCGTGGCCGCGACGTGCGTGGCGCCGACCTTCCTGGCCTCTTTCATGGCCTTGGCCGCCCAGTCGCCGGTGATGATGTAGTCGGCGGTCGCGCCGGGCGAGAGCAGATTCATGGGCACCATCGAGAATTGAAGGCTCGCGCCGCCCTGCAGGAACACCACCTTGTAGTTCGCGGGAATGCTCGCGAGCGTGCGCACGTCGGCTTCGGCCTGTTGGATGATCGCCTCGAATGTCTTCGATCGATGGCTGATCTCCATCACCGACATACCCACGCCGGGCAGCGCCACGAGATCGCGCTGCGCCTCCTCGAGCACGGGCAGGGGCAACACGGCCGGACCGGCCGCGAAATTGAAGATGCGATGCACGGACATGGGATGCGGGCTCCTCAGTTGACGGCGTTCGGGGCTTTGCCGGTCTCCATGAACGCCTGAACGATTCGAACGATCTCGGCGGCGATCGCCTCCTGCGCCTGGTCGGTGGAGGCGCCGATGTGGTGCGTGCCGTACACACCGGCCTCGCGGACGATGGGATCGACGAACTCGCCGGCCGACTGCGTAGGCTCCTCGGCGAACACATCGAGGCCGACGCGCAGATGTCGCTCCCGGATGGCGGCCGTCAGCGCGGCGTTGTCCACGATCTCGCCCCTCGCCGTGTTGATCACGACGCTGCCGGGCTTCAGACGCGACAGCACCTCGGCGTTGACGATCTTCCTTGTCTCTGGACCCAGGACGAGATGGATGCTGAGGACGTCGCACCGCGCCGCCACCTCGGCGGGCGACGGCGCGAGCGCGATGTCGACCTCGTGTCTTGCGAGATCGAGGTCCAGCATCTCGGCTTCCGTGGCGCTCAGGTGGCGATCCTGTCCGTCGAACCGACGGCTCCACAAGACGATCGGCATGCCAAACGCCGCGGCGCGCTTGATGACTTCCCGGGCGATGTGGCCAATGCCCAGGAGCCCCAGCGTCGCGCCGAAGAGGCCTCGGGCTTTCGAGTACTCCTTCTTGTTCCACTTGCCGGCGCGCAGATCCGCGACGTTGTCGGGGATCCGACGGTCGATCGACAGCAGCAGACCGAACGCCAGCTCGGCCACCGCGACCGCGTTCCGGCCGGGACAATTCGCGACGACAACTCCGTGCGTCGTCGCGGCGTTCACGTCGATGGTGTTCACCCCGGCGCCGGCGCGGACGATGAGCTTCAAACGGGGCGAGAGCATCGCCTCGGTCACCTTGGTGGACCGGACGATGAGCACCTCGGCGCCGTCGGCTGCCAGCGCCTGCGCGAGCGCGTCGCCGACCAGATCGGGCCGATACACGACCTCGCAGCCGATGGCTTTCAGGCCGTTGATTCCGCTTTGTTCGAACGCGTTCGCAATCAGGATCCGCATGAGGAACCTTTAGATCATGTGTACCAAGAGTCCGTCTCGCAGCTTCGGCTCGAACCAGGTCGACTTCGGAGGCATGACGCCGCCTGCGTCGGCCACCGAGATCAGGTCGCGCACGCTGACCGGGAACATCGAGAATGCGACGGCATGACGGCCTCGACTGACCAGACGCTCGAGTTCCGCCGTGCCTCGGACGCCGCCGACGAACTCGATGCGCTTGTCGGAGCGAATGTCCGCGATCTTCAAGAATGGCGCGAGGACTTCACGTTCGAGCACGGCCACGTCGAGGGCGTCCGACGTCGACGTGCCGACGGGCGGCTTCGGCAGCGTCACGGTATACCAGCGGCCCGCCATGAACATCGCGACGTCGCCGGCTCGCGCCGGTGTCGCGGGCCCGAGCGACACGCGCATCCGCTGACCGATGGCCGCGAGAAACGCGTCCGGTGTCTGCCCGGCCAGATCTTTGACGACGCGGTGATAGGGGAGGATCTGCACCTCGGTATCGGGAAACGCGACCGCGATGAATCGATCCGCGTCCGTGACGCGGCCGCCCGACGCCGCCAGGGCGGCACGGGCCCGGGACGCGCTGGCGACCCGGTGGTGACCGTCGGCAATGTACAGCGCCGGTACGCCCGCAAACGCCGACACCAGGGCCTGCGCGTCGGCGCCCGTGATTCGCCAGATCGTGTGGGCGATGCCGTCGTCGGCGCGGAAGTCATAGATGGGCCGCGCGGACGTCATTCGGCGCACGAGCGAATCGATTGACGCGGTGGCCCGGTACGTGAGGAAGACGACGCCCGTTTGCGCGCGCAGCTCCGTGATGTGGCGCGTGCGGTCGTCCTCCTTGTCCTTGCGCGTGCGCTCGTGCTTCTTGATCTGATCGCGGTCGTATTCGTCGACCGAGAAGCCGCCGGCCAGTCCCGTCTGCTCGTGCGAACCCATCCGCAACCGATACAGATAAAGCGACGGTTCCTCGTCGGTGACGAGCGGAGCGTCGCGTTTCAGCGCCTCGAAATTCGCTACTGCCTGCGCGTACACACGGGCGTCGTACGGGTTCGTATCGGGCGGCAGGTCGACCTCCGACCGCGTGACGCGTAGAAAGCTCAACGGATGGCCGGCGACGAGCGTCCGGGCCTCGTCCGTGCTGACGACGTCGTAGGGCACCGCCGCCACTTTGTCGGCGACGGGCGGCGCAGGGCGAAGAGCCTTCAAGGGAAACAGCTGGGACATCGCGCTACCTTCGGATCCGCCTACCGATGGTCCCTCGTGCCTGTCGCGGCGACGGGCCCCTTGTCGCTGGGCGCGGCGGGGGCCCCCGCCACCGGCGCGCGCACGTCGCGAGCCGGCGCATGGGCCGGTCGATCGCCAAGCCGCGCCGCCAACTCCTGGAGCGCGCGATCTCGCGCGGCCTCAAAGGCGGGCAGGGCATCGGCAGCAATGGGATCGCCCTTGGGCATCCGCGCCAGTTCAGCCACGGGATTGACGTAGACGCCGTTTTTCTTGATCCGGTAATCGAGATGCGGTCCCGTCGCGGCCCCGGTCTGGCCGACTCGTCCGATGAGCGCGCCCTGCTCGACGCGCATTCCGGCATGCAGTCCGGGTGCAAACGCCGACAAATGCAGGTACAGCGTCTCGTAGCCGCTGGCATGCCGCAGGACGACCATGCGCCCGGCGTCACCTGCCCAATCGGCCGATTCGACGACGCCCGACGCCACGGCCACGACCGATGTGCCCGCCGGTGCGCCGTAGTCGACGCCGAGGTGGGGCCGTGGATCGCCATAGATCGGATGCACGCGGCTCAGGGAAAAGCCCGACGTGATCCGCGGCTCGAACGGCAGCGGAGACTTCAGGAATTGCCGCTTGAGCGATCGGCCGCCTTCGTCGAACCACGCCGGCTTCCCGTCGGGGCCGTCGAAGCGAATCGCGACGATCCGCCGCCCGACGTTTTCGAGCACCGCCGCCTCGATCGCGCCGTACTCGCCTGGCGTCCCGCTCCGTACGACGCGTTCGAAGAGCGCCGAAATGCGATCGCCAGGGTGAAGGTCCGCATTGAAGTCCACTTCGCCGCCGAGAATGTCCGCGAGGCGCAGCGCCAACCCGACGGCTTCGCCCTGCGCGTCGAGCGAGCCGACGAGCGAATTGTGCTCGCGAGTGATGTCCGCTTCGACGGCCCGACGCTCGGTTGCCTTCGGAGTCGTCACGACCGAGACATCGAGGAGCGGCTGACCCGCGTCGCCGTGGCCATGCAGCGCCACGCTCAGGAAGCGATCCGCATCGATTTCGTACTCAAACGCGCGAAACGACCCGTCGAGGCCGCGCGTCAATCGGTAATTCCGATCCGTTTGAAGGCTCCGGGGATCGAAGATGTCGCGCACCGCGGCCACGACCTCCGTCGCGAGGTCGGCGGACAAATGGTTGGCGACGAGAAGGCCCGCCAGCGTGGCTCGGGCCGGCACGCGCGCTTCGACCGTCGCCGTGTCCTTGGGCAGCGCCAGGTCGACTTGACGGCCGACAGGCGTCGCGTCAACGGCGGCACCGCAGGCCGCGGCGAGACCGGGCAGGAGCACGAACGCAGCGCGGACGACGAGCGTTGTCACGGTCGACGCCGCAGTCTAGCAGGAATGAGGACGAGTCCGGCTGGGCCCTGAGCGTCTCCGCTCGACCTGGTCCCTCTACCGCCCTGGGGAGCTCGACGGAGGCACCAGGCCCTTGGCGCGCAGGTAGGTCACGACGTTGCCGTAGTGTTCGGCATCGTGCCCGGTGTTGAACGCCAGGATGCCCAATCGTGTGCTCGCGCCCATGTTCTCCGGCATGTCCGCCGGCGTGCTGGCGTTATGGTCCGTTGTGCCAGACCAAGCCGCGTCGCAAAAATCGAACGACGCCTTGAGGGCGGCCTGAAGGTCAGCTTTCGCCGTCTTGTGTAGGTTGTCCGACATGGCGGCGGGGGACGCCGTGCCCGACGCGCGTCCGCAGAACAGGTAGTTGCCGTCGGCGATGTGGCCAATCAGCGCGCCGAACGTGCGGATGTCCTTCTTGTCCGCCGCCGGAATTGTCGCCGGATGGAACGTGTAGTCCGCCGCCGGCATCTCGGCGGCGGACTTGATGAGGTTGTCCTTCACGGAGTTGTAGTACATCTTCGACGACTCGACGATGGGATTCGCCATCGTGCTCATCGGGCGCTCCAACGGCGGTGCCGGCCTCGGCGCGATGGTGCCCTGCGCAGCCACACCGACGACGGCCAGACCAAGATAGCCCAACACGACAGACGACATTCTCATGCGCACCTCAGATGATCCCTAGCGCCGCTAGAACGAGTAGCTGGCGAGAAGGATCGTCGTCGTCAGCGTCGTGAACAGGAACTTGACCTCGAAGCGAACGACGTGCGGCCCCTGGATAGGCAGTTGAACGCCGCCGGCGAGCTCAAGGGCCGCGCTCGTGTTGCCCGAGATATGTCGAATGCCGAGACCGGCGCCGGCAAACGGCATGGCCTCGTGCCCATTCAAGTGAAAGTCGTACAAGCCATCGCCCGAGAACGAGAAGAAGTTAAAGCCGGCAAAGCGGCCGATGCCAAAGCTGCCAGCAATCTCGAGATTCTTGACGCTCTTCGGCATGGCCGAGACGCCGACGCCGACGAGGAAACCGGTATTCGAACAGCAGAATACGAGGCCGCCTTCGAGGCGCACGAAGACTTGCCGATCGCCCATCGAGTGCGTCCTCGGCGCGGCTTGCTCGTCGAATGACAGGTCATCGGTCGACGTCGCTGGGGCCGGGGCCTCCGGCAAAAAACTGGCGTTGAACTGAAATGCGGGCGCGGCCGGCGCCGGCGACTCGTCCTGCCCCTGTGCCGCGGCGGGCACGGCGGCCGAGAGGGCGAGAAGCGCGCTGAAGACGACGGACTTCGCAATCGTGCTGTTCACAAAGGACCTCCATGAACTCGGGATTGACTACCCGACAGGCACGGCAGGTAGGCCGGCCGGGCTCAAGAATATACCGGCGACGCGTTGAGCGAAAAGAAGACGGGCGCGAAGCCGTGACTCCGCGCCCGGTTAGGTCTGACAGGTGCTGCTGAGAGAGCCCTTACTTGCCGACGGGAATCGCGATGCCCACGTTCAGGCGGAAGCCCGTGTTGGTTTGTCCGCTGAAAAACACGACCGGAAAATCAACTTGGGCGAACAGATCGAAGTTCTTGCCCTGAAGTGGCATGTCGAGGCCGCCACCGAAATCCAACGCGAACCGGCTCGCCGAAAACGCGTGAGCGAGACCGCCGGTGACTTGGCCATAGAACTTGGCCTTGGATGAGCCGCCCTTGAAATTCGCGCGCACACCGCCCGTCACCAATTCGGCGGTCGCACTGGTGAAGTGGTTCACGCTGAAGTCACCGACGAACCCCAGGCTGCCCGTCGACATCGTGCTGACGTCCTTCGTGTAGTAGGCGTCGAAGCCCGCAGCCGCACCCTCGCTGGCGATATGCATGTAGCTGTAGCCGATGCCGAACTCAGCTGCCGAATCACTCGGCGTTGTCGACGACGACGCCGCCGCCGGTGCCGCCGGCCGCGCCTGTGCCATGGCCGGTGCCGCAAAGGCGACGAGCACGGCCGTTCCAAGAACCAAAGTCATCACACTCTTAATACGCACATTTCCCTCCCTGACTCGCTTCGGACGAGGACGAGACAACCGCCGAGGAGACCCGCTGAACACAATACAACAAATCGTATCGTCTGCACAGGGTGCGCCCATTAGAGGATTATGTTCGTTTTGGGCCTGAATCTGGCGCGTACTGCCCCAGAGGCCGGACAAGAGTGTCAGGTATCTGACATGTGGGTCAGGCCGAATCTCTCACCACAGCCCGACTTTTCCGCTGACCGAGGCAATGAGCTTGGCCGGGTCGAATCCAACGCCGGCCTTGAACACCGTCTCGACCCTCCGGATATCCCCAATCGTCGTCGAAGGATCGCCTGCGACGACCACGAGGTCCGCTTGCTTGCCGACGGCCAGGCTGCCGATCTTGGCGTCGCGGCCCAGATACTTGGCGCCGTTCAAGGTGCAAATGGAAATCGCTTCGAGCGGCGTGAAGCCGGACTCGACGAGCAGCTCGATCTGGCGCTGGTCGGCGTAGCCGGGGATGACGCCGCCCGAACCGGTCGGATCGGTGCCGGCCACGAGTAGACCGCCGGCCTTCGCGAACGCGTGCTCGAGCGCCATGTCGTTCGGGAGCAGCGTCTTGTACACCGAGTTGGGGTTTTGCGCGATGCGCGCGTACGTCACGGCGAACTGCTGGGCGAGCTCCGGAAGGAGGACTTCGAGACCTGGCGGAAACGGCCGTCCCGGCGTGAAGGTCTCGAAGACCGTCAGCGTGGACGTCAGCGCCACGTGATGATCGACGAGCTTCTTGACGAGTGCCTTGAAGGGCGCACCCTCCGGATCGAGCGCCGCGATCGTCCGTTGGCCCACGGCCTGACCCGGGCACACATCAGGGCGCTTGTCCGACACGAAGTCCGTTGACGCCATGAAGCCATGCTCGATGTCGTCGATGCCGAGGTCGGTGGCTTCCGACAGCGTCACCGAGCACAAGTGCCCGGTGAGCTTCATCCCCCGCTTGTGCGCTTCGTCAATCGCCGCGCCCAGTTCGGCGCGCGTGATGTTCATGTAGGCCTTGAACGAGGTCGCGCCCATGTCGGCCCAGTAGTCGACCTGTCGCCGGGCATCGTCCGCGTCCTTGAGCGCGTGCATCTGGAGCTGGGTGTTCGGCCCTTCGAGGTACGGCGCCGTCACGTCGATCGCCGGCCCCGCCGCCGTGCCTTGATCGATGTGATCCCTGAGGTTGATGTCCATCACCCCACTGGTGTTGCCCGCCGTCCTCATCGTGGTGACGCCGCCGGCAAGATAGAGGCGGGTGAAGCTGACGCCGAGCTGGCCGTACACGTTCGGCCCGACGGGGTAAAAGAGATGCTCGTGCAACATCACCAGGCCGGGGATGAGGCTCTTCCCGGATAAATCAATGACCGTGGCGCCCTCTGGTGGCGGCGTCGACGCGGTGGGCCCGATCGCCGCGATCGTGCCGTCTCGAATCACCAGGGTCTGGTCCGGACGCGCGGGCGCACCCGTGCCGTCGATCACACGCGCGTGCGTCAGCGCGACGAGCTTGGCGTCCACCTTGACAAAGGCGGTGATGCCACCGCGCCCGTTCCCGGCCTGGCCGGCAAGGCGACTATTCCACGTGGCGTCGATACCGATCACGACAAGCGCGGCCGTCACCGCGGCGAAGAAACGTCTCACCATGATGCGCATCCTACCTGATGGCGAACGGTGGACTCGGTCATCGCGCGAAACAAGGCGCCTGGCCGGAGCGCGGCGCCAGCGCCTTCTCGACCAGACGCCGAAGTTCCTTGATGGGCTCGGGATTGTCGTCGACCTGCAACCGCAGCTCGACGTCGTTGTGCAACCAGACGCCGCAGTCCTTCTTGACGACGATCAGCGCAGCCGACTGCTGCCCGCGACTGTCGCCGCCGGCGGCCTGGCCGGCCTCGAGCGCCGCGACCAGCCGCAGAGAGATGTGATTCTTGGCGCCCGTCGCGGTCAGCGCGTTCTTCTCGAACCCATCGACCATCGCGGCCGGCACGTCCTTCCCGCCGAGCGTGTTGCCTTGGGCCGTCGAATGCGGACCCTGTGAATCGCCGCGTTCGATCGGCGCCTCCGGCCCGGTGTAGGCGGCCATCTCGCCCTTCGCGTTCATGACCGCCACCTGCCGGCCAGCCTTCTGCCACTTTTGGCCGCGGTAGCCCGGGTCCGTATCTTCATCGAGCAAACGCCGAATGACGTCCTTCGGAGCCAGGCCCTGGCGAAGCAACGCCATGCCTTTCGGCCCATAGCCCACGTCGACGATGGCCTGCGTCGCGACAGCGCCGACGCCGGCCTCCGCGAGGATCACGCCATTGCCCACCGAGAACACCCTCGACTGGACCGCCGCGCCGATCTCACCCGTGTCGGGATCGAAACCCAGAATCGAGAAGGTGCCGGTCTCCGGTGGCGGGCCGGCGGCCTGGCGGGCTGACGCCGAGAGCGGCAGCACGGCGATGAGCGCTCCGACGAGGTTGACGAATCTGAAGGGTCGTCGCACGGCGGCCTCCATTCCTGGCTATCGCTATCGTCGAGTCGGCGGACGCGTGAGAAATCCGATGATGGCGGTCACCCAACGATCGTGGGTGTCCTCGAGATGCGCGACGTGATCGGCGCCCGGCAGCACGACCATCTGCCGATCGGCCGTCCCCAGCTTCGCGAAGAACTTGCCCGCGTCGTCCATCGAGATGCCAGGGTCCTTCTCGCCGAAGAGCACGAGCGTCGGAACCTTCACGCGATCGGGCTTCAGGGCGTTGTACTCGCCGTCACCCTTGAGATCGATGTGGATGGGATCCGCCTTGAGCGCCTGCTCGATGAAGGACTTGACGACAATCGGCGGCGTGACCTCCGGCGTGATGAAGTCGCTGGCCGCATTCTCCGCAGTGTTCTTGTCGCGCTGCGGCTCGAGTGGCGTCTCGGTATCCGCGAAGGTATCGGCCGGATCGAAGACGAAGCCGAACAGCACGAGCGCGGACATGGCGCTCGGTTGAATCTCCGCGGCCAGCATCGAAATGCACGCGCCGCGCGACCAGCCGACGAGGGCGGGCGCGGGAAGCCTGGGATGCTGTTGGGCGATCCACGTGAGCACGTTGGCGACGTCCGCCGACGCGCGTCGGGGCGTGAGCCAGCCGGTGGCGTCGCGCGGGGTCTCGCCATAGCCCCGAAGGTCAATCGCGTAGGCCGCGTATCCCTGCCCGGCAAACGACGCGAGCACCGATCGCTGAAGACCCGGCACCTGCAAGTCGAAGTCGGGTCGACCGCTCCAGGTCAGGCCATGGACGAAGAGCACGGACCCGCGCGGGGCCGCGGCCCGACGCGCCCAGACGGACATCGGATGTCCATCGGAAGACACCGTGAAATGCTCGAGCGCCGGCGCAGTCGCCGGCTGTGCGCCGAGCGGCATGGCCATCAGGACGAGCCCCACCATCAGTCGCTGAAACATCCCGATAGTCTAAGGGCCCGGACGAAAATAACGAGAATCCGATGATTCAGAGCCCCGCCAGCTCCGTCACCGCGACGTACTCAGGCGCGTCACGCTGGAGGGCGTTGCCCGGCCGGGTGGCCAGACGCACCTGACAGCCAGCCTGGCGGGCGGCAGACAACTCGGCCGTCACATCGCTCACAAACAGGATGCGGCCCGGCGCCGTGCCCAACGCGGCAGCAATTCGCTCGTAGCTCTCCCGATCGACCTTCGCCCCGACGCTCGTGTCGAAGAAGCCATCGATGATCGTCGTGAGGTCGCCGGCCGGCGTCGTCTGGAAGAGGCGGCGCTGGGCAAGCACGCTGCCCGACGAGTAGATCGCGATCGTCTTGCCCTCCGCGCGCCATCGCCGCATCGCGCCGGGCACCTCGTCGAACACGAGCCCGCGCAATTCGCCGCGCGAGTAGCCCTCTTCCCAAATCAACCCCTGCAGAGCCTTGAGTCCAGGCGACTTGCGATCCCGATCCATCAGCCATTCGAGATACGCGACGAGCCCGTCCTGATCCGGCCCGGGGGGCCACGCGGGCGGATCCATGCCGGCTGTGGCATCCGCGGCGTGTTCACGCCGCAACCGGGTCACAGCCTCGACGACCGCCGGGTCGGGGCGGTGCGCCGACACGAACCCGCCAAGGCGCTGGCGCGCGTAGGGGAATAGGATCTGATGGACGAACGTGATCGGCGTCGTCGTGCCTTCGATGTCGAGCAAAATCGCCGACCAGCCCGACGCCGTAGCGTCAGGTGTCACACGCGCCCGGGTGCGCCGGCCGGAAAGTACGCCGGGCCAAAGCACACGGGTTGGAAACCCTTGTCCACACCGCTCTCGGTGTAATGCGGCGTCCACCCCGACACGTCTTGAAAGAGGCGGATCGCACGGATGCGACGATCGCCGCACAGATCGAACCAGTGCAGCGTGCCCTTGGGCACTCGAATCAAATCACCGGCCTCCACCTCGATCGAGAACACCGGACCGGTCTTCGGGTGGATATGGAACAGGCCGCGGCCCTCGACGATGAATCGGACCTCATCCTCGTCGTGCCAGTGCTCCGAGTTGAACTTGTTGAGCATCGCGTCGAGATTCGGCGTCGCCGACGTAACGTCGATGACATCCGCCGTCACGTAGCCGCCGCGCGCTTTCAGCGCGTCGAGTTTGTCCTTGTAGGCCGCCAGCAGCGCGTCCGCCGGCGCGTTCGGGGCAACCGGCGTGTGCTCAGCGTGCTCGTACTCGATGTCGTTCGCCGCGAGAAACGCCGAGATCTCGGCCGCGTCCCGAATCGTGCGCCGGGCCTCAGGAACGTTGACGACTGCCATGGTCTGATCCCTCGCGGCCGATCGTTTCGAACAGGAATTCGAAGATCTCGACGTGGCGCTCGGCCTCGGCCAGCGTCCGACCCCACGTGTACAGACCGTGCCGGCGAATGAGGAAGCCGTGCGCGGCCGGATGGTCCGAAAGCACGCGGCCCACGTCGACCGCCATCCGCGACATGTCCTGATCGTTCTTGACGATCGGCACCCACTCGCGGTGCGCGTGGGTTGACACGCCTTCGAGGCCCTTCAGCATCTCGAAGCCCTCAATCGCCAGCCCCCGCGACGCCGCATACCGCTCTGAGAGCATCGTGCTCCAAACGGAATGGGTGTGCAACACGGCGCCCGCGCCGCGGCGCCGAACGATCTCGAGGTGCAAGGCCGTCTCGGCCGATGGGCGCCCCGGGACGCCGCGCGCCGGCCGGCCGGCCTGGTCGATCCGCAGAATCTGAGAGGCGTTCAACGCGCCCTTGTGAGCCGCACTGGGCGTGATCGCCAGCCGCAGCGGCGATCGCCCGACCACGACGCTGAAATTGCCGCTCGTGCCCATTACCCACCCGCGGCCGTAGAACCGGTGGCCGACCTCGACGACGCCCTTGGCCGCGGAGGCCATCGTCGGCCCAGCCTTTGAGCGCGGCACCCGCATTGGCCCGATCTTAGCGCGGCGGGTCCTGCCGTCGCCGGTGGCCGGCTTATCGCGCGACGAGGTCGAGATAGCTCCGAATGCGGCCGTTGGCAACGCCCTGCACGAGATCGTCGACGCCGCCGAGGAGCGAAGCGCTGTCATAGCCGGGCAGCATCGGCACGATGCCGCCGGCGGCGCTGATGAACGCCGACCGGATGATCACGCTGCGCCCGGTGTGTGGGAGACGCGAAACGTTGGTGACGAATTGCGGGAAGGTCCCCGACCGAAAGAGATAGAACTCCACGTTCGACGTGTAGAACGCGCCGAGGGTCTCGCCGCGCGCCGACATCAGGCGGCCAATGTTCCGGAGCGCTGTCGTCCCGCCGAGATCGCCGACGACAGGAATCACGAGATCGCGCGCCTCGAGTCCTCGGACGAACTGAAAGTCGTCCTCGCTCGCGCAGTAGCTCTGCTGGCGGCCGTCGCGGTCCGTCTCGAGCAGCAAGTCGCGGAACGTCGGATAGTAGACGGGCGTGCCTCGCCCGATGATCTCGAGCTTGAGATCGAGGCCCTGGGTCTCGAAGGTCCGGTGAAAGCGATCGATCGTCTCGAAGTCGGCGTCCGAGAGGGGCACGCCGAACGTCTTGAGGCGGGACGCGACCGCGCCGTGCCGCGCGCGCATCGCCGCCGCGTCTGGGAGCGCCGCCCGGTCGAGGTCCGCCACGATCTGGCCGACGTCCGCCTGACGCCACGGTGCCAGGTCCGCCGGCGCCGCCCGGCCGATCAATCGCGCCAGAAAATCGATGCGCGTCGTCGATTCCGCGAAGAGGGCCTTGAACAGCAGGTGCAGGAGGAGGTTGTCGCGACGGATGTCGATGATGAACGCCATCGACGGACGCGACTGGGCGATGTAGGAGAAATTCGTGTCGGGGCCCACGCCGATATACGTCGTGCCGGCCAGGCCCGCGCGGCGTAGCGCCGGCGCCACGTGCAGATACGACCGCTCGTTCGAGATGAGGTCGTCGGTGTCAAAGTAGCCGCCCGGCTCGGAAAGTGTCGCGATCCGCGCCGCGAACGTATCCGCCGCCGCGATCGACTGGGCATGAGGCGTCGCGGCGACCGCCGCCGCCAAGCCGATCGCGAAGAGGGCGCCTGTCCGGATCGATCGGCGCATGAGTCTCATTATCGTGGCACGCCGACGCGCTTCGCGGCGGCCAGCGCTTCTTCGATCGCCCCACACGCCCTCCCCACGCCATCCTCGGCCCGGACACGACGGCCGACCTCAGCCGCGGCGGCCGCATACCGCGCGACGTGGATCAGGCGGTCGAGTTCAGCCGTGGCGCGACGGACCGCGTAGCGGCGCGCGTCGACCGACCTCGCCGCGCCGATCCGACAGACGCGGAGGGCGTTGTCGGGCTGATCATGCGCGTGCGGCACGATGAGCGCCGGCCGCCCGGCCCGCAGTCCCTGGCCGTTCGTGCCCGCGCCGCCGTGGTGGACGATGACGGCGGCACGGGGAAAGAGTTCGTGGTGCGGCGCGTAGTCGACGGCGATTACGTGGTCCGGCGACGCCTGTCCCGAGCGAGAGGCGTCCGCCCTGCCGACGAGCAGCACGGCGCGACGCCCGAGGGCCAGCGCCGCCGAGACACTGTCGGCATAGAACGCCTCGGATCCTCGCGCGCCGACCGCCGAACTGCCCAACGTGAACACAATCGGCGGATCGCCGGCGTCGAGAAATCGCGCGAGCTCGATCGGCAGACGGCGGTGCCTGTCGTAGAACACGAACCCGGTCACCGTCGTGCGTGCGGGCCAATCCGGCTGCGGTCGTCCCATCACGCTCGAAAAAAGCGCGAGGGTGCCGAGCGGCGAGAACTGGCCCTCGAAGAGCGGATGCCCCGACGGCGCGAGGCCGAGGTCGCGCCGCAGCGCCTGCACTGGCGCCGTCCACGACCGGGTGACGGCCTTCGACACCGCCCGAATGGCACTGGCCGTCCGCGGTCCAAGCCGCGCGAGGCGCGCGATCCCCGCGAAGGGCGGAATCGCGGGAAAATCGTGGCGTGAGAAGAACGACAATGGCGCCAGCACGGTCGAGAGCCACGGGACGCCGTGACGTTCGGCGGCCAAGGGCGCCGCGAACGTGATGGGATGCGAGAGGACGAGATCGGCGCCGGACACAATCGCCCCGAAGTCCTCGTACGAGGCGCGAAGGGCCGGCATGACCAGCTCGCGGACGACCACCTCGCTGCCAGTGCGCGGGTCCATCGCCCGCGCGAGAATCGAGGGATCGAACGGGTTGAGATCGGGCCGGACGGGATGGAAGCCCACCTGTTCGCCTTCGACCAGATCGCGATAGTGCGGCGAGGTCGCGACAATGGGCTCATAGCCGCGGCGTTTCAGACCCAACGCCAGCCCCATCGTCGGAAACAGGTCGCCGTACGAGCCGGCGGCGGCCAGGACGATACGGGCGGGCACGCCGCATTCTTTCACCGAATCGACGTGGCTCCAGCGATGTCGATCCGCGGCTCCGCCAAACGACTACTGGACGGAGGGACGTCATGAAGTATCTGTGTCTGATTTACGACGATGAAAAGCAAATGGCCGCGATGCCCAAACACGAACTCGAAGGTCTGATGCGCGACTACGGCGCGTTCACGGAAGGCCTCAAGGCCGGCGGCCAGTTGCTGGCGTCGCACCGCCTGCAGCCGATTCACACGGCCTCGACGGTTCGCGTCCGGAACGGCAAGGTGTCGGCCACAGACGGGCCGTTCGCGGAAACGAAAGAGCAGCTCGGCGGGTTTTACCTCATCGACGCGCGCGATCTGAACGACGCCATCCAAGTCGCCGCGAAGATCCCGTCGGCGCGCCTGGGCAGCGTCGAAGTCCGGCCGATTTGGGAGATGAGCTGATCCGCGACGATCGAGCGGCAGAACCGGGGGACGCGGGCGATCGGATTCGAGCCGAGGTCGAGGCGATCTATCGATCCGACTCGCGCCGCGTCCTGGCGACGCTCATTCGCCTGGTCGGCGACTTCGACCTGGCGGAGGAAGCGCTCCACGACGCCTTCACGGCGGCCCTGACCCAGTGGCCGTCGCAGGGCGTGCCCGCGGAGCCTCGCGCGTGGCTCGTGTCAGCGGGACGCTTCAAAGCCGTGGACGCGCTGCGGCGTCGCGCACGCGCCGACGCCTCGACGCCGGAGCTCGGGCGCCGCCTCGCCCAAGCCACCACCGCCACGGAAGACGACGACGTCGGCATGGAAGACGACACGCTGCGGCTCATCTTCACGTGCTGTCATCCCGCGATCGCACCTGATGCTCAGATCGCCATGACCCTCCGCGAGGTGTGTGGCCTCACGACCGAGGAAATCGCAGCGGCGTTCTTGACCCGCCCGCCGACGATCGCGCAGCGGATCGTGCGGGCCAAGGCCAAGATTCGCGACGCCGAGATTCCATACCAGGTGCCCGCGCGCGCGGAGCTGGCCGACCGGCTCGACGCCGTGCTGCACGTGATCTACCTCGTCTTCAACGAAGGCTACTCGGCATCGTCGGGCGCGTCGCTCACCAGACGCGACCTGTCGGCCGAGGCGATTCGCATCGGGCGCCTGCTCGTCGACCTGCTGCCAGAGCCCGAGGCCGAGGGCCTGCTGGCGCTGATGCTGCTCCACGAATCGCGCCGGCCAGCGCGCGCGTCGGAGGACGGCGAGCTGGTGCTGCTCGACGATCAGGATCGATCCCACTGGAACGCGACGCTCATCGCCGAGGGCCAATCGCGGGTCGCCACCGCGCTGGCCTCGCGCCGCGCCGGGCCGTACGCGCTGCAAGCGGCGATTGCCGCCCTTCACGCCGAGGCGCCCACGGCAAGCGCGACCGACTGGGACCAGATTGCCGGCCTCTACGACTCCCTCCTCCGGATCGATCGGTCGCCCGTGGTCGCCCTCAACCGCGCGGCCGCGATCGCCATGCGCGATGGACCGCTCGCCGGGCTAGTGCTCATCGACGAGATTCTCGCCGGCGGGGACCTGGCCGACTACCGCCACGCCCACGCAGCGCGGGCTGACTTGTGCCGGCGACTCGGCCGCACCGCCGAGGCGCGCGCCGCGTACCTCCGGGCCCTGGCGCTCACGCGACAGGGACCCGAGCGCCGGTTCCTCGAGCGGCGGCTGAAAGAATTGTAGGGGACGGGCCAGAAGGCGCCGTACAACTGACGTGTCCAGGCTACTCGATATTCGAGAACAGATCCGGCGCGGGCCCTCGGGCCGGAGATTCCTTGCCCTTGCGCCCCGCCTTGCGCGGCTTCAGTTTGTAGAGCGCTTGATCCGCGAAGCCGAGCAGGGCCGCCGGCGTCCCGCCATCAGACGGATAGACCGCGATGCCGCCCGTGACCGAGGGCACCGGTTGGTCCTTGATGGTCGCGAGCCGGTCGGACACCCGGCGCAGCACCTGCCCCGCGCCCTCGCGCCCGGTCTCCGCGAGCACGACGGCGAACTCGTCGCCGCCGAATCGCGCCGGCGTGTCGGTCGTTCGGCACGACTGGCGCAGCGTGTCGGCAATCTGGCACAGCACGCGGCTGCCGGCGAGATGCCCAAAGCGATCGTTGACCTGCTTCAAGCCGTTCACGTCGAGGAACAGCACGGCAAAATCGCGGCCGGTCCGATCCGACCGCGCAATCTCCATGCGCAGCACGTCCATCAGCTGCCGGTAGTTGGCGAGCGATGTCAGAGGATCGGTCGTGGCCTGATCGTGGAGCCGGCCGAGCGCGGCCCTGCGGTCGGACACGACCGCCGCGACGACCACGCTCATGATCGCGGTGACCGCCGTGTAGATCTGCAGCAACATCAGTGACGCGTTCGGCGTCCCGTGCACGAACGGTCCGTATCCGTGGACGGTGCCCCAAACGGCGATGCCTGAAAGGATCACCAAGGCGGTCGCGACCTCGCGTCGCCCGAATCGAAACGCGGCCCACAACAGCCAGGGTCCGCACAGGAACTCGAGCGGATACGTCTTGATGTCCGACGGATAGAGCCCGGCAAAGACTACCAGCGAGACGCCCGCGAGACTGACGATCAGAAACACCGCCTCGGCGACCTCGAGCCACCGTACGGTGCGCCAGTTCATCAACACCGGCTCGGCGGCCCACAGCAGGATGAAGGGCGCGAACACGAGGTCCCCCGTCAGGTCGCCCAACCACCAAGTCGTCCAGATATAGGGAAAGTCCACCCATCGTGCCAACCCGGCGGCCGACAGCGTCGCCGCGCCGATCGACGCGCCGACCGTTGTGCTGGCGAATCCCGCGAGCGCGGCCACGCGCAGCGTCGACTCAACGGTCTGGAACGCCTTCCGGCCAGCGGCGAACCGCATCACGAGCGCACCCGCGACCAGCGCTTCGACCGTATTGCCGGCGGCAATGAGCGCAGACGTCCACACCACGCCTGTGGTCGTGACATTGACGATGAACGCACCGAGGCAGATGACTGGCCAGACCTCGCGGCCAAAGATCACAAGGGCAGCGAGCGCAATCCCAGCCGGCGGCCAGAACGGACTGGCGCTCGGGTTGAAGAACGCAAAGTGCAGCGCGAACCGCCCGGCCGCGATGTACACAATCAGAATCGCCGCGCGGACGATTGGATGGCTCGCCAATGGCTGATCCCATGAACCGTCGTCTACCGGGGTTTGATAAACGACTGCACGCTCCGTGCCATCCACGAAAACCGCGTCTGCCGGGAGGCGCCGCGGGACGCCGGTCGCGACACGCGCCTGAGCGGCGTCGCGTCAAGCAGGCGCGCTTACCGAGTCGCGGAACCGGTCCATTCGCGAAACGGCACGACGCCCTTGTTTCGGTCGTCGATCTTCTCGCCCTTGACCCTATACAGGACGCGATCAGCCGCCGACAGGAGTGTCGAGGGCGTGGAGCCGTCACGTGGGTAGAACGCCACGCCAGCGCTCACCGAGAGTCGAGGCTTGTCGTGGTCGGCCGCAAGGCGATCGGACACGCGGCGCACCACGTGACGCGCGCCCGATTCATCCGTGTCCGGCAGAATCACGACGAATTCATCGCCGCCGAATCGGGAGGCCGTATCGGTCGCCCGGCAGCACTCCCGGAGGGTATCGGCCAGCCGGCAAACCGCGCGACTGCCCGCGAGGTGCCCATACTCGTCGTTGATGGCCTTGAGGCCGTCCATGTCGAAGAACACGACCGAGAACGGACGCTCGATTCGGTCCGCCCTCACGATCTCGGCCTGCAGGACCTCGAGCAGGCGCCGGTAGTTCGGCAACCCCGTCAACGGGTCGGTCACGACAAGCGCCCGCAGCTGGGCCTCGGCCACTTGATACTCCGACGCCAGCGCGGCCAGGGCCATCGTCATGATGCCGAAGACCGTCATGAAGCCCAGAAGCCAGAGAAGCGACTCGTTCGTGTTCGGATGCCGGAAGGGCCCATGGCCAGCGCGGGTACCAACGATGGCGATGAGCGTCAGCGCGACGAGCGCGGCTGACGCTTCGCGGCGACCCAGACGGAACGCCGCCCAGACCATCACGGGAACGCAGAGGAACTCGAGGGGCATCTCGCGGGTATCGACAGGCACACCGCAGAACACCACGAGGCCCACGAGAACCACGGTGACGAGGACGGCGGCAGCCTCGAGCGCCTTCCGTGGGCGCCAGGTGGACCACGATCCGGCGCCCCACAACACGACGCACGGCGTCGCGAGCACGATGCCGCTGATGTTGCCCAGACACCAGGTCATCCAAATCGTGCCGTAGTCGGCCCAGCCGGCAAAGCCGCCGAGCGCAAGAGTCGCCGCGGCGCAGGACGCGCTGACGGCCGTGCTGGCCAGCGCGACGACGGCAGCAAATCGAAGCGTGTTCTTCGGATTCTGAAAGGCGCTGCGGCCGCCGGCGAATCGATTGATGAGATAGGCCGCAAGCAGGCCTTCCGCCGTGTTGCCGCCGGCAATGGCCAGCGCGGCCGGCAGCGAGTGAAGTGCGGTGAAGTACACGAGAAAGGCGCCGAGGAAGACCGCCGGCCACAAGCGGTAGCCCAGCATAACGAGCGCGCCGAGCGCGATGCCGGCCGACGGCCAGACCGGCGACACGGCCTTGTTGACGAAACCTAGATCGAGTGCGACGAGACCTGCGGCGACATAAGCCGCGATGACTGCGACAAACGCCTTTTGCTCTCTCGTCACGCTGAAATGAGTCATCAGATCCTGGGCAACGCGATCACGCGGCGCCGATCGACGCCCGTTTGTGCACGTCCCATGCCAGGCGTCGCGCAGGCCGGCCTTTCTCGCGCCAGAAATGGGACCGTCGTCCGGTCACGAACGTCGCATTGGCTACCGCGACGCGCCCATACAAAAACGGCATCAACACACGGAAAGTGAAATCACGATGTCCGTGGACGGGTGCAGCGCAGTGCAGCGAGACGTCAGAGGCGCTCCGTTGCGATCGATCCGTCGCCCGCTCGCGCACCAAAGTGGCGGCTGGAGAAGACGCGCGTCGAACCCAATCGGCCACGTCTCCGCGCGCTGACAGAACTGATGGTAGTGTCTTGGAGTCGTAGCCCTATGAAGTATGTCCCCTTGGGTCGAAGCGGTTTGCAAGTCTCACGGCTGGCGCTAGGTTGTATGAGCTACGGCACGCCGACGTGGCGGCCGTGGGTGCTGGACGAAGCGGCGGCGCGTCCCTTCTTCCGCCGCGCCATCGAAGCCGGTATCAATTTCTTCGATACCGCGGACATGTACTCTGCAGGGGTCAGCGAGGAGGTGACAGGCCGCGCGCTTCGCGACCTGGCGCGTCGCGAAGAGATCGTCATCGCCACCAAAGTCAATTTCCAGATGGCCCCTGGACCCAACATGGGCGGCCTCTCCCGCAAGCACATCGTCCAAGCGTGTGACGCGAGCCTGCGCCGCCTGGGCGTCGAGGCCATCGACCTCTACCAGATTCACCGCTTCGACGCGCAGGTGCCGATCGACGAGACCCTCGGGGCGCTGAACGACCTCGTGCGGATGGGCAAGGTCCACTACCTCGGCGCAAGCAGCGGCTCGGCCTGGCGCCTGGCCCAGGCCCTCTCGACGTCCGACCGCCGCGGCTGGGCGCGGTTCGTCTCAATGCAGAACCACTACAACCTCGTCTATCGCGAGGAAGAGCGCGAGATGCTCCCCCTGTGCCGGCAGGAGGGCCTCGGCGCGATCCCGTGGAGCCCACTGGCGCGGGGCCTGCTCAGCCGCCCACGCCCGGCCGATGCCACGGTGCGCGGCGGCGGCACGACGCGCGCCGGCAGCGACGACTACTCACCGCGGCTCTACGACACCGAAGGCGATTGGGACGTCGTCGACGCCGTCCATCGGCTCGCCTCAACACGAGGTGTGTCGATGGCCGAAGTGGCTCTCGCGTGGCTCCTGTCCCGGCCGGGCGTCGTCGCGGCCATTGTCGGGGCCACGAAACCCGACCACCTCGAGGCCGCGATTCGCGCCTTGGACCTCACGCTGACGGCCGATGAGATCGCGGCGCTCGAAGCGCCGTACCGACCGCATGGCGTCAAGGGACATCAGGTGTAGCCACTACCCCGCCAGGGTTCTCCTGTACGCGATGAGGTCCGTCGACACTGGCGTGGCCCCCACCTGTCGCATCATGCCGGCGACCTGCCCGCGGTGGTACGTCGAGTGATTCACCAGATGCAGGAGCTGCGAGGACAACCGCTGCTTGTCCTCGTTGCCGTTGAGGAGCCGGAACGACAACATCCGGTCCATGTCGGCGTCGGTCAGCGTGGACAACCAGGCGGCGCGCTCCCCTTCGATCTCCGCGAACTTCGCGACGACAACCTCCATCGACGGGTGCTTGGTCCAGGTCGGGTGGGCCGTAGGGCTTTCGCCCTTCCAGCGCCGTAGCCAGATCCACTCAGCCGACGCGATGTGCGCCGCGGTATCCCGAATCGATGGAAAACTCGACCCGAGATCGCGGGTCACCTGCTCGGGCGCCAGGGTCCCAATGGCCTCGAGCGTGAGGGCATTGGCCCACTTGTTGTACGCGAAGTGCTGCAGGATGTCAGAAAGCGTCATCGCAATGCTCCGCCGCATGGCGCCTGGCACATGCCCGGTCGCCCGTCGGATTGAAACGGCCGACCGTCCGACGTCGGACGGCCGGATGCTAGCACAGCGATGGCGACGGCCGACGTGGGCACGTCCGGGTGGCATCTGGCATCAAGGATGCGGCATACGGGTAACGAACGGCACGCCTGACGGGTCATACTGAGAAGGCTTCCGGGAGTCCCGCATGACGTTGCGTGTCGTCGCCTTTGTTACTGGCGTCGTGGCTGGCGCGACCGCGGGGGCAGCGAGGCAAGCCGTCGCGCCGGTCGGCGTTATCAAGGGTCAGGTCGTCGACGAAGCCAGCGGCCGGCCTGTACCTGGCGCTTGGGTCACCTTGAGTGGCGGCACGCCCCCTCGACGAGTCGTGGTTGGCCCGGGCGGACTGTTCGAGTTCGGCTCCCTTCCTGCAGGCGCGTACGGACTGCAGGCCAACCGGCCCGGCTACCTTCCGACGAGTGCGGGCCAGCATTCACCGACCGGATCGGGCCAGCCCGTCGTCATCTCGGACGGCTCCAAGCGAGCCGACATCGTGCTGCCCATGTGGAGGACGGGGTCGATCGCCGGCTCCGTGATGACGACCGAAGGGAGCCCCCTCACCGGAGTCGAGGTCCATGCGCTGCAGCGGACGCTTGGGGGCGGCTCTTGGCAATGGACCGACGCGGCCGTCTCGATGTCGGACGACCACGGCCACTATCACTTGAGCAACCTGATGCCAGGCGATTTCCTGGTCGCCGCCAGACCCATTCAGGATCCTGAAACGCCGCTGCTCATGGCGTTGCTTACGGCAAACTCGGCTTCGGCGGCCGACGTCATGGCGGGCGTGGCCTCGAGCCCCGGCGAGATGCCGGTCACAGACGGACGCGTGCCGGCATCGGCGACGACGTATTACGCGACGTCGCCCTCCGTCGAGGCATCGATCCTCGCGCTGCCGCCCGCAACGACTCGAACCGGCGTCGACCTTCGAGTGCGGCAAGGGCGTGGCGTACGCATCTCGGGTGTGCTCGCCGGCGCCACCGGTCCGGTTGGCGGACTCACCGTGCACCTCGTGACGCCCATTGCCAAGCAGGTCGCGACCGACGGCCCCAATATCGAGGTCGCGAGCGCGGCGTGCGCCAAAGACGGGCGATTCGGTTTTTCAGGCGTCGCAGCGGGACAGTACTCGCTGGTGCTCACGTGGACGCCTCTTCTTCCGCCGGCCGCTGTCCGCGCCGGCTCGCCCGGAGGGCCTCAGACCGCTTTGCCATTGCCCACCGAACCGGCCCTGTGGGCCCGCCTGCCGCTCAGCGTCGCGGATGCGGACATCACAGGCGTCCAGCTCGCGCTGCACCAGGGCTCAACTGTGAGTGGCCGGGTGGCGTTCGATGGATCCGGACCCCCGCCAGTCGGCCTCGAGTCCGCCAACCTGCGACTCGAACCAGTCGCGTCGCCGTTCATGCCGTCGCCGCCTAGTCCGGTCCCGCGCCTGGAAATCGATGCGAGCGGGCGGATCCAGTCCGTCAGCATCACACCCGGTCGCTATCTGCTGCGTGCGACTCCGCCGCACGGATGGACCGTCGTCTCTGCTACGACCGGCGATCGCGACGTCCTGGACGATCCCCTCGACATTCGTGCCGACATCGTCGATCTCGTGCTGACGCTGACCGATCGTCCGCTCGGCGCGATTGCGGGGTCGGCCGTGAGGCTCGACGGCCAGCCGGCTGCGGACGCGACGGTCGTCGTCTTTCCGGCAGACGCGAGCCAGCGGCACGACACCAGTCCCGCGGCGCGGCGTCTGCGCGCCGTTCGGGCAGAGGAATCGGGCGCGTTCGCCGTCCCCAACCTGCCGCCGGGTGACTACCTGGCCCTGGCCCTGGACGTGGACCCGCCGGCCGGCTGGCAGGACCCGCAACGGCTCCAGGGCTGGGAGAAGTCGGCGACGCGCGTCGCCCTCGCGCTCGGTGAGGTCCAGAAACTCAATCTCGAGGTCATCAAGTGATGCCCCGGCGCTTCGCGTCGCTTGTGGCGCCCATCTTTGTGGTCGCGGGGCTGCTCGCGCAAACGCCGCGGTCCGCCGCGCGCGTCGCGGGTCGCGTCGTGGACGGATCGAACCACGCGGTTCGTGGCGCCCTCGTCATGATCGCCGGCACGGACGTCGCGATCGCGCGCGTCACGGCGACCGGCGACGACGGGACGTTCGTGTTCGACGCCGTGCCCGCGGGGCACGTGCTCGTCGTGGCCGGGAAGCCCGCGTACTTGGCCGCCCTGTTCGGCGCCGCGCGGGCTGGACGACCCGGCGAGGTCGTCTCCGTGGGCGCCGGCAAGACGACCGACCTCGTCGTCACCCTGCAACGCGGAGCGTCGGTCGCCGGGCGCCTGCTCGACGCCGACGGACAACCCGTCTTTGGCGCTCGAGTGCGCGTGACGCCTCGTCTCCTTGTGGGCCGCGGCGTCGTGCTCGGCGGCGATGTCGGCGAGCCGGCCGCCGTCACGACCGACGAGACCGGCGCGTATCGCGTGTTCGATGTGCCGCCGGGGGACTATCTCGTCGGTGCGGCGGCGCGAGTCTTCGCGCCGGGCGACACGACGATTGACGGCGCCGCAGCGACTCAAGGCGCCGCGCCAAGCGCCCAAGGCGCATCGGTCGGCTACGCGCCCGCCTACTATCCGGCCGCAACGCGGGCAGAGGACGCGACCGTCGTGACGCTTGGACTCGGCACCGATCGCGTCGGCGTCGATATTCGGACCGCCGTCGTGCGACTCGCCCGCGTCGATGGCGTGCTGGCGGGCGTGGAGGGCGTGATGCCCACGAACCAGATCCAGATCCGGCCGCGCGGATGGACGACGAGCGGCGCGTTTCTGGCCGCGCAGACGACGCGCGCGGGCGCAGACGGACGGTTCGCCTTTGCGAACGTCCCACCCGGCGCCTACACCGTCGTCGCGCGAACGACGGCGCCGGCCGACCCGCTCACGGGCGCGCGCCGAGTACCGCCGCTCTGGTCGATGGCCGACGTCACGCTGAGTGGAGCCGACGATCATGTGATCCTGCGCTGGCAGGCCGGCCTCACGGTGTCTGGCCACCTGACCCTCGCCGGCATGGCGCATCCGCCCAACGACATCACGGTACGCATCGGCATTCGGCCGACGCCCGCGACGGCCGGCGTGCCCATGCCTGATTCGGTGCCGATCGACGCTGACGGCCGGTTCACCATCGCTGGCGTGACGCCCGGCGAGTACTGGCTCACGGTGCAGGTGCCTGCCGACCCGGCCACCCAGCTTCCGGATTGGATCTCCGGATCGGCGATGATCGATGGACATGACGCCTTCGACGACGCCTTTGCGGTGAGGGCCGACCTCGGCACGCCCGAGATTCCCGTGGTGCTGACGCGCGAGACGCAGCAGATCGACGGCGGTGTGCGCGACGGCGCGGGCCATCCCGTCGTCGATTGCCCCGTCGTCGTGTTCTCGACCGATCGGCGCTATTGGTTTCCGCAGTCGCGGCACATTGCCGTGCGGCGCACCGACGCGACGGGCGGGTTGTTGTTTAACCTGGCCGCCGCACTGCCGCCCGGCGAGTACTTCGTCGCGGCCGCACCCGATCTCGGGCCGGGCGAGCAGTTCGATACCGCGCTCCTCGCCCAAGCCGCTCTGACGGCGCGACGGGTCACGGTGGCGGCGGGCGGCAGCGAGACCGTGCAGATTCGGTTAGGCCGACGCCAATAGCGGCGGTCGCCGCCTTCGTGCCGAGCGTTCCTCGCGTAGGATGGATCTCGGAGGTTCTCATCATGTCGATAGGACACCGCGAGTGGTTCGTAGCTGAACTGGACGCGGAGGCCAGGCGGACGCGGCGCGCGCTCGAACGCGTGCCGGACGACAAGCACGAGTGGGCGCCGCATGCGCGATCGATGCCGCTCGGCCGGCTGGCGATGCTCGTCTCGGGCATGCCGGGATGGATTGGGCTCATCCTCAACCAGGACGAGCTCGACCTGAATCCGCCGGCTGGCGGATCGAACTGGAGCCAGAAGCCGCTGCGCACGGCCCAGGACCTCGTGCACGCGCATGACGAGGGCGTCAAGGGCGCGCGCGCGGCCCTCCTCGCCACGAGCGAGGACCATCTGGCGAAGCCGTGGAAGCTGCTCATGTCGGGCAAGGTGGTCAGCGCGGATCCCCGCACCGTCGTGCTCCGCGACACGTTCATGCACCTGTCGCACCACCGCGGCCAATTGACGGTCTATCTCCGACTGGCGGGAACGACGGTGCCGGCGATCTACGGTCCGTCAGCCGACGACGCGCGCTTCGACTAAGGGCCCTGACGTCGGGTGGCAGCGGGAGAGTGACGGCCGCATGTCCACGCCCTTACTTGTGCATCAAATCGAGCACGGCCAGCGTCGTGGCTTTCACGCCGCTGCGGATCGTCGGCTCGGGCAGCGGCGCAAAGAGCGACGAGTGCAGGGCGGGCAACGGCGTGCCCGACGCCGCGGCTGACTGTATGGCGGCCGGCGCGACGGCGCCGACGCGGAACTGCAGCACGGGAATCTTGCCGTCGAGGCCAAGTTGGCCGACGTCTTCGCTCACCATTTGCGGATCGAGCCGGCGCACCCGATCCTTGCCGAACGCGCGCTCCCACACGGCCGCCAAACGCGCCGTGAGCGCCGGATCGTTGTAGAGCGCATTGCCACGCTCGGCCGTCACGATCGTCACGATGGGCATCCGGTCGTCGGGTACACCGGCCGCAGCGGCCAGACCGGCGGCCGTGCGCCGGATGGCCGCCAGCACATGATCGCGGACCTCCTGCTTGTACGTGCGCACCGTCAGCTGGAGCACGACCTCATCGGGGATCACGTTGCGCTTGGTGCCGCCGTGAATCGAGCCGACCGTGACGACCGTCGGATCGAGCGGCGAGATCTCACGGCTGACGATGGTCTGAAGGGCCAGCACGAGCTGGGCGGACAGCACGACGGGATCCTTTGTGTGATCCGGGATCGCACCATGGCCGCCGACGCCGCGGACGGTGATGTCGACCGAATCGACGTTCGCCATCGCGAAGCCTGGGGTGTAGCCGACGACGCCCGCCTCCAGATCGGATGAATCATGAAAGGCCAGTACGTCGTCCGGTTGGCCGACGCGCTCATACAGGTGGTCGCGGAGTAGCGCCGCGGCGCCGGACCCAAGCTCTTCGGCGGGCTGGCCCAGCATGATGAGCGTGCCGTGCCACTGATCCTTCTCGGCGACGAGCATTCGCGCCGTCCCGATGAACGATGTCATGTGGATATCGTGCCCGCAGGCGTGCATCACGCCCACCCGCTGGCCGTCGGCACCGATGACCTGCACCGTGCTGGCGTACGGCAAGCCCGTCCGTTCGGTCACCGGCAGCGCGTCGAGTTCGGTCCGCACGAGCACGGTCGGCCCGTTGCCGTTCTTCAAGACGCCGGCGACGCCGAATCCGGCGAGCGCCGGATCGAGGTACGTACCAAGGTGATCGGTCACCGTGAAGCCGAGCGCGCGAAGCTCGCCGGCGACGAACGCTCCGGTCTTCTCCTCGTGCCCCGACAGCTCCGGTGCGGCGTGGAGCTGTCGATACATCTGGCCGAGCGACGGCAGCTCGCGATCAATCCTCGAGTCGAGATCCGACTGCGCGAGAACGGCCGCGCCGAGCACGGCGGCGAACGACACGACCCAGGCGACAGCACGCATCGGCCCTCCCAGCCCTCAAGGCTTCAAGCCTTCAAGGCGACCCTCGAGGATACTCCGGGGAGCCCGGATCCCTCCCTCATCCGGCGACGGCGTCGGACTTGACGATGCGGGGGCGGGCCGGCGTGGCGTTGAAGGCCTCGAGTCCGGCCAGCGTGAACGCCGTGATGTGATCCGCGACCAGCTCCGGCGTGAATCGGGGCAGGTTGAAGCGCGCGCGGATTTCGTCGGAAATCGGGCTCGGCCGGAACATGACCACCTGCGAGTGGATGCTGCACACGCACATCATCACGGCCGGATCGTCGGCCGGCCGATTGAGCAGCGAGCCGACGATGCGGCTCAGGGACTCGAGGCGCGGCCGCATGCCTTCGTCGACGAGCGTCGCGACGAGCGTCGTCGGATCGGCCATCTCCCGGTTGATGAGCTGGTGGAGCCAGGAGTCGCAACCCTGCGCGAAGATCCGCTCGCTGACGACGCGGACATACGCGCGCAACTGATCGGCCGGCGGTCGTCCCTCGGCGGCGCGCGCGGCGGCCTCCGTGGTGTCGCGCATGACCGAGACGGCCTGCCCCAACACCTCGGTGTACAGGCCGAGCTTGTCGCGGAAGTGATAGTTCACCGCGGCGACGTTGGCCCGAGCCTCGTGGCAAATCGCGCGGACGGTCACGCGTTTGAAGCCCGACTCGGCAAACAGCCGCGTGGCGACCTCGAGCACGCGCTCCCGCGTGCCGTGGTCGTGCGGGAGAGGGGGCTGGACCGGTCTCGGACTCCCCGTCGGGCGCACTCGACGTGTCATAGCGTCCTCCGAAACAGCCGCGTCGCCAGGGACATCGCGATCACGGAGAAGACCGACAGATACAACAGGTCGAATCCGATCGCCCCGAATCCCGTGTTCTTGAGCAGCAGACACTTGAACGCGTGCACAGCGTACGTGAACGGATCGACCACCGCAATCGCTCGCATCCACTGCGGAAACCCCTGTTGCGGATACACCGCGCCGCTCGGAAAGTACAGGAGCGTGTTCAGGACCCCGAAGATCGCGCGGGGCACCAACGGGTCGCTGACGCGCACCATGATGAGGAACATCATGCTGATGAGCGCCATCGCCGTGACGACGATCACGACGAGCAGCCGGAACAGGCGCAGCGGCGCGAACGGATCCGGAATGCCGGCGATCAGCGACCCGATGGTCATGAGCACGATGCCCGCCATGACCGCCTTGATCGTGCCGGAGAGATTGAATCCCGCGATCAGCTCGAACTTGCTGATCGGCGTGACGAGGTAGCCCTCGTGCAATCCGCGCGCCTTGTCGTCGATGAAGATGATGCCGCCGCCGATCATCACCATCATGAAGATCGACATGACGACGGACCCCGGCAACAGGTACTGGATGTACGGCACGTACGGGTAGACCTCGACGACGTCGAGCGTCGGCTCAGTCGACACGCGTTCGGTCGTCGCCACCGGCTGCGCCAGCGCGCCGACCATGTCGCCCATGGCCGCCGCCAGCGTCGCCGTGACGAAATTGTCGGTGTTGTCTTCGATGAGCGCGACCCGCGGGTCGTCGCCGGCCAGGACCCGTCGCGAGTAGTCCGGCGGAATCGTGAGCACCCCGTTGATGCGGCCGTCGCGGAGATCCGTCAGCGCGGTGCCCGGGTCCGCATACGGCACGGTCTGGAACGTCCGGGCATTGGCCGCGACGGCGCCCGCCAACTCGCGGATCCGCACCGCCGGGAGGCCGTGATCCTGATCGACGACGCCGACCTTGAGGTTCTTGACGTTGCCACCGAACGCGTAGCCCAGCACGACCAGCTGCACGATCGGAAAGACGAGCGACACGATGATGAGCGTGGGACTGCGACGAAACCGCCGGAGTTCGCGCTCGATGATCGCCCACATCCTTGCCATGACTATCGCCTCGTGATGAAAGAAAAATCGTGCGTCGGCGCCTCCTGGAGCGCGTCGCGGAGCGCGCGGCCCGTGTAGTGCACGAACACGTCGTCGAGGGTGGTGCTCTGGACGGACAACGACCGGACGGTGACGCCGGCCCCCGACGCCGCCTCGAGCAACGCCTGCGTCGTCACCGGTCCGTTGTCCGTCGCGATGCGAAAGACCGAGTCGCGCTCGGTGACACCCTCCACGTGCGGCAGCGCCTCGAGCCTCGCCTGCCAGTCGGCCGGGGCGGAGACAAAACTGACCTCGAGGACGTTCTTGCCTGGAATCGATGCTTTCAGCCGGATCGGCGAGTCGAGCGCCTTCAGCTCGCCGTGGTCCACGATGGCGATGTGATCGCAGAGGCGGTCGGCTTCGTCCATGTAATGCGTGGTGATCAGGATCGTCAGGCTGCGCTCCTTCTTGATGCGCCGCAGCATCTCCCACACGGCCACGCGCGACACGGGGTCCAGTCCCGTGGTCGGCTCGTCGAGAAAGAACAGGCGCGGCTCGTGGACGAGCCCGCGCGCGATTTCCACCCGCCGCCGCATGCCGCCCGACAGCTTCATCACCTGTTGGTCCGCCCACTGCGTCAGCTCGACCGCCTCGATCAGCTCGGGGATGAGCCGGTTGCGGCGCTCGCGCGGCACACCGTAGAGCTTCGCGTAGATCAGCAGGTTCTCGCGCACGCTGAGTTCCGTGTCGCTCGTCATCGCCTGAGGAATGACGCCAATCGACCGGCGCACGCTGTCGGCCTGCCGGGCAATGTCGAAGCCGTTGACCGTCGCTGTGCCCGAGGTCGGCGCCATGAGCGTCGTCAGCATCCGGATGAGCGTCGACTTGCCCGCGCCGTTCGGGCCGAGCAAGCCAAAGACCTCGCCTTCGTCGACGTCGAAGGTCACGCCCTTGACGGCCGTGAACTCGCCGAAGCGCTTGACGAGATTGCGAACTTCGATCGCGTGCATGGAGCTACCGCCGGACCGGCAGGAGCACGTAGGCGGTCATGCCCACCGCCAGTCGCCGGTCATGGTTGTCCGCCCGCAGGCGCACCTCGAACGTCCTGATGTCGCGCTTGGTCCGGCTCACATCGCGCTGCGTCGCAAACCCGGCGTCGACGCCCCGGAAGAACACCGTGCTGTCCAGTTCCGCGCCCGACGGCAGGCGAATCGTCAGGTGGTCGCCGAGCGTGATCTGGTCGATGTACGTCTCCTCGACGTCGACGCGCACCCACAAGTCGTCGGGGTTGATGAGGGTGAGGATGGGCTGGCCGGCGTTGACGAATTCGCCCTGACGCGCCGCGCGGACGTCGACGATGCCGTCGATAGGCGCGTTGATTTCCGTGTAGGCGAGGCGGACGTCGGCCTTTTTCTCCTGCGCCGCCGCAGCGGCCGACTCTTGCTCGCTCGCCTGCAGTTGACTCTGCCGCACGGCGACCTGCTCGGCACCGGCGCGCGCGAACGTCACCGCCGCCCGCGCGACGTCGACCTGTTTGCCCAGGGACTCCACCTTCGCCACGGTGGAGTCGTAGGTCGTCCGCGCCTGGTCGTAGTCCTCCTGGGTGGACGCGCCGTCCTGCAACAGCTTTTTCTGGCGGTCGAACGTGAGCTTCGCGTTGTCGAGGTCGGCCTGCGCGGACTTCAACTGGGCCTCCGCTGAGGCCTGCGACGCTTCCGCCTGGCGAATCTGGCTCTCGGTCTGCTGCCGCTCCATGAGCAGCGAGGCTTCGTTCTGTTGTACCTGGGAGGAGGCTCCCTGGGCCGCCCGCGCGTAGTAGGCGCTGTCGGCGCGCAGTTCGTCGGGCGAGATGGTGGCGAGGCGCTGCCCCATCTTCACCGTGTCGCCTTCCTTGACGAGGAGATCGCTGATTTGCCCTGCGACCTGCGAACTCGCGATGACTTCGTGCGTCGTGACGACCCCGGTGAGCACCAGCGTCGAGGCGCGCGGCCGAAGGAGGCTATACGCGACCACCCCGCCGACGACGAGGACGAGGAGCCCGATCCCGATCGTTTTTCGCATGATGCGTCAGCCTAAGGTCTGAATGAAACGCTTGAATTAAACATTTGTTTCATGCTCCTGTCAACCCCCGCCCTGCGGGAATGGACACGCTCGTCGGCCAGCCCCCCGCTCGGGCGCGTCGGGACCCGGGGAACCAACGGGGGCCTGGCCGGGGTCACCCACTGTCGGCCAGGGCGCGGCCGATCTCTCGGACCTGCAGCGCGTGCCGGCCCTCGTGGCCGCCCAGAAAGACGATCCACTGGTAGAAATCGAGCGAGCCGAAGAGTGGGTGCGGAAGCACCACAGTCTCGACGGCGAGCCCATCGGTCTCAATCACAAGGGCGCGCGTCGTGTCTCGAGCCTGATCAAGCGCGCCCCACGCGGCCTCCGCCTCCAGATGCCGGTGCGGCTGCGAGGCCGCGCCCGAGACGTTCCGCCGCTCGCGGTTGAGGTAGCGCGCGAGGTCCGCCTGGCTCACGACGGACGTGTCCGGGCTCGGAGGCAGACCGGCCGTGCGGGCCTCCGCGAAGCGTGACGAGAGGCTTCCCACGACGCGCACCTCGACGATCGCGAGATGCTCGAGGACGTTCGCGACGGACCAGCGATCCGCCGCCGGCCGCCGCGCGCGCAAGGCCATGGGCACCGCGTCCACGGCTCGACGCAGTTCGGCGTGCTGGCCGTCGAGGTGCGCGAGAAGTTCCGTCGTCCGTTGATACATCGGGCGGCTGGCCGCGCGTGGTTGGGGCCCCTCCGCGCCCCTAGGCCGCGCCCCCGGTCGCCCTGGCGAGTTCGTCGTAGAGGATCGCCGACGCGACGATCCCGTTGTGAAAGTTCCCGAGATCGAGCCGCTCGTTGGGCGCGTGCGCGTTCTCGTCAGGCAACCCGACGCCGAAGAGCACCGACGGCAGGCCGAGCACTTTCTGAAACGTGAACACCACAGGAATCGAGCCGCCTTCCCGGCAGAAGACCGGTGGCTTGCCGAACCCCTGCTCGATCGCCCGACCCGCCGCTTGGATGTACGGGTTGTCGTAGCTCGTGATCCAGGGATGGCCGCCGTGCATGCGCGTGACCGTGACCTCGACGGTCTTGGGCGCGATCTTCCGCACGTGGGCCTCGAAGAGCTTCGCAATGACATCCGGATCCTGGTCGGGCACGAGGCGCATGCTCACCTTGGCCATCGCGACAGCCGGGATCACGGTCTTCGCTCCCTCGCCGGTGAAACCCCCGAGGAGACCGTTCACCTCGAGCGTTGGACGGCCCCAGACGCGCTCGAGCGTCGAGTACCCCGACTCGCCGAACAGCTTCGGCGCCCCGATCTGCTTGCGGTACTGTCGCTCGTTGAACGGCAACTCCTCCCACGCGTGGCGCTCGGCGTCTTCGAGCGGCCGGACGGCATCGTAGAAGCCTGGAATCTTGACCCGTCCGCCACGGTCCTTCAGCTGCGCCAGCATCTGCGCCAACACCATGTTCGGGTTGGCGACCGCGCCGCCGAAAATGCCCGAATGCAAATCGCTCGACGTGCCGCGAAGGTCAATCTGACAATAGACCAGCCCGCGCAGGGAATAGCAGATCGACGGCACGCCGCGGGCGAACATCGCTGAATCGGAGATGACGACCACGTCCGCCGCCAGCTGCTCGCGCCGCGCCTCGACGAAGCGATCGAGGTTGACCGATCCGACCTCCTCTTCGCCTTCGATGATGACCTTCACGTTGACCGGCAACCGGCCCTGTTGCTTCATGTGCGCTTCGATCGCCTTGAAGTGCATGAAGACCTGGCCTTTGTCGTCGGCGGCGCCCCGCGCATAAATCTCGCCGTCGCGGATGGTGGCCTCGAAGGGCGGCGACTCCCACAGGTTCACCGGATCGACCGGCTGCACGTCGTAGTGGCCGTAGAGCAGCATCGTCGGCGCGCCGGGCGCGTGGAGCCAGTCGCCGTAGGCGACAGGATGCCCCGCGGTCTCGACGAGCGATACATGCTCGAGGCCGATGCGCCGCATCTGGTCGGCGGTCCACTCGGCACAGCGTTGCACGTCGCCCGCGTGCTGGGGCAACGCGCTGATCGACGGAATCGCGAGGTAGTGCTTCAGCTCGTCGACGTACCGATCGCGATTCGTGTGGATGAAATCGATGACGGGCATCATAGGTCCGCCCAGCATATCGCAGGGGCTCCGTGGCCTCGGTGGTGTCGCGCACGCACAGATCGGAAGCGCGAGGGACGCGTCGTGCTCAACCAGGCGACCGCGAGCCTGAGCGTTCGCTCGCGCGTCCGCCGTCAGTCTTCGACCGCGAAGGTCTCGATTGGCGTGGCGCGACCGCGAAGCGTCTTGGTCCCGAGCGACCGCGCTTTGATCTGATCCTTGACGGCCAGGTACGTCGACTGGGCAATGACGATCTGTCCCGGCCCGGCGATCTCGTCTTCCATTCGCGCGGCCGTGTTCACGACGTCGCCGAGCACCGTGAACTCGCGCCGCCGCGGCGACCCGATGTCGCCGGTAATGCCGATGCCCGTATTGATGACGATGCGCATCGCGAGCGGCTGGCCGCCGCGCCGCTCGTTGAGTTCAGCGAGCGCTTTCCGCATCATCACGGCCGCGTTGACCGCTTTGAGCGCGTGGTCCGGCTGGTCGAGCGGCGCGCCGAAGACCGCAAGCAGCGCATCCCCGATGAACTTGTCGAGCGTGCCCTCGTGATCGAACACCACGTCGGTCATCGACGTCAGAAACGAATTGAGGAGGCTGGCCGCCTGCGTCGGCGGCAGCCCCTCGCAGAGCGTCGTAAACCCCACGAGGTCGCAGAACATGACGCTGACCTCGCGCTCCTGCGCATGCATGGCGCCGTCGGCGCCGCTGTCGTGGAGGATGCGGCTCACTACCGCGGGCGAGTGATAGCGCTGCAGGCGCTCGCGCCGCCGCGTCTCTTCGAGGAGCTGGGACGACAGCCGCGCCTGCTCGATCGCAATCGCGGCGGCATTGGCGAGCGCGGTAAACGCATCGAGATCCGACGGGCCGAACCGCGAGATGCGCGGGCTGTCCACATAAAGCACGCCGATCACGTCGTCTCGATTCCAGAGCGGCGCGCACATGAACGAGCGGATGCTCAGCGAGAGGATGCTGTCGGTCACGCCGAGCTTGGGATCGGTCGCCGCGTCGGCGGCGAGGATCGAAATGCGCTCGCGCAAGACGCGACGCACCACGGTGCGGCTCAGCGTGGCGTGCGGCGGGGTCGAACCGTCGCGCTTCCGCAACACGCGCGCCGACAACTCCGCGTCGGGTGAGTCCCGGAGCAGCAGGAAGGCCCGCTCCGCCGGCACCGCGGCGAAGGCCATTTCGACGACCCGATTCAGGATGTCGGGCAGCGACTGGCTGCCGAGGAGCGTCCGGCCGACGTCCGAGAGCAGGCGCACCAGACTGTCCGTGCTGACGCCCGTCTTCTCGTCGTCGCCGGCGACCTTCCGGACGATCGTCCCGGGTCCTTCCGCGACTTCATGATTCTCGGTGAGAAGTTCCTTCTCGGAGACGTTCTGCTCGAGCGTCAGCGTCACTTCGCCGAGCTTGATGGTGTCCGTCGGCGCAAGCGCCACTTCCTCGATGAGCACCTGCTGGCCGTTCCGAAACGTGCCAAAGCGGCTGCCAGTGTCCTGCAGGAACAACCGTCCGGCGTCGTCGAGCCGCAGCGAGGCATGCTTGCGCGAGACGCTGATGTCGCTGATCACGAGGTTGCAGGCGGGGAGGCGGCCGACGACCGTCACACCCGGTGTCAGCTGATGGACCTTGTCGAGCCCACCTTCGTTGTAGCGAAGCTGAAACATGTCAGGGGCGAGGCGGGACGCCGCCCTCCGTGGACCGGGCGACCTTCACCCCGCAGCGGCTCTCGATCGCGTCGACCACGTTGCGCCAGTTGGCGTCGTCCAGCCGCAGGAGAACGTAGGCGGTCTTGGACTGCAGCACGAGCCAGTTGCGAACGCCACGCATGAAGCCGTGAATCGTGAGGTTGTCGGGCGGTCCCGGCAACGTCGTGTCCCATTTCGGATCCTTCGAGTGCGAGTAGGTCGCACGTGTCACCGACGGGTACGGCCAGGAGGAGTAGGCGGTGCCGCCGTCCTTGGGCACCACCGTGATCTGCCCCCCGCCGAAGTTGATCAACGCGTCCTGGTCCTGGCTGTCCTGGCCTTTGACGGCCATGAACTTCACGTCCTTGAAGGTCACGAACGCATCGTCTACCGCTACTGCCGGCGCGGCCGGTTCCGCAGTCGCCGCGGCGGCCGGTGCAGGGGTCGCTGCCGCGGCTGGTGGCGTCACCGGCGGCCCGGCGGTCCGACCAGGCGTGCCACGCGATCCTGGTGCGGCCGCGTTCGTCGCCTCCGGTTTCCCTGGCGTCGCAGCTCCCGACGCCGGCGGCGGACTGGTGCGACCGGGCGTCGAGTTCGCAGCGCCGCTCGCGCGGGCATCGGTCGGCGAGGGCGCGGGAGACGTCTTGGCCGGGGCCGGCGCTGATGAGTCGGGCGGCGCAACCGGCGGTTGGTCTGCGGACGCCGTTGCCGGCGGCGGCACGGCGCTGGCGTCTGGCGGCGCGGCACCGGCATCCGCCGGCGGCGGGCTCGCGGGCGCGGCCACCGAGGTCACGTCCGGCGCGGGCAAGGGCGGCGCCGGCGTGGCGTGGCGGCGCGACCACATCACCGCCGCGACCGCACCAATCAGCACCACGGCCGCCGCCCCAGCCACCACGGCGATCATGGACGAGTTCTTCGTCTTCTTCTTTTGACCTGCCGTGGCGGACGGAACTTTCGTCGGGGCGGCCACGGCCCCGCTCGGCGACGGCAACGATTGCGCGCCAGTTCCAGCCGCAATGCCGGCGGTTGAATTGAGTTGTGTCGGCATCTCCGACAACGTCGGCACGACGCCTGAAGCCGCGGGCACCGCCGCGCCGGACGACGTTGGCCCCGACGTCGCGGTCGCGCCAGTCGGCATCCGCGTGCCGAACGGCGTCTGGAGCGCGAGCGCGCCGCTCGGCAGGCCCGGCGGCGTCATCATCATCCCGGTCGGCGCGGAGGCCTCGAGCGGCATGACCATCGGCAGGCCCGCCAGGCAGCGCTGCAACGTCGCGTGGAATTCCTGGGCGCTCTGAAAGCGATCGCCGGGCGACTTCGCGAGCGCTACGGCGATGACCTGCTCGAGCCACTCGGGTAAGCCCTGGCGGGCCGTGCGAATCGGCGTCGGCGGATCGTTCACCTGCGACTGCGCGAGCGCGAACGGCGTCACGCCCTTGAACGGCAACTGACCCGTCGTCAGGCGATAAATGACGACGCCGATCGCGTACAGGTCGGCGCGGGCATCCACCTCCTGGCCGAGCACCTGCTCAGGGGCCATGTAGGCCGGCGTGCCCATCATGAAACCGGCGTTCGTCAGATGCTCCGATCCGCTGACGCGCGCGATCCCGAAGTCCATGATCTTCACGGTGCCAGACTCGGTCAGCATCAGGTTCGCGGGCTTCAAGTCCCGATGCACCACCCCGAGGGCGTGCGCGTGCGCCAGCGCGGCAAGTGTCTGCATCACCAGCTCGGAGGCACGCTCGGCCGTCAGGGGCCCGGCACGCTCGACGATGCGCTCGAGGGTCTCGCCCCTGACGAACTCCATGACCATCAGCCACTGACCGTCGTGCTCGAAGAGCTCGTAGATCGTGGCGATCCCCGGATGGCTCAATCGGGCCACCGTGATCGCCTCGGCGCGGAAGCGCTTGGCGACTTCGGGATCGTTCAGCTCGGAGTTGAGAACCTTGATGGCGACGTCGCGGTGGAGCGTCTCGTCCACGGCGCGGTAGACGGTGCCCATGCCGCCTCGCCCGATCCGATCTTCGACCCGATATTTGCCAACTGTCTGGCCAACCATGGGTGCTCGTGTGTGTCGTCGCCTGTGTCGCCGCCCGACGAACCTAGAGGAAACTCGCACTGTACGGCTGTGTTCAGGGCTTGTCAATTCTCCGTCGTCGCTCGTTTGTCACGTCGCGGTGGCGTCGTCCGACAGAATCGTCCCGTCACCCCCTGGGCAGCTCGATGGGCAGATCGGACCGATCGCCCCATTCTTTCCACGAGCCCGTGTAGTTGCGGACATGCGGGTAGCCGGCCAGCCGAAGCGCGATGTAGCCGTGCGCCGCCCGGTACCCACCCTGGCAATAGGTCAGGACGTCCTGATCGGGACGGACACCGGCCGCGTCATACATCGCGCGAAGTTCGTCTGGGGCCTTGAACCGACCCTCCCGAAGGTTCCGGGTCCAGTCGATGTGCACCGCGCCGGGAATGGCGCCGCCGCGCGCCGCGCGCGCGACCCGGCCGAAGTACTCGTCGTCACTCCGCGTGTCGACGATCGCGACGGCGGGCTGCCCGAGGCCATCCGCGACCTCGCGCCACGTGGCGACCTTGCTCGGGTCGAGCGACCCATGCCACGAACTCTGCGTCGGCGCCTGCACGTCGGTCGTCAGCGGCAGGCCGGCGGCGAGCCACGCGTGCGATCCGCCATCGAGGAGCTGCGGTGCGGGGTGCCCGAGCGCGTCGAGAAACCAGAACACGCGCGCCGCCCTCATCCCCGAATCAGCTTCATAGACGACCACCGGACGATCCGGCTGTACGCCGCGGTTCGACAACACGTGGGCGATCATCCACATGAACGCGGCGAGCGGCGCCTCGCTCGTGTCGATCAAGCTCACGCCCCAGAGATCGAGATGTACCGCGGTCGGCAGGTGTCCGACGGCAAATTGTTCCGCGGGACGCGTGTCGATGACGAGCGGCGGGGCTGACGACTTCAACGAGGCGGACAGCGCTTGAGGCGTGACGAGAAGGGAGGACATAGAGGAATCGTACATTGAAGATTGACGATCGGATCATTGACGATTGATTGACGATTGCAGATTGAAGATCGAGAGCCTTCAGTTGGAGCCAGCGTCGCCGGTCGCCGTCCCGAGGCTCTCGATCTTCAATCGTCAATCGTCAATCAGTCGACAATGACTCGATCGTCAATCGTCAATGCGCCGCCGGCTTAGACGATGTATTTGAGCAAGAACAGGCCGGCGATCCCATATGTCCCCCAGTGCAAGTCACGCGCGCGCCCCGCGGCGGTCTTGAGGATCGCCATGGAGATGAAGCCGAACGCCAGACCGTCCGTGATGCTCACCGCCAGCGGCATCGTGACGATCGCGAGGAACGCCGGAATCGCCTCCGTCAGGTCGGTCCACTGAATGCGCGTCACGCCTTCCATCATGAGCACGCCGACGAGCACGAGCGCCGGCGCGACGCTCGGGTACAGCGTGACGGCGCCCGCCGGATAGCCGCCGCCAATCATCTTCACGAGCGGATAGACGAAGAGCGCCGCGATGAACATGCCGGCCGTCACGACGCTCGTCAGCCCAGTCCGGCCGCCCGAGGCCACGCCTGCGGTGCTCTCGACGTAGGCCGTCACGGTCGACGTGCCGAGCCCCGCGCCGATGACGGTGCCGACCGCATCCGCCAGCAGCGCGGCGCGCGCCCGCGGCAGGACGCCATCCTTCATGAGCCCGATGCGCCCGGCGATGGCGAGCAGCGTGCCGATGGAGTCGAACAGCGCGAGCAGGAAAAACACGAAGATGACATCGGCAAGCGACGGGGTGAACGCGCTGCGCACGTCCAGCTTCAGGAACGTGGGCGCGATCGACGGCGGCGTGCTGAAGATGCCGTGGAACGTCGTGAAGCCCAGCGCCATCGCCACGGCCGTCGAGGCCAGCATGCCGATGAGGAGCGCGCCCTTGACGTGGCGAGCGAGGAGGATCGCGATCACGGCGAGCGTGCCAAGCGCGAGCAGAACGGGCGGCGAGGACAGACGACCCAGCGTGACGTACGTGCCGGCCGCCGGCACGATGATCCCGCTCCACTCGAGACCGATGAGCGTGATGAGCAACCCGATCCCGACGCCGATCGCGTGCTGCATCGGCTCCGGCACCGCCGCGAGTACCCGATCGCGAACGCCGAACGCCGCCACCAGCACGAACGCCGCGCCGGCGATGGCGACGGCGCCGAGGGCCACCGGCCACGGCGTCCCGCGCGCGATGACGACGGTAAAGGTGAAGAAGAAGTTGTGGCCCATCGCCGGCGCCACCGCGATTGGATAGTTCGCCAGCACGGCCATCAGGAGGGTCGCGACGGCCGAGGCGAGGCACGTCGCCGTGAGCACGGCGCCGGCATCCATGCCGGCAGCGCCGAGCACCGTCGGCTGGACGAACAGGATGTACGCCATCGCGAGAAAGGTCGTCATCCCCGCGACGACCTCCGTGCGCACCGTCGTGCCCGCCTCTGAAAGGTGAAACCAGCGATCGAGGACCGACATGCGCCCGAGAATACTTGACGCGACGGGCTTTGTGACGCAAAGTGTGGTCGTGCCCAACGTCGTCCGCGCCCTCGAAGAGATCGCCGAGATCCACTCGCAGCTGGCCACGCGCGAGGTCTACCGTGGATGGCGCGCGAGGCCGGTGGCCCTCTCCGGCCTGGTCGGCGTGACGGCGGCGGTCGCGCTCACCGCGCGGCGGACCGGCACCGATCCCCGGACCTTCGTTCGCACGTGGCTGGGCGTCGGGATCGTCGCCCTGGTCGTCGGCTGCGCCGAGATCGTCTGGCGCTTCGCCAGCCGCGCGAACCGGCTCGAGCGGCGGCGAACGCGCACCGTGATGCGCCAGTTCCTGCCAGGACTCGCCGCGGGCGCGGTCCTGTCCCTGGCGCTCGTCCGGCTGGACCCGGCAGCGGTCGCGGCGGTTCCAGGCATCTGGGCGATCTGCTTCGGTCTCGCGATTCTCGCCGCACGCCCCTGCCTGCCGCCCGCGAGCGCGTGGGCAGCCGGGTACTATGCGGTCGCTGGAGGGGTTCTGCTGGCGCTCGCGCCCGTCGGCGTGCCGGCGCCGTGGACGGTCGGCGCCACGTTTGGCGTCGGCCAGGGGCTCGCGGCTCTCCTGATTCACGTGTCGCTCGAACCGGACGCCGGCCGATCGCGCGAGGACGTCGATGGCCGGTAGAAAGCGCGAGCCGCGCGGCTCGAACGACGCCGCGGGCCGCTTCGCTTACGACGGCCTCGACCGCGCGCTCCACGAAAAGGCGCGGCTCGGCCTGCTGACCTCGCTCGTCGCCCACCCCGACGGCTTGCGGTTCGGCGAGCTGCGCGGGCTGTGCGCGCTGACCGACGGCAACCTCAGCCGCCACCTGGAGGTGCTGCACGAGGAGGGACTGGTGGAACTCTGGAAGGGCCACGAACGTCGTCGTCCGCAAACGCTCGTGCGCCTGACGCCCGAGGGGCGCCGACGATTCCTGACCTACCTCGAAGAACTTGAGCGCGTGGTCCGCGATGCACTGCCGAAGGCGGCGGGCGCCGTCGGGCGCCTGCGGCCGCTGCCACCCGGTTGGGAAGCGACCTGACGCCGCCTCAGATCACGCCCTCTTCCCGTAGCTTCTCGAGATGCGCCTCGACCGTCAGGCGCGCGGCCGGCCGCACCGCATCGCTGAGCCCAACGTAAATCCGCGAGACAATCGCGTCGACGTCGGTCACGCCGTCGCGCAGGCACTCGACCACCTGCAGTTCCCGGGCGCGCCGATGCTCGATGTACTGCCGAATCAACTCGAGCGGCTTGTCGACGATGGGCCCGTGGCCGGGCAGGAGTCGCGCCGGACACAGCGCCGCCATCCGGTCGAGCGAGGCGAGATACGCGCGCAGATTGCCGCCGCGACCCGCCGGAATCATCACGGTCGTGCCCTTCGTCACCATGTCGCCGACGAACAGATCGCCGGCGGCGGCATCAAAGAGACAGACGTGATCGGGCGCGTGGCCCGGCGTGTGGATGACGGTCAACCGGCGGTCACCGTCGCCGAGTTCCTGGCCGTCGCCGAGCGCGTGCCACCCGAGTTCGCCGGCCCGCGGCCACTTCCAGGCGGCCAGACCAGGCCAGCGGGCCCTGAGCGCCGGCACGCCGGCCGCATGGTCGGCGTGGCCGTGGGTGACGATGACGCGGGCGAGGGGCCGGCCCTTCAGGTACGCGGCGATCGCGTCGACGTGCGCCGACACGCCCACACCGGCATCGATGAGCGTGGGCTCAGGGCCGTCCAGGAGCCAGGTGTTGTTGCCGGCCCCGGTCAAGGGGCCGGGATTTAGGGCGGACACCAGGACGGGGCCAGACGCGTCGGTCATGGCGTCATTGTGTGCAGAGCGCGTGCCAGGGGAAAACCCGTTCCCGGCCCCGGGTCAATCAAGGAAGACAAGTGCGAGGAATTACGCTTACAGGCGAGTAACGGTCTTACGCTGCGAGGCGACTCTCTGGGAGCGAGGGCCGCGAGGGTCGTACTCGATGCTAGGGGCCGGGAACGACTCTTGTATTATGTGAAACTTTTCACAATCAGTCAATCAACAGTTTGAAAAGCGGGCCTGAAGGCCTCCAAGCCTGCACTCAAGCCGTGACCGCCTGCGCCAGCATCTCTCTCAGCGCGTCGTCCACCGCCACCGGCTGCTGCGCGTCGTAGTCGAATCGCACCTGCACGGTGCGGGCTTTCGCGATCACCTGCTGGGTCGCGACGTTCACGATTTCGTAGACGTACGTGAAGCTCGAACGCCGCACGCTGTCGAGGCCGAGACGTACCTCGAGTTCATCGCCATATCGCGCCTGGGCGGTGAAATCGACCTCCGCCTTCGCCAGGATGAATCCCAAGCCGCGCCGGCCGCCCTCCCCCGCCGCCCTGGCGACGAAGCCGAACTGCGCCCGCCAGAGGTTGAACCGGGTCTGTTCGAGATAGGTGAGGTACACGGCGTTGTTGACATGGCCGAGCGGGTCGCAGTCGCGGAACCGGACCGTGAGCCGATGCGTGATGAGCCAGCTCATCGGGCCTGCCGCCGCTCGTCGATCCGCCGCTCTTCCCCCAGCCGCTCGAGCTCGACCGCGGAGTGATCGGCGAAGCGCATCGCCGCGGCGATCGCGCGATGTCCCGCCACTTCCGCGATGAGCGTATGCATCTGCTGACAGACCCGACGATACGCGGGGTGCCCCTGCGGCGCGGTTCTGAGCTCAATGACATGCATCGCTTCGCGCGCGTTCATCTCCATCGCGAACCGGATGCGGTACGCCATGGCCACGGCGTAGGGTGCGACGGCGGCCAGTGCCGCCGACGTCAACATCTCGGCCATCCCGGCCGACCGATCCATTACCGCTCGCCAGTCGGCCTCGGCACCGGCCTCGACGATGGCCTCCGGCTGGACGTAGCCGTGCTCGGACGTGAGCGGCTGCCAGTCGATCGTCAGGAGTCGATGGCGCTGCAAATCGCGGAACGCGCCGTAGTCGGTCAGGACGTCGAAGCGATAACTCGTGCGCTCGAACGCGCGTCCGGGTCTATGGCGCCGATTCGTGCGCTCGCCGACGTAGGCCCGAATCACCGCCGCGCGCTCGGCCTCGCTCAAGCGGCGGGCGCGCGCGAGGAGCGTGTCGTCGGGCAGGTTCGTTGAGGCATAGAGACACGCGGCGACGACCTTCGCTTCACCGTCCGGATCGAAATCCGTCAGGGCGACTTCCGGTCGCGGCTCGAATCGCGTCTCGGCGCTGAGCCCCGCCGCCACGTCGGCGACGCGCCGTCGCGTGTCGGCGAAATAGGCGCTCCAGCGACCTCCGCGAGCTGGATGATCGACACGCGTCAGAAACGCCGGGATCACCTCACGCAGCTCCGCGAGGATGGCGTCGGCCGCCGCCTGCACCTCGCAGAGCGGGTGCGCGCGCATCCGGAGGAGCAGCGCCTCGTACGCCTGCCCCGTGCCATACATGCCGACATTCGATTGCGTGGCGGCGGGCAAAAGGCCGCGCAGCGTATCGAGCGCCTTCGCCCGAATCGCGGATCGATGCACGGCCTCGGAGTCGGTCGGCGACTTCGGATACCGCCGCTCGAACCACGCGCGCATCGGATCGATCCACTTCGCGTACGTCTCAAAGGCCAGGTCGAGCGTCTCGAGGAACGACGCGCGCAACGGATGCCCGTCGAGTTCGGCGGGCACGAGGTACCGCCAGGCGCCGCCGGTCCGGTCGGTGTACGGGATATAGCGGGTCGATTGCTCGAGATAGGCCATCAACCGGCCACGCTCGAGGACCTTGGTGAGGACGTTCGACGCGTCCTCGACCGCGAGGTGCGCGCCGCCGAGTTGGGCCACCGAGTCGTCGCCGTACTCGTTGAACACTTTCTCGTAGAGACGCTCGGCGCGCGAGGCGCCAGCGGTGGACGTGATGGCGGCCGCCCCGGACGCCGACCGATCCAGAAACTCGTCGAGGAACAACCGGCGCAGCGACTTGGCCGACCGGGAGTAGCGCGCGAAGAGCGCGCCCTTCACGGTCTCGGGCAGATTCACGAGCGCGAAGATCGGTCGATCCAGATTCGTGAAGTACGGCGCGAGGGCCGCGGCCTCGTCAGGCGTGAACGTGTCGATCGTCACTCGTCGTCTTCTTCGTGGTCGGCGGACTTCGCCCAGAACCGCTGGTATTCGTCCATGAACGTCAGCGTGGCGAGGGTCGGCATCCGGTCGAAGAACAGGATGCCATCGAGGTGGTCGTATTCGTGCTGAATCACCCGAGCGGGCAGGCCCTTCGCCGTGATCTCGATCCGCTTGCCATGACGATCGTACGCGCGCACGTTCACCCCGGAGGCGCGTGGCACGCGTCCGCGCAGATCAGGAACGCTGAGACAGCCTTCCCACGCTTCCTCGGCGCCCCCCGGCAGAAGCGAGAGTTCGGGGTTGACGAGCACGATGAGCGGCATGTCGTGGCCGTCGTCCATGACAACGGCGCTTGACGCGCCGCGCCTGCCGACGGCGCTCGACGCGCCCTGCCCCTCGGAGAGCGGCAGTGACGGGCGGAGTCCGGCGACGAAGATCCGCGAGCTGACGTGCACCTGCGGTGCCGCGAGGCCGATGCCTTGATACTCACGCATCGTCTCGAACAGATCGTCGATGAGTTGCTGGATGCGGACCGACCCAATCTCCGGCACCGGCACGGGCTCGGCCTTCGCCCGGAGCACGGGATGCCCCAGACGCGCCACCTTCAGGATCGCCATAGCCTCACGCGAGCGCGTCGGCGCTTGAGACGCCGTAAGCGAAGAACCACGGACTGGCCGGCTGAATGGCCTTGTTCACGTTGGTGATGTTGGCGACGCCGGTCGTCTCGAGCCACCGGCGGAACGCGGCCGCGCCCTGCGTGGCGAAGATCGGCACGCCGTCCTTCCACGTGGCCCGACCGCACAGGACACCCGAGTAGCGAACGCCGGACTCGGCCGCAAGCTCCAACGCCTCCGTGAACTCGGCGTTGCTCACGCCAGCCGACAGATAGATGAACGGCTTCGCCGCGGATTTCGCCGCCGTGAGGAACCAGGCTTTGGCTTCGTCGTGCGAGTAGGCCTTCTGGCCGGTGAAGCACGCCGCGCCCTCGACATACTGCATGTTGATCGGCACTTCGACCTTCAGCACGTCGACACCGTACCGATCCTTGCTGAACTCCGCCATGCTCGCCGAGACGATTTCCGGCTTCTTCTTCGCGTACTCCAAACCCCGCTCGTCGGCGCCGTCCTCGTATCCCACAAACTCGAGGAAGAAGGGAATGTCGTTGGCGCGGCACTCATCGCCGACGCGCTCGATCCAGGCGTGTTTCTGGTCGTTGATCGGCTTCGGGTCGAAGGGCGTGTAGTAGAGAAGAATCTTGATGCAGTCCGCGCCGGCTTCCTTGAGCCGCCGGACCGACCAGCCGTCGAGGAGATCCGGGAGCCGCCCCGGTCCGGTCTTGTCATAGCCCGTTTTCTCGTACGCCATGAGCAGCCCGCTGCCAGCGTGACGACGCCTGGACGCCGGAAGGCCCCACTCGGGGTCGAGGAGAATCGCACTCGCGTGCGCCGTGAGCACTTCGGTGACGAGGACCTTGAACTCCTCCATCATCGCATCGCTGATGTCCCCGCCCCGTTCCTTGGCCAGCGTCTTCCTGAGCGACCCGCGCTGATCCATCGCCGCGGCCGCAATCACGCCCCGCGTGTCGGCGACGGCCTTCATGCCTTTGAGTTTGCCGGGTGTCAGCGTCACGATTCGATCTCCTGGCGGACGGCGGATTCTACCATCGGGAATTGAAAGCGCTCCACGACGGCGTCGCGAACCGCCGTCGCCACCAGGGCTTCGACGTCGAGCGCCGCTTCCGCCGACGTCGACGCGCGCCGATCGGCGCGCGTCGCCGGGAAGCGCGGAGTAAACAGCGTGCAGCAGTCGTCGTCGGGCACGATGGACACGCCATACGTGCCGAGCCGCACGGCCTCGGCCGTGATCTCGTCCTTGTCGAAGCCGATGAGCGGCCGCAGGATCGGCATCGTCGCCGCGCCTTCGATGACCGTCAGGTTCTCGACCGTCTGCGACGCCACCTGGCCGATGACGTCGCCCGTCACCAGCGCGTGCGCCCCTTCGTCGCGCGCGATCCGTTCGGCGATGCGCACCATCAGTCGGCGATACATCACGACGCGCAGGGGCGGCGGCACCGCGACGACAATCTGCTGCTGCACAGCCCCAAAGGGCACGAGGTACAGCCGGGAGCGCAACTGGCGCTCGGTCAGAATCCGCGCGATCTCGCGCACCTTTTCCTGCGACGTCCGCGAGAGGATCGGATAGCTGTGGAAATGGACGAATAGCGTGCGGCAGCCGCGGCGCATCACGCGCCAGGCCGCGACCGGCGAATCGATGCCACCCGACAGCAGACACAGCACTTTGCCGCTCGTGCCGACGGGCAGACCTCCCGATCCGCGCTCCTTTTCGAACGCGTAGTACGCGTCGTTCGTCACGATCTCGACGTAGATCTTGCGATCCGGCGCGTCGAGGTCGACCGGCCAACCGGTCGCATCCTGGACCCGTCGTCCGATGATCCGTTCGATCTCAGGCGACGGAACCGGAAACCGCTTGTCGGCTCGCCGGGCCGCGATCCGAAAGCTCTTGGCCGTTCGTCCCGGCAACTGCGAGACGATGCCGTCGGCAATGGCGTCGACGCTCGGCGTGACGTGCGTCGCTTGCAGGAAATTCGCGATCCCAGGCAGCCGCTGCAGCCGTTCCCGGACGGTCGGCCACGGCGCGGACGGCCCGAGCCGGATTTCGATCCGTCCCATCAGGGCCTGCACGCGAACGACGTCGAGATCGGCAAGCACTGCGCGGAGGTTGCGCACCAGTGTGTGGATGAACCACGGCCGGTTGCGGCCCTTCAAGGCCAATTCCTGGTAATGGACGATGACCGACGTCATGGTTTCGGGGGCTCGGACAGCCGGACCGCGCGGTTCATGTTACGCCGACGACGGCTCGCCGGGCGCCATCCCTTGCGCGGCGGCCGCGGCGCGATGCCCGCTGAGCACCGCCCCCTCGATCGTGGCCGGCAGACCCGTGTCCGTCCAGTCCCCCGCGAGGAACAGTCCGCGCACAGACGTGACGGCTGCCGGTCGCGGCGGGCTACCCGGCGCGATCGAGAACGACGCGCGCGGCTCGCGCACGACCACCGACCGCATGCAACGCGCCACGGCCGCAGCAGGCAGCAAGCGCTTCAGCTCCCGCGTCGCCGTCGCCACCAAAGTGGCGTTGTCCTGAGTGACCAGATCGCTTGCCCCACTCGAGACGACGGACAAGTGGCCGGTCGCCGTGCCGAAGATCGCGCCCTTATCGAACGCCCAGTGCATCGGACTGCCGACGAAGCCGACGAAACCGTCGATTGGAGGGGTCAGGACCGGTCGATCGAACCACAGATTCACCGTCACGATCGGCGACGAGGCCATGCGGGCCGCCTGATCGCACGTCACGGCGAGCGCGGCGGGCACGCGGTCCTCCCACAAGCCGGAGAAGGCGTGCCACGGCACCGCGCTGATGACCACGCGGGTGTCGATGATCTGGCCTCCCGCGCGGACGCGCCGAACCTCGCCCTGGGCATCGAGTTCCACGGATGCTGGCACCTTCAGCATCACGCGGCCGCCGCCGGCCTCGATCGTTTGGGCAGCGGGCACGGCATACAGCTCGTCGAGGGGCACGCGAGGCAGCGCGATGGCCGCGTCGGTCGGATTCGGGCCGAAGAGATCACCCAGCACTCGCACGAAGAGACGGGCGGCCGCGACGTCAGGCGACTGATTGAGGGCCGCGATCGCCAGCGGCCGCCAGAGCCACTCGATGAGGCGGCCCGACTGACCGGACGCCGCAAGCCACGCCGACACGGTCTGATCGCCGGGAATGTCGGCGGCGACCGCCGCGGCCCCGCACCGCCGCGCCCGCAGGATGACGCGCGCGACGCGCCCCGCGCTGAGGCGATCGCGCCAGGAGAGCGCCCGCCATCTCAGAAGCCCGCCCACGAGGTGCCATGGCGGCGGCCAGGCCGGACAGTCGAGCGCAAAAACCCGGGACGGGCCGTCCGTCAGCGTGACGCGGAGCCCGGCGGCCGGCGGCGCGAGATGGTCCGTGCCCAGCCGCCGCAGGAACGCAAACGTCTCGTGGTAGCAACCAAAGAGCGCGTGCTGGCCGTTGTCGACGCGCTCGCCCGTTTCGCGATCCGTGAACGCGGTCGCTCGGCCGCCGAGCCGCGGCGCCTGCTCGACCACGACGACGCGCCGGCCGGCGTCAGTCAGCCGAACGCCGGCGCTCAGCCCGGCAAAGCCGGCGCCAATCACGACGACATCCGCGTTCATCGTCCGAGGCGCCACCAGGTGCGCGCCGCGAGCAGGGCCTGCGTCGGCCGGGGCACACGAATCACGCGCGTGAACACATCGTAGTCGGCTGCCTCGATCCGATTGAGCACCTCGGCGTAGATCGCACGCATGATCTCCGCGGCAAGAAACCCCCGCGCGTCGTCCTTCGGCAGCGCGCGGACCGCCCGCGAGAAGAACACCCGCGCGCGCGCGGCTTGATGCTCGAGCACGGATCGCATCGCTGGCGAGTGAACGCCGTGTCCGGCCGACGCGATCTCACGATCGACATCCGCGGCGGTGCACCCGAACCGCGCCAGGTCTTCGAGTGGGAGATACAAGCGCCCCTGCCGGCCGTCCACGGCGACGTCGCGAAGGATGTTGGTGAGCTGCAGGGCCACACCCAGGTCGCGCGCGTAGGCCAGGGCCGCCGGCCCACGGTAGCCGAAGATCTCCGCGCAGATGAGTCCCACAGCCGAGGCGACACGATGGCAGTACGGCTCCAGGTCGGCGAACGTCTCATACGTGCGGGGTCGGACGTCCATCCCGACGCCCTCAATGAGCGCCTCGAACTGGGCGCGCGGCAGACGACACGGGCCGACGAACGGCTGGAGCGCGCGGCCCTGGGGTGTCTGAGGCGCCTGGCCCGCACCCCCGGCCCGCCAATGGAAGACGCGCGCGACCTCCGAGCGCCAGCCCTCGAGCGCCGCCTCCGCCTTCACGGGATCGGGCTCGAGATCGACGCTGTCGTCGATCGCCCGACAAACGTCGAACACAGCCGTGATGGCCCGCCGCTTGTCGGCCGGCAGCACCAGGAACGAGTAGTAGAAGCTCGTCTTGCGGGTCACGGCCGTCGGCGCCAGGTGACGACACGCCAGGCGAGCGGCAGCGCGTCGCCGCCGTCAATCGCCGGCCGCGCGCGAAAGACGTCGAAGCCGCCGGCCTCGATCCGGTCCAGGACGCGAACGCCCGCAAGCCAGGTCGCACGGAGTTCCCAGCGCAGGCGCCCGGCGACGCCGTCAGCGACCGGCCGCCCGGCGTCGAAGAGTGCTCGCGTCCGTGCGACGACGTCGACCAGCGTACGCTGCCATTCGGGCGTCATCCTGCGGCGATCGAGATCACGCTCGTCTGCGCCGGCGTCGCGAACGGCCGCGAGCGGCACGTAGAGTCGACCCTTCGCCCAGTCACGCTCGAGATCCTGCCAGAAGTTCGTGAGCTGAAGCGCCGTGCAACAGGCATCCGAGGCGGCCGCGAGCGACGCGTCGCGGTAGCCCGCGATCTGCAGCACGAGCCGCCCCACGGGATTGGCCGATCGCCGGCAGTAGTCGAGGACCGTGTCCCACGTGTCGTAGCGCTTGACGGTCACGTCCTGCCGAAACGCACTCAACAGGTCCCTCAACAGATCAACCTCGAGACGGCACGTACCGATCGTCGCGCCGACGGCCAGAAAGATCGCCGCCATGTCCGACCCGTCGTCTTCGGTCTCGCCGCGGGCCGCGACCTCGAGGCGCCGGGCCCAGTCGTCGAGAAGCGCGAGGCGCGCGGCATCCGATCGCGCGCCCTCGTCGGCGAAGTCGTCGGCAATGCGGGCAAACGCGTACACCGCCGCGACGTGCGGCCGCATCGCGCGAGGCAGCAGGCGCGAGGCGACCGGAAAGTTCTCGTAGTGCTGGCGCGCCAGGCGCAGGCAGTGAGCGTAGGCCGCGTCGGTTACCACGCGTGCTCGGGGACGCTCGACCGCGCGTTCGCCGTCCGGGCCATGACGAACAGCAAGTCCGACAATCGGTTGATGTACGTCAGGAGGACGGGATCGACGGCGTCGGCGCCCAAGAGCACGATCCGCCGCTCGGCCCGGCGACAGACGGCGCGCGCCACCTGCAGGAGGCTGGCGGCCGGCGTGCCGCCCGCCAGGACGAAATGCCGCAGCGGCGGCAGCGCGCCATCGAGCGTGTCGATCCATCCTTCGAGCCGCGTGACATCGTCCGGTCCGAGCGTGGCCTTATGGACCCGCGGCGCGATGCGGTGGCTCGGATCGGCGAGGATCGCGCCCAGGGCAAAGAGGTCCTCCTGAATCGGCGCCAGCATGGCCTCGACATCGGCGTCGAGGCGATGGGAGCGCACGAGGCCAAGCCAGGCTTCGAGCTCGTCGACAGCGCCGTAGGCCTCGACGCGCGGATCGGATTTCGCCACGCGGGTGCCATCGAAGAGGCCCGTCTCGCCCCGGTCGCCCGTCTTGGTGTACAGCTTCATCGGCGCCCGACCCATAATAAGCCGTGCCGCGCGCGCTCCCCGCCCCGCAAGAGCGCCAGCGGTTCAGACGGCGGCTCCTCTCCTGGTACCGGCGTCACGGCCGTGATTTGCCCTGGCGACGCACCCGAAACCCGTATCACGTCCTCGTGTCGGAAATCATGCTGCAGCAGACGCAGGTCGACCGCGTGCTGCCGAAGTACCACGAATGGCTCGAGCGCTACCCGTCGTTCGAGGCGCTCGCCGGTGCGCCGGAGACCGACGCCGTGAAGACGTGGTATCCGCTCGGGTACAACATCCGTCCTCGGCGCCTGCACGCCATCGCGCGAGAGTCGGTGGCGAAATACGGCGGGCGGCTGCCGGAAGACGAGGCGACGCTCCTGTCGTTCAAGGGCATCGGCGAGTACACCGCCGGCGCGGTGCGGAGCTTCGCCTTCGGGCAGCGCGCGGCCATTCTCGACACGAACGTCGCGCGCGTGCTCTTTCGTGTCTTCGTCGCGCGCGGCGACGCGAAGAGTCACGCCACCCGGACGGCGCTGTGGAGCATCTCCCGGACGGTCCTACCCCACCGCCACGTCTACGACTTCAACCAGGCGCTCATGGATTTCGGCGCGACCGTCTGCTCAGCCCGCGCCCCGCAGTGCCAGGCCTGCCCGATGTCCTCGGGATGCCGCAGCTACCCACGCCTGGCTCGCGCCAACCGCAGCCGACCGCGCGTGCGATGAGTGCACCCGGAGACGAGCCGATCGTCGTGGTCGCGGCGGTCATCGAACGAGGCGGCCGCATTCTCGTAAGCCGTCGCCTCGAGGGCACGCATCTGGCCGGCCGCTGGGAGTTTCCGGGTGGCAAGTGCGAACCCGGTGAATCACACGACGCGTGCCTCGCGCGGGAACTCGAAGAGGAACTCGGCGTGACGCGGGTGACCGTCGGCGAGGAAATCGTTACGACTGAGCACGCCTATCCCGAGCGCGTCGTCCGACTGCACTTCCGGCGGTGCGCGATCGATGAAGAGCCGCGCGGTGTCCTCGGCCAGGCGCTGCGCTGGGTGACTCGGGCAGAGCTCGGCATGCTGGATCTCCCAGACGCGGATCGCGACCTCGTCAAGCGCCTCACTGAGAACGACTGACGGCCAAGAGCGACCGCCCGGGACAGGAGAGTCGCTCACCCAGCCGGTCCAACGATCACGGCAGGCGCGTCACCGTGGTCGGACCGAATCCGGACCGGGCGGCCGTCAATCGCGGCGTCGCGATGGACGTACCCGAGCGCCACGGCGTGCCCGCGAGACGGCGACCAGGCCGCGCTCGTGACCCGACCCACCTCCTGGTCGCCTGCGACGATAACCGACCCGGGCGCGATCGAATCGTCCGCGCGCTCCGCTTCCAATCGCATCAGGCGTTTCGCGACCCGTCCGCCGCCGCGATGCAGCACGCGGATGATGACTTCCTGCCCGACGTAGCAACCTTTGGTGAGGCTGATCGCGCGTTCGAGCAGGCCGGCCTCGAGCGGAATCGTGTCGGCGTGCATGTCGACGCCAAACGCGGGCCGCCCCGCTTCGATCCGAAAGACCTCGGCGGTCTCGTCGCGCATTTCGATCGCGCCCTCTCGACTCAAGTGGGCCGTCACCGCCGCCACCCGCCCCGCCGGCATGATGAGATCGAACGTCGGCACGGCCGCCGCATCCGTTCGAGCGACGGTCACGTCGTCCCTGTGAACGGTCGCGCGCAGCGGCAGCGCCGTGAGCTGCGCCGCGTCGACGCCAACCGCGCGACTGACGACCTCTGCCGCCTTCGCGCCGATGACCGACACGAGAGCGGTCGAATCCGAGACGTCGGCCACACGGACGTCCTCGGAGAAGATCAACCCGTCGAGTCGTTCCAGGAGAGGCGCCGCGAGGCCGGGAGGGAGATCGGCCAGCCACGAATCGTCGCGTCGGTACAGACTCAGGTCGCTGATCATGCGGCCTTGCGGCGTGAGATACGCTGCGTAGGCACCGCCGCCTGGCGGCACCGCCAGCACGTCCGCCGTCAGGAGCGCCTGGAGAAACGATCCGGCGTCCCGGCCGGCGATCTGCAGCCGGCCGCGCGGTCGCGCCAGGCGCCAACCCGCGCCGGACGAGACGTTGCGATATTCTTCGGAGAGATCGGCCATGCGGACGTGTGCTCGCCATCTTAGCGTCGGGCTTCTGGCGCTCACAACCGTGGGCGCCGCCCAGGCCCCGGCGCCCGCGGACAGCGGGCCGGCCCCCGGCGACGCCACGTTCGCGATCGCTCTGCGTGGCGTCCGCCTCGGCACCGAGAGTGTGTCGCTCACGCGGGTCGGCGACGGCTGGCGGATTGTCTCGACAGGCCATCAGAGTCAACCAATCGACCTCCAAACCGCGAAGTTCGAGATGACCTATGGCGCCGATTGGGAGCCCCAACGCCTCTCGCTGGACGCCCTGCTCCGCGGTCAACCTCTGCGATTGACGACGACCTTCTCGACGACGTCCGCCACGAACGAGGTGTCGAGCAGTTCAAAGACCGGCACCTTTACGCAGGTCATCTCACCTCGATCCGTGGTCCTGCCCGCCAGTTTTTACGGCGCTTACGAGGCACTCGCCGCCCGGCTCTCGACGATGGCCGTCGGAGACACGGTGCCGCTGTACGTCGCGCCGGAAGGCGAGGTGACGGCCACGGTCTCGACGATTACGCGTCGACAGATGGCCATGCCGAAGGCGCATCTCGAGTTCCGCGAGTTCGATCTCACGCTGTCGGCCGGCGCGGGGCCACCGATCCAGGTCTGGGTCGATGACCGCAACCGCCTCGCCCGGATCGTCCTGCCTACCGCGGCGATCACGGTCGCGCGAGAAGACCTGGCAAGCGTGATGGCGCGGGTAGAACTGGTCCGCAATGCCGGCGACTCCTCGACGTTCGTCCCGATGGCGGGCTTCACGGCCGGGGCCACGGTCACCAGTCCGACCGCGACGACTCCGACCTCCACGACTTCGACCTCGACGACCGGGCGGCGACCCGCGGTCATCCTCGTACCGGGATTCGGTCCGCAAGACCGCGATGAGGCGATCGCCGGCGTGCCGGTGTTCGGCCTGATGGCAGGAGCCGTCGCCGATGCCGGTGACATCGTCGTGCGCTACGACCGGCGAGGCGTCGGTCAGACAGGCGGCCGACCGGAGAACGCCACGCTCGAAGACTATCGCGACGATCTCATTGGAGTGCTGGACTGGGTTCGACAACGAAAAGACGTCCAGGCTGATCGCATCGCCGTCATCGGGTACGGCGACGGCGGGGCCGTGGCCATGCTGGCGGCGGCCAAGGACGACCGGATCAAGGGCCTTGGGCTGATCGCGGTACCGGGTTCGACGGGACGGGAGTATGTCCTCGACCAACAGTCGCGGGCTTTAGCCGCGATGCACCTGTCAGACGCCGACCAGGCCGCGAAGGTCGCACTCGAGCACCGGCTCATCGACGCCGCGCTCTCTGGCACCGGCTGGGAGACCCTGCCGCCCGACCTGAGCCACGACGCCGACCAGCCCATCTTCAAGAGCTGGCTGCTCTTCAATCCGTCGATGACGCTTCAAAAGGTCAAGCAGCCCGTGCTGATCTTGCAGGGCCTGGCCGATGACGACGTCCCGCGCGCCAATGCCGACCGGCTCGCGACGGTCGCCCGCGCGCGGAAGCGGCCACCGGACGCGACTCGTGTCGCGCTGCTCTCCGGCGTGACGCACAGCCTCACGACCGTGTCGGCCCCCACGGTCGAGCCGGCAATGCTGGCGCCGGAGGTGAGCGCGGCCCTGACCGGCTGGCTCCATGACGTGTTTGGGCAAGCCAAGTAGGTTGTTTGTTAGACTCTTTCGCCGATGAAGCTGGGTGTTCCGAAAGAGACGTTTCCAGGCGAGTACCGCGTCGCGGTCGTTCCGGCGGTCCTGCCTACACTGAAGAAACTCGGCCTCGATGTCGTCGTCGAGCACGACGCGGGGGCGGCGGCAGGGTTCCCTGACGCGGGCTATGCCGACCAGCAGGCGGTCATCGGCACGCGCGCCGACGTCTTCTCCGCCGATATCCTGGCGCAGGTCCGAGCGCCCGGCGCAAACCCTTCGGCTGGGGCGGCTGACGTCGCAGCGTTTCATCAGAACCAGCTCGTCATTGGCTTCGCCGAGCCCCTGACGGCTCTCGACTCGGCGGCCGCCGTCGCGCGGACGGGCGCGATGCTCGTCGCGATGGAGCTCGTGCCGCGCATCACGCGCGCGCAGAGCATGGACGCCCTGTCGTCGATGGCGACCGTCGCCGGCTACAAGGCCGTGCTGCTCGCCGCGAACGCGCTGCCCCGAATGTATCCGATGCTCAACACCGCCGCGGGCACGGTCGCGGCCGCGCGGGTATTCGTGATTGGCGCGGGCGTCGCCGGCCTGCAGGCCATCGCCACGTCCCGTCGCCTGGGCGCGCGCGTCGAGGCCTACGACGTCCGCGACGCCGTCAAGGAACAGATTCAGAGCCTCGGCGCGCGATTCGTCGAGATGCCAATCGACGCCGGCGATTCACAGGACAAGGGCGGCTATGCCAAGGCCCAGGACGAGTCGTTCTATCGGCGCCAGCGCGAGTTGATGATGAAAACGGTCGCCCAAACGGATGTGGTCATCACCACGGCGGCGATCCCAGGGCGGAAGGCGCCAATCCTCATCACGGGCGAGATGGTCGCCGCGATGCCGCGCGGGTCCGTCATCGTCGATCTGGCGGCGGCGACGGGCGGTAACTGCGAGCTGACGAAAGCCGATCAGACCGTTGTCGAGCATGGCGTGACGATTCTGGGCCCCACGAACCTGCCGGCCACCGTGCCCTACCACGCGAGTCAAATGTACGCTCGCAATGTCGTCACCCTCGTGCAGCACTTGGTGCAGCGGCAAACGGGGCCGGACGGCAAAGCCAGCGGCGCTCCGGCCCTCGTGATCAACACCGAGGATGAGATCACGCGCGAGGTGCTCGTCACGCGTGGCGGACAAATCGTGCACCCGCGTGTGCTCGGGCTCGCGGCATCGGCCGCGGGGTCGCGCTGACATGCCAGGCTGGATCCTGCGGAGCGAGGCTGCCGACGACATCGAGGCGATGGTCCTGCGGCTGCCGAACGGCAGCGTGAGGACGCTGGGCCGCACGGCGCGGGCCGACTTCATCGTCCAGGCGCCGTTGGTCTCGAGGCTGCACTGCCGCTTGACGGCCGACGCGTCGAACCAGCTCATCGTCGAAGACCTCGGCAGCCAGAATGGCACACGGGTCAACGGCCGCAAGGTCGACCGGGCGACGTTAAAGGCGGGCGATCGACTGACCGTGGGCCGCGTGGAGTTCAGCGTCGCCCAAACGTGACTCACGTCAAAAACGGATTCGAGCGGCGCTCCTCGCCAATCGTCGTGTCCGGCCCATGCCCGGCATGCACGACCGTCTCGTCTGGAAACGTGAACAGCACCGTCCGAATCGAGCGCAGCAGGGTCTCATAGTCCCCTCCCGGAAGATCCGTCCGGCCAATCGATCCGGCAAACAGCGTGTCACCGACGAACAGCTCACGATCTGCCGTTCCCGAACGACCCATGGCCAGGCACACCCCGCCGGGACAATGACCTGGCGTGTGCCACACGTCGACCACGCAGGAGCCAAATCGAATCGGTCCGCCCGAGAGATCGTAGAAGCGATCGACCGGCGGAGGCGCGTCAACGCGAAGACCAAACAGACGACCCTGGTCGACCGCGCCCTCATACAGGAACAGATCGTCCTGATGCAGCCACACCGGCGCAGCGAGCGCGGCCTTCGCGCGGCCGACGCCGGTGATGTGGTCCAGATGCGCGTGCGTCAGGAGAATGTTCGACACCGTGAAGCCGCGATCGGCGACCGCCGCGAGCAACGCCTCGACCTCGTCGCCAGGGTCCACGAGGACGGCGTCCGGCGACTCGTCGCACGCGATCACAAACCCGTTCTTCAGGAAGGGCGGCGCCGCCAGCGAGAGAATCCGCATCTTTTTCGATATCATTTTCCCATGATCGTTGCCATCGTCGATGACCTGCTCTTTGGATCGAAGATTCGGGCCGCGACGGAAGCCGCGGGGCGGCGCGTGACCTTCGTCCGGCACGACGGCAGCGTCAACGACGCCGTCCGGCTCGGCGGTGTGTCGCTCGTGATCGTCGACCTGGCTCGAGCCGGCGCCGCCGAGGCAATTCGCGCCGTTCGGTCCATCGACGGCGCCCGAATCCCGATCGTCGCGTTTGCCTCGCACATGCGCGCGGATCTCATCGCCGGCGCACGAGCGGCCGGGGCCGACCGCGTGCTCGCGCGCTCGGCCTTCGTCGCGGAGTTGCCGACCCTGGTGACCGGATCGGACGCGGCGGCCCCATGACGCCACCCGCGCACGCCGGGATCGCCATCGCCGACATCGAGGCCGCCGCCCGGCGTATCGCGCCGTTCGTGTGGCACACGCCGATCATCCGCTCGCCGTGGCTCTCGTCGATCACCAAGGCCGAGATCTGGCTGAAGCTCGAAATCGTCCAGACCACCGGTTCCTTCAAACTGCGCGGCGCGTCGAATGCGCTCGCCGTCTTGGCCGATCGACGACCGGGCGTCGCCGGCGTGGTGACGGCCTCGGCCGGCAATCACGGCCTCGCAATGGCTTGGGCCGCCAAGCAGCTCGGGTTGTCCACGCGTGTCTACGTGCCGGCCGGCGCGCCCCCAATCAAGCGCCACGCGATGATCGCGCTTGGCGCCGAGGTCGTCGAAACGCCGAGCTACGACGACGCCGAGTCCGAGGCGCTAGGCGACGCGCGGCGAACGGGCCTGACCTACGTCTCGCCGTACAACGACGACCACGTGATCGCAGGCGCCGGCACGGTCGCGCTCGAGATGTTCGCGGATTGTCCGGGCCTCGATACGATCGTCACGCCGCTCGGCGGCGGGGGTCTGCTCGCCGGAACGGCAGTCGTCGCGCGCTCGATCAAGCGGGACGCGTGGGTCATCGGTGCGGAAGCCGAAGCCTCGCCGGTCTTCACGACGTCCCTCGCGTCGGGTCGTATCGTCGCGGTGAACGTGAAATCGACGCTGGCCGACGGCTTGGCGGGCAACCTGCAGCCCGGCAGTCGAACCTTCGCGATGGTGAGCGACCTGACCGATCGGGTCGTGCTCGTCGCCGAGGGTTCGATCGAACTGGCCATGCGCGATCTGATTCGACGCGAGCGGCTGGTAGCGGAGGGCGCGAGCGCGACAGCCGTCGGCGCGTTGCTACAGGGTGGACTCGACCTGGCCGGCCGACGGGTCGCCGTGATTCTGACGGGACGGAACGTCGACGCGCAGGTCCTCGAGCGCGTATTCGGTCGCGGCTAGTCGGACCGAGGTCGTCGCTGACTCACGGTCAGGCCCGTCGCCCTACTTCGTTTTCGCCGGCCGCAGTTCGATCTTGCTCGGCAGGCTGCGCGCCGGGTGGCGCAACAGATCCAGCACGACGGCCGCGACGTCGTCGGCCGTGAGCTTCCAGGCAGCCGGCTCGCGCTCGCCGCTGGGCCCGTCGAAATCCGTGGCGACCGAACCGGGCATAACGCACGTGACGCGAATGTCGTCGAAGCGCACCTCCTGCATCAGCGACTCGCTGAACGCCACGAGGCCCGCTTTCGAGGCGCAGTAGGCGGCGCCGCGGGGAAAGTAGTTCCGGCCCGCCAGACTCGCGATGTTGATGACCCAGCCGCCGCCGGCCTTCTTGAGCGCGGGAATAGCGGCCCGCGTGCAGTAGAAAACCCCCGTCAGGTTCGTGTCGATGACGCGCGCCCACTCTTCGTCAGTCATCGAGGCGACGTCGGTGAAGACCCCCACGCCGGCGTTGTTGACGAGCACGTTGAGGCTGCCGAATCGCTCGACCGTCTCGGCGACCACGCGATCCATTGCGGCGCGGTCGCGGACATCCGCCGCGCGGCCAAGGACACGAGGGGCGGTCGAGCCGCCGGGATCGAGCGCGCGGACGGCCGCCGCCACGCTGGCCTCGTCGCGCCCCGTGATCATGACGCAACCACCCGTCGCGACGATGCCGCGCGCGATGGCCAGACCGATTCCCCGCGTGCCGCCAGTGACCAGTGCCGTGTGCATAACGCTAGAATACCGGCTCGATGTCTGGCGTCGCCATCATCGGGGCCGGCGACCTCGGCGCGGCGATTGCGCACGCGATCGCCGGCCGGGGCCGGATCCCAGAGATCACGTTCGTGGATGACGCGGCGGGCGTCGCGGCCGGCAAGGCGCTCGACATCCAGCAGGCCGGGCCGATCGGTCGGGTCGATGTGCACATCGGCGCCTCGGCCGATCTCCTGTCGGCCGCCGGTGCGTCGGTCATCGTGCTGGCCGACGCCGTGGACTCGGGCGAGTGGACGGGCGACCGCGGCCTAGCGCTGGTCGATCGCCTGATACGCGCCGGAACTGTGGCGGCGTTCGTCTTCGCGGGCCCCAATCAGACGACGCTGATGACGGCTGCGGCACGGGAGCTGGGCCTCGCCGGCGATCGCATCGTCGGCACGGCGGCGTCCGCGATTGTCGGCACCGTGCGCGCCCTCGTTGGCCTCGAAGCCGACGGCGCCGGCACCGGCGTGTCGGTCATCGTCGGGGGCCGGCCACCCGCCTTCGTCGTGGCGTGGTCGTCGGCGACGATTCAGGGATCGCTCGCCACCGATCGGGTCGCCGCGCATCGGCTTCTGGCCGTCGGCCAGTCGCTCGGCAAGTTCTGGCCGCCGTCGCCGCGAGCGATCGCTGCGCCCACGACGCGCGTCGTCGAGGCGCTCGTGAGCGGGTCGCGCGGCCTGCATCAGGCCATGACGATTCTGAACGGCGAATTCGGCTCCCGCGGCGTCACCGGGATGATGCCGCTGTCAATCGGGCCTGGACGGGTGCTGGCGCGCGTGATGCCGTCGCTCAGCCCGCAGGAGCGGACAGAGATTGAAAACAGCATTGAAGATTGACGATTCAAGCTGCGCCCGCCTAGTCGAAGACCTCTCCCATCGCTCGAGCGACCGCCTCCGCCACGTCGGAGGTCCTCACGCGGCAGCCCAGCACACGCTCGACGGACGTCACACCGCAATCGACGATGCCGCACGGCACGATCCACTTGAAGTGATCGAGATCGGTCGACACGTTGAGCGCGAAGCCGTGGCTGGTGATCCAGCGGCTGATGCGGACACCGATGGCCGCGATTTTCTCTTCTCGGCCCGGCGGGCCGGCCCACGTGCCCGTCCGGCCAGGCACGCGCCCGGCCGCGACGCCGAACGTGGCCACGGCGCGAATCAGCACCTCTTCGAGATCGCGAACGTAGCGATGCACGTCGCACCGATCGGGCCGCAAATCGAAGATCGGATACCCGACGAGCTGGCCGGGACCGTGGTACGTGATGTCGCCGCCGCGACCGGTGTCGTACACCTCAACGCCCTCGGCCGCCAGTTGCGCGGCCGTGGCGACGAGGTGGTCTCGGCGGCCGCGGGCCCCGGCGCCCAAGGTGATGACCGGCGGATGCTCTAGCAGAAGCAACGTATCGCCGAGGCGGCCCGCGCGGCGGTCCTCCACGAGCGTCCGCTGAAGGTCGAGCGCCGAGCCGTAGGCGACAACGCCGAGCCGCCTCACATCGATCGTGCGGCCGCTCATCACTCCCGTTAGACGGAGCTCTCGTCGAAGTCCTGCAGACGATCCTTCAGCGCCTGCAGGAAGCGGCCTGCGTCCGCGCCGTCGATCAGCCGGTGATCGTACCCGAGCGTGAGGCAGCACATCGGGCGAATCGCAATCATGTCGTTGACGACGACCACGCGCTTGTCGATGCTGCCCACGCCGAGGATCGCGACCTGCGGCTGGCTGATGATGGGCAAGCCGAAGAGGGCGCCGAAAATGCCGGGATTCGTGATCGTGAACGTGCCACCCTGCACGTCCTCGGGCTTCAACTGCTTCGTCCGCGCCCGCTGCGCGAGGTCCTGAATCGCGCGGCACAGACCGAGCATGTTGCGCTCGTCCGCGCTCTTGATGACCGGCACGATGAGCCCCTGATCGAGCGCGACGGCGATGCCGAGATTGATATCGCGCTTATAGACGATGTTCTCGCCGTCGATCGAGGCGTTCGAAAAGGGGAACTGACGAATCGTGTCGACCGTCGCCTTCGCGATGAAGGCCGTGTAGGTCAGCTTCGTGCCGGCCGCCTCGTACGCGGCCTTCTTCTCGAGCCGAATCGCGTCGATCTTGCCGAAGTCGACCTCGTAGGCCGAGAACACATGCGGTGAGGTGTGGATCGACATCACCATGTGGTCGGCGATCTTCTTGCGCATCACGCCCATCTTCTCGATGCGGACACTCTCGCCCGGCTTGAACGCCGGCGGCACCGGCGTTGCCGGCGCAGGCGCCGGTCGCATCGCGGCCGCAGGTGCGGGCGCCGACGCGGCGGCCGGCGCGGCGCCGGCCCCGCCGCCGTCGACGAACGCCAGGATGTCCTTCTTCGTCACACGGCCCGACAGGCCTGTGCCCGTCAGGGTCGTGATGTCGACGCCGTGGGCCTTCGCGATCGTGCGGACGAGCGGCGAGGACCGCGTGCGACGCAGATCGGCCAGGGTGGCCGTCCCGGAGGGCGGCGGGACCGGCGGCGGGACCGGCACCGGCGCAGCCGTCACCGGGGCCGGCGCGGGCGACGCCGGAGCCCCGTTCGCCGCGTTCGACGTCGGGCCGGCGGTCGGCGCGGCCCCGGTGCGCGCGGCCGGCTGTTCGCCCGCCGCGCCAATCACGGCGACGACACTGTTGACGGGAACGGTCTCGCCCTCCTTGACCTTGATCTCGAGCAGCACGCCGGCGCCCGGCGCTGGAATCTCGGCGTCGACCTTGTCGGTCGAGATCTCGAACAGCGGCTCGTCCTTGTCGATCGGGTCGCCGACGTTCTTGATCCAGCGGACGATAGTGCCTTCCGCGATCGACTCGCCCATCTGGGGCATCACGACGTCAGTAGCCATGATCGAAACTCCCCGTCCTCACAGGTGAATCGCGGCGCCATGCGCCGCGTGGGCCGCCTCGCCCACCGCCTCCGACATCGTCGGATGCGCATGGATCGTGCGGATCAACTCTTCGACGGTCGACTCGAGCCGCAGCGCGACGGCCGCCTCGGCGACGAGCTCGGTCGCCCGGGCGCCAATCATGTGCACGCCGAGCAGCTCATCGTACTTCGCCTCGGCGACGATCTTCACGAAGCCCTCGGTGTCACCGGCGATTCTCGCGCGACCGAGCACGCCGAACGGAAACGTGCCAATGCGCACGTCATAGCCGCGCGCCACCGCCTCGGCTTCCGTCAAGCCGACGCTGCCGATCTCCGGCTCACAGTAGGTGCACGAGGGCACTTGGTCGTAATTGAGCGGTCGTGCGTCCAGACCCGCGATCCGCTCGGCCAGCACGATGCCCTCGGCCGACGAGAGGTGCGCCAATTGGGCGTGCGGTCCGCCCATCGTGATGACGTCGCCGATTGCGGAGATGCCGGGCACGTTGGTGTGGAACAGCGAATCGACCCTCACGAAGCCGCCCTCGAGCGCCAGGCCCGCCTCGGCCGCGCCCAGTCCCTCGGTGACCGGGCCGCGGCCCGTGGCGACCAGCAGCGTGTCGATCGTGAGCGTGGACGTCTGGCCTGAGCCGTCCTGCATCTCAATCGTGACGCGGTCGCCTGTAACCGTCGCCGACGTGACCTTCGTGTTCGGGCGGCTCACGATGCCGCGCTTCTTGAACGCTTTCTCGAGCTCGGCCGAGACGGCTGCGTCCTCGTGCGGCACGAGACGCGGCAGCAGCTCGATGAGCGTCACCTCGCTGCCAAATCGGCGGAAGATCGACGCGAACTCGACGCCGACGGCGCCGCTGCCCATGATCGCGATCGCCTTCGGCACGACGGGCAGGTGAATGGCTTCGTCGCTCGAGATGATGTGCGTCTTGTCGATCGTGATGCCGGGCACGCTGCGCGGCGCGGACCCCGTCGCGACGATGATCTCGCGCGCGGTGATCCTGCGCGCATCGGCGCCGGTGACCTCAACCGCGCCGCCGCCCGCGAGGCGCCCGCTGCCTTTGATCCAGGCGATCGCGTGCTTCTTGAAGAGAAACTCGACGCCTTTGGTCAGGCCCGTCACGATTTTGTCCTTGCGCGCGTGGACGCGCGTCATGTCGATCGTCGGCCTACCCAAGGCGTCGCCGAAGCTCACGCCCCACTCTGCGGCCTCTTGCGCGATCTTCAGCGCGTGTGCGTGCTCGAGCAGCGCCTTCGTCGGAATACAGCCCCAGTTGAGGCACGTGCCGCCGAGCGACGACTGGCGCTCGACAACAGCGACGCGCAGGCCGAGCTGCGCGGCGCGAATGGCCGCGACGTAGCCGCCCGTGCCCGACCCGATCACGACGACATCGAAATCGTGAGCCACGAAGATGATCTCCACTGAACGCGACACGACGGGCGGCGGACCCGGCCGCAGTCCGCACCCCGGCGCGCGTCAGTCGACTCAGTGTACTTGGTGAAGGGTTCTGGGGCCGAACGACCCGAAGGCCCGTTGATCGACGCGGAATCAGACGATTCCGCCGACCAACGGACATCGAGCCGCGACTTCGGACGCCTTCCGCGCACGCGCGGAAGGACCCTGCTACTTGCGCGGCAGGACGGCGTCCTTGAGCTGCTTTGCGATGCGGGCCTTGACGACCGTCTTCGCCGGAATCTTAATCGGCTCGCCAGTCGCAGGGTTGCGACCCTCCCGCGCCTTGCGCTTCTGCACGACCAGCTTGCACATGCCCGGAAGCACGAACTCGCCGGATCGCTTCAACTCCTTTTCAGATAGCCGCAGCAATTCGTCGAAGACGTCACGCACCGCCGTGCGCTTCATATCGAACTTCTCCGCGAAGTGCGCGAACAGCTCCATCTTGCCCATACGCCGGGCGTCTGCCATTGCCGTATTCTCCCTGGCTAGGGCGCGCGTTAAGAACGAGTCGTCCAAACCGCGCGCGCGTGCGGTCACGACGTCAAAACAGCAGTGAAACGGCGGTAATCGTAGCCTTGCCCGTAAGCGAGTGTCAATTGATCACGTGACGTTCGAAAGCCTCGGTACAATGTTTTTCCATGCCCGCGACTATCGAGACCTTCCCCAACCCGCGCCCCGAGCGAGACTACACCATTGACATTCGATGTCCCGAATTCACGTCGATGTGCCCGAAAACAGGTCTGCCGGACTTCGGTGAAATCCGAATCGACTACGTACCGGATCGCACCTGCATCGAATTGAAGGCGTTGAAGTTCTACCTGCTCGACTATCGTAATGAGGGCATCTTTTATGAGGCCGCAACCAACCGCATCCTCGATGACCTGGTCGCCGCCTGCGCGCCGCGACGCATGACCGTCACCGGGGCGTTCACTGCCCGTGGCGGCATCGCGACGACCGTGGTGGCGGAATATAGAAGAGAAGGCCTGAAGGCGTGAAGGCTTGAAGGAAGTGCTTCTCGCAGGTCCACGCCTTCAAGCCTTCAAGCCTCTCTTATGTCTCCTCCTCCTCCCCACATTGTCCCCATCGACCCAGAACTTGACCTTCACGCCTTCGATCCGCGGGACGTCCCGTCGGTCGTCGAAGAGTACCTGCGGGCGGCACACGAACGCGGCCTGACGGAGGTCCGCCTCGTTCACGGCCGGGGCCGAGGCGTGCAGCGTGGCATCGTCCAGGCCGTCCTCGAGCGCCACGAGTTCGTCGTGTCGTTCTGGGATGACCCGCAGGCCCACCTGGGCGCGACCGTGTGTCGGCTGCGGTCCCCCTAAAGCGTGGCATCCGCCTTGCTCTCATGAGGCGGCGCTAACGCGCATACCGCGTGTTCAGCCGCGCGGCGCACGGGCGATTGCAAATCGTGCCGCCGGGCGCCCCTCAGGAGGTCGCAATTCGTGCCACTCGCGACGCCGCCAGCCGCGGGAGACGTGGTCTGGATCCGCAAGGACCGGTGGTGGGTCGACCGCCTGCGGGTCGCCGGCGACGTCCGCGTCCTTGACGTCAAAGGACCCAACGTCCGACGGACGTTTCTTGCGCCCTTCGATCGGCCATGGACCGAGCACCAACGGGAACGGTTGCGGCACGTCCAGTGGCCGCACGCCCGCGCGAGGCTCCTCGCCTGGGCGGCCCACAGCCACGCCGTTCGAACGCCGCTCTCAGCGCTTGACGCGAACGTCGAGATTCTGCCGTTTCAACTGGAGGCCGCCCTCGCCTTCATCGAGGGCTCCCGACGTGTCCTCGTCGCCGACGCCGTTGGGTTGGGCAAGACGATCCAGGCCGGCCTGGTCATCGCCGAGACGATGCGCCGGACGGTCAATGCCTACGTCCTCGTCCTGGTCCCGGCGTCGCTGCGGGAGCAGTGGATCGGCGAATTGACGCGCCGCTTTGCGATGCAGCCCACCCCGGCCGACGCGGACACTTTGCGACACCTCGCGGGCGAGACTGCGCGGGGCGAATCGCCGTGGCGTCCCGGCGTCTGGATCGCCTCGCCGGACTTCGTGAAGCAGCCGCATGTCTTCCACGCCCTTCCCCTGTGCCGCTGGGACCTGGTGGTCGTCGACGAAGCGCACGAGGTCGCGGGCCGTTCCGATCGGCACGTCGCCTGCCACGCGCTGGCGCAACGGTCGCGACGTGTGATGCTGCTGACCGCCACACCGCACAACGGCGACCCGGCGGCCTTTGCACGCCTGCGAGACCTCGGGGAGCTCGACGACGTCCGCTCGAGCGGCGGCGGCCTCGTCGTCCTTCGGCGCACCCCCTCGAGTCTCGGGTGGGTCGAAAGCCGACGCGTCCGGTGGCACCGCGTGACGCCGACCGTGGCGGAGCAGCGAGCGCTCGACACCTTGTTGGAGTTCGAGAAGGCCGTGCTTGGAGCGGCCGGCCGCGCCTACCGCAGCGTGGCGTTGCTCCTGCTCTCCGTCCTCCGTAAGCGCGGGCTGTCGACCATGGCGGCCTTGGCGGTATCGCTTCGGCGGCGCGCGGCATGGCTGGACGCGGCTGGCCCGGAGAACGCCGTCGATTGGCGCCAGTCGCGCCTGGATTTTGCCGGCGAGCCAGACGACGGGCTCCGCGACGAGGAGAACGTGGCGCTGTCGACTGACGTCGGGTTCGGGCATGCGCGTGAGCAGGCGTGGCTCAGACGCCTTCTGGCGCTCATCGACCGGGCGGCTGTCGACGACTCGAAGGTTCGCCACGTCGCCAGGCTCGTAGCTCGCCGCCACGAGCCGGTCGTCGTCTTCACGGAGTTCCGGCACTCGCTCGAAGCGGTGTGCCGGAGGCTCGGCACGATCGCGGTGGTCACGGCGTTGCACGGCGGCCAGACGCCGCACGAACGCCGGTCCTCCCTGCGCCAATTCCTGAACGGCGATGCCGACGTCCTGGTTGCCACCGACGTCGCGAGCCAGGGTCTCAACCTCCAGACGCGCAGCCGATGGGTCATCAACCTGGAACTGCCGTGGAACCCCGCACGCCTCGCGCAACGCGCCGGGCGCGTCGACCGCATCGGCCAGACACGACCTGTCCACGTGACGCTTGTCGTGTCGCGCCATCAGACCGAGTCCGAGCTCCTCAGACGGGTCGCGGAGCGTGCGGTCAGGGCGAAAGACGCGATGGGCGTGAACCTGGCGGGCGTCGACTGGCCGACCGAGCCGGACCTCGCCGCGGAACTCATTGCCGGCTCCTCGCGACCCGGTCGTGCCAGTGCCGAGCCGCCCGCCGTCCCAATCGACCAGACGTGGCGGCGTCACGCGCGATGGCTGGCGCGGCTCATCAGGCGGCGTCGTCTCTGGGCCGCCCAGTGGCGGGACACGGATCCGCACGCGACGAGCACGCTTCTCGCGCGCCTTCGCGCCGCGCCCGTCGGCCTGGGACCGTCGGGCGGTTGGCTGCTCGTCTTCCGCGCGTCGATTGTCGACGCGACGGGCGCGGTACTGGAGACGCGCCTCGCCGCATTCCGTGGCGCGGCCGATGCGACGAAGCCGCTCGACAGGGCGCTCGTCGAGCGCGCGCGATCAATCGCGACGCTGCGCGTTCGTCGCCGGTGCGATCGCATTCGGCGACTGATGGACGACCGCACGCGAGCGACCTCGGCGATCGATCGCGCGATCGGCCAGCACCTCCACGCGGCGCGCGTGGCCCGACTGGCGCAACCAGGCCTCTTCGATGGCCCGACCACGCCAGACGCCCAAGGCCTCCCCGATGGCGTCGTCGCCGAGATCGGCCCGCCGCCCACGGTTGCTGTGGGTCGAGTGGTGCTCGTCGCGGCGATCGCGATGGCCGCATGAGGCCGACCATCCTGCCGGGCGTCGCCGGATCACTCCTGCCCGCGCGCTTTCTGGCCGACGGGCTCTGGAAGGCACATGCGTCCAGCGACCCAGGTGGCCTGGCGCGCGGCCAGGTCCATCTCGAACGCTGGTGGCGGCGTGTCTCGGAGACGTGCGGACCGGCGACCGGCATCCGGGCGGTGGCCGACCTCGTGGCGACGCCGCTTGCCGGCATGCTGGGATTTCGCGTGCGGACCACGGTCTTCGACGGACCGCGCGCCGCCTTGAGATTGGAGCCGCGCCATGGCGCCGACTCCCCGGTCGCGATGCTCGTCCTGCCGTGGTCGTCACGACCATCCATGGCGTGGCGCGATCTGGTCGGCCACGCGCGGGTGATTGGCGCGTCGTGGGGCTTCGTGCTCGCGCCGCCATACCTGTCGCTCGTCGACGTGCGTGCGCCGGCGGTGCGGCGCAGCATCGACTTCGCGCTGCCGGAGGCGTTCGACGGGGGATCGTTTGCCGCGTTCTGGACCTTGGCGAGCGCCCGAAGCTTCAATCGCGAGCCGACCGGCGGGCGACAGCCGCCCGCGGCTCGAATCGATCGCATCGTGGCCGCGTCGACCGTGTTCGCAGACGGGGTGCGCCGCGACTTGCAAGGTGGCGTCATCCAGGCGCTCGCCGAACTCGTGACGGTCGTCGGCGGCGGACCGGCCAGTCGATTCGACGAGGCGCTCACGATCATCTATCGCGTGTTGTTTCTGCTGTTCGCCGAATCGCGCGACCTCGTGCCGCACCGCCATCCGGTCTATCAAGGCGCGTACACCATCGGCTCGCTGGCTCGTCAAGCCCTCGACGTTCGCCAGGGCGCACCGCACGTACGGGCACGCGGGCTCTGGGATGGACTCGGCGCGATGACGCGCCTGTCGCGACTCGGATGCGATACCGGTGACCTGATCGTTCGCCCGTTCAACGGCCGGCTCTTCGCCCGTCACACGGCGCCCTCCCTCGAACCGGCTCGCGCCCCGGCGCGCGTGACGCGGGCCAGCGTAGAGCAAGACAACGCCCTCGGCGCCGCGCTCGTGGCGCTCGCGACTCGGCCGACGACCGGAGGCCGCGAGACGATTGACTACGCCGATCTCGGCGTCGAGCAGCTGGGCGCGGTGTACGAACGCGTGCTCGACATCAATCCGCGGGACAGGACGGCATGGCGCACACGCCGCCGGGTCGTGCGTCACAGCGAAACCCGCAAAGCGAGCGGCACGTTCTACACGCCGCAAGCGCTCTGTGACTTCATCGTCCGCCGCACGTTGACGCCCCTGGTGAGCGGCGCCACGTCGGACGACATCCTCGGGCTCCGCGTCGTCGATCCCTCGATGGGTAGCGGCGCGTTCCTCGTCTCCGCATGCCGGTTCCTGGCATCCGCGTACGAGCAGGCACTCGTCGAGGAAGGCCGAACGGCGCCGGTCGAGTTCGACGAGCACGAGCGGGCCGATGTGCGGCGGCTCGTCGCCGAGCGGTGTCTCTTTGGAGTCGACGCCAACCCCACGGCCGTTCAGCTCGCACGACTCTCGCTCTGGCTCGCCACCCTGGCGCAAGGCAAGCCGCTCACGTTCCTCGATCATCGTCTTCGTGCCGGCAACAGCCTGATCGGCACGTCGCCCGACCGGCTCAGGCGCGTGTCCGACGACACACGCCGCGCAGTACGGCACGCGGCAGTGCCGCTCATGGACCTGGCAGCCCTCGAAGCGCCGATGCGCGCGGTCGTGCGCCCGATGGTCGCGTTGGCCACTCGCCGCGACGACACGGTGGACGAGGTCCGCGCGAAGGAGGCGCTGTGGACATCGCTGAGCGGCGATCGATCGCCCCTCCGCGGCTGGCGGTCCGCCGCCGATGTTTGGTGCGCGCGATGGTTCAGCCCCGACCCGGCGTCGGCGGCCGAGACGCGGGCCGCGATCGACGGCATTCTCGACGGCGATCCCACGCTCGGAACGGCTCACCTCGCAAGACGCCTCGCCGACACCGCCGAGACGTCAATCGCTCACGGCTTCTTTCACTGGCCGATTGAGTTTCCCGAGGTCTTCCATGACACGCTCGGGACATCGCGCGATCGCCCGGGCTTCGACGCGGTCATCGGCAATCCGCCGTGGGAAATGCTCCGGCGCGACTCGGCCGGCAAAGACCCGCCAAGACGTCTCGTCGAGTTCATCCGCCGGTCGGGTTTGTACCCGTCGTCCGATCGCGGCCACGTGAATCTGTACCAGCCGTTCGTGGAGCGGGCGCTGACCTTGGCGCGGCCGGGTGGCCGGGTCGGTCTCGTGCTGCCCTGGGGCTTCGCGGTCGACGAGGGCGCGACGACCCTACGCGCGCGATTGCTCGACACGTCGCGGCTCGACGTCATCCTCGGTCTCGACAACTCGGCAGGGCTCTTCCCCATCCACCGGGGACTGCGGTTCATGGCGGTCGTCACCGAGGTGGGCAGCCGGACCGTCGAGGGTCGCGGTCGCTTCGGCGTTCGTACGGCGGAAGAACTCGCGCGGCTGCCCGGCGGTGACGCCGAGCCTGGCGACCATCCCTGGCCGATTCGCTTCTCGACGGATGGCGCGACAGGGATCGGCGGCCGAACCCGCCGGATCCCGGACGCGAGGCGCCCAAGCGATCTCGAGGTGGCTGAGCGGCTGAGGCGCGACCATCCGCGACTCGGCGACGAGGCGGGGTGGGCGGTACGGTTCGGACGCGAACTCAACGCCACCGAGGACAAGCAGGCCTTTGGCAAGACAGGCCTGCCCGTGATCGATGGCAAGCACTTGGCCCCGTTCCGGCTCTCCGCGCGCCACAACGGCACGCGTATCGCGCCCGCAGCCGCGCGCCGGCTCCTGCCCGACGGCCGGTACCGCCGCGATCGGCTCGCCTACCGTGACGTCTCGGGGGTGGCGAATCGTGTCTCGCTGATCGCGGCCGTCGTGCCGGCCGGCGTCGTCACGACGCACACGGTGTTTTGCCTTCGGACACACCTACCGCTCGACCAGCAGCACTTTCTCTGCGCCTGTTTCAACAGCTACGTCGTCAACGCGATCGTCCGGCTGCTCATGGGCGGCCATGTGACAACGGCGCTCGTCGAAGACCTGCCGATTCCGGTGTGGCGCGGCTCGGCGCTCGACCGGCGAATCGCTCGGATGGGTCGACGACTGGCGCGGCCGCCGCAGTCGCCCGACGTCGAGACTCGCCTTCAAGCCGCCGTGGCACGGCGGTTCGGACTCGACGCCCCGACGTTTGCGGCGATCGTCGACGGCTTTCCGCTCGTGTCGGCCTCGGACCGGCGGCGCGCCGTCGAGGCGCTGCAGACGCGCCTGCGAGACGTTGCGATATAGTCTGCGCGAGTGCCGACCTACGGCTTCGCAATCGATCTGCCCAAGTGCATCGGCTGCCACGCCTGCACGATCGCGTGCAAAGCGGAGCACGACATCCCGGTCGGCGTGAATCGCTGTTGGGTGAAGACGGTCGAGAAGGGCTCGTTCCCGGACACGCAGCGGTTCTTCCTTCCGGTGCTCTGCAACCAGTGCGAGGAAGCGCCATGCTTGAAGATTTGCCCGACATCGGCGCTCTACAAGCGTCGCGACGGCATCGTCGACCTGAATGGCGAGGCGTGCATCGGCTGTCGCGCGTGCATGGTCGCCTGCCCGTACGATCAACTCTTCATCGATCCGAACACCCACACGGCCGAGAAGTGCAACTTCTGCGCGAATCGCGTGGAGAACCAGTTGCAACCGGCGTGCGTGAGCGTGTGTCCGACCCAGTGCCGCATCTTCGGCGACTTGGATGATCCGACCAGTGAGGTCGCCCGGATCGTCCAGCGCGAAGCGTTCATGGTCAGAAAGCCCGAGAAGGGCACGGGGCCAAGGGTCTTCTACCTCGGTGCGGATGAGGCGACGATTCGGCCAGAGGTCGCCGCGCGGCCCTTCATGTACCGCGAGGGGCAGGTGCACCTACGACCGCTCGGCGCGCCCGATCCCGATCCCCTCCGCCCGGGCGACCCGCGCGTCGACTACGACGTGCCGCACCACAAGGCCTGGGGCATCGATCTCGTGCTGTATCTCCTCGCCAAAGGCATCTCGACCGGGGCGATGTTCCTGTCCGCGCTCTTCTGGCTCCTGGGCGATCGATCGGCGCTCGTCGGCTTCGCGGGCCCGTTCGTCTCGGTGGTCTTCGCCATCTTCACCGCCGTCGTGCTCGTCGTCGACCTCGAACAGCCAAAGCGCTTCTACTACATCCTCACGCGGCCGAATTGGACCTCGTGGATGGCGCGCGGCGCGTTCCTGCTCACCGCGCATGGCGCAATCGGCGGCGCATGGCTGCTGCTGAGGATCCTGGGCTGGAACGGCGCGATCACCGCGCTGGCGCCGCTGGCGGTACTCGTGGCGTTTGGCGCGACGGCCTACACAGGCCTGCTCTTCGCGCAGGGACTCGCACGCGACCTATGGCAAGGTCCGCATGCGACGATCGATCTCCTCGCGCAGGCGGTCGTCGAGGGCAGCGCCGCCATGCTGCTGGTCTCGCTCGCGAGCGGCGCCGATGCGGCGACGCGCTCGGCGCTCGGATGGACGATGGCCTGGGGATCGGTGGCGCACCTGGCGATTCTCGCCTTCGAGCATTTCGCCACGCCCAGCCCAACGCTGCACCATGAGCTGGCTGTACGAGCGATTCGCTATGGGGCCTGGCAGCGCCTGTTCTGGATCGGCGCGCTGGGGTGCGGTGGCGTGGCGCCCCTTCTGCTGGTCGCTGGCGCGTCGGCCCTGGGCGCATCCGCCGGGGGGTTCGCGCTCGCCTCGCTCGTGGCCCTTGGCGGCAGCCTCGCGTGGGAGTACATCTGGGTGGAGGCGGGACAAGCGGTCCCCATTAGCTGATGGCCTTCCGATCCCACCCCGACCCGAGTGAATGGGATGACTACGTCGACTTCGAGTCGACGAGCTGGCCCAAGAAGGACCGACGCCACTACTGGATTATCCCGAGCATCTGCTTCAACTGCGAATCGGCCTGCGGCATCCTCGCGTACGTCGACAAGGAGACGCTCGAGGTTCGCAAGATCGAAGGCAACCCCGTGCATCCGGGCAGCCGGGGCCGGACGTGCGCCAAGGGCGTCGTCACGCCCAATCAGCTCACCGACCCCGACCGCATCCTGTACCCGCTGAAGCGCGTCGGCAAGCGCGGCGCCGGCGAGTGGCAGCGCGTGACCTGGGACGAGGCGCTCGAAGAGATCGGCGGCCGCGTCCGGAAAGCCATCGTCGAGAACCGCCGGCACGAAGTGATGTACCACGTCGGGCGGCCCGGCGAAGACGGCTATGCGAACCGCGTGCTGCAGGCCTGGGGCCTCGACGGACACAACAGCCACACCAACGTCTGCTCGTCGTCGGCCCGCCTCGCCCATTTTCTGTGGACGGGCGCCGATCGACCGTCCCCCGACTACGCGAACGCGCGGACGATCCTGCTGCTCTCGTCACACCTCGAGGCCGGCCACTACTTCAACCCGCACGCCCAACGGATCGTCGAGGGCAAGACCCGAGGGGCGAAGCTCATCGTCATCGACCCGCGGCTCTCGAACACCTCCGCGAAGGCCGACGTCTGGCTGCCGACGCACCCGGGCACGGAAGCGGCGCTGCTCCTGGCGATCGCCCGTCACCTCCTCGACACGAAGACCTACAACCGGGAGTTCGTGCGCCGCTGGATGAACTGGGACGCGTATCTCGACGCGTGCCGGCCGGAGCTGCCGCGCACGTTCGAGGCCTTTGAGGACGCCCTCAAAGAGGAGTACGAGCGGTTCACGCCTGAGTATGCGGAGATCGAAACCGGCGTGCCCGCACACAAGATCGTCGAGGCCGCCGAGGCGATCGCCTCGGCGGGCACAGCATTCTCGACGCATAGTTGGCGCGCGGCCGCCGCGGGACACTTGTGGGGCTGGCAGATCACGCGGTGCCTGTACCTGCTCGTCGTCCTCACCGGCGCGATCGGCGAGCCGGGCGGCGTGAACCTGCACTTGACGAACAAGTTCGTCCCGAAGCATCCGAACCCGCCGCCGCCACCTGAGTACTGGAACGAGCTGCTGTTTCCGAAGGAGTTCCCCCTCGCGTTCTTCGAGATGAGCTTCCTGCTGCCGCACTTCCTCAAGGAAGGCCGCGGAACCATCGACACCTACTTCACGCGCGTCTACAACCCACTGTGGACCAACCCCGACGGGTTCTCATGGATGGAGATGCTCGAGGACGAGTCCAAGATCGGCATGCACGTCGCGCTCACACCGATCTGGAGCGAGACGGCGTGGTTTGCCGACTACATCCTGCCGATGGGGATGGGCACCGAGCGACACGACACGATGAGTCAAGAGACGCACGCGGGCCGCTGGCTCGGCTTCCGGCAGCCCGTGACGCGCGTCGCGATGGGAAAACAGGGCAAGCCGGTCACGCACACACACGAGAGCAACCCGGGCGAAGTGTGGGAGGAAACCGAGTTCTGGATCGCGCTGTCCTGGGCGATCGATCCCGACGGCTCGCTGGGCATCCGCCAGTACTTCGAATCGCCCTACCGGCCCGGCCGGCGGATCACCGTCGATGAGTACTTCGGGTGGATCTTTGAGCACTCCGTGCCGGGTCTACCCGAGGCGGCAAAACAGGAGAATCTGACGCCGCTCCAGTACATGCGTCGCTACGGCGCCTTCAAGGTCGATGACGTCGCCTACAGCAAGACCCATGAACAGCTCCTCGCCCCGGACGTGGCATCGGCGGCCGCCACCGACACCCGCACCGGCCTGCTGACTCGCGACGGCAAAGCCGTAGGCGTGGCCGTCGACGGCGTGCCGCGGACCGGCTTCAACACGCCGTCGCGCAAGCTCGAGTTCTATTCGCCGACGATGGCGGCCTGGGGATGGCCGGAGCACGCGATCCCGCGCTACGTCCCCGGGCACGTCTACTGGCGCACGCTCGACCGTGCGGCCAACGAGTTCGATCTGCTCCCGAATTTCCGGCTGCCGACGCTCATCCACACGCGCTCGCCCGTGAAGTGGCTCTACGAGATCTCACACAGCAATCCGCTCTGGATCGCGACTGAGGACGCCGTGGCGCTCGGCGTCGCGACGGGTGACCTCGTCAAGATCAGCACCGCCATCGGCACGTTCGTCACGCGCGCCTGGGTCACCGAAGGCATCCGGCCAGGCGTCGTCGGCATGTCGCATCACCTGGGACGATGGCGGACGGATGAGAATCAGGGCGGCGGCCGAAGTGCGTCGGCGCTGGTGCGCATCACGAGGAGCGGCACGGGCCGGTACGACATGCGTCAGGTGCACGGCGTGCAACCCTTCGACAGCGACGATCCGGACAGCAAACGCGTCTGGTGGACCGAAGTCGGCGTCCACCAGAACCTGACCTTCCCCGTGCAACCGGACCCGGTGAGCGGGATGCACTGCTGGCACCAGCGCGTGCGCGTCGACAAGGCCGGGCCGGATGATCGCTATGGCGACATCAGCGTCGACACCGAGCGTTCGCACCGCGTGTACAAGGAATGGATGGCCAAGACGCGGCCCGCGCCCGGACCCGACGGCACGCGGCGGCCGATGTGGTTCGATCGCCCCCTTCGGCCGGTTCCCGAGGCTTATCGCTTCAACCGCCAGGAATAGACGACCGTCAAGGCCATCACGACCAGCACGAACGCGGTCGCCCACGAGAGCAGGCGATCGCCCCGGCGCACCGCGTCGATGAACGACGCCACGATGCGCGTGATGGGAATCGCCATGAGCAGGACGAGGCCGCCGCGCATGATGCCGTCGCCGACGCCGAGCCCGGCCACCGAGCACACTAGCCCCATGGCGAGCGCGGCGGCGCTCACGGCCACGCCGACGCGCAGAAGGCGGCCCAGCTGGTGTTCGAGGCGGGACAGCTCGGGATCGGGCACGGTGTCTACCGCGTCGCGTAAATGACGGCCACGGTCGCGAGCACGGCCGCCATCAGGATCTTGAGACCCCGCACTTTCGTTTTCACGCCGATCGCGAAGCCGGCACGCGATCCGGCGAGCACGCCGAGGACCGCCGCCGCGGTGTACGTCGGCACGATGCGCCCCTGCATGTAGTAACTGATCGAACCGACAACCGCCGTGGCCGCAATCATCAGCGCGCTCGTCGCCGCCGCGGTCCGCATCGGCACACCGCACCAGGCGTTGAGCACCGGCACCTTGAGAACGCCTCCCCCGACACCGAGCATCGAGACCACGCCCGCGAGAAGGGACACGCCGAACGCCACGGGCAGCCGCTTCACGCGGTACGCGACCAGTTCTTTCGTGTGCGGGTCTTGAAAGCGGCCGCCGAGCACGCCGACGTCAAGCTCGTGGCTGTCGGGTACGGACGTCCGTCGATCGAGCTGACGGATCATCACAACGGCCACGACGGCCATGACGACGGCGAAGGCATGCTTCAAGGTCGGGTCGTTGGATCGTGAGAAGACCATCAAGCCGAGGAGGCCACCCGAGGTCGTGAAAATCTCGAGCACCATGCCCAGCCGAAGATTGACGAGCGGCAGGCGGCCGGGCGTGGCCGACGTCACGCTCGAGGTCGCGATGACGGTCACGAGGCTGATGGCACTCGCGATCTTGAAATCGAGGCCGACGACCAGATTGAGAAACGGCACGAGGAACGCACCGCCGCCAATCCCAAGCAGTGCGCCCAACCCGCCCGCGACAACGCCGGCAAGCATCGAATAGACGACCGGGAGCACGCGGAATCGTACCGTGAAATGCGGTACTGCAGTTAACCGGCCGCGAAAGACTCGCGGGGCCTCCTAGTGGGGCAACTCGGCGTCGGCCGGTGCGAGAAAGAACTCGGCCCCTGTCAGCGGTTCACCCACGGCCAAGAGATCGACGTATAGCGCCGCTGAGAGCGCCGTGCCGAAGGCGCTCATCGGAGCGCCCCACAGGGCCCCGAGGAGGGTCATCGGCCACGACGGGACGCGCAGTGTCCCGTGGATCGCAACGGCGAACCCCACGCCGAGCACAATGGCCGAGAGCATCAGGCTGCACAACAAGGTGGCGAAGACGTCGCCGCGCGAGCCTCGAGTTAAGTCCTGGCTCTTCTCGAGCGCATCGAAAAACGACGCTCGGCCGTCGACCATGAGGGCCCAGGCCTGCGACCACACCACCAGCGCGAAGACGCCAGGCACTACGAGCAGGAGGCACCCGATTCCTGCCACGATGCCGATGGCCGTCGTCACCACGACCAACCGCAGGTAAACGCCAACGGGCACCCAACAATCGACCAGTGAGGTGGATCGTCCGCGCGCCACCGCGATCGCCAACGACAGAAGCGAAGCGCTGGGCCAGAAAGACAGAAACGCCACCGCCGGGGTCAGGAGCACGGACGAGAGCACGCGAGCCTGCGTGTGCGTATCAGGTGCCGTGCCCGGGACTGGGTACGGTAGGGCAACGCTTCTACGGAGGACAACGAGCGCCACCGCGACAAGGACCGCTGGCACCAGAAACGAACGGTTGCGACAGATCGCAAATGCTTGACGGAAGACCCGCGCCACCACCGGTCACCTCCGCTCCGGGTCATAGTAGCCTGAATGCCCATGCGCACCGGGAGGCGTGGCGCCGCGCGCGTCCTCGCGCTCGTCCTCGTGCTGGCTGCGGCCGGCGTCGTCGAGAAGGCGCACAGCGAGGCGCTGTCGCTGACCACCAATCCCCCGGCGCTGCGCAAGGTGCCGAAGCAAACGCCTGCGAACTACGGCCTGCCATTCGTCGACGTCGGCGTGACGACGACCGACGGTCTGAACCTCGTGGGCTGGCTCGTCCCCGGCACGAACGGCGCCACGGTCATCTTCGTGCACGGCTACAAGAACGATCGCACGTCGATGTTGGGTCCGGCGGCGATGTTTCACGCGCACGGCTACGGCGCGCTCCTCGTGGCGCTGCGCGGCCACGACCGCAGCGGCGGCGACCGCATCACGTTCGGCCACCTCGAAATGCGGGATCTCGACGCCTGGTACCGGTTTGCCGTGCACCGGCCGGACATCGATCCCCGACGCGTCGCCATGCTCGGGGCGTCGATGGGCGGTTCTCTCGCGATTCAGTACGCCGCAGACAACCCCGGGATCGCGGCGGTCGTCGCTGACAGCGCGTTCTCGTCGATGGACGATACGCTCGCGACGAGCGTTCGCCACTTTACCGGCCTGCCCGCGTTTCCGTTCGCGAGCCTGATTGGATTCTGGATTCGCGAGGACACGGGATTGACCCGCGCCGAAGCCGACACCAAGCACGCGATCGCCCGCATCAGCCCCCGGCCCGTGTTCCTCATGCAAGGCGGGGCGGACACGACGATTTCACCCGACAGCGGCCAGCTCCTCTATGACGCCGCCGGCCAGCCGAAGACCCTGTGGTTCGATCCAGCCCTGGATCACACGAAGTTCTTTGACCAACGCCGCGACGAATACGAGCGTCGAGTGATCGTCGGCTTCATGGACCACTACATACTCGGTCGCTGACGGCGTGCGTGAGCGGCGTGGGGCGACCGGGCCCCACAAGCGACGCGCGCTAGGCGGGGTGCAGGGGTCCCCGCCGATCAAACGTTGACTGTTTGGCTCTCGGCCGGTCGCCCGCTCGCGTACGGCTTTAAGACGGCATACAGCGCTCGCATGATCGGCGTCGGGACACCCACGGCGTTCGCGCGTCGAACGACCGAGCCGGCGAGCGACTCAAGCTCGAGCCGCCGGCCCTGCGACAAGTCGTTTTGGAGCGACGAGCGCGTGGCGGCGGGAATCCGCGTCGCATAGGCCTCAATCTTCGCCACGGCGTCGTCGGGCAAACCAATGCCCGACGCCCGCGCCAGGGCGGCGACTTCCCCGAACGCCGCTATCAAGGCTGACTTCGAGTCGGCATCGGCCCAGAGCGGCCCGATCGGCAGGCGTGAGGCGCCGGTAAACGCCGCGAACGGCGCCAGATACACGAACTTCTCCCACAACGCCGTCCGCGCGTCCGCGACCGGCTCGGACTGGATGTCCGCGGCCTTGAACGCGTCATGGATCGCGACGACGCGCGGCGTCGCCGCCGGTGCCGGGTTGAAACACTCGCCGAATACGATTCGACGATGCGACCCGGTCTGGCGAATGACACCGGCCGCCTCGATGGCGGTCGCGATGTAGGTCGCGCCGGCTAACGTCTGCGACTGGCCGACCGCGACGGCCACTTCGTCGGCGCTGTCTACGCCATTCTGCAGCGTCAGCGCCGTCGTCGCCGGTCCAACCAGCCGGGCGAGCGATGGCAACGCCGTGTCGTTGTCGTAGGTCTTGACCGTGAGCACGGCGACATCGACGGCACCAATCCGCCCAGCGTCGCTCTCAGCGGTCACGTGCGCCGTAAAATCGCCGACGGCACTCGACACGACGCGGATGCCGCTCCGTTGGATCGCCTCGAGATGCGGGCCGCGCGCGACAAACGCCACCTCATGGCCCGCTCGAGCCAAAAGCGCCCCGTAGTACCCGCCGACCGCACCCGCGCCGATAAAAGCGAATCTCATCCGTTCGGAACCTCCCGACCCGTCGAGCCCTTCCAATAGCCATAGACCGGCAGTCCGAGTGCCAGAAGCCCGAGTCCGGCGAACGACTCGAACGGACGCTGTTTCAGCGTGTTGTAAATCACGAACACCGAGCCGAGCATGAACAGGGCCGGCACCACCGGGTAGCCCCACACGCGGTACGGCCGCTCGGCACCGGGCCTTGTTCGCCGCAACTGGAACAACGCAAGCCCACCGAACAGGCTGAACAACACAGACGTGAACACGACGTACGTGAAGAGCTGCTCGTAAGTGCCAGACAGGGCCAGCAGCGACGACCAGGCCGTCACGAGAATGATGGCCACGTGCGGGCTGTGAAACCGAGGATGAACGGCGCCTGCCGACCTGAAGAACAGCCCGTCAGCGGCCATCGCGTAGAGAAGGCGCGACGAAGCCAGGATCGCGGCCGCGTTGCAGCCGAACGTCGACACGACGACGGTCAGCGCCACGATGGTCGCGCCGGACGGCCCGAGCATGGCCGTGGCCGCGCGTTCCGCGACGCGCGAGGTGCCCGCCAGGTCGCGCATCGGCAGGGCCGCGAAATAGGCGAGGTTGACGACGAGATAGATCGCGATCACGCCCAGCAGACCCAGCGTCAACGCGCGCGGCATGTTGCGCGTCGGGTCGCGGACTTCGCCGGCCGCATACGTCAGGAAGTAATACCCGTCGTTTGCCCAGAGCACGGCAATCATCGCGACGCCGAACGCCACCGCCGGCGAGGCGACCCCTGCCGGCACCACCGGGGTCCAGGCCGGGTGCACACGCCCCGCCACGACCGCGACGACGGGCAGAAGCGCCAGGCCCACGATCTTCGTCGTCGTCAACACGGCGTTCGCCGCGCTTCCGGACCGGACTCCGACGTAGTTGACGGCGCCGAGGAACACGAGCGACGCGACGGCCGCGACTTGGCCGGCCGAGACCCTCCAGACGATCGCGCCGAGCGGAACGGCGAGAAGAACGTGATCGACCCCGAGCGAAGGGAAAAAGTGGCTCAGGTAGTCGGCAAATCCGACCGCAACAGCCGCACACCCGCCGCAGAGAGCGACGAGCAGCATCGTCCAGCCGTAGAGGAAGGCCGGCAGCGCGCCGAACGCTTCGTGAAGATAGATGTACACCCCGCCGGCGCGCGGGAACATCGCGGCCATCTCCGCGTACGTCAGCGCGCCCGCCAGCGCGAACAGGCCACCCGTGAGCCACGCAAGCATGAGGAGGGTCGGCGACGGCAAGGCGGCCGCCATGATGCCGGTCGTCAAGAAGATACCCGAGCCGACGATGCCCCCGATCACGAGGAGCGTCGCGCTCGGCAGGCCCAGGGCGCGGTCGAGTGAGGGCGGGGCCATGAGGACGAGGCGCGGAGATTATACCGGCCGGCGACCCGACTCAGGTTGCACGCGCCGGGACGACGCGCTACAACTAGCCGCCATGCGCCGACCGGTCCACCCACTCGTCTCCGCCGCGGCGGTTCTGGTCCTCGCTGGAGGCCCGCTCCAGAACGTCGCGAGCCAGGGTCAGCGCGGCGGCGGCACGCCGGCACCGCGCGCCCGGAGTGTCACGCTCGGCGACCTCACCGCGTTCGACGTGAAAGACAACGTCGCCACCGCGAACGCCGGGCCCGATGCTGTCCGGATCATCTTCTACCGTGACGATCTCTTCCGCCTCTGGCTGGGACCCGACGGCCAGTTCACCGACGCCCAGCCGAACCCGGCCGACGCCCAGATGGTTGTGTGGTCGGGCGCGCCGATCGCCGTGGGCGCGCACGATGCCGGCGACTACTACCGCATGGCGACACCCGCGCTGGTGCTGCGCGTCTACAAACGGCCGCTGCATTTCGCCCTGTTCGACCGGACGAACACCGCCGTCATCTGGCAGGAGACCAAGCCCCTGACCTACGGCCCATCGACGGTGCAGACACTGAAGCGGGGCGACAACGAAAACTTCTACGGCGGCGGGATGCAGAACGGCTACTTCTCGCATCGCGACACGTCGGTGAACATCCGCCTCAACACCCGGAACTGGAACGACGGCGCCACGCCGAACCCCGCGCCGTTCTACATGAGCACCGCCGGCTACGGAGTGTTCCGCAACACGATGACGCCCGGCCGCTACGACTTTCTGTCGCCGCTCGCCCTCTCGCACGATGAGCCGCGGTTCGACGCGTACTACTTCGTCGGCCCGTCGTTGAAGCACATCCTCGACCTCTACACGCAGGTCACCGGCCGGCCCTTCATGTTGCCGCGCTGGGGCCTTGGCTTCGGCGATTCCGACTGTTACAACAAGAGCGGCAAGACCATCGACGTCGTCGCCAAGGTCGCCGAGAAGTACCGCGCGAACGACATGCCGGGCTCGTGGATCATGCCGAACGACGGCTACGGCTGCGGCTACCAGCAGTTGCCCGAGACGATTCGCGCGCTGGCGCCGCTCGGCTTTCACACGGGACTCTGGACCGAGAACGGCCTGGATCGGATCGCCACCGAAGTCCGCGACTACGGCTCGCGGGTGATGAAGCTCGACGTGGCCTGGATCGGACGCGGATATCAGTTCGCGCTCAACGGGATGCGCGATGCCTACAGCGGCATCGAGAAGAACGCCGACGCGCGCGGGTTCGTGTGGACGACGTGCGCATGGGCCGGCGCCCAGCGCTACTCGACGATCTGGTCGGGCGATCAGGCTGGCAGTTGGGAGTACATCCGCTTCCACATTCCGACGGTCATCGGCGCCGGCCTGTCGGGCTTCAACGCCGCGACGGGCGACGTCGACGGCATCTTCGGCGGCAGCGCCGAGACGCAGGTGCGCGACCTCCAGTGGAAGGCCTTCACGCCCGCCTGGATGATCATCAGCGGATGGTCGAAGCAGACGAACCTGATGAAGCAGCCGTGGATCTTCGGTGAGCCCTACACGACCATCAATCGAAAGTATCTGAAGCTGAAACAGCGCCTCACCCCCTACCTCTACACGTACACCCGCGAGGCGTACGACACGGGCGTGCCGACCGACCGGGCCATGGTGCTCGAGTTCCCGGACGATCCGGTGACCTGGTCGAAACACACCCAGTACCAATTCATGGCGGGCGAATCGTTCCTCGTCGCCCCGGTGTTCCAGGACGCCCCGATTCGAGACGACATCTACTTCCCCGCCGGCGAGTGGATCGACTACTGGGACGGCACCGAGATCAACGGCCCGACGACGTTCAATGGCTATGCGGCGCCGCTCGAAAAGCTGCCTCTGTTCGTGAGGGCGGGCGCCATCATTCCGATGTACCCGGAGATGCTCTACGACGGCCAGAAGCCGGCCGATCCGGTGACGCTCGACGTGTACCCTTCCGGGACGACGCATTTCTCGCTCTACGAGGACGACGGCGACACGCAGAAGTACCGGACGGGCGCGTTCGCGCGCACGGTCATCGAGTCCGATGCGCCGGCGCTGCCCGATTCCGCAGGAGACCGCATCACCCTCACCGTGCGTCCCACGACCGGCCAGTACGACGGCATGCCCTCCGCCCGCGCTTACGTGCTCGACGTCCACACGCCCAGGCGTCCGGCGACCGTGACGCTCGGCGGCCAGGCGGTGCAGGAGATCGCCATCGACGGATCGGGCCGTCAGGCCTTCGACAAGGCCCGTGCGGCTTTCGACGCGGCGGCGGTGGGTTGGTTCTTCGATCCCGGCGACCGCCGCGGCGTCCTGCATGTCAAGGTCGGCTCACAAACTTTGGCTGCCGGCTTCCGCGTCACGATCGGGTTGTGAACCAGCTCCGGCGTGCGCGCTGCACGGCTCGGGGCATTTGTGGCAGGCTATGCGGATGACTGCGAGAGCCTTTTTCCTTCGAACGTCCCTTCTGGCTGTCGGATGCCTGGCGCTCACCGTGTCGGTGCGGACGATGGCCACGCCCGCCTCACCCCAAGCGTCGAAGCCTTCGGCCGATTCGGCCACGCTGATCGCTCGCGGGGAGTACCTGACGACGTCCGTCGCCATGTGCGTGCAGTGCCATTCCGGGAGGGACGAGAACGGCACGATCCTGGACAGCGCGCGCTTCCACGGCGGCGCCATCCCGGTAACGTCGCCCTACTCGAGTCAGACCTGGGCGACGATCGCGCCGAGTCTGGTGGGCCTGCCGGGCTTCACCGATGACCAGGTCATCTCACTTCTCACGACCGGCAACATGGGCGACGGACGCCCCTCGCCGCGCCGGCCGATGCCGCCGTTCCGGATGGCCCGGCCGGACGCCGAGGCCATCGTGGCGTTCTTGCGCTCACGATAACCGCGCAGCCGCCGACCGTGCGGGTCAGCCGTGCACGCGGCCGGCGTCCATCGGCAGGTCGGACGGCAACGTGAGCGTCCAGGCCACTAGCCGTGACGATGCGCGGCGGGCATGCCAAACCGGCTCGCGGTCTCGTTGAGGAAGTCGAACTCGACGAGCACGGCGTCCTCGTCGCCGTCGACCCAGCCGTCATGGCCAGGCTGAATCGCCACCACCTGCGGCGCGGCGAACTCCTCGACGCACCCGTCCGCATAGCGCACGTGGATGCGCCCCCGGATTAGGAATCCGACATGCGCGTGCATGCACAAATCCGTGCCGACAAGCGTTTTCATGTCACGTGACCATCGAAAACCCTTGGGGTAGATAACCCGTTTTACGCGGCCGTCGCCCGCCGGGACGATGTCGAGCGTCACGCCGGCGACCACACGGTGGTCGGCGCCCTTGATTGGAGCCAGGATCGGATCGTGTGGCATGTGCGCCTCCTCAGGCCCGACCATTCTCCCCTGCAACCCCCCCAGGTCATCCGCCAATTCGCTCAGTCGCCCAGGGTCGCCTGACGTGGTGTTCAGTACTTCAGCCTGGTGATCGTCCACGTCGCGGGCACGATCGCCACCATCGTCACTAGGAGCCTGCGCGGCAGAAACTCGGGCGGCCCGATGTACGTAAGATGAGGCATGCCGACGAGCTTTCGGCCGTATGCCCCGGATCAGTCGTTGTTGTTCCCGGCCTCGCCGCGGGACTGGC
>Ga0182024_10000627_pt1 | contig 91657 bp, 87 predicted proteins | sample P32metaG_FD_120480 | JGI IMG/M metagenome (GOLD analysis project Ga0182024, IMG submission 120480) | Permafrost microbial communities from Stordalen Mire, Sweden - P3-2 metaG (Illumina Assembly) | ecosystem: Environmental > Terrestrial > Soil > Wetlands > Permafrost | place: Sweden: Stordalen... | reverse complement strand
TATCGCTTGGCGCAACAGGCCGTGCAGCTGTCGCCGGCTCCGTATCATGCTCTGGTGGGCGGGTCCAACAACCCGAAATACCACCCACAGGGGTCGGTGGAGTCAATAGGATAGCCCTGCTGGTCTGATTTCAAATCCATTACCCTGCCATCTGTGATTTCCGCGATCCAAGTATGCTTTCTATCCTTGCTATCGCCGGAGTTGTCGAAGACATAAGCGCGGTTTGTGTGGCGAATGGCTTCCATCAATAAATTTAGCGAACGGTAATAACGCGTGACAATTCGGTCTTCCGGCACAGCGTGCCCTCCCGATCTGACACGATTGCGCACCCTGGAAACGTTTATTGCGGGATCATCTGTGGCGACGAAGTACAGGTAAGTCCGATATCCAACCTGCTGTGTCCTGGCCAGCAGGTCGACCTTGCTCCGGTGCGACATCACCGTCTCGAACGTGAACGAAACCTTTCTTTCCAGCAGCTTTTTCCTGAGAAAATCCGCCGCCGAGGCGGCGAAATAGGAATTCACCGCCACTTTTCCAAAGTCCAGCCTCCCATCCGCGAATCCAAGTTGTTTAGTGGCGTCGCCAAATCCGGTATTAATTAACTGCGAAGATTGCTTGAAGAACGTTAGCACTTCGTCACCCGTTGTCGTGACGCCATACTCTGCGAAATTAAGAAAACATTGCCTGCGAATGTCCTGCTCGATCTCATCTGAATTCAAATAAACGCCTAACAGTTGCGGAGGCAGGTAAGATTTTAGTGTGCTCTTGCCCGAACCGTTCGGCCCGGCGAACATCCGGAGACGAGGTTCGCTCACACTCACTGAAGAGTTATTTTGCGACCAGGAACGTTGGATGTGGGGGGCTCGACGTTTTTTATAAAGACGCGCCGGCCATCAGGGAACACCTCGAAAATCTGCCCTTGTTCGGATTGGAGCACACTGTTTCCGCGAGCAAGGTGTTGCTCGCGGGCATCCGCAAAAGCCGACCCAGATATGTTGGGAAATTGATTCTCCAATTTCTCGATATTGTCCTCTTGATCTTCCATAACGAATCTCTCTGGAACCACAATACCTCGCGATCCGCTTCAGAGCAATCGAGTTTTCGCACAAATTTGTCTAGCGCGCAAGGCCTGAAGGACACAGGCGGGTTCTTTGGACGAGCCAACGCCTGCTCCAGCACGAATGCACTGCGGAATACCACTAGATTTTAACTTTGAATTCCTCGCCCTTTTTAAGTGAACGGGCAAAGGCGGCCATGAGGTCCGGGACTTGCCCAAGGTCTTTCAAATTGACCACCTCCACCGGCGAATGCATATAGCGGTTGGGCACGCTGATGAGCGCGCTCGGGATGCCGCCGCGCGTCCAGAAAATGGCGTCCGTGTCGGTGCCGGTGCTGTTGGAAGAGGCTTCGTGCTGCAACTTGATCTTGTTCGCTTTAGCAACCGCTTCCAAACGCGCCACAATGGCGGGATGGTTGCACGCGCCGTGGGTCACAGTCGGCCCCTTGCCCAATCTGACATCTCCATGTTGTTGTTGACTGACGCCGGGATAATCCGTCGCGTGCGTGACATCCACGACCAACGCAACGTCCGGCTTGAGCGTGTAAGCGATTTGACGCGCGCCCAACAGGCCCACTTCCTCCATGATATTGGATACGGCCAAAATTTCTGCATTCAACTTTTTCCTGTCCCCGCTCAATGTCCGCAGCGCCTCGGCCACCGCGAACGTGCCAACGCGATTGTCGAAGGCTCGCGCCACGGCCAGGTCGCCGCGCAGCAGTTCGAAAGCATCGCTCAAGGTGATCGGGTCGCCCACGCGCACCAGGCGTTCCGCGGCCTTGCGGCTGTCCACGCCGATGTCGATGAACAAATCCTCCAGTTTGGGCAATTTGCGATCCGGATCGCTTCTGGTCAAATGCACGGCGACGTTGCCGACAACACCTTTGACGGGGCCTTCCCTGGTGTGGATAAGCACGCGTTGCGCCTTGGTAATAACGGGATCAATCCCTCCCATTTTGCGAACGTAAATGAAACCCTGTTTGTTGATATAATTGACAACCATCGAAATTTCGTCCGCGTGGGCGGCCAGCATCAGGCGCGGCGAACCGCCCTTGTTCAAGACGGCGACGGTATTTCCGTAAGCGTCGCTAAAAGTTTCCTCGGCGAAAGGGGTGACGTAATCAAGCCAGACGCGCTGGCCGCGGGCCTCATGCCCCGAAGGACTGGGCGTGTTGACAAGACGTTCCAGGAATTGAAGTGATTCATCGCGCATAGGTCAGGCTAGTATTGTCTGGGTCGGTTGTCCATACCGCCTTTTCCATTTTTCCGTTTCTAACTCAGACATCTCACTGGACAAGGATATTCAATCATGAACGTTTCCCTCAATAAGCCGGCTCTTAATGTTGGGCAAACTTACGCCGGGATAGAAGCCGTTTGATGATGACCAAAAACAAAGGCGACAGTAAAAGCAATGCCAGCCCAATGCGCATCCAAGCCGATCGCCGGGCCAAAATCTTAAGGGCTTCGATGTCGTGCTTGTCACTGGCCTGGATGGCCGACAACACTGCTGGAGGATAACAGAAGCTCCACCCTGCTTCCTGATGGTTCATCATGGAAAGGCTCTGGACTGTAAATAGTTCGCCTGAGTTGATGCAATTCCACCTCGATCGTTCCACGTCCAGCTCCATTGAGAATCCAAAAATCGCCTGTCCCCCGGGTGGGCCCGACGGGATGTAGGTCGTTAGCGTAGCTTTCCCAGGGACCCAAGTCTCCCCGCCAACGTCAATGAAATTTTGGACGTCCAGCTTCGTTATTAGGAACGATTCGAGGCCCCGCCGCTCGAACCATTCTATCCTCGACGGCATTTGCCCATGCGCGGAATCGACCCACACTCGGATTGGCCCGTCCAACCCAGCGTAGTTTACTTCGAAGCCGGGAAAAGGCCCATTCGTTGGGTCCCTTGGAAGAGGACTGATTTGGGTTTCTTTGTCCCTCAATAAATCCGCCAAAAAATGGCCAGTTTGGCCTTGGTGAAGGCCTGCTTCAGGGTTGTAATAGTCGTGATAAGTATAACCCGATCTGGCGATCAGAAAAGGCTTGGAACTCGAGTCTTTTACCGCCAAATCCTGGGCAGTTTTCCAATCAATGACCCCAATCGTATGATTGGACTCCATGCCAAGATACAATTCAATCCTTCGTCCTAATCCCCCCGCAAAGATGTCGCGATTGGTCATGGCAAACGCGACCTCTGGAGCGTTTTCTTTGGTTTGAGGATACGTTACCATCGTAACTACTACTTGAGCATCGTAGGACTTAATTCGGGAAATCGCAGCCACACACGAGTCGGATAATTCGCTGCCGAAACTGGAAAGAGGCGATGCCAGGAGCACCATCCAATACACAATCGGACTTCGATGTCTCATCGGTTATTGGACCTTAGAGGCTGCCCGCTGCGCAGGGCATTCCTGCTTCGGCAAATTTATGAAAACAGAGGACCGTCACTTTTACTACATCTGTTGCTACCCGCGCACAAATTATAGTCAGCACGTGCGACGGCAGCAAGAAATTTTGCCTTTGGCCTCGCCTTCCGAACGAAGGCAACATTTCGCCTCCGCGCGGATGAATCGAAATGTAATTCTTCGTAATGGCGGTTAGTGCGACACTTGCTGCACATTGCCGTCGGCCAGCAATTGGACGTCTGTGCCATCGGGAAAATGGACGCGCATGAGGACCGTGCGGGGATCCCTGTCTTCACTAGTGAGAGTGACAGTGGCGTTCAGGCCGCGAAAGGGCGCAATTTCCTCCGGTTTGAGGAAATGGGCCGCAACCAAGTCCTCCAGCGTGACGGATTTTGGAATCGATTGTTTGCGCGCCCGCAGATCGCGCGTGTAAGCCTGCGCGGCTGCGACAATGGCAGCGCCGTTGAATTTCGCGCTCGGCTCCTTGGAAATCACGGAAACATAGACCAACCCCGCCACCACCATGATGGCTACGGCGACCGCGATGGCGATGGTCATGCGCCGTACCGGTGAATCTGGATCGTTTATATTCATAGTCTATCGATGCCAGATGTCGCCTTCGCCATAACTGAACCAGCGAGTCATCGTGACTTTTTGCTGAGTGTAGAATTGTATGCCTTCCTTGCCTTGCATATGTAAATCGCCAAAAAAAGATTCATTCCAGCCATTGAATGGAAACCACGCCATGGAGGCCGGCACGCCCACGTTGATGCCGACCATGCCAGCCTTGATGCGATGTTTGAATTCCCGCGCCGCCTTGCCCGAACGGGTGAAGATGGAGGCGCCATTGCCATAAGGGGAGCGGTTGGCCAGTTCGATGGCGGCATCCAAGTCCTCAAAACGCATGACATTGAGCACCGGTCCGAATATCTCCTCGCGCGCAACGCTCATGCTGCCTTGCACTCCGTCTAAAACCGTTGTACCCATGAAGAAGCCGTTCGGCTCGCCCGGCACATGAACCTTGCGGCCATCGACGGTGATCTTCGCACCTTCTTTAGCGCCAAGCTCAATAAGTTTTTCTACGCGCTCGCGGTGCTGTCGAGTAATCACCGGACCCATTTGCGGTTGCGCTTCGCGATCTGTGGGGCCGACTTCAATTGCGCGCGCGGCTTGAACGATGGAGGGCAGGACCTTGTGCGACGCTTCACCAATCATGACGGCGGTCGATCCGGCCATGCAACGTTCGCCGGCGCAACCGTAGGCGGCTTCAATCACCCCTCGCGTGGAATTCTCCACATCGGCGTCGGGCATGATGAAGAGGTAATTTTTCGCGCCGCCATTGGATTGCACGCGCTTGCCATGGCGAGTGCCAATCTCAAAAACGTGCCGGGCCACGGGCGTGGAACCCACAAACGAGATGGCCTTGATTTTCGGATGGGTCAAGAGCGCGTCCACGCATTCGCGGCCGCCGTGAACGATGTTGATGACGCCTTTGGGCAATCCCGCTTCGGCCAGAAGTTGCACAATGCGAATGGCGGTCAACGGAACTTTCTCGCTTGGTTTCAGCACGAACGTATTGCCGCAAGCCAGCGCGACGGGATACATCCACAGCGGAACCATCGCCGGGAAATTGAACGGCGTGATGCCGGCGCAAACACCGAGCGGCTGCCGGATGGTGTCGCAATCAATGCCGCGAGCGATGTTCTCCATGCTTTCGCCCATCAGCAGCGAAGGAATGCCGCACGCGAACTCAACCATTTCCAACCCCCGTTTGACGTCGCCGCGCGATTCAGCCAGCGTTTTGCCGTGTTCACGCGTGTTGAGGCGGATCAATTCCTCGAAATTTTCTTCCAGCAGCGCTTTGAAGCGAAATAAGACTCGCGCCCGCTCGACCGGCGGCGTTTCCGACCAATCAGGGAAAGCGGCGGCGGCAGCTTGCACGGCTTCATCTACTTGACGCGGGCCGCACAACGGCGATTCGGCGATGACGTTTCCAGTCGAAGGATTATGGACGGGTGTCGTCGGAACGTCCGTCAAAGTCCGCCATTCCCCTCCGATAAAGACCGGGCAGGTATTCATTCAATCACGCGAAAGGGCGTTGGATTGCTGCACAAAGGAGTCGCCGCTCCATTCGGCATCGGAACTGACAACCTTCTTCTGAGCGTCAGCCTTTGCCGAGGCTGCGGCGGACAAGGCCGCTTTTTGCGCGGCCTTGCGCTGGGCTTGTTTTTGAACAAGGTCGAAATGAGTCGTGAAATAAGGGAGGCTTCGACCTTTGAAGTCCGCCAGCGTGTTGAACTTGTGTTGTTCCATGAAACCGAGCAGTTCCTCTTGCATCGGCTTGACGCATTCATAGCCGGATTTCATGACACCGGTGCAGACCTGCACCGTATTAGCACCGACAAGTATAAATTGCGCGGCGTCCCCGCCAGTCTCGACTCCGCCGATGCCGGAAAGGGACCGCTCTGGAAATTCCTTCGCCATCATGGCCGCGATTTCCATGACCATTCGCAACGCAATCGGACGAACGGCCTTGGAGGAATAGCCGCCGGGCGTGCTCAAACCCTCGACCGAAGGTTCCGGACGCAGAGTTTCAAGGTTGATGCCCATGACGCACCGAATCGTATTGATCGCGCTGATGCCCTGGCAGCCGGCGCCTAACGCGGCCCGGCTCGGCTCTTCGATATGCGTGATGTTGGGAGTCATTTTCGCCCACACTGGTTTCTTGGCCGCGCCCATGACCCAGCCGCAGACTTCCCTCAGAATGTCGCAATCCTGCCCCATGGCCGACCCCATTTTGCGCTCGGGCAAACCGTGCGGGCAGGAAAAGTTCAATTCGAATCCGTCCACCCCTGTTTCCTGGCAGCGTTCCACAATCTCAACCCAGGCATCTTTGCGATATTCCTCCATGATGGACGCGATCAGCACGCGATCGGGAAACATGTCTTTGCACTTCTTGAATTCATCCAGCCAAATCTTGAAGGGGCGGTCGCTGATCAACTCGATATTTTCCCAGCCGACCACTTCCCGGCCATCCTGGCCCATCAATTTGGCATAGCGTGGCGTGACGTTGATGACTTTGGAAGAATCGAGGCTGATCGTTTTGGCAATGACAGCTCCCCAACCTTCCTTAAACGCCTTGGCAATGACGTTCAAATTCGTGCCGGGCGGGCCGGAGCCGATGATAAACGGATTCGGCAGCTTCAATCCGTCAACGGTCGTGGCAAGTGTCGGCATAAATACGGGCTTCCGATAAGTTTGGCTTCCAATTCGTCAGCGTTCAGGCATTTTATGCCAATGGGTGGCGTTGTGCCAGAGCAATTATGGCAGGGGCGCGCCCGGAATTGTATGGATCCATTTCTGCAAGCTGCCATGGATGAAGCCAAAGCGGGGCTGGCTTCGGGCGGAATTCCCATCGGTTCGGTGCTGGTTCTCGATGGTAAAATTATTGGCCGCGGCCACAATCAACGCGTCCAGAAAGGCAGCGTCATTCATCACGGCGAAATGAACTGCCTGGAAAATGCCGGCCGGCAGAAAGCCGCGGTCTATCGGCGTTGCACCATCTACACGACGCTTTCTCCATGCCCGATGTGCAGCGGGGCCATTCTGCTTTATGCCATTCCGCGCGTGGTGGTCGGGGAGAATGTAACTTTCACGGGAGCGGAAGATCATTTACGGGCCAACGGCGTCAAAGTCGAGGTCGTGCAGGACCCGGAATGTGTGCAAATGATGCGCGATTTCATTGCCAGCAACCCGCAGTTATGGAACGAGGACATCGGCGTGTAGCGCCTGCGCTCATTGATGGAACGTCGCCTTAAATCTCCCGTTGACCCTGAATTGCAACGCCGCATCCAGGAATTGATTGTTTACAAAGGCGGCGGCCACAACCAGGACCTGGTGGCTGACATCATTCTCAACGCGCTCAAATTACTGGTTGACGTGGAGGACCGCGGCGACGTACGGGTCATCCGCACGGCTGTGCGCGAATTGCGCTACGCCTTCCGCCTTTTCAAACCTTACGCGGAGAAGCGCAAGGTCACCATTTTCGGTTCTGCGCGCACGAAGCTGGAAGAACCGGAATATAAGCAGGCGGCGGATTTTGGGCGTCAGATGGCGGCGGCCGGCTGGATGATCATTACCGGAGCGGGGCCGGGCATCATGCGCGCAGGTCACGAAGGGGCCGGTTTGGAGAACAGCTTTGGGGCCAGCATTCGACTTCCCTGGGAAGAAGGCACCAATCCGATTATGCAAGGGGACAAGAAGCTGATCACGTTCAAATACTTCTTCACCCGCAAGCTCACTTTTGTTCGCCATGCCGACGCCATTGCTCTTTTTCCGGGCGGTTTTGGCACGATGGACGAGGGCTACGAGGCGCTGACCTTGATGCAAACCGGTAAGACACGATTGCGCCCTCTCGTCTTGATCAACCCGCCCGGCTCCGCTTATTGGCGGACGTGGGACAAACACCTTCGCGAGCATTTGTTGCGCAGCGGTCTCATCAGCCCGCCGGACCTGAATCTATATTACTTCACCGAAAGCGCCGAGGACGCCGTCAAACATATTTTGCGTTTCTATCGCAATTACCATTCCATGCGCTCGGTGGCCGACAAATTGGTCATCCGTCTTAAGCACGCGCCATCGCCTTCCGCCATCCAGGCGTTGAATGAGGATTTTGAGGACATCATTACAGGCGAACCCATTCGCGCGATTGAGCCTATGCCCGAAGAATTGGATGACGTGGCGACCTTGAACTTGCAACGCATTTCATTCGGTTTCAATCGGAAGGACTATGGCCGGTTGCGCCATTTCATTAACGTCCTCAATACCTTGTAAAGCCGATGAACCAATCATTCTTGATTCAAAGAATCATCGTGCAAGGCGGGCCTTAACCAATTCGCCATGCCCGCTTTACTAGTCCTTCTCGGCCTCGCGGCCATCGTTTTCGCTTACTTTCAAAACAATCCGTTAAAGCATGGGCAACGGTTCATGATGCGGCGGTTCGTGAATTGGTTTCCGCTCGGCATGACTTACGCCTTCATGTACATGGCGCGATACAATTTGAACGTGGCCAAGGACGCTTTGGGCAGCGCGATGTCAAATAATGAATTCGGCGAGATCTTTGGTGTGGGCGCCGGTGTTTATGCTTTTTCTTTTCTGATTAACGGTCCGCTGGTGGATAAAATTGGCGGCAAAAAGGGCATGTTAATTGGCACGATTGGCTCCAGCCTGGCCAACGTTGCACTCGGCATCCTTACTTATCTGATAGTCACACATCGCCTGCACATGAAAATGCTTTGGCCGTTTTCGCTCCTCTATGCAGTCAACATGTATTTCCAAAGTTACGGCGCGGTCTGCATCATCAAGGTCAAGGCTTACTGGTTCCACGTGCGCGAACGTGGCGTTTTCGCGGCCATTTTCGGGACCCTCATTTCTCTCGGCATTTATTTCGCCTTCGATTGGGGCCAGGCGCTTTCGGACATGGCCAAAGTCAATCATGGGAATCACATGGGATGGTTCCAGCGCTTAATCCAAACCATTTTCGCCTCACGGAAAGAGTCTGCGGATGCGTTGTGGACCGTTTTCTATGTGCCGGCGGCCATTCTTATGTTTTGGGCATTAATAGATTGGTGGCTCATCAAGGATACACCCGAAGAGGCCGGCTATCCGCCTTTTGATACCGATGACGCTTCCTCCGGCGTGATGCACATCGACCTGAGCACGATGGACCTTTACAAAAAAGTCTTTGCCAGCCGGCTCATGCTGACGGTCGCGGCCGTGGGCGTGACGGTGGGCGTGCTCCGCAACGGCATCATGAATTGGTACAAGATTTTTGCGACCCAAACCGGACAACCCGGAACCGAATTCTTCAACAAGCATTGGGGTTTATTGGTATGCATTTCGGGAATCATCGGCGGCTTCGTCGGCGGATACGTTTCCGACAAATTCTTTCAGTCCCGCCGAGGCCCGCCTGCGGCCATATGCTCGGCCGCGATGTTTCTTTTGGCCGCGCTGATGGCCGTGTTTCTATTCAAATCGCAGTGGATTGTGGGTTGGTCCGCGGTGCTGATCACGATGTTCGTCATCGGCGTCCATTCATTGATGGCAGGCAGCGCCGCGCCCGATTTCGGCGGTCGCAAAGCCACGGCCACCTGTTCCGGCATCGCCGACGGCTTCGTGTATCTCGGTAGCAGCGTGCAATCCTTCGCCTTGGGATCTTTGACCACAAGAAGCTGGGGTTGGTGGCCACTGTTCCTGATGCCGTTCGCAGTAATGGGAACATTTCTAGCTATTTCCATGTGGAACGAACTTCCCGCCGCGACGCGCAGATACATCGCCGAACGCGAACAAAAACCAAATCCTATCGTTCCCTCGGCATAATCTTTTTGAATTTCATGAATTGTCGTGGCGTCAGTTGCCTTTTCGGATCAGGCGCTCAGCATCGAGGATATGAATCTCACTGGCCAGATGTTCGGGCCAGTACACTATAAGCCAGTCGCCAAATCGTTTGACTTGGCAATGTCGTCCTGTTCTGTCCAGTTGCGTGCTTTGGCCTTCGGTAAATGGCTCGCGGGCTAGAAAATCGAATATTCGTAAAAGGGCTTCCCGTTGTCGTTTCGGGCTTGTAGCAAAGACTTGCAACACCGAATCGTCAACAGTGTATTTGTAGGGCCACTTCACCGCCCCTCAGCACAAAGGCGGTCATGCAGGACGAGAAGTTCTTCCATGCTGTGCCCGTTGGCTTTCAGGCAGGAATCAAGGCGGCGTCCGATTTCAGCTTGCCACGAGGGATCGTCAGCTCTGGAGCTTTGGCGAATGTATTCGGCCAATTCCAACCGCTCCTCAATCGTCAATTCGTCCACAGCACGTTTGAGTTCAACAATACCCATGCTTCAAATTATCGTTGGCTTGCATGAGTTTTCAAGCCAAACTTTGCAACAGGCCCGCTTTTTCTTTGCATGGAGCAACGCCTGCTTTACTTTGTCAATGGATGAAAACAAAGAATTTATACTTTTTCTCGCAGCGCCGACTTTGGCTGGCGCTTGGTGTTGTTGGTCTTGCACTACCGACAGGCGTGACCATGGCCGAGCCGCTCGTTCCCCTTGTCATTAAATTGCCCGCCGAGGCCTTTGTCGGAACTCCTTCTGATGCGCCGGTGGACACGACGGTGGAAAAACCGTCCGGCAAACCGCGCCCGCCATTGATGGTGCCGCCTGGCCTGAGCAATGTCGCGCTCCACAAGCCCGTTACCACGAGCGACACAAACCAATTGGCGGAAAATCTCGTCAAAGTCACCGACGGCCAAAAAGAAGCGGGCGAAGACAACGTCGTGCTGTTGCATAGAGGGCCGCAGTGGGTGCAAATCGACCTCGGCAACCCTTGCGAAATTTATGCCATCGTCGTCTGGCACGGTCACGATGAGCCGAAGGTCTATCATGCAGTCGCGGCCCAAGTGGCGGATGATCCGAAATTTACGGAAAACGTCCGCACGCTCTATAACAACGATCACAAGAATCTGGATAAGTTGGGCGCCGGAACTGAACGCGAATATTTTGAATCGCACGAAGGCAGATTGATCGAGGGCAAAGGCACCGTCGCGCGCTATGTTCGTCTTTATTCCGACGGCAGCACGGTCAGCCGCATGAATGAATACACTGAAATTGAAGTGTACGGCCGGGCAGCCAAATAACGGCGCTTCCTCCCGTCAGCCGAATTTTCGGGTGAGCCGATCCTTATCGTAGGCGCGCCGCTGCTCCTTGGTCATGCGGTCAAAATCGGCAGCGTCATTCTTGAAGGCCGGCCAACTGCGTTGGCTCAACGGCGTCGAAGCGGCCATCGGCACAGTAGCGCGACCGGGGGCGCTTCCATCGTAGCTCATCGATAGATCTGTCAATTCCAGGTCCTTTTCCAACGGCAACTTCGCCCGAATATTCTTGCCCTGCAAAACGCCGTGATACGCGCGAACTGCTTCCTCGGGCGAAATTCGGCCATCTGTAATTAACCGAAGCATTTCAATGAAAGCCAGCGGATGCTCGGCGTTATTGATTTTGCGGCCGAAAAGCGCGACGCGCGCGCCGTATTTTTGCGCATCATGGATCAGTTTGAAAGCATCGTAGGTCGTGCCCGCAGCGCCGCCAAGAATGCCGACGACCAAATTGGGATCGTATTGCGCCAGCTCCTCCATCGCGCGCGGGCCGTGATAGACAATTTTCAGAAAAAGCGGCCGTCCGGCCTCCGTCACGCCCGCAAGGCTGCGCAGGATTTTGTCATTGATAAACTCGCCCAGCTTGGCCGGCGCCACGCCACTGGCTGTGTTCGGATCAAAGACTTCCAGGAAGTAGCGAAATTTTTTTCGTTCGGCCTCCTCCCGAAATTCCTTGAAAGCTAAGAGCGTATCGCGGTCGTTCTCGAGGTTGTTGATGAAAGTTACCGAGTAAAGGCCAAGGTTCGCGCCGGGAATTTCGCTGTCTCGTTCGCACTCGATTTTTCCGCATTGAATATGGTCAATCGTGGCGGATCGGAAAGTTTGGACCGGTTCCGTGGTGTAACATCCATGCCGTACCGCCCAAACATCAGTGGTGTCATTGGCGCGCGCGGCGGGCGTGACCTGTGAATCGCGAAACAACCCTTCCTTGATGGTCAATTGCTCGTTGACGTAGGCCGACATGAGCATGATGTCGATCAAACCTTGGCGGACAGTTTCACGGATGATGTCCAGAAATTCCGGCAGGTTGCGATAGCCGAATTCCTCCCGCTGCCAGACCTCGGGCGAAAAGCGGGCCGGATGCGCGCCGCGCCCGGACAGATAACTGCGCGGTCCCGGCGCGCGCACCCCAAAAGCCATGTCCGCGTCTTTGGCGTCGGCAATGATGAATTCGCGCGCGCCGCGGCCAGCCTTGATGGCGGCAAGTTTTCTATCGAGCAATTTCATCGAAATTAGTTCGCGCCGACTTTGGCCAGCGTTTCCCGAAGCGCTTTGGCGGATGCCTGGAGGGCCGCCAGCTCCTTCGGCCACAATTTAATTTCGACATGGGACTGGACGCCGTTGCGATCTATGATTGACGGGACGCTCAGGCACACATCGCGGATTCCGTACGCGCCTTGCACCAGTGACGAGACTGGCAGCAGCGCTTTTTTATCGAGCAAAACGGCATGAACGACCTCTCGAATGGCTATGCCTACCGCCCAACCCGCTCCGCCTTTTCGTTTAATCACTTCGGCGCCGCTGCCTTTGGTCCGTTCGAAAATCGAATTTTGAAATCCGGGCGTGCATTCGGGCAGTCCCGCCAGCGGCAGGCCGTTGACCGAGGCGCTCGACCAAATCGGCACCATCGAATCGCCGTGCTCGCCCAGCACCAGAGCTTTGACTTGCGAAGACGCCAGCTTCAATTCCTGGGCAATGAGCGAACTGAACCGGGATGTGTCAAGCATTGTGCCTAAACCATAAACCTGCGTCCAAGGCAGGCCTATGCGGCGCAAGGCCAGTTGCGTGAGAATATCAACCGGATTGGAAACGACAAAAATATGGGCGTCCTTGCGCAAACCGGCATTCTTGATTGCGTCAATAATCGAGACAAACAACTCGACGTTGCGATTGATAAGGTCCAGCCGCGATTCATCCGGCTTGCGGCGCAGACCGGCCGTAATGAGAAAAATATCGCTGTCGGCGGCGCGGGCATAATCGCCGGCGTAAATGCGCGCATCGCCTGCCATGGCGCTGCCATGCAACAAATCGAGCGCCTCGCCTTCGGCCAGATCGCGGTTGGCATCAAGAATTTGCAACTCGGAAACCAGGCCGCCGCATTGCAAAGCATAGGCGGCGCACGAACCGACTCTGCCGCCGCCGCCAATGATGGTCACTTTCATGAAGCCGCGCCGTTTCCTAGTTTTGACATGATCTGATCTGTGATGGCCTGCACCAGGGCCTCGGCTTGCCGGTCGGGTCCGGCCCCATCGATCTGTTTTGGCGGCAGGGCGCAGGCCACCCCGGGACGCCATTCATCGTTATTGCACAGCTCGCATTCCTTGAGGCCAATTCTCGGATCGGGAATGCCCAGGGTTTGCTTGATCTTGAGCAGGTCCTGCAAGTGCGTCTGGGAAAATGTTTTCAAGGGCGTGCCCAATTGCGCGGCGACCAAGACCGTGCGGCAATACGCCTCGATGATCTCCATCTTGAAATAGGCGTCCTCGACACTGACATGGCTCCAGGAAACGACGCCGTGATTGGCCATTAAAATCGTGTTGTGGTGGTCGCTCAAGTCGGCCACGAGCTTGCCCATTTCCGGCGTGCCGGGAGTGCGATAAGGCGCAATGGGAACCTTGCCGATGAACACTTCAATTTCCGGAATCATGCACGTCGGCGGCTCGACACCCGCAACGGCAAACGCGGTCGCGTGCGGCGGATGGCAATGCACCGTTGCGACGGCTCGCGCTTGACGCTTCATGATTTGGAGGTGCATCAAAATTTCACTGGTGCGCTTTTTCTCGCCGGCCAATTGGTTTCCCTCCAGGTCCACCAGGCACAAATCTTCCGGTTTCATGAAGCCTTTGGAGACCAGTGTCGGCGTGCAAACAGCAAGCCCATCGTCCACGCGAACGGCGATGTTGCCGCCATTGCCATCGACGTATGCCCGCGACCAAAGACGGCGGCCGATCTCGCAAATTTGCACTTTCACGGCGTGTATTTCCGGCGAATTGAAGAACGCTTCAATTTTCGACGGCGTGGCGGAGGCGGCGGAAGCGCGAGTGGATTTCGATCCGTCGGGCCGTGAACCGTTGTTTTCAATTTCCCGCAAGAGATCGCGCGCGGAAGGCGTTAGGAGCGCGTCGCTGGGAAGCGATTTAATGTCGCCGCCGTTGCGTAGCAAATCTTCGATTTCCCTGGCGCTGATGACTGTTCTCATACGAAGCAAATAAGGACGCCTCGTTGAAAACCAGAGAAATTTACGCAACCTGACGAAGAATCTCGATCCGCACCACATGCAACGGCGAGGCATGAACGGATTCCTCGGGGATTCCGGTGGTGGGATCGGGTGTCACTCCGATTTCGAGCGTGTGTTGGCTTATGTACAGATGATCCCGATGGGGTATTTCGAATGTGCGGCCGTCCGTAAAAACGATCCGAAAAGGAACGAACGGTTGTGCATCGCGGATTTGTTTGATGTCCACAGGTCTCATAGTCGAACAATGGGTTTACCATACTTTCTTTCATTTCAATGGCGAGTAAAAAATCGTGTCAATGAGGGCGGCGTCAATGGTATCAATGGGCGTCGGACGATCAAACGGCATGGCGGCTTCCCGGCCTTCGACGAATCCAATGGTTTGCCCCATTCCACCGCCGAGATCGTCATACACAACGACGCTGGGCTCCTTGCTCACAATCGGGGCATTGGAAGATGACTGAAAATGTTCGCGAGTAAACGGGCTGACTACCAGCCAGCGCGCGCCGGGAAATTCGTCCACGGTTTTGCTCAACGTGACTGTGCCAATGACGGTACCAAGTCTCATGCGGGGGATCCTTTTTGCGGTTCGTCCACAATGCCAATGACCATCCAACGCACCGGACTTTTGGCGTGGCCGACAGCGGCCCTGGCGGCTGCGCCGTCGGAAGAAATGATGACCCGTTCGTGCATTCCCGCGCCGTGACGGTCGATGGCTACTTGCGGCGAGCCTTCAGCCTCTCCTGTTTCGCTGATCGGCTGGCAGATGAGCAGCCGCCATCCTTCCAGACTTGGATGTTTCCGGGTCGCCACCACGTTGCCCTCTATGCGTGCTAGAACCATAGTCAGTAAATGCGGAGATTATCGACCATCACGCATCGGCGCACGCGCGTGAAGGTTTTCGGATTCGTGACACCTTCGCCGGTCGGCGTAGCGATGGAATAACTGAGATACCCTTCGCCGCCCAGGCCCAAGCCGGCCATGCACGGTCCGTTCTTGATGAACAACGTCGTGTCCAGCGCGCGCGCCATGGCCGTCATGTGTTCGACGTCGTGCGAATGAATGATCGCCGTGTGCTTGTAATTGTGTTCCGCCAGGCGCGCCGCCGCAATGCCCTCTTCGACGCTCTTGACGCGGACAATCGGTATGAACGGCATCATTTGTTCTTCGACCACGAACGGATGTCTTGCTTCGGTCTCGGCAAACAGCAATTGTGTTTTGTCCGCCACGTTCGCGCCCGCGGCCTGGGCCAGAACGGAGGGATCTTTTCCAATAAAATCCTTATTGACTACAGGCTCGGGGCAACCCGCGCCCTGTCCTTCCTTGAAAACGAACGCCGCCTTGGTCAGCCGGTCCAATTGCGCGGAATTGAGCCGGGCCGCGCCGTTGTTTTCCATTTCCGCCATGAGCTTGTCGGCGACGCTATCGAGGACGAAAACTTCCTTTTCGCCGATGCACAGCAAATTGTTGTCGTAAGCCGCGCCTTGAATGATGGCCCGGGCGGCGCGTTTCATGCAGGCCGTGTCATCCACCAGAACGGGCGGATTGCCCGGCCCGGCGCAAATGGCGCGTTTGCCCGCCTTCATGGCAGCCTTGACCACGCCGGGGCCGCCTGTCACGCATAGCAATCGAACTTGTTCATGCGCGCACAAAGCTTGGAATGAATCGAGTGTCGGATGTTCGATGATACAGCAAAGATTCTCGATGCCTGTCTCGCGCGTGATGGCCTGATTGTAAATGCGGATGGCCAGGGCCGCGCAACGCGAGGCTGCGGGGTGGGCATTGAAAACCACCGCGTTCCCGGCGGCGACCATGTTGACAATGTTGCCGCTCAAAGTCGGAATGGAATGGGTCGAAGGCGTGACCGCGCCGATAATGCCAAATGGCGTATATTCTTCCAACGTAATTCCATGATCGCCGCTCAGACCATCGGGCCGGAGCCATTCGACGCCGGGCACTACCTTAATGATTTGTAGCTTTTCGATTTTATGGTCGAGCCGTCCGATTTTCGTCTCCTCCAACTCGATTCGACCCCATTCGGCAGCATTGCTCTCGGCCAATGTTTTAACGATCTGAACGACTTTTTGACGCGCCGCCATTCCGCCTTGTTGCAATTTGACAAAGGCCGCCGCCGCGGCTTCACATGCCTGGGCCGCTTCTTGAAATACGCCAAATTGCCCCGCGCCGCTGGACAAGGCCGGCTTGGCGCAATTGCATTCGTGGTTGTCCCTCGGAGGGGAAGCATCGGCCTTGGCCGGTCCGAGACGGCCCAAAACTTCTTCCACGACTTCGCGAATAAGCTGTTCGTTAAGTGCGGCTGACATAGGTTAATTACGTTCTTGCGTTGTAAATTTGTTTTCCCAGCACATCCACCGAATCCACGATGCCGATGATGACGGCATCCACGGGCGCGTCTTTGAGGCTCGGCGCCAGCCGGGCGGAACTGCCCTGGCAGAAAAGCACCATTTCGCCCGTGCCCGCGCCGACGCTATCCACCGCAATGATCGTATTGACGCCGGGACGGAAGCGCGCCGGGTCCTTGTCATCGACCAGTTGCGGCCGAAGCAGGAGCAGCTTGCGCCCGTTGAGCGCGGCGTCTTTTTTTGTCGCCACCACCGCTCCTTCGACTCGTGCGAGGAACATAATTATTTCCCCTGTGCTCGGCGCGGCAAAATAGTTTCGACATCGGCATGTGGCCGGGCGATGACATGCACGCTGACCAATTCGCCCTTGTTGGCCTTGATGGCCTGGGCGCCCGCATCCGTGGCGGCTTTGACCGCGGCGACGTCGCCGACGACAATGGCCGTGACGAGGGCGTTGCCGACTTGTTGCATGGGGCCGGCCAATTCAACATTGGCGGCTTTGAGCATGGCGTCGGTGCCTTCGACCAGGGCGATCAGCCCGCGCGTTTCAATAAGTCCGATTGCTTGATGTGGCATAGTATTTCTTTCGTTACAGTTTCAATAATGGGTTAATGGGCTTGCAAAAACCGGCGCACTTCGCGGGCAACGACCAGTTCCTCGTTGGTTGGAATAACAATGATCTTGACTGCGGATTCGTCCGCGCTGATGACGGCTTCCCGCGCGCTGGCTTGTTCGTTGAGCTTGGGATCGAGGATGACGCCAAGTTGATCAAGTTCGCGGCAAATGGCCTCACGCAGGGCAGCACGATTCTCGCCGATGCCGGCCGTGAAAACGAGCGCGTCCAATCCGTTCAATTGCAGAAAATAGGAGCCGATCCAATTCCGTATCTGGTGCGCGAAAACATCCAAAGCCAGCTTTGCCTTGGCATTGCCGTTTTCCGCCTGCGCTACGATGTCTCGAAAATCGTTATAGCCTCCAGACAACGCCTTCAGGCCGGATTCCTTGCACATGAGATGTTCCGCCCCGTCCAGGATCAGACCTTTCGTGCGCATGAGGAAGGGCAGGGCGAAGGCATCGAGATCGCCGACGCGGTTATTTTGCGGCAAGCCCGATTGCGGGCTGAATCCCATACTGTTGCCGATGGCGACGCCGTTGCGAATGCCTGTCACCGATGAACTGCCGCCCAAATGACACGAAATGACTCGCAAGGCCGGTTCGCGGACGGGACTCTTGCCGCTGTCAACATAAAGTTCACGCGCGCGTTGGGCCACATCCTCGCGGCAAAGCAATTCCGCCGAACGTTCGGCGATAAATTTGTGGCTGGCGCCGTGAAATCCCCACCGTCGCACCCCGGCCTCGCACCACGCCTCGGGAATCGCGTAGCGCATGGCCGCTTCCGGCGCCCATTGATAAAACGCCGTCTCGAACAATCCGATCAGCGGCACGCCGGGCAAACGTTTGGCGAACATGCGGATGCCGGTGATATAAGGAGGATTGTGCGCGGGCGCTACCGTATTGTATTCTTCCATCGCGCGCACGACCGATTCATCCAGCCGCACACAGCCATTGATGCCGCGAGCCATGATGGTCTTGAAGCCGACCGCCGCCAGATCGCTCTCGTTGACAATCCAATTTCCTTTGTGAAGTTCGCCCAGGCAATCCTCGATGGCTTGGGCGTGATCGCTCACACGCTCGAAGCCGCCGCGCGTCAACAAACGCTCCCCGCCCTCCGAAAAATCGAAGAGCCGATATTTCAGGGAGGTCGATCCCAGGTTGGCGACGAGGATTTTCATCCGCCGTAATTCATTATTGCAGGCACTTGCCCAGGCCGGAGAGACCATCGTGCGGACGCGGAATGACCTGCACGCTGACCACGCTGCCGACTTGCGCCGCGGCCGCTGCACCTGCATCCGTGGCGGCTTTGACCGCGGCGACGTCGCCCCGGAAAAAAGCCGTGACATAGCCGCTGCCGATTTTTTCCCAGCCGACAAGCTGGACGTTGGCGGCTTTGAGGGCGGTATCGGCCGCTTCCATCAGCGCGCAGAGGCCCTTTGTTTCGATCATACCGATTGCTTGTTGAGGCATAGATATATATTGGTAAAAGGTTAAAAGTTATTTTTTCGCCACTTCGCCCACGAAAATCTTCAGCAGGTCCTCGTGCGGACGCGCCAAAATGTGGGAACTGATCAGTTCGCCGACTTTGCCCGCGGCCTTGGCCCCGGCGTCCACCGCGGCCTTGACGCTGCCTACGTCGCCGGTGGCGAAGACCGTAATCAATCCGCCGCCGATGGGAATCGTCTTGACAAGGGTGACGTTGGCGGCCTTGACCATGGCGTCGCTGGCTTCAACGCTGCCGACGAAACCTTTGGTTTCAATCATGCCTATCGCTTCTTGACTCATATATTTTGTTCCTGTTGTTCGATGTTATTGACTGTGTTTTGTTGACAGCCCGTTAAAAAACTTTGGATATTGCTGTTTCGCCAAAAATGGGCCGCCGACGAGGCGCGACGAAGGAGCATATCCCTTGTGGATCTGCAACTGAGGAGCAACGAAGTCGCCGGGCTATTTTTGGCGAAACCCTTCGGGCTGAGGTCCTTTTTAACTGAGACTTTGTCGCCGCTCGCGCCCAGATCCATTCGGATATGCTCGCTCGCGGCTTCGCGTCTCAGTCCAAAATTTCTCTCAGCAGCAATGTCCATAGTTTCTTAACGGGCTGTTAAGCCATTAGTTCGCAAGACGTGTCCGGACGCAAATTGCAGGCGTTCCCTTCATCGGTATCGATATGCACCTCCAGTTTGAAGGCGGGATCGACCCGCACCAGCGTCTGGTCCAAAACCAATCCGCACGCGCCGCCGATTTTCAATCGCATTTGGCCGCCTGCTTTGACGCCGTAAAATTCCGCATCGTCCGGGTGCATGTGAACGTGGCGCATGGCGCGAATCACGCCTTCTTGCATTTCAAAAAATCCTTCCGGCCCCATTAACATGCCTCCGGTCGTGCCCTTGATGTCGCCGGAAATGCGCAACGGTATGTCGAAGCCCAGCGCAATGGCATCCGTGTAAGCAAGCTCAACCTGGTTAAAAGCGCGGCACGGTCCCAAAATGCGGAGGTTCGAAATGACCCGGCTGCGCGGTCCGATGAGCGTGAGTGTTTCCTTGGCGGCAAATTGTCCTTCCTGATAAAGCCACTTGTAGGGCGTCAGAGTGTGCCCTTTGCCAAAAAGCGCCTCCACCGCTTCCGGCGTCAAATGGCAATGGCGCGCGCTTACGTTGACCACCAGCGGGTTCGGAGCCAGTGCCAGACGCGGCAATGTCCTCCCAAGCCGTTGATAGACAGCCTTTCGCACCCGATGCTCGATCACCGCCCGATGCGGGTTATTCGCAATAGCAATCACGATATAGACGAAAGATTGCAAAAAATGTCACATTCGTCAATATATTTCTTGCAAAATATACCAAAATCTTCCAGAATCTACCAAATGCAGCCAGAACTGCGTCAAAAACGCATTCAGGATTACCTTAACCGGGTCGAATTTGCCTCGCTGGAAGAACTCGCCCGGGAGGTCGAAGCATCGGTTTCGACGGTGCGGCGCGACATTTCGACGCTGGAATCCGCCGGAGGGTTGCGCCGGATGCACGGCGGCGCACGGCTGATCAACCCTCATTCCGAGGAATTTGTTTTCAACACGCGTGATACGCATCAGTTGCCCGAAAAAGAGGCTATCGCGAAAGTGTGCGCCGATCTTATTCGCCCCAACCAAACCGTTATAGTTGACGCGGGCACGACGGCCTATCACGTGGCCAAGAATCTGGAACCCAAGACGCCGCAGATCATCACCAACTCGCTGCCGGTGGCGCTTTTTTTCGCCGCCACAAACCGCATTGAAATGATTCTTTCCGGGGGCGTTGTTTATCCGCGATTGGGAGTGCTGGTCGGCCCGCTGGCGGTGGAGGCGTTTTCAAAAATTCACGCTGACGTCGCCATTATGAGCGCCGGCGGGATTACGCTTGAAGGCGTTAGCAACTCGCACGGTTTGCTCATCGAAATCCAATTGGCGATGATGCGGGCGGCGCAAAAGGTAATTTTTTGTTTTGACAGCACCAAGCTCGGCCGGCGCTCCGTCTCTCCGCTCTGCGGCCTGGACCGCGTTCACACGATTGTGACCGATTGGGGCGCGCCGACCGACCTGGTGCAATCTCTGCGCGAACGCGGCCTTGAGATTATCGTTGCGGCTAGGAATGGGTAATAAATAATCGAGCGCAGGCGCGCTCGGAAGAATGACAAAAGTTTAATGGTTTAAGCACGACTCGAATCAAATCATTCACACTTCCGTCTTGAACTTCAGCCAGCGACCGCATACCAAACCAGCCATGGCGGCACATAAAGATGATCACCCCTTGCTTCTGACCGATTTTCTGTTTCTCCAGGGCATCAACCCGGCATCGGTGCTTTTTGTCAGAATATCTGACCAGGACCTTGATGACGGGCGATCTGCTTGTGATCCTTATGAAACCGACACGCAGAAGGTATTGGAACGCGTCAGAAAGTGGTGGCTGTTGTCTTCTTATCTTGCCGCCTGATGATTCTGAAAAACCCTATGTTGAGAACAATTACAAAATGGGTTTCCTATGAATGGGTTACACCAACTCATTCCGCGTTTTGTAATCCCGACTTAGTGACGGAGTGTAGAGCGCCATTGAAGGACTGGTATTCAGTGGTCCGGCTACTTGCGTTAGCCGGGGTTTTATGCCTCACGGGTTGCACGCACTCGTGCCCCACTTCACGAATTGATGGGCCTCTCCCGCCGCCAAGCGTGCTTAGATCGTCTCCGGCCACTGCTGAAAACGACCCCAGGTCACTGAAAATAATGACATGGAATATTTGGTTGATGCCTGATTATATATTTCAAAGTCCGCTTAATGAGAAGCGCGCCGCAACGATCGCATCCGATTTGTTAAAACAGGATTTCGATATCTTGTGTTTGCAAAAGGACTTTAGCGATCGCGCCAGAAGGATTCTCTCGAAAGCGTTAGCCGCGCGCTATCCTTACCAGTACGGCCCGGCTAATTCAGGTTTTTCATTAAAAATAAACAGCGGAGTTTGGGTCGCAAGCCGGATTCCGCTCTCCGATTATCACGAGATACAATTTAAAGACTCGGCCGGGATAGAATGGTTTTCCCGCAAGGGGGCGATGCTTCTGACAGGAGAGTTTCGTGGCCATCGCTTTCAAGTTCTGGCCACACACCTTCAGGGTGAAGAAGGAACAAATTACACATCAGCCCATCAGATTGTGCGCGAAAAACAAATGGGCCAAATAGTTGATGAACTGCTGGAACGATACGCCGAACCCAACACACCGCTGTTCCTTTGCGGTGAATTCGATACGCCTCGGCAAGATATGGACCATCGGTCACAAGAAAGCGCCGTTTACAAGTGGATGCTGGCCAAATTTGGAGACCCTCAAAATCACCGTGATTTTCTAGTTACTATGGCTGACGTCTGTGGGCTGAATGATCTTGCCATCGACAATGGAGGCCGCCAGGACGAGTTGGATTACATTTTTGTCAAGCCGGGCTCTGTCAAACTAAAGACAGCCTGGTCTCGGCTTATATTGTTGCATCCGGGATGGGACGGGCGAACCGCGCGTCAAAACCTATCCTATCGATACGCCATGGAAGCAATAGTGGAATTTGAGTAAAGAACAGTTGGCTGGCGTAGGAAGCGCACGCGCCCCTTGCGTGCAGTGGATCGCCCTTCGCGGCCCGCATCAGTATCGCCCGGAAATTTAAATGTGTCTGCCTTGGAAAAGAGCCTTGATGAATGGCCAAAAGACGTTAAAATGACTTCAATGAAAACGCTGCCGAAAATGGACATCAGCGATGAGCTGAACGCGCAAATAAACGAAAGCATCAAGATTTCCGACTTGTGCAAATCCGATGTTGTCCGCCAGGCGCTTAGAATCGGCCTGCCACAGTTTGCCTCCCGATTTCAACCGCCCCCGCTATGGCTGGAGGAACGGATTCGCGAATCCCTTGCCGAACCCGCCGAATCGGTGACACTGGCGCAGCTTGAAAGGAAGATGAAAGCCATTGTCAATGGCCGGCAGTCCGATTGATTGAAATTCTAAGTATTGCGCTGCCTGACTTCGTTTAGAATGGATGGACAATCTCGCGTCGTTGACAGCAGGGCGAGCAAATGGAAAGAATTCCTAGTACGATCCGGCTGGCGGAGAAGCTCGCCGGGCAATAAGCTGCGCAAGAAAGATGAATCACGCGACTCTCAACCGTCCCCGCTGTATTGTAATCGCTGGCCCAAATGGGGCTGGCAAGACGACGTTTGCGCGCGAGTTCCTTCCCAAAGACGGCGTAGTTCATTTCGTGAACGCGGATTTGATTGCCGGGGGGATGTCTCCATTGCGACCGGAGAGCGGGGCGTTTGCTGCGGGCCGCCTGTTTCTCAAGGAGCTTGACCGGTTGGCGAAGGCACGAGTCGATTTCGCGTTTGAGGCGACCTTGAGCGGGCTTATATATCTGGCCCGCCTGCGTCGTTGGAAGGCCGCCGGGTATCAGATCGAGATTGTGTTTCTGCGCCTATCCTCGCCCAGGCTGGCGTTGCGGCGCATTGCCGCGCGGGTCAAGCACGGTGGGCACGATGTCCCCCGCGCTGATGTGTTGCGCCGTTTCACACGCAGTTGGGCTAACTTTCAAAGGGCCTACCGCCCCTTGGCCGACGCCTGGGCAGTGTATGACAACTCCGGGGATAGTCCTCGGCTCAAGGAAAGGATACCATGAAAAAAGCAACCCGTAAGAAGAAGAGCCCGGCTGACGATTTCGTGGCCTCGGTGGGCCGGGCTTTGCGCCGCTCCGCTCGGGTGGCGCGCAAGACCGCCCGCATGTACGGCACCCCCATCTATATATGGCGCGATGGCAAGGTCGTCGCCATAAAGCCCTGATAAAGGACGTTTTTAGGTCACGGCTCGACAGAGTCTCGCCCTCCCGAGAAAAAATAAATAAGTTGCGCTCCCATTTAAACATGGTATAGTGGAAGTATTAGGCGCTTCGGCGCTTTGTTCTTTGACATCCGGGAGTTGGGGAAGCACAAAACGACCGGGCGAGGCGAAGTCGACGGGAGCCTACCGTTTGGGTCCGTGGCGGGTCATCGTGGATAATCGTAGATAGTCTTAGATAGTTGCATATAAAAAAAGCATTGGCGTGGCAGTCGCAGGTGGTCAAAAAGAGCCAAGTCCGGGATGAGCACACCAAGGGAACGAAGGAAGAAGTTTGGCGTTTTGATCAAGTCTGATGCCTTGGCCTGACTTTGTTGCCTTCGTTTCCTTCTGTTGGTCCCATCCTTTGTAAGTCCTTGATTTCCATGATAATTTCACATAGTTCCGGGCGTTTTTGGCCGCGCAGAGTCCGAGTCAGTCCGGCTCAGTCAAACCGCCGGGCGATTCATTCTACGCAATAAAGTGCCTGAATTTCTTTGCGTCTTTGCTCCTTGGCGGCTTTGCGTCAATAAAAGCTACTCATTCTAAACGCAAAGACCCAAAGACGCCAAGACGCGGGACGAAGCAAAACCATGGAAATACTTGGAATTATGTAAGTGGTTGATTTCCATTATAGTTTCGGATAGTTCCGAGCTTTTATTGGCCTCGTCGAGGCGGTGCTTGAACCCTCCAAGCCGAGGACGGCTCCGCTACATAAGACGTCGTTGGTTGACTTAGGAGGTTGCGCCAGGTTGCGGTGAATTACGCTAAATTGCGGTCAAAAACGAAATTTTCGGCCAAAGCGAAGTGCGTAAATCATTTTTTGACGATTCTTGCAAGCAACACATCCGCAATGAAACTTTAATTTTGAACTGTTCTCGTGTAAACTGACCACTCATGTCGATCAACGCGGCCATGGATAGACAGTCACCGCTGGCGGAGGAACTCCGTCCAGCCTTGCCGCGCCCTGAATTGCTGGCTCCCGCCGGCGATTGGGACTGCGCCAAGGCCGCGGTCGAGAACGGCGCGGACGCCATTTACTTTGGGCTGGATCGCTTCAATGCCCGCATGAGGGCGGACAATTTTACCATGGCCGATCTGCCGCGTTTGATGGACTTCCTCCATCGCCGGGGCGTCAAAGGATACGTCACCTTCAACACGCTTATTTTCGCCGATGAGATGGCGGCGGCGGAACAATATCTCCGAGCTTTGATCAGCGCCGGGGTCGATGCTGCGATTGTGCAGGACATCGGCATTTGCCGCCTGATCCGCCAACTGTCGCCCGATTTTCCCATTCACGCCTCCACGCAAATGACCATTACCAGCGCGGCGGGAATGGACTTCGCGCGCGACCTGGGTTGCAACCTCGTTGTGCTGGCGCGGGAATGCTCGATCAAAGAGATCGCACAAATAACGCAACGGACGACGCTGCCGTTAGAGGTCTTTGTGCATGGCGCGTTGTGCGTGGCCTATTCCGGCCAATGCCTGACCAGCGAGGCTTTGGGCGGACGATCGGCCAATCGGGGCGAATGCGCCCAGGCTTGCCGCATGCCCTACGAATTGATCAGCGACGGCCAATTGGTTCCATTGGGCGACCGCCGCTATCTGCTCAGTCCGCAGGATTTGGCGGGGCTGGAAGTGCTGCCCGAATTGGCGCGGGCAGGAGTGGCATCGCTGAAAATCGAAGGCCGGCTTAAATCGCCGGAATACGTGGCCAATATCACCCAAGTTTATCGGCGGGCATTGGACAGCCACTCTGCGCCGCCCGAAGCGCAGACGCGTTACAATCTGGAAATGGCCTTTTCGCGCGGTCTCCATACGGGTTGGATGAAAGGCATCAATAATCAACTTTTGGTTCATGCGCGATTCGGCAAAAAGCGGGGTGTGTTCCTGGGCGAAGTGCAAAGCCTCGGCGCTGAGAGCGTTTTTTTACGTTTGCAAGCGCCACTTAAGCCCGGTGACGGCATAGTTTTCGATGCCGGCCAACCCGATCTGGAGGAAGAAGGGGGACGCGTGTCCAAGCTGCGGGCCGCCTCTTCTCGCAAAGAGATTACGGAACTGAGGCTCTTCGGCGACGTCAACTTCAGCCGCATTCATCCGGGCGACAAAGTTTGGAAGACGAGCGATCCCGAATTGGACCGCACGCTGCGCCAAAGCTTCGCCGGTATGAATCCGCATTTTCAGAGGCCGATTGACCTCACTGTTCAAGGCCGGGCTTGCGAACCGATGACAGTGACCGCGCGCGATGAGGAGGGCCGACAGGCGGAAGCCAAATCGGCCCTGCCGCTGGCGGTGGCGCAAAAACAGCCTCTGACCGATGAACGGTTGCGGGAGCAATTGGGCCGGCTCGGCGGAACAGCTTTTCGCCTCGGACAATTGTGCAACAAGTTGGAAGGTAGCGTCATCCTGCCCGTAAGCGAATTAAACCGCCTGCGCCGCCATTTGGTCAGTCAAGTAGAAAAATCGTGGGCGCAGCCCAAGCGCTGGACATGGCGCGAGGAACGGCCTCAGACGGTCTTCCCGCACACGGCGCGCGCGGGCGAACCACGCCTTACGGTCCTGGTGCGGTCAATGCCGCAACTGGAAGCCGCGCTGAAGTTTGAGCTTCCCGTTATTTATTGCGACTTCGAAGACCCCAAAAAATATCGCGAAGCTGTGGCCCGCTTTCGCGCTGCGCCACGTGCGGGCGGTCCGCAATCGGCGATCTTCGTGGCGCCTCCACGCATTTTCAAAACGGGCGAAGAATGGATTCAAAAACAGATTCGCTCTTGCGAAGCTGATGGCTGGCTGGTCCGCAACTACGACGATTTGCGGTTTTATGCCGATGGCCGCCGTGTTGGCGACTTTTCGCTCAACGTGGCCAATGCCCTTACGGCTGAATATTTTAAGAATCACCTTGGCCTGGAGCGGCTGACTGCTTCCTACGATTTGAACATTGTTCAACTGGAAGCGTTGCTGCAATCAGCGCCGCCGGAGTGGTTCGAGATTACGCTGCACCAGCACATTCCCATGTTTCACATGGAGCACTGCGTTTTTTGCGCGTTCCTGTCCGAGGGCACGGATTACACCAATTGCGGCCGGCCATGCGATAGACACGCCGTGAGGATGCGCGACCGCGTGGGTCTGGAACATCCGCTCAAGGCGGACGCCGGCTGTCGCAACACGTTATTCAATGCCCGCGCCCAAAGCGGTGCAGAGTACGCGAGACGTTTGATGGACTTGGGCGCGCGCGATTTTCGGATTGAATTTGTCAATGAGGACAACGAGGAGACAGGCCGCACCATCGCCAAATATCAGGCTCTGCTCAAAGGCGAGATCACAGGCAGCCAGGTTTGGCGCGAGTTAAAGCTGCACAACCGGCTCGGAGTAACGCGCGGCCCGATGGAAGGGTAAATCAGAGGCAATGGCCACCTGTTTAGACTTGAGCGCGGGCTGGTCTGTCTTAGAATACTACTATGGTTGATGCTAGCGATCTCATAAGCATGGAGCGCCTCTTACGGCCTCTGCGCCGGGAGTTAACGTCAGATATGGCCGACGCTTTGTTGCGACTGAAGGCCGACGCGAAGGTTCAGGCCCGGTACGACGCGTTGGCCAGCCGGAATACTGAAGGAACTCTTACAACGAAACAGCGGGCCGAACTGGAGTCCCTGGTTCGAGCCAATTCCTTCTTGGCAGTCCTTAAGGCTGAAGCTCGGGCATTTTTGAAACGGCCAAGGGCAGCCTAATGGACGGTGCCTTGCGTGAATTGGTTCGCCGACGAGCAGGTAACCGGTGCGAGTACTGCCATCTTCCGCAAACTTTCTCAGAGTTGGGCTTTCACATCGAGCACATTAGGCCGCGGCAGCATGGAGGCGGTGACGAGGCTAAAAATCTGGCCTTGGCCTGCCCGGAGTGCAATTTGGCCAAAGGGCCCAATCTCGCGGCGGTCGATCCTGACGGACGGCGGATCGTGAGGCTTTTCAGCCCACGGCGCGATAAATGGACTATGCATTTTAGGTATCATGGGCCGCGCATTATTGGCAAAACTCCAATAGGGCGGGCAAGTGTCGCACTGCTCAAAATGAACGACGCGGAGCGGTTACGAGTCCGCATATTGCTCGCAGAAGCAGGAGAAGAAATTGGTTGATTTAGAAAAAGCCTCTCAAATGTTGTTTGAACGTTGAACCGCTCTCTCCTAACGTTCGACTTTACTACGGAATCGTAATGATTACCGCCCCTCAACGTGCAGGAGTCGGGTGCGTTTCTTCAATGTGCGCAAAACGGCAAAGATCACAAAACTGAAAATGAAAAACGAAAACCAGCCGTATCCTAAATGCAATCGCCTCTCGGCAAAGGTGTCTCCAATGAAGTCGAACACGAAAAAGATGCCGATGATGAGAAGGAAAGCGTTATATTCCCGCTGTGCTACGGTCCGCCAGCAAAATCTGATAGGCGAAGGTTTCCAACTGCGCAACCGGGGAATAAATGCGGGCGTTGCTGCCGCCCACGTCTCAAAAGCTTCGCCAAATTTTTCCCGAAGGTATGCTTCCTCGGCGAGCATGATGCGTTCGTAGTACAGAGCGAATACACAACTGGTCACTATTGCCAGCCACCAGACGTGCACCCAGAGGGCCATTCCCATTAGGATCAAATAGTTTCCAAGGTAAAGGGGGTGACGAACGACTGAATAGAGACCGGTCCTTGTGAGCGTGTTCGCCACCTGTTCTCTTGTGTTGCGCCCGGAAGTGCCCAGCGGAGCCCGCCCCACCGCCAGGATGCGAATGGCCAGCCCCGTAAAAGAGATCATCAGACAAAATATCTGCCAAACCTCGTTCATCTCGTGGTTTGATCCAAGATAAGTAAACGAAGGCAAGCACGCCAAAAACACGGGAATCGCCACCAGCGGGAGATAACTCCGGTGCCGAAATAGCCAAGACCCGTTTTTTTCTAACTGATTGCGCAGGGACATCGACCTAATTCGCTGGAAAGTAAACCCACCCAAATTGAATGTCGATGGATTTCTTGCCGAAATTCCAAGATCAAGAAACGTTGCATCGGTTGGCCTTTGCGTTTAGAGTGCGGCCAGTTTAAAGGATTAATTATATGTCACAGCATCGAAGTCTGCGCGCGGCCAGCACCTCCGGCGCAAAACGCAATGTCCTGAAGAGGTTTGAACGGGTCGCGATCTTGAAAAAGCGCGGTCAATGGAAAACTGGCGACCGAGTCACTGGTTTGCGCAAAACCAAGGGCGAGCCCTGACCCGCGCCCTGTGGTCCGATTACAAAAGTTCCTGGCTGAGGCGGGAATTGCTTCCCGACGCGCCAGCGAACAAATCATTCGGACTGGCCGCGTAACCGTTAATGGCGAGGTAGCCTCCAAGCTCGGCGCCAAAGTCGATCCCAGGCACGACCGCGTGACGGTGGACGGGCGCTTAGTCAAGGCCAAGCGCAAACTCTACATTGCTTTGCACAAGCCAGCGGGATATGTTTGCACCCGGACCGACGGCCAGGCGCGAGACAAGATCGGCGATTTGCTGCCGAAGGAGTGGACCGAATTGTTCTCCGTCGGGCGGCTCGATTGTCAAAGCGAAGGATTGATTTTTTTGACAAACGACGGCGATTTTTGCTTGAAATTAACCCATCCGCGTTATCGGATTGTTCGGAAGTATATGGCCCGGGTTGAAGGGCGGGCGACGCCGGAGATGTTGCACAAGTTGACGGCCGGCATTTGGAGCGAGGGCGAAAAAATGCAGGCCCAAAAAGCTCGTCTGGTCTCGGCTAACAATTCCACCAGCGTCATAGAACTGGAATTGACCGAAGGCAAAAATCGGGAAGTGCGCCGGCTGCTGGCTTCGCAAGGTTTGCCCGTGCTCCGTTTGCAACGCGTGCAGATCGGACCGATCAAACTGGGCGAACTGCCTCCGGGCCGCTGGCGAACGTTGACAGAAACCGAGATTAAATCTCTACTTGGCAAGTTATGAAATTAAATGTTTGGCTTGTTTCCACCGTTGCGTGTCTGACCGCTGTCACGGTCATGGCGCAAGAGACCTCTCCCCAACCGTCCACGGGCGCCACTGCGCCTGCGCCGGAAACTGCTCCGGCGAAACCGGCAAGAAAGGCGTCAGGCAAAAAGACAACTGTGTTAAATCCGCCTGCAGCCGCCGTGGTCAAAAGCTCCAACGTCAATCTGCGCGGCCAAGCCTCATTCAAGGGCGAAACTTTGGGTCATTTGCAGAAAGGCGACACGGTGACCGTTTTGGAGCAAATTACTTTGAGCCGGCCCAAGAAGGATGAACCCGCTGAATGGGCGCAGATTGTCGTGCCTCAGACGGTGTCGGTTTGGGTTGGCGCAGATTATATCGATCCCGATACCAAAACAATCAAAGCGCGCCGGGTCAATTTGCGTGGCGGACCAGGAGAAAATTTCAGCATTGTGGGACGCTTGGAAAAAGGGGCGGCGGTCAAAGAAGTCAAAACCGAAAATGCCTGGGTGGCCATTGAGGCGCCGACGAATGCGCATGCTTATGTCGCGGCAGAATTTCTGGAAATGCAACCGGCGCCGGCGCCAATAGCTTCAAGCACGCCTCCACCGGCGGCATCACCGGAACCGCAAGTAGTCAACGTCAATACTCCTGCCGCTTCTGTTGTGCTTGTGGGCGCCAGTGAGCCGGCGGCTCCCGCGCCCGCACCATCTGCGCCTGCACCGCAAGAAAATGACGCCAATCGCGAATTAGATGCATTGCGCCATGCTACCGGCCTCGAGCCTGCTCCTGCTGCGGGGGAAACCTCCACCGCTACGCCAACCCCTTCCGCCGCGCCTGCGACCAATGGCCCAGCCCCTCCGCGAATTGTCACTCGCGAGGGTTTTGTGCGCCGCGCTTACAATATTCAATCTCCCGCTAACTACGAATTGCGAGACATCCAGACTGGAAAGTTAATTGAGTATCTGGAACCCAAGGCGGGTATGAATTTCAAAATCTTCGTTGGCACTCGCGTTACCGTAACAGGGCCGGAAGGAATGGATTCTCGCTGGCCGCGTACGCCTGTGTTGGAAGTCCAAAGCGTGGATCTAATGCCTTGATGCCCTCCGGCGCTCTCATGGATGGCCGGGCCATCGCCGAGGAAATTCATCAGGATACCGCCCGGCGCGTGGCTCAAATCAAAGCTCGTGGCATTCAGCCACACTTGGTCTTTATTCGCGCGGGCGAAGATCCAGCGTCCCAAGTTTATGTCGGAATGAAGGAGAAGGCTTGCGCGCGATTGGGCATCGAAACACACACGCATGTTCTTCCGGCGTCCGTGAGCGAAAAGGAGCTGCTGAGTTTGCTCGCCCGCCTGAACGCCGATGCACATGTTCACGGCATCCTTGTCCAAGCTCCACTGCCCCGGCACATTGCGGAGGCTAGAGTTTACAGTGAGGTTTCTCCTGACAAAGATGTGGATGGCTTTCATCCTGTCAACGTCGGTAAACTGTTGTTGGGCGACGAAACGGGCTTTCGTTCATGCACACCGGCCGGCATCCAGGAATTGCTGGTTCGCTCTGGTGTTGTGATTGAAGGCATGGAAGTGGTGATTTTGGGACGAAGTAACATTGTGGGCAAGCCGATGGCCGCCATTCTCGTTCAAAAGGCAAGAAACGCCGGCGCGACCGTCACGATTTGCCATTCACAGAGCTGCGGCATTGCCGCGCATTGCCGCCGCGCAGATATTCTCATTGCCGCAATGGGCGTGGCCGAATTCGTCAAGGCGGACATGGTCAAACCTGGCGCAGCGGTGGTGGACGTCGGAGTTACCAGGGTGCAGGACTCCGCCGCTCGTGGCGGGATTCGCATTGTCGGCGACGTTGATTTTGCCCGCGTCCGGCAAGTGGCTGGAAAAATCACACCGAATCCGGGCGGGGTCGGGCCAATGACGATTGCGATGCTTATGCAAAATACGGTGCGGGCGGCCGAATGTGCCGCCGGCATGGCCAGTCCAAAATAATAGTTCGATATTTTCATTTATATGAATCCGTCAAGAATACTTCCCGACCTGCAATGTTCGCTGTTATGCGAAGACGTTCGCCAGGAGGCGTCCGGAAACTTCATACTTATCGGCGTGGTCAATCTTGTCCGCGTGCCGCAATTGCCCGTGGCGGCATTTAAACTCTGCATATTCAACCGCTGGACCGCCGGATTCGGGCAGTTTCGCGAAACGCTGCGGTTGATCGGGCCGGACCAAACGACGGTTTTGCGACAGGGCGAAATGAAGTTCGCCTTGCAGGAGGTCACACAAAATGCGACGACCATCACCGTTTGGGGACAGGTCAAATTTGAAACTGCCGGCACGTACTATGTTGAAGTCACGGTTGATGATGTGATGAAACTGCGTTTTCCGCTCGTGATTTCGGTGGCGCCGCCCGCAGCATCTCCCGAGGGAGGAACCAAGCAATCTCCATGAACGCGCCCGAGGGGGCTGATGCGCCGCCAGCGGCCTGGCAGCCTTTGACTTTTGGAGGAGTGGCCGCCTTTGCCCAGGCGCGCATCGGAAGATTGCTGGCGGCCGAGTTAGTGGCGGCCATCATGATCGCAGTGTGCATTATGTGGTTTCTGCACCGCAACTATTGCCCGATCATCCTGCAGGCGATCCAAAAAATGCCCGAAACGGCCCGCGTCGCGCAGGGAAAGTTGCAAGGTGTGCCGGACACCGTCATGGCTGAGTCCAAATTTTTGGCGATCGCAGCCAAGCCCCAATCCGGCAGCCAAATTGGCCAGGACGCGGATTTGCAAATTGAATTGCGTCAAAACGATCTTTGTACGGGTTCGATTTTTTCGCCCGATTGGGGTTTGGATTTTCCTTACGAAAACGGGACCGTCCTCAGTTTGGGGAGATCGAATTTGGAACCCTGGTGGAGCGCGTGGCAGCCCGTATTGCTGGCGGCGACCGGCGCCGCGGTCGTTCTTCTTTTAGTCCTGAGTTGGACCGCGCTAGCTTCAATTTACATGATGGCGGCCAAGTTCATCGCATGGTTTGCAGACCGCTATTTGACATGGGGAGGAGCATGGCGATTGGCGACAGCCGCGCTGCTGCCGGGTGGAATCCTGCTAACAGGTGCGATGATCCTTTACGGATGGAGTGTCATAGACCTGGTTGGCCTGTCTTTCTTCTTTGCAATCCACTTTATCCTCGGTTGGGTTTATCTGGTCGGCGGCTCGCTCAAAGTAACGCGCATGTTTCCCGCCAACTTGAATCGCAACCCATTTACAGAGTGATATTTGCGCATGCGGTACCGCAAAGGTAGGGTTATTGCGTATTTGATCGTGGCACGCCCTTTGCTCAACCTAAACGTGAAAATAACGGATTTGACGCGCTAATAGTGTTTCGTAAAGGAAAAACTGAATAACGTTATGTTACCCAAGAATAGTCATCATCGACAGTACGAAGAGACATTCAAACAGGCGGCAGTTGACTTTCTGAGCAAAAATGGCAGCAGCGTGGAGGTGGCGGCCGCGGAGTTAGGGATTGATCCATCCGATCTACGAGTTTGGCAGCGAAAGCTTAATGCTCGCAGCAAACCAGTCAGGGCCATGAGCGGCCTGGCGCAGTTGCGCGCCGAAAACGAGGCCCTGCGCAACCAGATTATTCACCTCCAGGTGCAATGGGACATTTTGAGAACCACCTTGGGGGTTCTTTCCACGACCGTTTGTTCTCGCGAAACGGTTTAGGGCTGCGATAGCAAGCTGCGTCGCACATTGGATTGACAGGACTCCCTCAGTCCAAGTCTCGGTGAACTCGCCTTAACGATCCTGATTGCTTTGCCGAAGCGACTGCATAGCATCAACTCATCGAATTTGTCATTCGAAAAGCTGTTCTCACAGATGCGGACATCCTGGCGCGATTCAACATAGAATTGGCCAGGGAATCCGAAAATCTTGTTTTGGTCCCGGCGACGGTCAAGTCCGGTGTTGAGGCTTTACTGCGGGACCCGGCCAAGGGCACTTACTTCGTCGCTCAAGCCGGTCATGAGGTGGCCGGGCAGTTACTGATTACCCATGAATGGAGCGATTGGCGCAACGGTGACTTCTGGTGGTTGCAGAGCGTCTATGTTCGCCCTGATTTTCGGAGGCGCGGTGTTTTTAAAGCCTTGTTTGATGATGTTCTGGCCAGCGCCAAACGCCAAGGCGACGTCGCCGGCATCCGTCTTTACGTCGAGAAGAACAACGATCCCGCACTCAAGACTTATCGTCGTCTCGGGCTTAAGGAGACTCATTATCACGTTCTGGAGCGACTTGTCCTATAACACGGATTGGTTTTCGATTGTGGCCCAAGTGAAAAGGAGGCAAGGTGTCGAATATGCCATCAACACCGTCCAAGCACTCTACTGCGTATAAGAAGTTGCTGAAACGATCGCGTGAAATTGCGCTGGCGACCAGTGCCGCGCAGGCGCTGACGTGGGACCAGGAAACTTACATGCCCCCGAAATCGCTTCCTTACCGCGCGGAGCAATTGGCCTGGCTGAGCGGACACGCTCATCGCCGCTTTATTGCGGGCCAAGTCGGCGACTGGATTTCGGAATGCGAACAGAATGGTTTTGCGCCTGAATCTAATGAAGCCGGAAATCTCCATGAATGGCGGCGTCAATACGATCGCGCCACCAAAGTGCCACCGCGGCTGATTGAAAAGTTGGAGCGCGTCCGCGCCCATGCGCGCGAAGCTTGGCGCCAGGCGCGTCAACAATCCAAATTCACCATCTTCAAACCGCACCTCGACAAAGTCCTTTCGTTGACAGCGCAAATGGCAGATTGCTGGGGATTCAAGGAATCTCCTTATGACGCGCTGGTCGAAGGCTACGAACCCGGCGCGACCGCGACCGAGTTACGCCAGCTCTTCGCAGAATTGCGCCCGGAGATTTCTTCGGTTCTCGGTCCCGCCGCGGCCAAGTCCGCCGCCGTGCCAAAGGATTTGTTGCGTGGCGAGTATCCCATTTCGGCACAGCAGGCCTTCAATCGCAAGGTCGCCGAAGCGATCGGATTTGATTTCGAAGCCGGTCGCATCGACACCACGACACATCCCTTTTGCTCGACACTTGGCGCGGGCGATTGCCGATTGACCACCCGCTACGGCGAGACGGACTTTGTCCAATCCCTCTACGGCGTCCTGCACGAGGCTGGCCACGGTATGTATGAGCAAGGGCTGTTAACCGAAGACTTCGGCACGCCCAATGGCTCGGCGGTGTCGCTGGCGATTCACGAATCACAGTCGCGCCTGTGGGAGAACCACGTCGGACGCAGCCCCGCCTTTTGGGAACGCTGGCACCCGATTGCCTGCGAGCATTTTCCGACTTTGAAAAAATTTTCGCCCGCGCAAATCAGCGCCGCCGTCAATCGCGTCTCGCCGTCGTTCATCCGGGTGGAGGCCGACCAGGTGACCTATGATTTGCATATCATTCTGCGATTCGAGGTCGAAGTGAACCTTATTGAAGGCAAACTGAAAACAGCGGACGTTCCCGCCTATTGGAACGAGCAATTTGAAAAGTTGTTCGGCCTCAAGGTCACCAAAGATTCGGAAGGTTGCCTGCAAGACATCCATTGGTCTATCGGCTTGATGGGCTATTTTCCGACCTACACCCTGGGCAATCTCAACGCCGCGCAACTGATGCGCCGGGCGGCGGTGGATAATCCGAGCCTGACTGACCAGCTTGCCTGCGGAGAATACCAGCCGCTGCTATCGTGGTTGCGGGAAAAAATCCACCGCCAGGGATCGCGCCATGCGCCCAAGGAACTCATTCGTCTGGCCACCGGGGAACCGACCGGCATCCGCGACCACGTTGACTATCTGCGGGCCAAATTTGTCGGTTGACCGCGCCAAGGCCAACGTTTTGACCGGCGGCACAGGATGCGCAGCATTTGGAAACAATCGGCCGAGTCGGCTTGCTCACAAACTTTTTTAAGTGCTATAGGGTGCAATAGCCTGCAATAGGGTGCAAATTGCCGTCCGTGCAATGGCGCTTTTGTATCGCGCCGCCGTCCCAGCAGGTTCGGGCGCCGGCCCGATGTCGCTAAAAAGCCTCGGAATTGTCCCAAACTATCATGGAAATCAACCACTTACGTAATCCCAAGTATTTCCATGGTTTTACTTTGTCCCGCGTCTTGGCGTCTTTGCGTGTTAAAATCCACACCTACGCGCTTTAACGCAAAGAAGATTTCAGACATTTCATGGCCTAAAATGAATCGCCGGCGGTTGGATTGGGTTTGACTGAGCCGGACTGACTCGAACTCAGCGCAGCCAAAAACGCCCGGAACTATGTGAAATTATCGTGGAAATCAAGGACTTACAAAGGACGGGGCCGACATAAGGAAACGAAGGCAACAAAGTCAGGCCAAGGCATCAGACTTAATCAAAACGCCAAACTTCTTCCTTCCTTCGTGTGCTCATCCCGGACTTGGCTCTTTTTGACCACTTGCGCCAGGTCCGCCAAAACTTTTTATCTGCAACTATCTAAGACTATCTACGATTATCCACGATGACCCGCCACGGACCCAAACGGTAGGCTCCCGTCGACTTCGGACTTCGCCTCGCCCGGTCGTTTTGTGCATCCCCAATTCCCTAATTTCAAAGAACGCGGCGCTGAACGCCGTTAACGTGACTACAATAACACGTTTAAATGGGAGCGCAACTTATTTATTTTTTCTCGGGAGGGTGAGACTCTGTCGAGCCGTGACTTTCTCCTCCTTTTCTTGACCGACAGCGGAATTTAGGGTTGGCGCCGTGCTCGAGAAGCATTTTAATAATATTGTCGATCATCGGCGGGTTGCCGCGAAGAGCCCACAAGAGAGGGGTTTCGCGATCCGCCAATGGCCCGCAAACGCCCATTAAAGGATAGGATGCTGGCGGAAGTTGAGGCCAAGGACCGCTGGCGCAACAAAAAGATACCCAACCCCGCCAGCTAGGATTTGGAAAGAGTTTCCAGGCAGCGGTGAAGTTCGGCGTCGGTGTTGTAAAAGTGCGGGGAGAGACGAACGAATTGGCGGCCCTGACGATCGACGCGGAGCGACGTGTGAATTTGCGCCTCCATGAGCTTTCGGCGCACTTCGGCCATGTCGGCGCCGGGCTGGTTAAAGCTAAGAATGGCGCTGGCGTTGGGCGCGGGCGCGTCGCCTTGCAACACGTTCCAGCCTTGCCTGCGCAAAACCGGCAGCAACAGCGCCCGTTTGCGCAGCAATTCGGCGGCGATGTTTTCCACGCCCACTTCCAGCAAAAGTTCCATGGCCGCGGCGAGGCCCGCTAAACCGACGAGGCTGGCCGAACCGGCCTCGTAACGGCGCGCGTCGGGCAAATAGACCATTTGCTCCTGGGCAACGAAGCCGGGGCAACGGACATTATGCCACCCGTGAACGACGGGCCGCAGCCGCTCCTGCACAGTTTTGTTGACATAGAAAATTCCCGCCCCGCACGGGCCGAGGAGCCATTTGTGAGCATCAGCGGCGAGAAAATCAACGTGCTCAACGCTGGTGGGAAACGCGCCCACCGTTTGAATGCCGTCAATACAAAAAAGAATATTCCGCTGGCGCAGGTATCGGCCAATGGCGTCGAGTTCGGGCCGCCAGCCGGCGATAAAATGGTTGGAAGCCAGCGCGACCAATCGCGTCTGCTCATCCACCTGGCCGGTGACGTCTATGGCTCGAATGCGTCCATACTCACGAATGTTGAGCAGTCGCACCTCAACGCCTTTCTCTGCCAGCGCCATCCAGGCATATACATTGGAAGGATAATCCTCGAAATAAATCAGCACATTGTCGCCCTTGCGCCACGGCAGGCCGGCGGCGACATAGCTTAAAGCGAGCGAGGTCGGGCCGACGAAGGCAATTTCCTCCGGTTGAGCTTGCAAGAGCCGGGCAGCCATTTCGCGGGCGCGCCTGATTTGACCGACGGGAAGAGTTTCCTCCTGATCATCCAGCGTGGCCCGCGCGGCATGATCGCGCATCGCTTCCGAAACGCGCCGCGGCAACGGGCAAACGGCGGCATGGGCGAGGAAGGTTTTTTGGGCCGTGACCGGAAATTCGTGCCGGCGCAACTCTTCGTTGGAGAGTATTTCGGCAATGGTCATCTCACATTTTGATGTCATTCAGCATCTGGAAATAGCTCATATAATAGGCGATAACACGGAAGCCGACATAAATCGCCACGGCAAAATAAACCAGTCGCGGACCCCATTGAGCGGCGATGCGCATGCGACGCGTTCCTTCTTCCAAATACAAATCATGGGTTCGTTTCAAAGTTTCATCCAATTGCCCGCTTATTTCGCCCGTGTGGTAGAGATTCCGAAAAACGGTCGGAAACTCGTTTGATTCGGAGACGAGATCCGCGGGGGTGGATCCTTCATCCAGCCGTGGCCGCCATGATTGCACAACCCGACGGAGGGCCGGGGAACCGCTGGCGGTGGCGGCCAGCTCCCACGCGCCAATGATGGGCACTCCCGCATTAAGAAGAGCTTCGAGGGCTGCGGACAATCGCGCCAAGGCCAGGTCTTGCCGCGCTGTCCCTAGAACGGGGATGGGACGGACCAAGCGTTCCAACAAGGCTCGCCAGTTTTCGCCGTGCCGGCCTTGACAAGCAAAAATAATGAAAAAAAACAAAGCGTACAGCGGAACCAACACGCACAAAATTGTGAAGACGAAATGAAATACGTTTCCAGTCTTAACGAACTCGACGAATGGAAACACCACCGCCGCCATGTGCAACGTGAACAGAGGATACAGCAAATCCGAAATGACTTGTTTGGCCATGCTGGCCCTCTCCCGGTAATGGAGCGCCAGCAGTGTGAAGCAAGCGTCCATGCGCCCGCTTTGCTCGCCGGCTTCGATCAACGCCAGGTCGAAAGACGGCATCCATTGGCCCATGCGCCGCACCGCGTCTGTGACCGTAAAACCTTGATCGAGATATTCGAGCCACTCAGAGATTTTTTCTCGAAGGGCGCGATCAGGCGGGTTGCGTTTGAGTTGTTCCAATGCTTGACGGATGGTCAAGCCGGCGCGAACCAAAACGCCGATTTGGTGGTAAATCTCGGCCCGGCGCTCCAACTGACGAGGGGTAATGATGAGCGGCATGGCCGGCCAGGAAGCCCGGTTCAACCGGGCTTAAACCAGCTTAGAGCAGCCGGTCGATATTCGCCTTCAAGTCCCGTTTGGAGCACATGCCCACAATCTGCCCGGCCACTTCGCCAGACTTGAAAAAGAGCAGGGTGGGAATCGCCCGCACGCCATACTCGGAGGCCAGCGCCTGGTCTTCATCGATATTGACTTTGCCGATGCGGACGCGGCCGTCGTATTCGCCGACCAATTCGTCCAGCAGCGGCGCGATCATTTTGCACGGGCCGCACCATTCGGCCCAAAAATCAACCACCACCGGACCCGGTATGCCGAGGACTTGCTCAGCAAAGTTAGCCTGGTTAAGTTTTAGAATATTCTGCGTGGACATAGTCAAGTAAGTTAGTTGTTTTTGCAAATTACTGCATGGCAGCGGGATCTTTGAGGATATAAGCCAGATAGACCACAGCCCCCAAAGCAGCGAGACTCGCGACAGCAGCGGCAATGGCCAAGCCCTTGTCTAATCCCCTCAAACCGGTGACGACAGGGGCTACGATTGGACGAGGCGCGGCCACAGGGGCTGCCGATTTGGCCACGGTGGCCGGCGTGGAGCGCGCGGGAGCGGCTGCGGCAGGGGGTGGTGTCGGCGGCGCTGGAGCCCTCGAGGCCGGCGCAACTGCCGGTGCGACAGCTACCGGAGCGGCTGAGCCAATGCTGGGCGGCGGACCGCCTGGGGCCAGCGTGGGCAGCTTGATCGTCGGGGCGGACGTCGGCTTGGGCGGCAAATTGATGCGAACGGTTTCCTTCTTGGGCTGGACCTTTGAGGCCTCAGCCGGTTTGGGCGGCAGCGCGCCACCGGGCGGTGTGGGAACATTATCAGCCATATCTTGTCTCTTTGTGCTCCAACCTAAAGTTGCCTGTCATTAGTGTCAAATGCGAATTTTAGCTTACGGCATTCTCTCATTTCATTGTAAAAATGCCAGATTTGAACGTCCAACCACCCGACGCGCTGGCATCGGGTTTGGCATTAACGTAATTACCCGCAGTACGCGACGTGAAATACAACTGCACATATTGAACTTCCCCCGCGCTGGCGGCGTCGGTTTCTGTGATTGTCACCAACGCCATAACCGGAGAGAACGGCGCATACGTGTAAGTGCCGGACAAGCCCGCCGCGTTTCCGCTGCCGGTTATATTGTTGTAGGAGAAGCTGAACTTGCTCAATTTCCCGCTTTGAATCGCCGTGATCGTATGTCCGGACAACGCCGCGGGGACATTCGTGATCGACCTTCTAAAAATTAGAGCGGACGTTTGACCGGAAACCACGTTCGACGAAATGGCGCCGGCGCTGACGCTGGTGCTTGTTTTCCAAGTCACATCGAAAGTGCCGTCGTCCTGCCCAACCGCATCCGGCGGCGCAAGTGGCAAAAGGGTCGAACTCCCTGTATTCGTTGTGACGCGGCTGTTACCCAGAACAATACCAACGTCGGTTGGTTCGGTATTGGTGCGCGAAATGGACGCGAAGGTGCCTTTGCCAAAAGACCGTGTGAAAAATGGGGAATGCGCCATTGCCGGAGTCACTTGGACCTGCCAGCCTGCGAGCGACGCCGGTCCTTTGAATTTTGTCGTCACATTGCTCGAAGTTGTGGTGAAAGTGCCGGTGTCCGCGCTAACGGCTCCGGCAGAGCCTAGAACTTGGGAAGAATAGACACCCGATGGGGGCGAGACGCCTTCGCCGAACATTAAGACTGAATAATTGGTCGTTCCAACCATGCTGGGTGGATTTGTATAGGTCTGGATCAGTAGAGCGGCCACCTGAGTGAATGGTGTGAATATGTAGGGTCCGGATGAATTCGTTCCGGTGCTGTCCGCAGTCGAGAAGGTCGCGTTATCAAAGGAGTTTGTGGATTGATAGTTGGTGTCGAGGCGGCTTGCCGCGATTAACACAAACCCATCCAGCGTCGTCGGAACGCTTTCCTCAGTCTGCTGAAAGAAAATAGTGCCGCTGGCGCCGGAGGAATTGGTGAAAGAGGCGTCATAAGCATCAGTAAAAGTCAATTCCAGCACTGGCCCGTTGCTGCCGATTTCCTGGGTGGGCAAAACGCGCCGGGGGACCAATTCGGCGGTGTTCGGGCCGGTCGGCGTATAAGTGTAAGTTCCAATTTCACTTGGATTGTTGGTGAAGGCAGACCACCTGACATACCCGGCGAAGTCAAAACTTTCATAAAACGTATCGCTAGCATTCGTGCCTTCGGAAAATTCACTTAACTGCCCCGCGATGGATAACGGGGCCAAGCCCGCCGCGGTACAAATGAACCTGACGGTGTTCGTGATCGAAATATTTCCGCTAGTATCAACGGCGAAGGCGGAGAGAGTGTTGGTGCTATTTGGCTTGAGGGTGACGTAGTTGTACCAGATGGAAGTATTATCAAGGCTGGAGGCAAGCTGCCAGCCGGCCCCGTTAAGATTATTATATACAGCCGCCACGCTGACGTTGTCCGAAGCCGTCTCTTCAATAATGAAGGCCGCTGAGGAGAGTCTCTCAAACGAAGCGGGCGCGAGGATTCTGATTGTCGGCCTCTCGATATCCTTGAAATGAGCCACAAAACTCTCGTTTTCGGTGACTGTAAATTTGTAAGGGTTATTGGTGAATGTGGCGCCCAGGCTGGAGGTCCATTCTGTGAACGCGAAACCAATTTTCGGTATGGCCCTGAGAATCGCGCTCGTGCCGCAGCCCTTTTTTCCGCCGCCCAGAACAATTCCGCTACCAGCGGGAGAACTGCTGGTTGAGATCGTGTAATCCACCTGCGCGAAATTGGCTGTCAGCGTTTCATTTTTTGTCACCGTGAAGATGTAAGGATTGTTCGTCACGATCTTGCCCAGGACGTTCCAACTTTTAAAGACGTAGCAGTCGTTGGTGGTTGTGGCCGTAATGGTCGCGTCGGAGCCATTAGTATAAACGGGTCCTCCCATCACTGTGCCGCCGGATGCCGGCGGAAAAATCCTGAAAGTGATTTCGTTGGTCGTGACCGCCTGAAGCGAAGCGGCCGGCATCAGCAGGCAAAAAACCATCAACCGCGCAAGGGTTGAACTTATTTCCATAATATCAAATGTTTCGAGACCGTTACATTCCAACTTATGCTGGTGCGAAAGCGGCGTATTTGCAAGCCTCTAAAGAGAACCATATAGAATTGCGTCAAGGTGGCGACGGTGCGGACGCTACAATGAGGGTGCGTGAGTGCGCAGAATGAACGGCGCTGCCACCGTCAAGATTTGTCATTGTTCTTGTTTTTCGGACTCTGCCTGTGAAAATTCAAACCGTGCGAACGGCTCCATCTTCTCGCTGTCCAAGTTTGGCCGAGTGCGAATCCATGACGCGTGACTACAGCCATGTCTGATGCCAATGCCGTGAATGTTCTGGGAGTGGCGGTGAGTCCCATCAACATGACTCTCGCCCTGGAGCAAATCACGCGCGCGATCGAGAGCAGGAAAAAAGGCTACATCTGCGTGACTGGTGTCCACGGCGTTTCGGAAGCGCAGTCGGACCCGGAATTTCGGCAGATACTCAATCGCGCCTTTCTTTGCACGCCCGACGGCATGCCGCTGGTCTGGGTGGGGCGGTGGCTGGGCCAAAAACAGATGGATCGCGTTTACGGCCCCGATCTCCTGCTGGCTGTGATGGAGTTATCGGAAAAGAATGGCTGGCGTCACTTCTTTTATGGCGGGGCGAATGGCACGGCGGAAATTTTGAAAAGAAAACTTCTGGAGCGATTTCCGAAGCTGCAAATCGTCGGCACTTACGAACCGCCTTTCCGGCCATTGAACCAACAAGAGTTGCAAGAGCTGCAAGAGCAGATTCGCCTGGCCCGTCCAGATATGATGTGGGTTGGGTTAAGCACCCCCAAACAAGAACGGTTCATGGCCGACTACCTCAACCAACTGGAAGTCACGTTGATGTGCGGCGTGGGAGCGGCCTTCGATTTTCACGCCGGCAAAGTCCGTCAAGCGCCGCGTTGGATGCAACGGGCTGGGTTGGAATGGTTCTTCCGCCTTTGCTGCGAACCGCGCCGCCTATGGAAGCGCTACTTCAAGAATAACCCGCTCTTTGTGGCCCGGATATTCTGCCAATTTACCGGCTTGCGAAAGTTCCCGTTTGAAAATTGATGCGCACCGCTCACGGAAATGCGGAAACCGAGCCATGTTTGAATCTAAGCCGTAACCATGCAATTGACTCGGTCGCGCCTGCTCGATCTTTTTGCGCAAAGGCTTTCTCGTTCGGCGCTTACAGATCCGGTTTGGATATGCGCGCGCCTCACTCGTCGCCTTGCGCAAAAATCTGCTTCGCAGTCGCTTCCCTTTCAAATGCATGCTTACGGCTAAGGATTTCGCTTTAACCAGTCCCGAATGGTGTCACCTTGAGCATTCTTCGGGTCCAACTCCAGTGTTTGAAGAAATTGCTCGCGCGCCAGTTTTGGCTGGTGAAGCTTTTCCGCATACAAATTACCCAGCAGCAGGTGGGCCCGAGCTTCGTTTGGATGCTGTTCCACAAGTTTGGTTAATTCATGGACGGCGTCTTCGGTGTAACCTCGTTTTTGGAGCGCCCAGGCAAAAGCGTAACGGGCTTCGCCGGAATCTTCCTGCAACTCCAATGCGCGATGCAGAGCTTCCAAGGCAGAGGGATAGTCGCGCGCATTAAGCTCAGCCAAGCCAAGTCCATAACTGGCATCGTAAAATGTCGGATCGGTGGTTTCAGCCTCCTTGTAAATGCGGATGCTTTCAGCACCGTCACCGGCTTGCTTGGCCTGGATAGCTTCGGCAACCAGACGTTTTGCTCGCGCACGGTCTCCGGGGATAGGCGTGACGGCCGGTGGATACTCGAAACGGCTGCCGGCCGGCAACGGCGGCGGCTCAGCGGCAGAAGCGCCGCCTTTGGATTTGCTTGAAAACCAGTTGAGCGGATTCAATCGTTGGGTGATCGTTTTTCGATGCGGTTGAACGGTATTTGTCGCGACGGGCTCCGGCCCTGGTGTGTTGGCACTCGATGGGGTCTCGTTGGGCGGCTGCGCTGAAGAATTGGAAGTGGAAACGTGAGGCTGCTCCGGCACCGTGCCCGCAGGCGGCACCGTGGCCGGCGGCTGTGATGCTTCCCCCGAAGCTGGAACCTGGGCCGGTGGCGGCACCGTGGCCGGTTGCGGCGCCGCTGACAAACGAGCCGGAGCCGGGATCTGGGGACCAGACTGGGCAGAGGGCGATCCTGCCGTCGGCGGTTTTTGCGGCGGGAGAGTTGGGTTGGAAGGAACAACAACCATCTTACCCGGAGGCGGAGCCTGACCGGGCGCCGACGCGCGTGCAGGAGCGGCGCCCGGCGTAATGATGATACGTTGCTTCATATCCAAATCCTTGGCCAATTTTTCAACTTCGGCGGCATGAGGTGGAGCGGGAGTGAGCGCCAGGTATTGGCGGTACAACTTCAGCGCCTGGGCCGGTTGATTCAGATATTGCTGGGAGAGAATGGCCAGATTGAGGATGGCTGGCCCGTAATGGGAATCGCGTTGCAACGCGGCCGTAAATTCTTTCGCTGCTGCATGAATGGATTCAGTACTGGCCGGCCGGTGTTGCAACTCAATCATGCCCACGGAATTGGCGGATTCGGCTGAGAGGTCCCTCTTGTCCGCATTTTGGAAGTCTCGCCGGGCCAGGTCGAGCAGGCGATTGCGCTCCGCGGCATTGCGTTGTTCCAATGCGAAATGAAACCGGGCCGCTCCCAAGCGCAGATAGCCCTGAACATCAGAGGGACGCAATGTCGAGTAGCTGGTCAGATAATTGATCGCGCCCGGAAGATTGGTTCGCTGAATTTGCAGGCAGCCGAGGTTGTAATCCACGGCGGGATTATTGGGATCCAACTTGACGGCCATCATATACGCTTTTGCAGCATCATCAGGGTGTCCGGCATCCTGGCAAGCGATACCCAGGAGGTTCCAAGCCTTGGCCTGCACGGGATGGGGCGCGTTGGCCAAAATGCGAATGGCCTCTTTTAATTCCAAAATCGCATCAGAGGGATTTCCAGTCTGAATGTCCCGCTCACCGTGCTTCAATTGGCGGGCGCCTGGGGGCCCGCAAGCGGTTAGAAGTGCGGCCACAGCGGCGACGACAACCAGGTGATACGGGCTGCGATGCCGTTTTTTTGTCGTCATCATCGCTGAGGGTGGTAGCATCCGCCGTTGAGAGTGTCAAGAGACGGCCATATTAAATTCGGGTTAAAGCTCATCATTTGTGGCGTTGGTCTTGTTTTGGCCGCCTGCACAACGGTTTGGGCCCAGGACGTGCCTAGCCTCAGTCCGATACCCATACGCGCCACAGTCGTTGAGGTGGAACATCCCGGCGCGACGGTCGCTTACGAGGCGCAGCCGCCGATTGTGCAGGACATGGTGAGGCGCGGAATATTGGAACTGACGGGAAAACCCGATCTGAAAGCAGCCTGGTTGACGATGGTGTCGCCTGCGGACGTGGTGGGTCTGAAGGTTTATTCCGGTCCTGGCGCAAACAGCGGGACGCGACTCGCAGTTGTCGAGGCTGTGGTGCAGGGCCTTGTGCGGGCGGGGTTGCCTTCCAGTAATATCATCATTTGGGACAAACAGTTGGTTGATTTGCGGCTGGCCGGTTATACCGACTTGGCCGATCGATATCATGTCCGCCTTGCGGGAAGTTCGGATGCCGGCTATGACGAAAAGGACTTTTACTTCAACTCGGTCCTCGGAACGTTGGTGGCCGGCGATCATGATTTTGACGCGCATGGGGCGAACACCGGCAGCAATTCCTACGTCAGCAAGCTGGTGACTGCCAGCATGACCAAGATTATCAGCATTGCGCCGTTGCTCAACCACAATACCGCCGGGGTATGCGGTCATCTTTACAGCGTTGCCATCGGCAGTGTGGACAACACGATGCGTTTTGAGAATCCGCCCCAGCGGCTGGCACAGGCCGTGCCGGAAATCTATGCGTTGCCGTCCCTGGGCGAGCATGTCGTTCTGAATATCACCGATGCCCTGATCTGCCAATACCAGGGAGAACAAGTGAGCCTGCTCCACTACTCCACTGAGCTGAATCAAATTTGGTTCGGCAAAGACCCCGTGGCGCTGGACGCGCTGGCAATCCAGGAATTGGACCGAGAGCGCCAGGCCAAGAATATCGAATCGCACAACAACAATCCGGAACTCTATCAGAACGCGACCCTCATGGAGCAAGGCGTCTCCGATCCCCTCAAGATCAGGGTGGATGTCATTAAGTAGCGAAAGGGATCTCAAAAGCGCGCGGTGGCAGCGACGCCGTACATTCCAGGGTCGCCCGGTTGCAGAACGAGAGTGGGGTAGCCGAGGTTAAGGGCGTTATTGAAGTAATGGGTGTCAAATATGTTTTTGGCGTAGAGGTAAAGTTCGAAATATTTGCTCTCATATCCGACCTGCGCGTTGACCAAACAATAAGCGTCCTGGACAACGGGTCCGCCTGACACGTTGTAAGAATCATCCAAGTGGTAGCGGCCCACGCCAATGATTTCGCCATGAACGTAAAGATGCCACCATGGGAGACGATAACGCGCTGAGGCGTTGGCGGTGAATTCGGGCACGAAGCTGATCGCTTTGCCGTCAAGATCAAGTCCGCCGGCCGCCGCCGGTTCAATGAAGCGCGAATAGCGGGCATGGGTGTAGCCGGCGCCGACTGAAAGATCGAGGTTCTTGATCGGCCTCGCTGTTACCTCCAATTCCGCGCCATAAAGATCAGCGCGATGGGCATTGAGCATGTAGGCTTCCAGAGGATCGGCCGGATTGAGCCGGTAGGTTTGATAATCATCGGCCACGGTGTAGAACAGGGCGGCGTTGGCGGACAACTTATTGTCGAGCCAGGTTGATTTTGCCCCCAATTCAAATTGCCAATCGCGCTCGGGACTGAATTTGCTTAAGGAAGGAGTATCGACATTGGGATTGAATCCGCCGCTTTGGTATCCCTCCGTCGCACTGACGTATGTTTCAAATTGAGGGCTGAAGTGCCAGGCCACGGCAAATTTCGGTTGCGCCGCGGTGAATTCGTCAGATAAATTAGCGCCGAGAATGAAGCCGCCTTCGGACGCTGGGTAAAAATCGGTTCGCTGCATGTTTCGGTAATCGTAAGTCAGGCGCACACCGGCCGTTAAATCCAACTTCTGCCACAACGTATAAGTGCCCTGCCCGAAAAGCGCGTAGGATTCGCTCAGCGAATCTGAAAAGGTCGGGTTGCGTCCGACTGGAAATGGAGCGGCGAATCCGACACTGCCAGATTGATTGAGAAGATCACCACGGGCGTAATAAAGTCCCATGCGCCATTTCAAGGGCGCGGTCGGGTCCTGCGATTCAACTCTTAACTCCTCTGTCCATTGATTGAGGCGGGGGATATTGAAGCCGTCCTCGCCGTTAAAGGCGGAGAAATCGAAATCTTGCAGAAGGCTCTGGTTCCATTGGCGGTGGGTTGTGATTGAAGTGACGCGAAATGAATCGGCCTCATATCCAATTTTCATCGCTTGATCCAGATAATCCGTGTCCTCATAGCCGTTGAGATTGCGAGAGACGTTAAACGGACTGCGGTCTGAGCCAGGCAAATACGCGGGCACGAACCCGTCATTGTATCGGCCGGCATCGGCCACGAGCGTGATCTCCCACGGATCGCTCGGGGTCCAACGCAACGTGCCGCGCAAAGCGAGCGTGTTTTGGAAGTCTGGATAATCATGATTGACGTTATTATAGACGAAACCGATGCGTGTTGCGTCGGTGCCGTCAACGCTGAAAAAAAGTTTGTTGGTGACAATCGCGCCGGCAATGCCGACCTGGTAGTTTTGAGCGTTGTAATTTCCATAGCTGGCCTCGGCGTAACCGTGGGTCTGGTTTCCCGCTTGGACAGTCTGCACGTTGATGACGCCGCCCACGCCGCTGGCGCCATAAAGAGTACCCTGGTCGCCCCGCACGAATTGGATTTCCCGGATGTCAAACAGCGCCAGGCCGCGAGAATTCATATCAAAATAAGGTATGCCGTCGACATAGAGGCCGACCACCGGCTCGCCCACGCCGAAGTTGTTCTCGCGAAAGCCGCGAATGGAAAACCTGGGCGTCCGCTGATTGTTGCCATCAAAGACGGACAGGTTGGGCGTTTGCGCCATCAAATCGCGGGTGGAAAGAATTTCTCCCACCTCGACCTCCTCGCCTGACACCACAGTGGCCGCGCTGGATGCGGATTGCGGAATAGCGGTCACGGCCGCGCCAGTGACGGTTACGGGCGCAAGCGGAGTGGGAGAAGTGGAATTTTGAGCGAATGTCTGAACTGCGGCGAGAACTGTCAATGCGAAGACAAACGTGTCAATTTTCTTCATGTAATTGGCAATTCGTGCGCGGATAAAATCAGATTTGACAGTAGTGGCAAGAAAATTTTGTTCGGTAACGACTTCTCGAAATTCTTCAGTGTTACGAATCAGCGGCGTTCAAATGGCTCTCATGTTACTGGCGGTGCTTCAAAGGGGAGGCCATGAGCTTCAGCCACGGCTTTATGCGTGAGCTTGCCATTCATCACATTGATACCGCCTATCAGCGCGGGTTGGACATGGCACGCTTCTTTCAATCCCAAATCCGCCAACGTCTCGATGTAGCGATACGTGACATTGGTCAAAGCTTGCGTCGCGGTGCGCGCGTAAGCTCCGGGCATATTGGCCACGCAATAATGGGTGACGCCTTCTTCCGTATAGGTCGGATGATCATGCGTCGTGGGCCGCGAAGTTTCGGCGCAACCACCCTGATCAATGGCAATATCCACAAAGACGCTTCCGGGCCTCATGCACCGTAGCATTTGGCGATGAATCAATTTGGGCGCTCTTGCCCCAGGCAGCAGCACTGCGCCGATCAACAAATCCACCGTCGGCATCAGCTCTCCCAAGTGGGCTTCGCTGGAATACAGCGTGTGGGCCGTGTGCAGTGTAATATCCAGAAACCGCATCCGCTCCAAATCCACTTCCAAAATGGTCACATCCGCGCCAAGTCCCGTAGCCATCCGGGCGGCATTGATTCCGCTGGCCCCGCCGCCGAGAACAACAACCCGTCCCGGCAACACCCCGGGGACACCGCCCAGCAACACCCCGCTGCCGCCGTTGTGCTTGGCCAAAAAAAAGCCGCCCACCAATACCGCCATGCGGCCGGCGATTTCGCTCATTGGTTCCAATAAGGGCAGGCGATGATTGACCTCGACGGTTTCGTAGGCAATTGCCGTCACGCCGGATTTGAGCAGCGCTTCGGTTAAAGCCCGATCTGCCGCGAGATGCAAATAAGTCAAAAGAATCTGGTCGGGACGCAGCAGGCTGAACTCGGATTCCTGGGGTTCCTTGACTTTGACAATGAGATCAGCGTTGTGAAAAACGGTGGCGTGGTCCTGAGTCATCTGCGCCCCGGCTTGTTCGTAATCGGAATCGGGATAGCCCGCTCCTGCGCCCGCGCAGCGTTCCACGATGACCCGATGGCCGCGTTTGGCCAATTGATAGACAGCCGAGGGCAGCAACGCCACGCGATGCTCCTGAAGTTTTATCTCACGCGGGACTCCTATGTTCATAATGAAATTATGGTGAAACTGAAACCTGGGTTTTGATCGAGGCGGCAATGAAGCATTGTTCGTGGGCCTTGTGATGAAGGGCTTCCGATTCGGCCGCAGTCGGCTGCGTGGTCCCGCCGTAAGCGATTTTTGGATGCAACGTTATGGCGCTAACCCAAGGCACGCCTTTCTCGTTCTTGCTCATCACACCGATGGCCTCGTCCTCGTAACTATCGATTTGGAATTGGGCCTTGCCGGCCAGGTAAATGAACGTGAGCATGTGACAACTGGAAACTGCCGCGACGAATGCTTCTTCGGGATCAATATTGGCGGGATTGCTCATGGGCACCGGCACAACCGCTGGCGATGACGAGGCGGGAACGACCAGGCCGCCGTCAAAACTCCAGGTATGTTCGCGAGAATATCGGCCCTTTAGAAAATCCGGTCCGTTGCACTTCCAACGGATGGTCGCTTTATATTCAGACATTCATGCTGCATACCTAATCAGGTTGAACGATGTCAAGTTATACAAATCTGGCGCTGGCGGTGTCTATTTGAACGATAATGCAATCTGACACAACGAAAGAAGCAAGCTCGCGCTGGCTTTGGCTGGTCGCGGGCTGCGTTCTGCTTTTGCTCGTGGCGGTGCTGATGCCGTCGTCAAAGCAGGAACAGATGGCCGGGCAAGCCCAAGTCTCGAATGTTGCCACGGCAGAGACCGGTCGGGCCGCATCAGATGGATGGACGATCACTCATGTCCATCACGTGCGAACAGCCGAGGAAATTGTCGCTGAAAAATTGAAAAAGTTTGGCGTCAAGCGGCGCGCCCTGGTTCATCGGCTGGCCGAACATTATGAGGTGGGTGTTCCACTCGAGGTGGAGCGATTTTTCGACGCACTCGACGCGGGTAATTGGGATGAGACCAGGCGTCTTTATGAAAATTTGAAGCAAGAGCTGGATAGTCCAGGGTCTGATTTGCGCAAGTATTGGCGCGCCATTCTCGAGGCCTACGGCGCAGCCGAACAGGTGCATCTTTGGCCGGCCCAGCAGTTGCTCAACTACGGCGACGGAATCCTCAACGCGTTAAAACCGGGAATGGTTTATATTGGAGGCACTGACTCGGGCTGCTTTATTTGCACGATGCTCAACGAGACAACCGGAGGAGAAGAACACATCACCTTGACCCAGAATGCTCTGGCCGACAATAGCTACCTTCAATATCTGAAGGCGATTTACGGCGATAGCCTCGCTGTTCCGACAGAGGAAGAGACGCAAGGCGCATTTAGCAAATATCTCGACGACGTCACACAGCGGTTGCAACATGACGAACAATTTCCAGACGAGCCAAAGCAAGTGCTGCCAAATGAAAATGTTACTGTCGGAGCCGATAGCAAACCCGAAGTGAGCGGGCCGGTTGCCGTCATGGGCATTAACAATCTCTTGACGCAAATACTTTTACAAAAAAACCCCGACCTTTCCTTTGGTTTGGAGGAATCCTTTCCTTTGTCCACGACCTATCCGGGTGCAGCGCCTCTTGGGCCGATCTTTGAACTGCGCACAGGTGATGCGATGACGGCGGACCAGGCAAACCAAACTGTCAACTATTGGCAAAACGAAGCGCAACAACTTCAGGGTGGCGGCGAGACTTCATCGACTGTTCTGCAATCTTTCTCCCACGATGCCAACGCGCAGGCCAATCTGCTGGCTAATAATAATTTTGCATCCGAGGCCAGCCAGGCTTACCAAACGGCTCTGAATCTTTGGCCGTCAAGCATCGAGGCCATCACGGGATTGACCCGCGTGCTGGCGCAGCAGGGCCAATTCGATCAGGCCGGACAGGTACTGGACAATTTTTTGCAAAACAACCCGCAACAGACCCAAACCGTAAACGATCTTCGGCAAACGTGGTTGGGGCGGCGGTAAACATAGTCGATGATTGAAATAGCTTTTGACTCCAGGCTGAAAGGAGGCTAAAGTTAGCCCATGATTGCAGCGAGGTCGCATGGTGTGCGAAAACGGCGTGTCAATTGGCGTTCGCAAACGTTTTCTTTGAGCAACGCCAAAACGTATCTTGGCCGGTTAGTGCAGAAAGCCGCCAAGGGAGAAGCCGTTTACATTGCCAAGGGCCGGCAACGCTTTTTGTTGCAGCGCGCCCCGGAAATCGATCCAATTCCGTTACGTCCCCCGGGATATTTCGCCGACTCTTACACCGGCGCGGAAATTCAAGAAGACAATCGCCTGGCCAAATCGTCGGTGATCCGGCGTCCCAATGATCTGGAATAAGGGCCAACGTCGATGAGGCAATGGGAAATTTGGATGTTCCCTTTCGGCAAGGAAAGACGCCATCCAGCCGTCATCATTTCGAACGATGAGACCTGTCAGAATCCCGACATTGAAGAAGTCAACGCCTTGCTTTGTACATCAGCGAAGGTAAACCGGAGTGCCAAGCTGACCGAAGCGATGTTGGATGAGAGCGACGGGTTGGATTGGAAAACTATGGTGCGCTGCGACCGCATTCATTTGTTGCCCAAATCTCAGTTCCAGGAACTCAAAGGAAATGTTACAAAAGAACGCCGCAGCATGATTTCTCGCAAACTGATCGAGGCGCTTCGCTTGCCGATATGGAATGGTTGATCGTCATGGTAGTAAATGGCGATTGGCATTTGTCAAACGCGCAATCGTCCCGGAAGGCACGTTGGTAAAATTGCCGGTACGGTTGGTGTTTGGGTTGTTGCGCCCGTTGTTTACATTGTAAACGGCGTCAATGTGCAAACTGCGGCTGGATTTTTGTATTTCAAAGAGAAGACCGGGTTGTATATTCGAGAAATGATCCCATACGATGTCGTGGGCCTCGTGTGATTCTTTAGATGAAAACATTGACCATACCGTTGACTGATGCTTGGGCGAAATGCACGCGCCGGCAAATGATCGGACGCACCGCTGGGATGGCGGCGGCACTGGCGCTTGGCCCCGCATCCGCGCCTCTCATGGCTGCGCCAAGCGGGCGCGGTTTCAGAATTGGCGCACCCGAATGGTCTTTGCGCAAGGAAGACCCGTCTTGCTTTGAGGTTGCGCGCGAAATTGGACTGGACGGTGTGCAGGTCAACCTGGGCAACGCGGGCGATCACATGCACCTGCGGCAACCCGCCATGCAACAAGCCTATTTGGAGGCGGCCCGCCAAAACGGAATGGCCGTCGCCTCACTGGCGCTGGCGGAATTAAACAATATCCCGCTCAAGAGCGACCCTCGCGCGGTGGTTTGGTTGATTGATTCGATGGACGTAGCGCGGGCCTTGGGCGTGAAAGTAATCCTCGTCGCGGAATTTTATCACGGTGAACTCAAAGGAGACAAAGAAGGCGTCGATCGCACCGTGGACTTGCTTAAAGAAGTCGCTCCGCGCGCCGAAAAGGCTGGCGTCATACTCGGACTGGAAAATTATCTGAGTGCGGCGGAAAATCTGGATATTCTTCAGCGTGTCGGTTCTCCCGCGGTGCGGGTCTATTATGACATGGGCAATTCGACCGACAAGGGCTACGACATTTACAAGGAAATCCGGATGCTCAAAGGCCAGATCTGCGAATTTCACGCGAAGGATGGCGATTTCATGCTCGGCCAGGGCCGCATCGATTTTCGCAAAGTGCGCCAAGCCATGGACGACATTGATTATCGGGGCTGGATTCAAATCGAAGCGGCCGCGCCGCACTCGCTGGTCGAGGACTACCGCGCCGATTTTACGTTCCTCAAGCAGATATTCCCGGCTTGAATCAAAATGGATCAGGAGCAGGCTGTTGCTCATCAAGCTTATGAAAAACGAAATATCGAATTCTCTCCAAACTTCCCCATTCACGCGCCGACAGTTCCTGGCCACGGCCGGGGCATCGGCCTTGTCGATGGCGGTCGCGCAACCTGCACTGGCGCAGGCCGCCCAAGGCGACGCCAAGATCAACATTGGCCTTATCGGTTGCGGCGGGCGCGGCACATGGATTGCGGACTTGTTCCTGAAAAACGGCAACTACAACCTCGTCGGAGTGGCCGACTATTTTTCCGACAAAGCCGAGGCCGCCGGGGAAAGATTTCAAGTGGACAAGGCGCGGAGATTTACCGGGCTGTCCGCCTACAAGCGCCTGCTGGACGAAAAGCTCGACGCGGTCGTCATCGAGTCGCCGCCTTATTTTCATCCGATCCACGCCTCCGCGGCGATTGAAGCGGGCAAACACGTTTATTGCGCCAAGCCTATTTCCGTGGACGTTCCTGGCTGCCACACCATGGCGGAGAGCGGCCGCAAGGCTACAGAGAAGAAGCTTGTCTTTTTGGTGGATTTTCAAACGCGCGCCCATCCTTCGTATCAGGAGGCCGTGCGCGTCGTTCATGCGGGAGGAATCGGGCAAATTATTTCCGGCGAAGCCACCTATCAAACCGGCGACACCTGGAGCCACATGGATACTTTGATTAGAAACAGTCCGGACAGTCCCGAGGCCCGCCTGCGCGGTTGGGGAGCGGACCGCACGCTGTCCGGCGACATTATTACGGAGCAGAACATTCACGCGCTGGACGTCGCTTCCTGGATTCTCAATGCCGCTCCTCTGCGCGCTTATGGCATGGGAGGACGCACCCGCCCGCCGTTGCCGAACGGGGTGTGGGACAATTTTTCGGTGATATTTGAATATCCCAACGATGTGCGCCTGACTTTCAATTCAAAGCAAACAGGCAAAGGGTGGGAAGATATCGAATGCCGCGTTTATGGCCAAACCGGTGTTATTGACACGCATTATTTCGGTGTCGTGAAGGTGATCTGCGACGATGCCTACAACGGCGGCACGATGGGCAACCTCTACACGGACGGGGTCGTGTATAATATTGCCACGTTTCACAAAGCCATTACGACGGGTGATTTTTCCAATCCCACTGTCGCGCCCAGCGTGCGGAGCAACCTCACCACGATTCTTGGGCGCACGGCCGCTTACCGGCGCGCCGAGGTCACTTGGGACGAAATGATCAAGGCCAACGAGAAATGGGAGGCAAATCTCGAGGGCCTCAAAGCGTAACTATTGCTTCATGAGCCGATAAAAACGGATCGTGGAGTTCGCGGCGTCAGGGTCGCTCAATTGCACGGAACCGTTGGACACGGTTACGGCATTGGTGAGCGGCACCCAGTCAACCAGATTGCTGCTGACTTCAAACTGTAAATTCAATGGTGCACTCAAGGTGACGGGACTTCCGTTGGAAGCATAGGCGCCGAATTGCAGGGTGCCGTCCGGCAAGATCGACGGAATTCCCAATTTGACCGCCGCCGGAATGAAGGCGACTTCGGAGACCCAACCGGCATCCTCGCCGACCCTAATGTCCGGGTCTTTAGCATATACCCATCTCAGTGAGTGGGTGCCGGAAGGAATCGGAAACGCCTCCTGCTCCCAGCCAACTTCTCCAGAAATGCGCGCCGAATAGTTAGTGCCGGAATCGATATAGAAGGAAAGAAAGTCGAAGAATTCTTCCGACGAGACTTGCCACCAAAAGGTCAACGTTCCCGGTCCGGTCACGACAGTTTGCAATGTGCTGTACATGCTGTTTGAAATGGGGCCGCTCTGCGCGGCGGCGATGCCGTTGAAGGTATTGGTGACTTCGGGGAACCAATTGGAATTGCCGAAGGTGGTCCAGGAGAGATTCGTCGCGTTGAGAGCCTGCGCCAAGGTGTAATGAACCGGAGGCGACGGAGGCGGCCCTATCGTCACGGAAGCCAAGCGGCTGGTCGCGATGCCCATAACATTGGATGCGGTGGCAGAGTACTGGCCGGTGTCAATTTCCTGTGCATTGGTGATGGTCAAGTCGGCGTTGGTGGCATTTGGGATATTGGCGCCGTTGAACTGCCATTGGTAGCTCATGGGCTGCACTCCCACGGCGCGGGCGTGCAACCAGATCGCGCTTCCATTGGTCCAAATTTGATTGCCCGGTTGCACGGTGAAAACCGGGGAGCGATCGTTAAACAGGATGACTGCGGAATTATTTACGAAGCTGACGCCAAAGGCATTAGAGATATTTGAGAGCGCAAATGGAAATGAATAAAACGGTAAAGGCGTAACCACGGTGCCGTCTGATTTTAGAGCCAGAATGGCGGAGTCTTCATTCGCAACAAAAGCGACCACATTGGAGATTTTGGGTAGAGGATTTGCGGGGCCGTTCCAGCCGACCAAGGTGCCATCGGCCGTTAAGCCAACGGAGACGAAATAGGACGAACCTGAGGCCAACGCTATGATATTGGACACTCCTGGAACCAATTGCGGCTGGCTTTGGTCCCCATAATACTGGAAGATCGTTCCATTCGCATTTAGCGCAGAAAATTGATTAAATCCCGACGAAATGGCCACGATATTGGATAATTTGGATAAAGAAACCGGAAGCGATTCTCCCCACCCAACAACCATGCCATTGCTCTGCAATGCAAGATTGTGGGAGCCGCCCGCAGCAATGGCAGTCACGTTGGTCAGTGCTGGAACATTTGTTTGTCCAAAGCCCCAGGCTACGACCGTGCCATTGCTTCTCAATGCCAGATCGGGACCGTAGCCGCCAGATATTGCGACCACATCGGACAAACCGGGAGGAACTTCCTCAGCCGGCTCTGGGAAGGGAACATAACCAGCCACAGTGCCGTCGGATTTCAGGGCATAAACGGAGCCGGAGCCGGCCGAGACCGCCGTCACGTTGCAGAACTGCAAGAGAAAATTTTGAAGGGCGGTTTCGCCGCTGGACACAATCGACTGATAAACAGTCAATTGTGCCTTGGAGCTGCTGATGGCTCCCGAGGCATTGCTGACAATGCAATTGTAGTAGCCGCTTTGTGCGCAATTGAGCGGGCCTAAAATGAGATCCGCATTGGTCGCGTTCGGAATGGGCTCACCGTTGAAAGCCCACTGGTAAGTGAAAGGAATGGTGCTTTGGGCCTGAACAGAGAACATCGCCGAACCAAAGAAGAGTGCGGATTGGTTGGTGGGTTGAACAAGGATTTGCGGCAGCGCAATGAAATTCAAAGACGCTTTTGCGCTCAGGACCGATCCCAAGGCGTTGCTTGCGAGCACATCGTAGGGTCCCGCATCGCTTGGTTGTGAATTACTGATGGAAAGGGTGGCCTTGGCAGAGCCACTGATTCCAAAGCCGTCAACCAAAGGTTCACCGTTCATGAACCATTGGTAACTGATCGGCTGCGCCCCGGTCGCTGCCACGGAAAATGAGACGTCGGATCCAATCGGAACGGTTTGACTCCTGGGATCCTGGACGATCTGAATTGGGCCTTCGAAAGTCAGGGCCAGCTTGCACCAATAGCCCGCGGCAATGGCCCTCACGTTGGACAAACCGGCCGGGACGACGCCCTGGCCATAGTTGGTGGAATCGTCACTGACGCCCCAAGCCACGACTGTTCCGCCGACCTGGAGAGCCAGAGTCTGCGAGACGCCGCCCGCAATCTCCACCACGTTCGAGATTCCAGGCGGAATATCCAATTGCCCCGCGGAATTATCACCCCATCCGACCACGCCGCCCCCCTCAGTGATGACGAGGCTGAAGTTGGCGCCCGCGCCGATGGCCACGACGTTGGACAGGCCCGGAGGAACATTGGTCTGCCCATAGGTATTGTCGCCCCAGGCGATGACGGTGCCGTCAGCCGTTAAGGCTAATATGTGATCTGCACCGCTGGCAATGGCGACGATATTCGACACACCCGCTGGGACGTTCGTTCCACCAGTCAGACTTCCCCAAACGATAACAGAGCCATCAGATCGCAGCGCAACGCTGTCATAATAACCAGCCGCAATTGCCACGACATTTGACACCGGCGGTGGAATGTAGCTCGCCGTCCCATATCCACTATTCAATCCCCAGCCGATCACCGTTCCATTGGCTGTAAGGGCGAGGTTATGGTTGGCCCCAGCGGCGATGGCTGCGACAAAAGGAAGGTCCGTTGGTGGAGCATTCAGCAGGCTGTTTGGGTAATCTCCCCAAGCGATTACGGTGCCGTCTGCCCTGAGCGCAAGGTTGTGACCCAATCCGCCAGAGACGGCCACAACGTCATTCAAACCTTCGGGAAGCTGAGTCTGCCCATATCGGTTGTCGCCCCAGGCAGCCACCAATTCGGCTCGGCCGGTTGTGGTATATAACAGTAGTAACGTTAGGAAATGGAAGATAGCAATTTTGGCTAACTTGGTTTTACTCGCATTTAAGCTAAAGCCGCCGACGTAGTGAGACTTCATAACCTACACCTCCTCCTTTTAGGTGCCGTTCAGCTCTCGCGGAAAGGCATCTACTTTCACCGACACGAACTCTTGACCGTCTAAAACGGAAAATCGTATCCGTTTAAGGCCATTGTAAAGAGGAAAGCATCAGCGGTGCCACTGAGTGATTGACGCCACCGCTCTTAGCCGTAGGTCAGCGAAATAAATGTATTTCGAGCGAAAAGTGGCGTTTATTTGTCACGCGTGAAATTTTCACCATGTTTTTGCGAGGTTCACGCTGGATATGGCGCGTGAGAATCACCGAAGCTGCGTTAAATTTTGACGCATCAAGTAAACGTGCGGAATTTCACGCTAATTATCTCGCCAAGCACCAACCGGACGGCCCCCAAAGGTAGAAGTCCATCCTTTAGTTCCAGGCGCATGATAGACTGTTACGTTGGTGTCGGACAAAAACAGAGATGGACTGGCCGTGGGCGCGTCGCCTCGAAAGCCGACCTTTGTTAGGTTCGTGCACTCTTCGAACGCGTACGGCCCGATGTTGGTGACGCTTTCAGATATGTCAATATGGATCAGGTCGGCGCAGCCATAGAATGCGTCCTGGCCGATGCTGGTTACGGTGTTAGGAATGAAAATAGACCTCAAATTGGTACAGTTATTAAAGGTGTCATTGGCGATCGCGGTGACACCAGGAGCGATTATGATATTGCTTAGACCGGTGCAGCCATAGAACGCATACGGACCGATATTTGTAACGCTGGAGGGAATCGTGACGTAAACGAGGCGGACACAGTCTTGGAATGCACCATCGCCGATGCTGAGAATGCTATTCGGAATGACGACGCTTGTTAGATTGGAACAGCCACCAAACGCTCCATCTGCAATATTCGTGACGCTCAAAGGAATCGTGACGCTTGTCAGGTTGAGGCAGTGTTCGAACGCACTGTCCTCGATACTACCGACGCCGTCTGGAACTGAATAATTATCGCCGTGGCTGGCCGGAGGCTGGAGAATAAGCGCAGTCTGGTTCTTGTTAAACAAAGTTCCATTCCGGCTGCTATAAAATGCGTTTTGCGGATCCACGGTGATGGCGGCTAGATTGGTGCAATCGGAAAAAGGATATCCAATATTAGTGACGCTGCTGGGAATCAGGACATTCGTCAGACTTTGGCAGGATTGAAAGGAGGCCATTCCGATGGAAGTCAGGCCATTGGCAAGGACGAGGCTGGCCAGCTTGGAGCAACCCGCAAATGCATACGGGCGGAAGTTGCTGATACTGCCGGGAATTGTGACGCTGACCAGATTCGAACAGCCAAAGAACGCATCCATACCAATGCTCGTGACGCCTTCCGCGAGGACGGCATTGGTCAAACTGGCGCAGCCGGAGAACGCCAGCTCGCCCATGTTGGTGACGCTGCTCGGAATGGTGATGCTGGTCAGGCTCGTGCAATCCTCGAAGGCGGCTCCCCCGATGCTGGTGACGCCGTCGGAAATGATCGCGTTGGCGAGCTTCGGGCAGTTTTGGAAGGCGTAGGCCCCGATCTTGTGCACACTGCCGGGAATCGTCACGCTGGTTAGATCGGCGCAGTTATAGAATGCGTTTTGATCAATGGCTGTGACGGGCAGGTCATTGACCGCCGCTGGAATGTTTACCGAACCGCCCGGCCCGGAGTATTTGGCAAGGGTGAGAGCGCTGCCATTCGTCTTCCACGTGAATTGCGCCTGTAGGCCAGCCGGCACGGCCAATGGGGCCAAAATCAGGATGACGCGCCACAGCTTTTTCATTCCGTTGATTCAGACATGGCTCTCATGGCGAATGCCCGCAGCTTGACGCATCTTTGCTTCCAAGTCGAGCAGGTTCAATCGCCGTTGCGCCGCGATGGCTTGCGAACATTTCGGGTAGAGGCGGATCAATCGCTCCATGGTTGCTCGCGCGGCGAGGAGATTTTGCGGAAACCGCAAATGCCAGGACGCCTGCAAACCCAGCCATTCAGCGGCTTTGGCGGACGAAATTCCGGGCATGGCCAGCAGCCATTCCAATTGCTCCACGGCCATTTCGACTTGACCCAAGTCTTCAGCCCAGAGCCGCGCCAATTCTTCGCGCGCGGTGATGTCATCCGGATTGGTCTCCAAACGCTGGACGCATTGCTGGCTGCGGGCGAAGGCCTCCTTATGTGATAATTTGACCGGCGGCCCCGCGCCGGCATCCCTGACTGAACCAGTCAAAGTGTGCAGACGGATCTTCTTGGCGCTCTGCTGGGCGATCCATTGTTCACGGTTGGCCGGCAATTGATTGATTCGCAGGCGCGCCATGTGATCAAGATGACTCCTGGGATAGCGGCGGCAAATTTCTTCCAACGCCACCCGCGCGGCATCCGGGTCCTGCCCCAGTTTGAGTTGCCAGTCGGCCAGGCGATGGCAGGCGACGGCGAATTGCGAGGGCGTTGTCTCGGGATGTTCGCAGGTTTGGCGGATAAGCTCCTGTGCGCCGGAGAGATCATGGAATTGGTTGGCGTAAAGGTCCGCCAGCATCATCCAGCCGTCAAAATCATCCTCGCAGGATTCCAACTCATGGATGATGGCCTGCTCGGCTTCCTCATGTTTGTCAAAATGGATGGCGGCGATGGCGCGGGAATACATTGGTGGCGGCTTTTGCTCGTGCTGCAACAGCAAAACTTGCTGGAGCACCGGTAGAAACCAAAGGGTCGCGGCCATACCGGCGAAACGCCATCCACACGCCCATGTCAAAAATACAGCGACAGGCCCTAATATAACGGACCAACTTAGAATGCAGCTTTTCACTTGGCTCGGATTGGCGGCCTGACGTGTCAAGGTGACCAGCAACCACGCCACGGTAATCGCCGCCCAATACGTGCTGATGATAAATAGGCCGAGCGTCAGGACGCTCTCCATGGTGACTCGCCACGTGCCGTTCATTTTGGCAAAGTCGAGGGCCAGCATTAGCGGGGGAAGCCGGACCGAGACGCCCGAGTTAAAGAAAATCCACAGCAGGAACGGCGTCAGGAGACCCTTGAGCATCCAGTTTTTATACCATCGGCGCAATGGCGCCGCTTGCTCCGGCGGCAGTCGCTGGCAGAAATCCCACATCGCAAAAGAGAAGCCGGCCAATCCCGCAAGTATGACCAAAATGTTCATTCATTCGTTCGCACTTGCGCCTCGGTCAGGAAGTTCTCCACCTGGTCAATGACGGTCGCATCGTTAAATTTTTGCAACACTTCGGCTTGGGCCGCTTCAGCCATCTGGCAGCGCAGGGCAGGGGAGATCAGCAACTCCTGGATGCGCGCGGCCAAATGCTGCGGGTCGCCGGGCGGGTAAGTCAGGCAATTCTCTCCATGGCGCAGCAATTCGCCGGCGGAGTCGGAAGTCGCGGCGATGACCGGCAGACCGCAGCCCATGGCTTCCAATGCCTTGAACGGGAAGGGTTCGGCCCATTCGGGTGTGTAAAGAAAAACATCGTGGTTTTTGTAAACCGCCGGCAAGTCGGTGCCCAGATTCGACACGTTCAAAAATTCCACCGGTAATTGGCGGGAGACAGCGAAGGAGCGCAATTCGGCCATATAGCTGGAATCTCCGCGGCCGTAAACGCTCAGGGTCACTTTCAGCCCGGCCTGGCGGGCGATGAGGAGCGCTTTGAGCGCGGTCAGTGCGCCGGAGTCTTTGGTCAAACTGCCAATCAATAATAACTTTGAGATTGGCGTACTGGGCGGTTTGGTGGCGCCGATGTAGGCGGCGGTGATGCCCGGATAAATGACCTCCGCATGGCGCACGCAAAAGCCAACTCGCTCGGTCAAGTTTTTGAGCGCCTGACTGCAAAAGTAAACGCGATCGAATCGAAACCCGGCAATGGAATTCGGTTCGACGGCGGCGCGATCTTTGCCGTCGCCGAACAGCGCGGGAATCCGGTCATAGCCCTTCATCAGGCGGGTCGGCGCGGTGGAGTCAAGCCGTCCGCGTTCGCCGCTCATTTCGAGCGCCTTGCGGGAAGAGTGGCTGAGGATTGGCAATGAAGGGGCGTTCCAATAATGGAGCCAGGGGTCTTCACGCACATTGGCTGACAGCCAGTGATCAAATACGTCATATACCACTGGCAGTCTGGAATTGTACAATGTGAAGATTAACGATTTTGACAACCCAAGCAGGCTGAAAACGTGCACGACGTCGGGCGCGAATTGTTCGATCACTTCCCTCAAGACCTCGTTATTATGCAATTCCATCGACTTGAGTTGCAGATAGCTGGTGACGGCGGGATGCCCGTGGACGCCATTGAGCATCAGACGGCGATGAATCTGTTCGTCCATCTGTTCAGATTGCAGGCCGTGATTGGAGGTAAGAATGAAAATGGAATGCCCGCGCAACTTGAGCGATTCGGTCACGGTCAGGCAATGATTGTCAAATGTTCCCGCATGGTGCGGAGGATACAAATTGGTCAGGACCAGAATTTTCATGCGATGGTCAGCCTTCGGGCAAGGGCATTCCTTTGGTTTCCGGCAAGAACGGCAAGGCCAGGAGGGCCAGCAGATAAATCAAGCTGACCCAACAGCAGGCGTTGCGAAAAGCCTCCATTTTTTCGAACGGCGTGTGGGCGGCTTTGGAAAGGTGAAGCTGCAAAACGCCCAGCGTGAATGGTCCGCTGGCGGCGGCGAACCGTCCGACGTTGTAACAAAAACCGGTGCCGGTGCTCCGCAGGCGCAATGGAAAAAGTTCCGGCAGATAGATGGCAAAGCCGGCGAACAATGCCATTTGGAAAAAACCCATGATCGGAATCAGCACGAAGATTTGCCACGGCTGTGTCAAGAATTTGAAGGCCACCACTGTGCTTACGAACGCGCATATGGCGGACAAGGCGAACATTTTCTTTCGTCCGTATTCGTGGGCCAATCTGGTAAAGGTCAACATGCCGAGAAAGGCGCCGAAGTTCTGAATGATCATCGTGAGGCCGACCCACATCATTCGCCGGCCCGGAAATTGTTCAGCCGGAACGTGCTGTGCTGCGAGCGCTTTGCCAATGACGTAATCGACGAGTTCCGGGCTAAAAAAGCCGATGCCCCACAGACCGACTATTCCTGATACGCACAACAACATGCCAAAGAGGGCCGGCTTTCGCCATCGCGCCTCGCCGAAGAGTGAGGCATAAGAGCCAAAGCGCGCGCCCGTGAGTTTTCCTTCGGCCCTGGCAATGGTCCACCTGTCCGGCTCTTTCAATTTGAATTGGAATATGACGCAAACCAGGGGCGGAATCGCGCCAAAAAAGAATAGAGACTTCCATGTATGTCCGGCCTGCGGATCGAGAACTTGTCTATAGCCTAGAATGACCGCCATCACGCCGGCGATCATGTTACCGACCGCCGAGAGCGCCTGGAGCAAACCGAGTGCGCGCGGGCGGGCAAAGTCGGACAAGGAGTCTGCGCACAGCGCCACGGCCAGCCCAAACACACCGCCTACACCTAATCCGGCAATAAATCGATAGACGGCGAAGTCGATCAGGCCCGTCGCAAGGCCGGAAACGCCAGTGCAAAATCCGTATAGCAACATCGTGATGGCCAATGCGCGCGCGCGTCCAATGCGATCTCCCACCGCGCCAAAAACCAACCCACCTGTCGCCCAGCCGACGACAAAAATGCTGGTCATGTAGCCGCCCCATTCGCCGAGCTTTTCCGGTGCGGTTCCAACCGGCAGGAGTGACAAGAGCGCCGGTTTGCGGGCAATGATAAATACTTGCTGGCCCAGGCAATCGAAAAGCCAGGCCAGCGAGGCCAGGACGAAGACTTCCTTTTGATAACGATCCAGCGGCTTCCACCAGGACCTGGAGACAGGCGGCGTCGCGGCGGGATGGGCCTTGGAATCCATGATTGACTATATGCCAATGGTCATTTGATTACACTCCGATTTTTAATCCTCATGCGGCCATATTCAATGTCCAAATTTCCATGCGCATTGACGTGCTCAAGAGTTCGCGAGTTTGAGGTTGCAAATTGGAACCTCAAAGCGCCGTGGCGAGCGGCGGAATCTGCCCTACGCCTTCAAAAGCGGCTGAGGACCAAGACGGAAGCGGAAAAATGGTTCAACGTCCAACCGGCGAAAGTGGAGAACGTCATTCTGCATACGACAAAGGAAACATCTTCACAAATTGTTCCCCCAGCACCAAATGGCAGTTGCTTAGTATGATGTTTAGTCTTTTAATCCACAGATGCAGACAAACAAAATCGCCTTTTTGGCAACTGCGCTCGCTATGGCCATCGCTCCCTTGGCAATGGCTGGCGAATTGACGGCGTTTGAACTTGCCAAGGAGGGCAATCATTATGTGTCCGACCAAAGCAAGGACAAAGTGGTGCAAATCCATTCGGATAAATCGGTCGCCAGCCTGACGCCCAACATTTGGTATATCACCTATTATGACCCGGATGCGTCGCTTAAGGCTGTCGAAGTAAAGTTTGGGGCGGGACAAAAAATGAGGGTGACCCGTCCATTCCGATTGTTGGAACCCGTCACCGGCGGGGATAGAGTGCTCGATAGAGCTAAATTGAAGGTGGACTCCGATCGAGCGCTGGACATCGCCAAGGCACAGCCGCTCCTCCAGAATTTTACACTTCGAGCCTCGCAATTGTGGCTTCTGCACGGAGATCCCGATCCAATTTGGAAAGTCAAGCTCTGGGCCGCCAAAATTCGGCATCCGAACGATGAGGCGGACATGGGCGTGGTTCTTATTTCGGCTGTGGATGGTTCGGTCGTCAAAACGGATTTACATCCAGATAGAGCTGATTAATCCTTGGGAAATCCTTCGGCTTTGCCGAAGAACTGCTCAAGTTTGACGGTTCCGGCATCGTCGGTTTCCAACTCCCTCGCCTCCACGAAGTGGAGGAGAGGAGGCGCTCACTGATAAAATAACCCACACGCCCTTCTTTTTGGATTTGCCGATCAGCCACCGAATCAAACCAGTGGATCAACTCAATTACTGACAAATTGAATTTACTACCGTCAAAAGATTGTCAGAGGAATAATTGTCAGAGGAATGGCAATAGAAAATGTCTTGAATTTATTCCCCTGGCTATCATTCCGCTGACCATGTCATTATATAAACCGCCCCTCTCTCCGGCTCTCTTTCCCGCTCAAGCATTCGCGGGGCGAGAGAGATGGAAATCGCGCTGGCCTTGCCGCCCGCAGGGCTGTGCGGCTTTGAGCCGCTTCGCTTCCGCCAAACCTCCGGCTTTGCAGGAGGTTTCTGACTAAACGCCGCGTCGGCAGTTTACAAATTCTCGAGCAGCTTCCAGACGCGGAGTGTTTCCAGGACGCTCCAGGCTTGGGCGTCGCAGCCGCGGGCTTGATGTGGCGCGTCGCCATCGAGAATTTCCGGCAACTGGCCAAGGCAGTTTGACGTCAATAAATAATCCACGCTGCCGAGGCAGGCTTTGGCGGCTGCGATTGCCGCAGGAGCGGAGTCCCAAGCCTTAACCACCGCTTCGCATCCTGTCGGCAGCACCCAGGGCCATGCGGTGCCGTTGTGGTAGGCGGGCTTGCGCTGAGTGTCTTCGTCTCCCAGGTAGCGGCCGCAATACGGCTCGCGCGGATTATTGAGCGGACGGCCATCGCTGCCTCTAATTTCCAAGGGCGGCCAAACCGGCAACGGCGCGAGCGTCCTCAGTGCGCCGGGCACTAAGAGAACTTGAAAGGCGGCGGTTACGGCCCGGCAGGCCTGAGCGCCCGTGAAATATCCAAAAGCAATGGCGAACAGAAAATTGCACCGCAAGGCATGATCGCGAATGGCATCGGCGGCGGATGTGCCCGGCGGCGCAATAAGAAGATCGGCGACGTAACCTTGTTCTTCCAGCCAGAAAAGTTTCCGCAAGGATTGCTCGGCTTGATCGGCCAGGACGCTCCAGGGTTCAACCAGCGGTTTGGCGTTGCAACGTTGCAGTTGACGCAGTAAGCGTATCCAAAGCGCCTGGATTTCCACCGGATAACCTTCGCGGGGCGTGCAGGCGGGATAATTCGTATCCATCCATGTGAAATGGGCCGGGCTCCAGATTAGAGCCGAGCCTGGGTCCATTCGGATGCCATTAGGCGTGCCGCGCGCGTAACCCGCGGCGATTTCCGCCAGCACGTCGGCGATGGTTTTGCCGGAGGCATTGACTGTTTTTTCATAAAGAGTCCCGCCAATGCGCCCGGCTGTTTCTTCACACAAGACGCCGTACCAAAGCGGCGCGTCGGAGGTGTCCCGGTTGGATGCGTTCGCGCCGTGAATGATGTTGGGCATCGTGCCGTTTTCGGCGTACCGGCCAAAAGTCACAAGCATTTCCTCCACTTCGATCACCATTCCGGCGGACAAGAGGCCGCGCGCTGAGATAAAAGTGTCCCGGCCCCAATCCAAAAACCACGGGTAACCGGCGATAATCGTGCGGCCTCTTTCCCGGCGCGCCACAAAGGCGCGCGCAGCCTGCTCAAGGCGCTGACCAAACGAATCCTCCGCCGCCGGGCTGGCCGTCGTTGGTCTTAAAGTTTCGACGGCGGGAGGCGGTATTTCCGCCGACAAAAGCAGCGTCACGGGCTTTTCTTTTTCCAGCGTAAATTCAAACCATCCCGGACTGTAGGCGTCGCCGAAACCGTTTTGGCCGCGGCTTTGTTCGATGGGGTGGGGGATGCCTTGGGACCATTCCGGCTCCGGATGGAAACTTCCGAGGTTGCTGACGACGCGCAATTGCCGGTCCGACGCCGGCGTAAAGGCAAAGCCAATCTGTCCATTCAGGGTGTGACAATGCTGCGCGAAATGAAAATCCGCTCCGCCATTACGATGCGTTTCGGTGTGAAAATTACGATCCTCAATATCGACGCGGACAACGATGTGGACGTCAAATCTTGCCGGCAGGTCGGCAGGGAGGGTGTCGGGCTGACGCTCGAAGGTGAAAACGGTGGTATTTGATTCCGCGAGCATATCGGCGGTCAATCGTAATTCGACTGTGCGGCTGTCGCCCGCTTCGGCCACAAAATTCCAGAGCGCTGGCTGGCCGATATCAAAGCTGGCGAGATTTTGCAGGTCCAACGGCGTGATAAAACCGTCGGCGGAAATCCAGGCGCGCACTCGTTTGACAAAGACGTAACGGTCCACGGGATAGTCCGGATGAAGATTGGCGGCCAGGGCGCAATCATACTTCGATTTGACACGGCCCAGATCGACACCGAGCCGAGCCATGCCGCCGCGACCATTAGTCAACAGGACGAGCGAATCCGCGGGCGGCTTGACCAAATGGCTGGAAAACGACGGCACCCCTTTCAAGTATCGAACTTGCGCCTGTGAGATTTCCGTGGTCGAGGTGTAACGTTCCAATTCCAATTCAGCGTCGAAAGAGACGGTGGGCGTTTTCGGCCCGAAGCAGGCAATAAAGCCGTCGCGAACTTGAATGGCTTCGACGATTTCTTCAGCGCCTTCCGCATCACCTTGCAATCGGGCGCGAAACGGCCGGTCATCCCGCAACAGCAGCCAGTGCCCTGGCGGAATCGGCGTGATGCGCCGCCGGTCCAACATCGTCCACGTCACTACCTGCGGATATTGTCCTTTGGCGGCATCCATCGCGGCGGGCAAATCCATGTGGCTTCGGGCGGGATCGAGATGGGCGAGGCAGGCGAGGAATTCGTGGGCATGATCATGGACGCGCGCAGCCAAATCGCGCCAGGGATAAGGCCCGATTTGTTCGGGCAAAAGCATTTTGCTCAAGCAGGAGATGGCCCAGGCGGACTGGGCGCGTGCGCGGCGATAGTCTTCGCCAGCCAATCCCACCGGTTTGGCCGCCGCGGCCAGGCAAAACGCGGCGCCCGGTTCCAATTTAAATATAATTTCTCCCTTGGCCTTTTCCGTGCGGGGCGGCTCTTGTCCCAGCAGATCGATATTGGGTGATTTTAAGGCTTCGATTTCCGTTGAATCGACCGATACGGACTGGGCCAACTTCGCATCATTGTTGACAAGCACAAGCATCGCATCCAGTCCCTCGGCGGAAACACGGCTCAAGGCGCATATTGGGGAATCTGCCGCGCTCAAGCGGGTTACTTTAGCGCCATCAAAAAAGCAAGGGTGGGCGGCCAGCAGGCGATTCAAGCGAGCCAATTCAGGGACAATATTTTCCGCGTTGCCCCAGGCGAGACCGCGGCTGGAATGAACATTGATCTTTTCTGCCGCGAGCCATTCGACCCCGCAAGTGAAACCAAAGCCGCCGGTTACACTGGCCAAGGCGCATAGCCTGTTGCGCAGGACAGACCAGGCGCGGCCTGCGACTGCGAGGCGATTGTTGTCGTGCGTTTCGCTGTAATGAACGTAAAGGCCGACCTGCTCGCTCTGACGGAGACTGTAGTCGAGGTAGCGGGCCACGTCAGTGCCGCTGTAATTTTGGAACAATTCCGAGTAAGCCCACTGCATTCCGCCTTCTGTCAATAATGCTTCGGTCGCCTCCCATGGTCCTCCCAATCCTTCCAGCAGGAACAGTGTTTCGGGGAATTCATGGCGAACTCGCGCCTCGATGTATTGCCAGACCCGCGCCGGCACTTTGTAACCGGCGTCGCACCGAAAACCATCCACGCCGCGCCGGCACCATGTTAGAAAAGCGTCGGCAAGAACGTCCCACAATTCGACGCGCTTTGGATTCAACTCGACCAGGTCGCCCCAGGTCACGCCCCACGCACCGGGACTGACAAATTTTCCGTCCGCGTCATGGACAAACCACTCCGGATGATTCTCGAAAAGCACCGAACCCCACCCTGTGTGATTGATGACTATGTCGAGGAGCACCCGCGCCCCGCGGCGGTGGACCTCGCGCGTCAATTCGCAGAATTGGCCGGTGCCGTTGGTTTTTTTGTCAAACTCGACCAAGGCCGGGTCAATCGCGGTCAGGTCCAGGCAGGCGTAGGGGCTGCCGAACCTGCCAAAACGCGCAAAGGTGGTTGGGGTTGGCCCGAGCGGCAACAGTTGCAAAATATGACACCCAAGCGTGTCAATAATATGAGGCAGTTCGCGAGTCAAATCGCGCAATTTGCCTGAAGGCGGAATGACCACGTAAGCTTTGTCGTCGAGTTTGTTCAGTTCCTTTTCCCACTTTTCGTCGATGGTCTGGCGGGCGGTTTTGGATGGCCCGAACATCCGCGGGAAGGCGCAATAAATGGTATTTCCTGTGCGGTAGCAGCTTGGATGCACGGAGATTCCGGCGTCCGGTCCCTCCGGCCAGATTTGCCGGCCTTCGGCATCGGCCATGTAAGGCTTGGCGCGAAAGAAGCCGACATCGGTCAAGGGTAATTCGACGGCCCACTCGCCGGAGGCTTCGCGGACGAGAGGCACATCGCGGCAAAATGCGACGGACATGGGATTCTTGGTGGCGTAGGTGGCCACGATTTCCTGACGCAGGCGCGCCGCTTTGCCCAAATTAGTGCGGAGCAATGCCCGCACCCCGACCGGCGCGCTTTTGGGCGGGCGGAGACTGAAGCGGACGCGGTCGCCGACGAAGCGCAAAAGCCGTTCGCCGGGCGCCGGCGACATAATTAACTTATCCATGCTCCAATGCCGGCCATCTTTATTGTCCAAGGCGGGAGGAAAGGCAACCGATTTGCTGCAAAGGAAATTAGTCTTGTCATCGGCCCGGTTTGCGTTTGAGGACGGAGACGTACATCCAGGCGTTTGTTTCCCTGGTCGCGGCTTCCGGCCCCCACAGATAATCTGCGTTCGTGCCAGCGCCGAGAACGATCTTGCCCGCCAAATCGTAATGCTGGCGCGCGTAATCGCTGCTCCACTGGATGATTTCGAGGCCGGAGTTCATTGTAATGGCCCACGATGTCGGCACATGCACGTCGATGAGATAGAGAGGCTGGGCGGTTTCGATGTCGTGCATCATTTCTCTCTGCATGGCCGGCGCGAATTGGCCCGGTTTGGTCAAGTCATACATATAGAGATAGCCGCTGGCGGAGTGGCGATGCGCGTAGAAATAAATTTCCGGCTCCGAGCCCAGGACTTCAATCGAATCGTCCTCGCGGGAATGGGCGCGGATGTAGCGGGCAATTTCCACGGCTTCGGGGAACGGCTCGCGCTGATACAAGGACCGGCTCACGGCATCAGGCGGCATTTGAAACCAAACTGCGCGATTGACAAAGATGAACGCCGCACAAGCGACCGCGAAACATCCTCCGGCGGTTGCCCATCCGGCCCTACGCGCCGCCGCGCGCACGGCCACGGCCACGAGCAGGGAAGCCACCGGCAGCAGGACAATGAAATAATGCCGGAACAGATACAGGCTCGCCAGCAGGGCCATCAGCGAGCAGCCCAACAGGGAAACCATGATGAATGGCGCTTCGGTTCGCTGCTTGTCAATTATTAGAATAATAAGGCCGGCAAGGGCCGCCAGCGCCCATAATTCCAGGCCGCCCCCGTGGCGGGTGAAATCGTTCAACTGCCACCAGACTTGCTCCTCTCCGACGCTGCCCGCGTGGTATGGCGCGTAAATCATCGTCCAGAACCAGAATCGCCGGAATGTTCCCGCCTGCCACATCCAAAGGCATGTCAATAAGAAGGGCAGCGCCACGCCCGCGCTGAAGGCAACGATGCGGCGCCGTTGCCTGGGCCTTTCGGAGGCCGGAGCTTCGACCGCGTCCCGCAGCAAAATCGCCGCGCCGAACATCGCGAAAAAAACGCCCGGCTGCTTGCACAGGAACGACAGCCCAAAAAAGATCCCGCTCCAGCAAAAGCTCCAGGTTCGATGCGACGAGCGCGCTTTCAACAGGAGCCATAACCCGGCCAATGCTGTCAATACTACCAAATGAGTGGCGTGTCCCTGCAATCCCAGAACGCCCGGACTAAGCGAAAACAATGCGTAACAAACGCAGGCGATCACGGCGGATTCGGCGTCCAGCAGTTGGCGGGTGATGAGAAAGAGCAGGGCCAGCGCCGCCAAATTCACCAGCAAAAACCCGAAATGAATTCCCGCCGTGGTTTGTCCGAACAATCCCATCATCGCGGCATAACCGGCATAAGTCCCCGGCAGTTTAATATTGAAAGCCAGTTTGTAGGGCGGGATGCCTTGCAACATGAGCTGACCCATGTAAGCGAATTCGCCTTCGTCCCGCTCCAATGGAATGGAGAGCAATCGGAGCCGCACGAAGACCGCCATCAGCACGACGACGAGGAGACTAAAAGCTGAAAGCTGACGGGCGCGGCTTTTCATGCAATAGCTTTTAGCATCCAGTCTGCTGATCGGGTCGCCGCAGTTTATTCACGCGAAGCATTGAAAAACATTATGGAACTATCCGAAACTATCATGGAAATCAACAACTTACGTAGAATCGCCCTTATCTGGTCAAACCGAGGTTGAATGGTTTGACTGACTTTGACTCGGTGCGACCGGACCGGACCGATGCGGTCTAAAAAAGCTGCGGGATTATCCCAAATTATCATGGAAATCAACAACTTGCGAAAATTCCAAATCGTTGTCAGGGGAATGATCGTCAGGGGAATAGGAAAAGGCATTTCAAGGATTAAGAAATGGCATTTCAGGATTATTCCCTCCCCTACATTCCACTTGCCAATCAGTGCCCTGAGTTACCCGGAGTTGGCTCTTTTTGACCACTAGTGCCTGCCACGCCAATACTTTTATGTGCGATTAGCCGCGATTTATCGTTAACGGAGGGGAGCGTGGCCTCGACTTCGGACCTCGGAATTGGCCCGGTCGTTTTGTGCTTCCCCAATTCACTTTTCCCGAATGTCAAAGAACACGGCGCCAAAGCGCCGATACAAATGCCATCATACCACAGATAATTGGGACGGCAAGCACAAAGGATAAAGAAGAAACAGACTCACTACGAAGAACGCGAAGTTCACGAAGAAGAATCGTGCAACTCGTTTTGTTAAAGACTTCGTGTTTTCCCGCCCTTCGTGGTAATTGACCTGGGAGCCACCCAGAAGAATATGCGATTATGTGGAACCGACCCCTTAACGAAAAATGTCCTCGCGGCGGTCGCCGCGATTGATCGCGTGATAAATGGCCCCGGCATATTCCATGCGTAGTTTGCGTGGCACCGCGCCAACTTTGCCTCCCCGACTGCCGCCGTCAAGGAAAAAGTGCAAATAGTGAGGACTGACACTTGCCCGAGTCCGTCCGGCAAACTGAGACGGTCAAACCGGCCCGCACCGTCCGGGAGGCTCTGCGGCACCACCAAGCACACCGTCAACAACAACGCCGCTCCGGCGGCATTCACATCTGAACGCCTATGCTCAAAGATGATTCCTGCTACTCCATCTCCGGCAGATACTGCTCCGCCATCGAGTTTTACCTGTCGGAACACAAGCGCCGCGCCTTTTGCACCAGCCAGTTGATCGAATACACCCTGGAACCAAACCCGGACGCGGCGGATGACAAGGACATCCCGCCGCAAAGACTGGCCCTGGTCTTCTCCACCGCCGACGTGGAGGTGCTCGGCTGGCGGCTCGGCTCCCTGGCCGACAAGCTCCAGGAAAACAACCTCGCCGCCGTCCGCATCCTGCCCAAACGCTACAGCGAACTGGAGCGCAACCAGCCCTACGTCGCCTTCATCGGCATCACGCCCATTGCCAAGGGATGACGCGATTAGGCTGGAAAAGCCCGGAATAAACCGAAAATCAACGGCTTGCGAAGGAATGGGAAAACCCTTTCATTTCCTCTCTGTGCTAACGTCAAATTTGGAAATCACGCTTGTGGCTCCCGATTTCCCGTCCTCCCCAGGACTCGTGAGGATGACCTTTGTTCCTTCAAATTGATACTTAATTTCCCTGCCCCAGCCATCAACGGTTTCATTATCCCGGCTCGCCAATTGCGGCAAGTCTGATAGTTTCGGCGGCAATTTTCCATTATTTGTCCAGTATAGCCTTAAGCGCGTCTCCGTAACCGCCATCCTCGTCACGGTGAGATCATGGGGCGGAATGGTTTCGCCACAACCACCTACAAGCCACAACACGGCAGTTACAGCGATAGCAAGCCATACGACGGAAACCCTGTGATAAAAGGATTTTGGCATAGACGTTCTCGGCAGTTACCAATGAAGGGGGGCATCCCTAAACTCCCATTGGGAATATGTTCTGCAATTGTGCCTTGCAACTGAATAGCCATCTTGGAGGCCCAGCCGCTTGGTGAGTATGTACTTGAGCCAGTTGGCGTCCTGGGCGGCAGTTGTCGTATGACGAGAATAGATTTTTGCTCCCTTTACAGGATCGGCCTCGTAAATTTCCCCTTTCAGAATCGCGCCCGTCACCCAACTATTCCAACCGAGCCATGTTTTGGAAAATTCCGGCCATTGCACTCCCTGACTCCCAGGAAGCTTTCCGAATGAGAAACACCGATGATCAGAATTACAGCCGCCGACGCAAACTTGCTGATGAATCCCGTTGTTTATGAAACCAGCATTAACATTTCCAGTCTCTACTGTTATATCAAGCCCGTAGGCATCTGAATTGTTCACTGGATTGTTGAACACAAACATATACCTATTCAACTCACAGCCCATGAATTGCTCAGTGGAATGCGGCCCTAAAACCGATTCCTGACCAACCTCCTGCAAGCCCGAAAATCCGTCACCATCACCGTCATCTTGCATTCCCGCCAATTGATTGCCGTCTTGATCGCGAAGACTCAGAGGATCAGATCGCATCAACTCAAAACCTATCTCTCCCTTCGGGTCACGCGACAACCATCGGCCCGTGCTCGGGTCGTAATAGCGGTTCTTGGCGTAGGACTTATCCGTCTCCCAGTCGTAAAAGTAAGTTCCAAACGTGAACGGATTGAGCTTGGCCATTGGCCCGGTGGCGCGGATGAGTTCCCCGAAGGGGCCGTACTCGAAGTTGGCCGCAGTTGAACCGTCCGTTGTATTGATTAGGGCGCTCACGTTTCCAGCGCCATCATAAGCGACAAAGCAATTCGTTGTGGTCGTTCCGTAATAAGCGACTTTGATTAGCCCCCCAACTCCGCCGGCACCTTTTAAACTCCCGCTAAGGTCCGATCCCCAGACAAAGGAATTGCTGAGGCTGAAAGCAGGATTCAGAATCGCTAGGCAATTCCATCCATCATACGTGTAATTATTGGTATATTCTCCGGTATAGTTCGTCCCGTTGTTCGTGGACACCAACTTCTGGATTCTCCGACCCATGTAGTCATAGGCGAAATTCAATTGCAGCAGTGATCCGCTGGGCGCTCCACTGAGGCTTGTCATCGTGAGCAAGCGATTCTCTCCGTCCCAGGTGTAATTCCACCGTCCGTCGCTCAAAAGGTTTCCGTCCACATCGTAGGTGTAACTCTCAGGCGTTTCGGCCACGTAAGCGTGTCCGCTGGCTGTTGAAACGCTATTGGTCACGGTTATGTTGGTCCAAAGGGCCGACGAACCGTTATTGACCGCGACCTGACTCCGAAAATACTCATTCTTTCGATAGGCTGTTGTGCCATTAACCGTCACGGGATTGGTTGCAATCCCGATTCCCATCACGTCCACGTCCCCAGGCACGGTCCGGCTTGTGATTTGGTTGAGGACATTGTTGGTATAATAGGCCAGCCGTAAATTGGCTCCGTTCTGATCTCCACCGGACTGGGCCTGTATCCGATTGCCAATGGCGTCAAAAGTGTAATCAAACTGTTGCCCCGCGACCGGCGTCTCGTCCACCCAATACCTTTCTCCTTGGATCACCTGTCCGAACGAATCATATCCATACCGCCAGTAACTGCTGTCCGCCAAGCGGTTTATGACCCTCTGGTCAGCCGAGTTGTAGAGATAGGCGAAAGAATTGGACGGCGTCGAGGAAATCGACGTGAGCCGATTCAAATAATCGTACTGTTTGCTCGTGGTCATGCTCGTCGTGCCGCTCTGCTTATATGTAATTTGCCCCACCAACGACGAATTGGCAAGACGCGGACGCTCCGTCCTTGAACTTGACTCGGTCCCGCGTTCACTGCCGATTTCTCTGGCAAGAATGACGCAGGTGTGGAATGCTCTGGCCCGGTTTAGTTTATTTAATTTATTTTGCGGAAGGAGGTCGATTGAGGGGCCTCATCGCAACCAAGCATGTGCCGTTTTCTTTTGTGGTCGTTCCGCCGAGCCACCCTGGGTTTGCTGCTTTTTCCTCTTGCAGCAGGGGCAGCTCCGTTGCGAGCGCTGCACGGGCATGTGCCTCCGCTGGCCGCCCAGGCGCAGCGATTGCCCGATCCGCCTCCGACGCAGGAATTGCATCTCGCTTTGGGTCTGCCGCTCCGAAACCAGGACAAGCTGAGCAACCTGTTGGCGGAACTTTACAATCTTCACGGGCCGCAATACCGCCATTTTCTTTCGGCGCAGGAATTCGCTGACGCCTTTGGACCGACGGAGGAGGACTATGCCGTCGTGCGCCACTTCGCGGAGGCGCATGGTTTTAAAGTAACCAAGACCCATCCGAACCGCGCGTTACTCGATGTCAAAGCGTCGATGCGTGACATGGAGCGGGCTTTCCATGTTCACATGGCGCAGTATCAGCATCCGAGCGAGAACCGCTCTTTCTACGCGCCAGACCGGGATCCGTCGGTGGAGGCGGATGTTCTCTTGCTTTCCATCAGCGGGATGGACAATGCGGTGTTGCCGCATCCGTCCAGTCTTAACGAAAGGCCGAAGGACCGCAGCTTCACACCGGACGCGGGTTCCGGCCCGGCCGGCTACTATTGGGGTTACGATTTTCGCCATGCTTATGCGCCTGGCGTATTATTGACAGGTTCAGGACAAGCGGTCGGGCTTTTCGAATTGGCCAATTACTTCACCAATGACATCGACATTTATGAGTCGAAAACGGGATTGCCCAATGTGCCCGTGACCAATGTGATGGTGGATGATTTCACCAACGCCCCGGGCTTCGGCACATTGGAAGTCTCGCTGGATATTGAAATGGCGATTGCGATGGCGCCGGGGCTTTCGCAGGTGCTGGTTTATGAAGGCTCGACGCCCGATGACATCCTGAACCAAATGGCCACGGATAATTTGGCGAAGCAGTTGAGTTCATCCTGGCAATTTTCACCGGTGGATGCCAACACCGAACAGATTTATGAGCAGTTTGCCGCCCAGGGCCAGGCCATGTTCCAAGCTTCGGGCGATGACGGGGCATACACCAATTCTCCGCCATCGCCGACGGACGATCCCTGGGTGACGGTTGTCGGCGGCACGACCTTGACGACGGGCGCAGGGGCGTCGCGGACAGGGGAAAAAGTTTGGAACTGGAACACCGAGCACTTGGGCAATCACGCCAGCTCCGGCGGGGTGAGCACGACCTGGGCGATTCCCGTGTGGCAACAGGGCATCGATATGTCGCAGAACCAAGGCTCGACCCTTTTACGAAATATTCCCGACGTGGCGATGGCCGCCGATATGATTTGGATCATTGCATCCAACGGCAATCAATATCCCATCGGGGGCACGAGCGCGTCGGCGCCGTTGTGGGCGGGATTCATGGCGCTGGCCAACGAGCAGGCGGCCACCAACGGTCGCCCGGCCATTGGATTTGCCAATCCGACACTTTACCAATTGGCGCGAGGGCCGGAATACGGGGCGCTGTTCCACGATGTGACACAGGGCAACAACACAAATCTATCAGTCGGCTACGAATTTTTCGCACAACCCGGCTACGATCTTTGCACGGGGTGGGGCACACCTAACGGGAGCAATCTCATTAACGCCCTCGCGCAAAATCAGTCTCCGCCGGCGCCTTTGTTGAACGGCGGTTTTGAGGAGGGCAACTTCACGGAGTGGACGGTCGACGCCAGCGGTTTTGTAGTCGTGGTCGGTGCGCATAGCACATTTTACAGTGTTTACGTGCATTCGGGAACTTACGCCGCCTATTTGAGCCAGCCTGGCGAACTCGGTTATCTTTCGCAATCCGTCACGACGCAGCCCGGTCAACCGTACCTGATTTCCTTTTGGCTGGATAATCCTATCGGCGGAATTCCGAGTGAATTTCAAGTCCGGTGGAACGGCACCGAACTTTTCGACCAAACCAATTTGCCTTCTTTCGGCTGGACCAATATTCAACTTGTGGCTGCGGCCGCCTCGACCAATGCTTTGTTGGAATTCGGCTTCCGACAGGACGTGGACGCATTCGGGCTGGATGATGTCGGAGCCATGAACGTGCCGGTGCCCTCATTTCAATCCATCACGACTGTCAGCAATAATTTCAATTTGGCGTGGAACGCGTGGTCCGGTTTAACGTATCAAATCCAATACGCGACCGATCTCAGCCCTCCGGACTGGCAGAATTTAGGGCCGCCGATGACAGCGAGCAATGCTGTCATGTCGTATTCCGACCTGTTGCCGGCGGATAAAACACGATTTTACAGGGTTGCGCTGCTTCCGTGAGGCCCATATTCCGACACTCATTGCATGAATTGAATGCGAAAACCTGAGTTTTTTCGCAATTTTGACAATCCGGTTTTCATTGTAGCCGTTAAAGAGTTTGCATGAGGCCCGAATTCTGCTATATAGTGAAGGAGATCAAATCTTGAACGCTGCCACAGAGAAGACGGAAACGACCAATCCGGCTAAAGAGCGGGCTGCGATGATCCTTCGCAGTCTCAAACAAGCTACATACAAACAGACGGACCGGATGTTTGCGTGGCTGACGGCTTTTGAATGGATGGCTGCGATGGCCGCGGCTTCGCTTATTTCCCCGCATGTTTGGCCCGGCGAAGCGCCCATGCAATTGGTTTGCATGGCATCAGCCCTGGCAGGATTGATTTACCTGGTTCCACTTTACCTCGCGTTGCGTTATCCCGGATGGGCTGGGACTCGCCACGCCATCGCCGTCGGCCAAATGTTGACGCCGGCCTTGTTCATTCACTTGACGGGCGGGGGATTCGAAACACATTTTTTCGTTTTCGGCGCCCTGGCGTCACTGGCTTCGTACCGGGACATTCGGATTCTGGTCACGGCCACGATTGTGGTGGCGGGCGACCATTTTTTGAGTCAGTGGGTGCAGCAAGTCTTTGAAGGAACGCGTGGCGCGCCTTGGAGTTGGGTGGAATTTACCGGCTGGGTATTGTTCGAGGACACGCTATTGTCGTTATGGATCTGGGAAAGTTTGCGGTTGATGAGCCACCTTTCCTATCACCAGGCCGAGCAGCAAGTTCTTCACGAAAAAATCCAAAAGGAAGTGTCCGATCATTTGGAGGCGCTGCACCAGGAGAATCTGAAAGTCAAACAAAGCCAAACCCTCCTGCAAAAAAGCGAGGCGAAATTCCGCACCCTTGGCGAATCCGCGCCCGACTGCATTTTTCTTTCCGACAGCATTGGTCAGTGGGTCTATTGCAATTCGCCTTGGACGAAAATGACCGGGCTCAGTTCCGCCGAGAGCCTGGGTCATGGCTGGACGCGCGCTCTTCATCCCGACGATAAGGACAAGGTCCTGGCAAAGTGGCGACATGCCCTTGGCGAACGAAAGGAATTCTCCGAGGAGTTCCGTCTTCTCAGTGCGACGGGGAAAGTCCACTGGGTTGCCTATCGCACTGCCCCTGCGCAATATGAACCAGGCGAGAATACCGGGACTGGTGGATACGCCGGCTCCATCAAGGACATCACGCCCTACAAAGAAGTCGAGGATGCGTTGCGGAAGGCCAAGACCGAGGCCGAGGGCGCGGTCAGGGCCAAAGGGGAATTCCTGGCCAAGATGAGCCACGAAATCCGCACGCCCATGAATGGCGTCCTTGGAATGACGAATCTGCTCTCGGACACAGAGATGACATCGCAGCAACGGGAATACACCGATACCATCCGGCGCAGCGCGGAATCGTTGCTCTTGTTGATCAATGATGTGCTCGATTTCTCCAAGGTGGAAGCGCGCAAACTCATTTTCGAAACGATCGACTTCAATTTGCAGGAAACTATTGAAGGCTCGCTGGAATTGCTCGCTGAAACGGCCCAAGCCAAGAACATCGAATTGGCCGGGTTTGTCCTGGCCGACGTGCCGACGCAATTGCGCGGCGATCCAGGCCGGTTGCGCCAGGTGTTTGTCAATTTAGTCAGCAACGCTGTCAAGTTTACTGAGTACGGTGAAGTTGTCGTTTCGGTGGCCAATTTGGCTGAGACGGAGACGCACGTGGATTTGCGCATTGAAGTGCGCGACACCGGCATCGGCATTCCCGAAGAAGTGCAGCCGCGTCTTTTCCAGGTTTTCAGCCAGGCGGACAGTTCCACGACCCGCAAATACGGCGGCACTGGTTTGGGCCTGGCCATTTCCAAGCAACTCATTGAATTGATGGGCGGGCAGATTGGTTTTAACAGCACGCCTGGACAGGGTTCGACTTTCTGGTTCACGGCCCGATTCGAAAAGCAGCAGACCACCGGCAAGACCGGCCAGGCGGCGGTCAACCTGAGCAATCTTCACGTCTTGATCGTGGACGACAATCAGACAAATCGGCGCATTCTGGAAGATCAATTGCAAGCCTGGGGCATCCGAGCCACATGCGCGGCGGGAGCGCAGGAAGCTTTGGAGAAACTGCAAGATTCCACCGAGCCGAAGTTCGATGTAGTCCTGCTGGACATGCACATGCCGGGCATGAACGGAATTGCCCTGGCCGAAGTCATTAAAGCCGACCCAAGGCTGGCGCGCGCGCGAGTCATCATTCTCACCTCGTTGGGCCAATTGATGGACGATGCGCAACTGGAGCGCATTGGCATTTATGCGTGCCTGGTCAAGCCGGTCAAGCAAGGCCGTTTGTACGAATGTTTGACAGGAATGCGCGTTCTTCCCAAGAAACCGGTCGCCGACAAGCCTGTGGCCCGCCTTGACGGCTCGAAATCTGAACCCCTGCATATTCTCCTAGCTGAGGACAACGTAATTAATCAAAAAGTGGCCGTGGCCCAACTGCGCAAACTGGGTTATACTCCCGACGTGGTGGGCAACGGAATGGAGGCTGTGGAGGCCAGCCGGCGCAATCAGTATGACGTCATCCTGATGGATTGCCAGATGCCGCAGATGGATGGCTATGAGGCGTCGCGGCAAATTCGTCTCCGCGAAGAGACGGAAGGCGGCAAGACGGTTTACATCATCGCCATGACAGCCAATGCCATGCAGGGCGACCGGGAAAAATGCCTTCAGGCCTCGATGAACGACTATTTGTCCAAGCCCGTCAAGGATACCGATCTGCGGGCGGCGCTGGTGCGATCGCAAATTGCCAGCGCGATCGAGCCTGAAGAAGAAGACACCTCTGTGTTGCTGGCTGATACGGTGGGCGGAGAGGCTTTGTTGGACGTCGAGCGCCTGGAAGCGGCCGCCAACGACGATCCCAAAATGGTGCAGGAATTAGTGGACCTTTATTTCGCGCAAGCCAAGGACTTGATGAACGGCCTGCGCGCTGCCATCAATTCCGGATCGGCCAAAGATGTGGATCATTTTGCGCACAAACTGGTGGGAGCCAGCCTTGCCTGCGGGATGTCGGCGATGGTGCCGCCACTGCGCGAACTGGAGAAACGGGGCAAGGAGGGCAAATTGGACGATGCGGAAGCATTATACGACCGCGCCAGCCGCCATCTGGAATTGACAAAGACCAAAGTTGGCACGTACATTCGCCAGCATCAAAGCCTGTGAAAGCTTCCGAGCCAGGCGGGGATACCGCCGTACCGTTGGTGGATATGGAGCAACTCCAATCCGCTTGTGACGGCGACGCCGGATTAATGCGTGAATTGCTCGCTCTTTATTTTGGACAGGCGGATGAGATTATCAAGGGATTGAACACGGCCATCGCCGCCGGCGATGTAGGTCAAGTCGATCATCTGGCGCATAAGCTGGCCGGTTCCAGTCTCGCCTGCGGCATGTCTGCCTTGGTGCCCGCGTTAAGGCAACTGGAACACAACGCCAAAGCCGGCCATTTGCAGGGCGCGCCGGATTGGTTCGCTCAAGTGAGCGCACAACTGGAAGCCGTCCGCAGCTACATGGGCGAATACCTCGCCCAAAATCCCGGATGAAAAAAATCCTAATCGTTGAAGACGAGTTGGTCGTTCGCTCGATTTACCGGCGCAAATATGAAATGGCCGGCTACGAGGTCGAAACGGCAGAGGAGGGGGCGGCGGCGTTGAATATAGTGCCCATTTTCAAACCGGACCTCATCCAGGTTGATATCATGATGCCCGGAATGGATGGGGTCGAAGTCATTCGTCAGATTCGTGCGTGGCCGGAGTTTGAATTAGTTCCAATTCTCGTTCTGTCCAGTTTCTATCGGCCAGATTTGGCCAAGGAAGCATGGAAGGCAGGGGCCAGCAAATGCGTATCCAAAATGGATTGCACGCCGAACCTGGCTCTCGAACTGGTCGAACAATTGCTCAACGGCGAGGGAATCCTCAACCGTAAATTTGGAAAGATCTCGCTGCCAAAGGGTGCATTGGAGGATCTCGGTGGTCCCAATCCTTCGGGTTCACCGCAATCTTCGCCTTCCGACCCACCGCCACCCTGGCCGGAGGATGGCTCCGCTTCTCCGCCTCCCAAGTTCAAGCTCGAACTGAATCTCCCGCCCTCCAAAGGGGGCGCCCCGTCGCGCCCAAGTTTTGCCACGGAGAAAGAGGGCGCTGCCTCGCCCCCGTCTGATCCGTCTAAACCGGCTTTTTTTGGCAATGTTGTGCCGCCTCCTTTCAAACAGACGACACGGCCCAGCTTCAGCTCCCCGGCGCCGCCTCCTATTGCCGCCCCCGCCGCACCGCCAGCAACTCCGGCGCAAGGCACGCCGGCGGAAGCGACGACTGCAGCCGGTCCGGATTTCCGCCAGGAAATTCGCCAGGAGTTTCTCAAGCGAGCGTCGCAAATCCAGGCGGAATTGCGCGAACGCAGCGGCGCCCTGATGAAGAGCAAAAGCACGACCGATCAATTAAGACTTCTCAAAGATTTGGAATCTTCGGTCTCTTCACTGGCCAGTCTATCGGGCATCACCGGTTACAGCCGCATATCCCATCTTTCAGGGGCATTGGATGCGCTCATCAAAGAACTGCACAAGAAGCCCGCCCAGATGACGGCGTCGGTCTTGCGCACGATCGCCCATGCCATGGATTGCATGAATGTGCTTTTTAGCAATCTTTCACAGACGCCTCAGGAACTGCCCCAGTCCATTTTGATTCTCGCGGTTGATGACGAACCGATTTCGCGCCGGACCATTTCCGTCGCTTTGAGCAAAGCCAGCTTACGGTGCATCGGTATGGAAGATTCACAAATGGCCTTGACCATTCTGAAAGAGAATCCGTTTGATTTGATATTTCTCGACGCCGAAATGCCCGGTTTGAATGGCTTCGAACTTTGCGCGGAGTTGCGGAAGTTGCCCAGCAACAAAAGCACGCCCGTGATTTTCGTGACCAGCCTGACCAAGTTTGAAATTCGGGCCCAGTCCTCTCTCTCGGGCGGGAACGACCTCATCGCCAAGCCATTTCTCATGATGGAACTGGCGGTCAAGGCGCTGACTTATCTGCTTAAACCGCCGCTAAGTGTTGAGGCCAAAATCCGTCCGGCTCAACCGCCTCAACCGGCCCAATCTGCCACTTAAACAAGCCGCGGAAAGGGACGCGGAGATCGCGAATGGCGGGGTACCTTATTTTCAGGCGGTTGGTGATCCATTTACACAACAATAGGAATTACTTATGAGAATGATTAAAACTGTTTGTATCGGGTGTTTGATCTGGAGTAGCGCCTTTCTGTTTTCCGCCTGCGCGCAAGGCACTTTCCAGAACTTTAACTTTGAGTCGGCAAACATTCCCCCGTCAACCCCAATTCCATCATTCCTGCCAATTAGCGATGCACTTCCTGGATGGACCGCGACGCCATCGTCACCTGTAGTATACGATGGCATTAGCACAGGAGGGGAGGGAATATCAATTATCGACCAAAATGAGTCGGGCTTTCAGCCGCTCCAGGGTAATTATAGCGTCCTTTTATTTGGTGGCGGGGCTCCTTCGGTAATTTCCGCTGAAATCAGCCAGACGGGTGTTGTGCCAAACGGGACGCAGTCCCTTCTATTTGAAGGCTACGTTTCCAGCACTCCCTTTGTCGTCACACTTGGCGGGCAAACGCTAAACATGATCCCGCTGCAAACGTTTCCAAATACAGGTTCGTATCCACCTTATAACCTATACGGCGGTAACTTCCCTTCTGCTTTCGACGGACAAAGCGAAACGTTGACCTTTACCGAACCAGCTCCCGCAACCTCTCCGCCCAGCATGTTTGAGTTGGACGACATTTCGTTTTCGACCCAAGCCGTGCCAGAACCAAGCCCATTCGTATTGTCGGGAATTGGAGGGCTTTTGTTTGCGCTCTACCGCCGCTTTGCGCCCAAACAGAAATGAAGCTAGCGCTCCTCATTTTGATTTTGACGTTTGCTACACTATCGGCCAAAGCTCAAGGAACTTTTCAAAATCTGAATTTCGAATCGGCGGGCGTTCCGGCTGGCACGGCGCAAGGTTCTCTTGTCCCAGTTTCCGAAGCTTTTCCGGGGTGGAATGCGTACTTTACGTCCAGCAGTGCGACGGTGCCAGCCCCGCAGGTAAGCTACGACTTTGTCAGTCTTGGCGGTGCTGCCATTTCGCTTGTCGACACGGGAAGCGTCACGCCCATCCAAGGAAATTACAGCGCCTTTCTGTTTGGCGGAGCTAACTCGCCAGAGGTCGGCGGGCAAGACGGGCAGCTATATTCTGCAACAATCAGCCAAACGGGCACAATACCGACGGGAACCGAAACTTTGCTCATGGACGCACGATCGTTTGGAGCTTCGCCGGTAGTAGCAATCGATGGACAGCCCATCAACATGATACCGCTCCAAACCTTTGCGAATTACACACTCTACGGTGGGAACATCTCCACGTACAGCGGTTTCGTCGAAACGCTCAGCTTTACGGAACCATCATCGACAACTGTGGCACCCACGGAACTGCTACTTGACAACATTTCCTTTTCCCCGCAAGCCATTCCAGAACCAAGCCCGTTCGTATTGTCGGGAATCGGAGGGCTTTTGTTTGCGCTCTACCGCCGCTTTGCACCCAAACACAAATGAATCGGCATTTGCACCTTTCTTAATAATTCGGGCGCACGCGGCTCGTGGTTCAGCCGATTAACGGCGGTAGTAGGGCCTGCCCCCATAGTGACGGGGTCCCCAACCATATCCATATCGGAGATATGGATGGTAATATGGATAGGGCCCCGCAAAAACGCGCGGGCCGTAATAAACGGGCGCGGCTAGGGCGACAGTCACTGGGGCTGGGGCATAATGGCCGGGGGGATAGGCATAAACCGGATGCGCGCCGGTGGCGATGGTTGCGCCGACGGCTGTTCCGACGGCGAATCCGCCTACAGCGCCTCCCGCAACGACCCATCCATTGGCCCGGGCCTGGGCCGCGCCGAAGGTGGCCATCGCCAGGGCGACGGCAGCGATACAGGTAGTTTTCAAAAAAGTTTTCATATCAAGTTTCTCCAATCTTGGTTCATCCATTCGTATGGATTCTGCTGTCTCATTTCATTCATTCGGCAGTTTCCCGCCTCCTAGGCGTCCTCTGCTTCGAAGCCGGTCCCTGCCACTTTCCAATACGGGAGGCCGGTTGGCATCTTGCAATGAATTCCAGCGTGCTTTCGTGTTGTTTTCGGTGGTAAATCGGCCATCTTGGGTGTGTGACGGTTTCGGATGTCAATGGCCCAAGTTCCACTGAGCTTTACAACAAAGTCCTGCTCAGGGCGGTGGTCATTTCCCTTCTGCTGCATGGCTTGATTTTCTCTGTTTGGCGTGTCGGTCAGGACAAAGGTTGGTGGAACCAGATGATTATGCCTCGTTGGCTGCAATTGGTTTCCCAAGCCATGCTGCCGGCGATTCCCAAGAAGCCAGCCGTGGACGATATCTCTCACACGCAATTGACTTTTGTTGAAGTCGATCCCGCGTTGGCGGCCCCGGCCCCGCCCAAAAAGCCCAAGTTCCAGGGCGCCGTGAGCACGGTTGCGGCCAATCGTGAGATCAAGGTATTATCCGAGGTGCCCAATATCGACGGGCGCCAGGAGAAGTTTAACAAGACCATTGACGACGGCAAAGCCCTGCCCAAGCCAAAACCTACTCCTACGCCTGTTGCTCCGACCCAGCCGCAAACTGCTTTGCCCACAACGGCCCCGGCCCAAAGTGTTCCAAAGAAATCCTATACCCCCGGCGATTTGGCCATGGTCCGTCCGTCGGACAAACCAGAGGAGGGCAAGATCGACGCCGAAGCAGCCCAACAAGCGCCAGCGCAAGCACAGCCACTGCCGCAACCTGAAAACCATAAACCTCGCACCCTAGTCGAGGCTCTAGCCAAGAATGGAATTCCCGGCCCGCAGACGCATCAAGTTGCAGGCGTTGGCGACGTAAGTCCCAATATCTCCCAGGATGTCCAAGGCACGCCGCTGGGGGATTATATTAACCAGATGGTCGATGCGGTTCGTTCTCACTGGTACCAGTTGTTGGAGAATCAAACGGCGGAGAGCACGGGAAAAGTCGTGTTGCATTTCCGATTGTTGCCTAACGGCCTCGTAGAATCTAAGTCGCTGAAAGTGACCCAAAATGAGGTCGGCGACTTATTGGGAATGTTCTGTCAGCGCGCTGTTCTTGAACCGAGATTTCCGAAGTGGCCGCGCGAAATGCGCCTGAGTTTGCCCAACGATTATTACGACGTGACGTTCACTTTCTTTTATGAGCCTTGATCAATTTGTTATCCTGGGAGTGTTGGTGGCGGCTTCGATCATTGGATTGACTTTCATCATCGAGCGCGGGTTGGCTTTGCGCACGGCCAAGGTCATGCCGCCGGAGGTCAAATCCGCCGTGCAAAGCTGGCGGACGATGGACGATTTGGCCATGCTGCGCCGCATTTGCCAGGAGCACCCGTCGCCGCTGTCCCGGTTGATTCTCTTTGCCGAACAGCACCGGCATTTCACGCGCGCCGAAAATGCGAGCGGCCTGGAAACGGCCGCGCGCCGTGAAGTGTCTCACCTCGAACGGGGCCTGGTGATTTTGGAAATTCTGGTTGGTGTTGCGCCATTGCTGGGACTGGTCGGGACGGTTTACGGGTTGATCGCGCTCTTTCAGGTGCTCGGCGCCAGCGGCCTGGCAGACAATAGCGGCATGGCCAGCGGCATTGCCCTGGCGCTGCGATCGACCTTCCTGGGTTTAGTGTGTGCTATTCCCTCGCTGGTGGCGTGGAGTTACTACAGCAAAAGGGTCGAGAACATGGCTGTTGAAATGGCTTCTTTGTGCGACGTTTTCTTGCGGCAACTTTATCACCAGGATGATGCCAGCGAATTCGCTGCCACGTCCGCCGGCGGCCAATCCTGAGACTCGATGCAATTCACAACTCGCAAACGACGCCAGACTCCAACGGTCATCATTGTCTCTCTCATCGATGTGCTCATCGTCGTGCTGATTTTCTTGATGGTCTCCACCACTTTCAAAAAGCAACCGGCCCTCAAGCTGGCCTTGGCGCAATCCAGCCAGGCTAAAGCCGGCGCGAGCACTCAAGGCAAACACTTCATCGTCACCATTCCTAAAAGTGGGCCGCTCTATATCGACACAGACCCTGTGACCATGGAGACGTTGCAGAAACGACTGGCGGAAGCCGTCAAGGTGAATCCTGATCTGTCGCTGACCATTAACGCCGATACCGATGCGCCGTGGGGATTGGTCGTCAAAGTCCGGGACGCAATTGCCAAGGCCGGCGTTCAAAATGTCAGCGCCAGCGTCAAGTCAGTGAAGCCGGAGTAGTTGAGACTATTTCTTGGGCTTGGCCCAGGTCATCGAGCTTTGTTTCTCAGCGCGCCCCGTGACCACGCCTCTCTCATCAAGGATTTGAACTTCAATGGTGTCGGCGTTGAAGACGTCGGGTGAAGGCGCCTCTCTCGGCACACCTATTTTGACCAACTGCACGCCAGGCCCGGGTTTGATCGGAACGTCGTCCGAAGCAAACCAACGAACCGTGGCCGGGTTGGCCGAATTATAAATTCTAAGCCGAATCTGTCCGGCGGAGCCGCTGGCCAAATTATACCTCACCGTCACATAACCGTTAAAGAGGTCAGTCTGTTTGAAGCTCTCAATATCCACGGTGTTTTGTTTCGCCGCCACGGCCGGCGCCGGCCCCGCGCCGCCACCGGGGATGTGCCACACAAGAATCATGGTGCTTTGGGAAATGTAAGATTTTGTGCCGTTGGCATCGACGAGGTAGATCCAAACTTTGTCCGTGGGGAGAGTGGCGCGTTTGAAGCTTTGCCCGGCTGCGGCATTAAGCTTGACAGGAAACATCACGAAACTGCGGCTGCCGCGGCCAATATCCATGGGGGCGCTGGAGAAAAAGTCTGAGGCGCTTGGTTCTTCCGAACTGGTGAGATCAACCCCCATCTTCGGCATGGCATCGTCCTTGGCGTATTGATATTCAACGGCGATCGTCATTTCCGTGCGGTCTATGTTGCGATTGACAACATCGATATTTGAAATTTTGGTTCTGGCCCTCGGAGAAATCACAAATGCAGCTTTCGCAACCTGGGGAACTGGCGCGACAGCCGCTGGCTTCGCCTCGGCCAGCCGTTTGGCTTCTGCTTCCGCCCTGGCCTTTTCTTCGGCGAGCCTTCTGGCCTCGGCCTCCGCTTTTACTTTTGCCTCCGCCGCTTGTTTGGCTTCCGCTTCGGCCTTGGCTCTTTCTTCGGCCAGGCGCCTGGCTTCGGCTTCGGCCTTGGCTTTTTCGCCGGCAAGCCGTTGAGCTTCCGCAATCTGCCGCGCTTTCTCTTCGGCTTCTGCTTTGAGACGCGCTTCCTCGCGGGACTTGGCTTCGGCTTCGGCCTTGGCTTTTTCGCCGGCAAGCCGTTGAGCTTCCGCAATCTGCCGCGCTTTCTCTTCGGCTTCTGCTTTGAGACGCGCTTCCTCCCGGGCTTTGGCTTCGGCTTCCGCTTTTAGTCGCGCTTCTTCCCGAGCCTTGGCTTCGGCTTCGGCCTTGGCTTTTTCCTCGGCGAGCCGCTGAGCTTCCGCAACCTGGCGGGCTTTTTCCTCGGCCTCGGCCTGTAATCGTGCTTCTTCCCTGGCTTTGGCTTCAGCCTCCGCTTTGGTTTTTTCCTCAGCCAATCTTCTCGCGGTGGCTTCCTGGCGGGCTTTCTCTTCTGCTTCCGCTTTCAGACGCGCCTCTTCGCGGACCCTGGCTTCGGCCTCGGCTTGGGCCTTTTCTTCAGCTAATTTTTTGGCGATGGCCTCTTCGCGGGCTTTTTCTTCAGCCAGGGCTTTTAGGCGGGCGTCTTCGCGCGCTTTGGCCTCGGCTTCGGCTTTGGCTTTTTCTTCGGCGAGCTGTTTGGCGACGGCTTCTTGACGGGCTTTTTCTTGGGCCAGGGCTTTCAGGCGCGCGTCTTCGCGCGTTTTGGCCTCGGCTTCAGCTTTGGCTTTTTCGTCGGCCAACCGTTTCGCTTCGGCCTCCGCGCGGGCTTTCTCCACCGCTTTGGCCTTCTCGTCGGCGACGCGTTTGGCTTCGGCCTCTTCACGCGCCTTTTCCTCGGCTTCCGCTTTGAGGCGTGCTTCCTCCCTGGTTTTGGCCTCAGCCTCGGCCTTGGCTTTCTCTTCGGCGAGTTGTTTGGCGACGGCTTCTTGACGGGCTTTTTCTTCGGCCTCGGCTTTGAGGCGAGTCTGCTCCTTGGCTTGCGCTTCGGCCTCAGCCTTGGCTTTTTCTTCGGCGAGCTGTTTAGTGACAGCTTCCTGGCGCGCTTTTTCTTCGGCTTCGGCCTTCAAGCGCGCTTCTTCTTTGACCCTGGCTTCCGCCTCAGCTTTGGCTTTGGCTTCGGCGACGCGCCTGGTTTCGGCCTCGACTCGCGCCTTTTCTTCAGCTTCGGCCTTCAAGCGCGCTTCTTCTTTGGCCCTGGCTTCCGCCTCAGCTTTGGCTTTGGCTTCGGCGACGCGCCTGGTTTCGGCTTCGACTCGCGCCTTTTCTTCAGCCTCGGCCTTCAACCGCGCTTCTTCTTTGGATTTGGCTTCGGCTTCTGCCGTCAGACGAGCTTCGTCGCGGGCCTTGGCTTCAGCCTCAGCTTGAGCTTTTTCCTGGGCCAATTGCCGGGCGACTGCTTCCTGGCGCGCTTTTTCCTCGGCTTCCGCTTTGAGACGAGCTTCCTCCTTGGCTTTGGCCTCAGCCTCAGCTTTGGCTTTCTCTTCGGCGAGCTGTTTGGCGATGGCCTCTTGACGCGCCTTTTCAGCCGCTTCGGACTTGACCCTTTCCTCCGCGATTCGTTGGGCTTCAACTTGCTGACGGGCCTTGTCTTCTGCTTCGGCTCTTAATCGCGCCTCTTCCTTGGCCTTCGCTTCCGCTTCCTGACGCGCCTTGATTTCTGCTTCCGCTTTGACGCGAGCTTCTTCGCGAGCTTTTGCTTCGGCTTCAGCCCTGGCTTTCGCTTCAGCTTGAGTCCGCGCCTGGTCGGGCGGCGGAACGGGCGCGGCTACAGGCACGGCCGCAACTGGTTTGGCGTTGGGATTGCCCCACTTAATGGTTTTGGCAAAAAGACCCTGGCTGATCACAAAGTTGCCGCCGTCGCTGAGCAAAAGGACTTTGACATGGTCCGTGGTCAACTCCGGGGGCACTCCCGGCTCGTCATTGAAGAACTTAATGCGCATCGAAATCGTGCCTTTTCCCGTACTGATGGTCACGGGATCGGTCCCAAACCAACTGGCCACTTTGGGCAGCTTCTTGTCGGCAATGATCGGAAGCAGCCGCGCGGTCGGGCCGTTAATGCCGTCGTAGGCAAAGTCCACCATGAGAATGGCTTCGGCGCCGTCGGCGGATTGATTGCGGATACGGAGATTGCTGAGGGTGTTGCCACCGAAACTTTGGCTTTGCGGCTGAACGAGGATCGGCTGCGCTGACAGGTTGAAAGCGAGTTGGAGCACTAACAACCCGATGTAGCATTGTTTGGGCTGATTCATTGGGTTTTGGATCAACGCGCCGAGTATATCCAAGCGGCCGGCGCTGTCAAAACAACTCCGCAAAATACCAATCTGCCCGCGAATCGCCGCCCAATCGCCCTATTTGGGCGGTCTCAATGCCGCGCGGTGGCGTCCTTGAGATGTTGGTTTTCCTTGAAGGTCAACGAGGCTGAATTAAGGCAAAATCGCAGACCGGTTGGCCTGGGGCCATCCTCAAAAACGTGCCCAAGATGGCCGCCGCATCGAGCGCATTCAATTTCCGTCCGATCCATTCCGTAACTGTGGTCCGGTTTGGACACGACATTCTCTTTGGCAACGGGCTGGAAAAAGCTGGGCCAGCCTGTGCCGGAATCAAATTTCGCTTCCGAAGTGAACAAGGGCAGGTCGCAACAAACGCAGTAATAAACGCCCGGCTTATGTTGGTCATAGAAAGCGCCACAGAAAGCCGGTTCGGTGCCCTGGTTGCGCGCGATGCGATATTGCTCCGGTGTCAATTGCTTGGCCCATTCGGCATCGGTCTTGACTACTTTTGCGGTGGAAACCAACGGACCCGGAAGTCCGTTATCATCGAGAAAGCGAACCTGTAGCATAGCAACCTGATTAGTAGTAGTGGAGTTTTGGGCGGAAGACGGCGCGGGTTGCGGCTGCGCATCGCAGCCAGACACTACGGCAGCAAATCCCGCCACAAACATAAGTTTGAGAACCGTCATCACAGGTCATTGTAAGGGCAGGGCGGCACCTGTCAAATCCCGGGACCGACAACGTTTGGTCAGGGGAATGTTGGTCAGGGGGAATGTTGGTCAGGGGGAATGTTGGTCAGGGGGAATGTTGGTCAGGGGAATAATCCTTGAAATGCTTATTTCCATTTTAGATGGGATGAGAGGCAACTGAACAAACTATTCTTTAGCGCGGCTCTATAGACTGGAATATTCCATTCCCTGAAACGTCCATCGCAATAATCTGCGATTGAAGTACAGCCAGCCGAACCAACCTACCAGCACCGCGAAGCCAAGAATATAGTGGCCTTCGATCAACAGAATGCCGGTGTAGGCCGGCGGCGCCAGAACACTGACCAAAACGGCGATTACAAAAAGCAGGCCGAACGGCATCAGAATTGGTCCGATAATCAAGGTCCATAGCAACAGTGACAAAAGCGGCCACCTTGGAGTTTTAAACCATGATTTGAATGGATGTGCGGGCATGGTGTTAACGGCATTAGCTTAGTTTCTACATGGCGAATTGTCAAACAACCGAGTTCTGCCGTGCTGCTTTGAAGGTTCCTGTCAAGAATTTGAACCGGATTAGTCACAAAAGGTGGTCACAATTTGTGACCGGCTTGTTGCAAGGCTTTCTCTGTGTGTAGCTTCCAACGATGGGGAGGATCTGTTTCTGGCATTTCGGTGTCAGCCTTCGCCCGGGTGGAAACCCTTGATGCGCCGGGGCGGTGGTTCGGGCGGCGGCGCGAGCAGCGGCTGCAGCTTGGCCCACATGCCACGCAACGCCGAGTCATGTTCCAGCGAGGTTTTGTCAATTTCCGCCAACCGCCGGAAGATGGCAACGTTGTCCACCAGTTGCTCGCGCATCTGCACGAACGCTCGCACCACAAACACGCTCATCGCCACGGCTTTGGAACTTTTCAAGATGGTTGCAGCCATAATCGCGCCGTGCTCGGTGAATGCCGTGGGCCGATTGGTCGACCCTCGATAGCGTGCAGAGGTGGTCACAATTTGTGACCGGCTCGTTGTAAGTCGTTCTTTTTGTGGTATATCCAAGTTAATCGTAACGAGTTGTGATCTCAGGTTGCGCCATTCCTGCGCCGTCAGTTCGAACATGAAATCCTGCGGGAACCGGCCGGCATTGCGTTTGACTGCCTGGTTAAAAACTTTGGTCGGTACGCCGTACAGTTCTGCCAGGTCTGCGTCCAGTATCACTTTTTGGCCGCGCAAATCGAAAATCAGGGAGCCGATTGGTTTTGTTGGCTTCATGGTTCTTTTGAATGCACAAATCTAGAGCCTGTACTTAACTTTTTGTAAAAATAGTCTGTACAATGTATATACATCCCTGCGATAAGCTGGGGATGAAACAAAGACAAAAGAGTTATCCAAGCGATGTCAGCGATGAAGAATGGG